>Ga0207683_10003841_pt1 | contig 13024 bp, 13 predicted proteins | sample KBSM73metaG_FD_184333 | JGI IMG/M metagenome (GOLD analysis project Ga0207683, IMG submission 184333) | Miscanthus rhizosphere microbial communities from Kellogg Biological Station, Michigan, USA - KBS M7-3 metaG (SPAdes) (version 2) | ecosystem: Host-associated > Plants > Roots > Rhizosphere >...
GTCCGACTTTTGTGACGCGCAAGCGTGGCGACGTCGCGCGGCTTGACAGGCAACCAATTGGTTGCATATTGTCGCCATGGATCTGGTGTTCAAGGCGCTGGCCGACCCGACGCGGCGCAAGCTGCTCGACCGTCTCCACGCCGACAATGGGCAGACGCTGGGGGAGCTTTGCGAGCGCGTCGCCATGACGCGGCAGGCGGTGACGAAGCATCTCGTGCTGCTGGAGCAGGCGAACCTCGTCGCCACGGTGCGGCGCGGGCGCGAGAAGCTGCACTACCTCAATCCGGTGCCGATCCACCAGATCGCGCAACGCTGGATCGGGAAGTTCGAGCGCTCGCGGCTCGATGCGCTCGGCGACCTGAAAAAGAAACTGGAGGAGCGTGATGAGTAACGAACAATCGAGCTTCGTTTACGTGACCTACATCCGCACTACGCCGGAGAAGCTCTGGCGCGCGCTGACCGAGGCGGAATTCACGCGCCAGTACTGGGCCGGCACCTTCCAGGAGTGCGAGTGGAAGCAGGGCGCGGCCTGGCGCATCATGATCCCGGACGGGCGCCTTGCCGACCATGGCGAGGTGCTGGAGATCGAGCCGCACAGGCGCCTGGTGCTGTCGTGGCAGAACGAATTCAAGCCGGAGCTGCGCGCGGAGGGGTTCTCGCAGCTGACCTATCTGCTCGAGCCGCAGGACGACATGGTCAAGCTCACCGTGATGCACGAGATCGACCGCCCGCAGTCAAAACTGATCGAGGCGGTGTCGGGTGGCTGGCCGCTGATCCTGGCGAGCCTGAAGAGCCTTTTGGAGACCGGCGAGTCGCTCGCGGCGACTCGGAAGTGGTCGGAGGGCGTGTGATGGATACGTCGCAGTTCAAGCCGAAGACCGTCTACGTCACCTACATCGACGCGCCGCCGGCGAAAGTCTGGCAGGCGCTCATCGATCCGGCTTTCACGAGGCAATACTTCTTCGGCTTCGCGATCGACGTCGAACCGAGGGCCGGTGGGGCATTCAGGCTGCTTGCTCCGGACGGGAGCACGCACGTCAGTGGTGAGGTGCTCGAATGGTCGCCGCCGCGCCGGCTGTGCGTGACGTGGCGCGTCGCCGGGATGAAAGACTTCGGCGAACTGCCGGAATGTCTCGTCAGCTACGATGTCGTGCAGGCGGGCGGCAGCGTGCAACTCACGATGAGGGAGTCGCATTCCTGGGAGGTACCGGAGGCGATCCTGCAAGGCGGGCAGTCCGGCTGGCCGAAGATCCTGTCGAGCCTCAAGAGCCTGCTCGAGACCGGCAAGCCGTTGTCCATTGCGACGGGAATGCCGGAAGGGTTCATGGACGCCGTGAAAAAGGCGGTGGCCGAGAAGCCGTGGATGAAGGGCTAGACCAAGGCGTGTACTCGGAAACGCCCCGGGAATATCTGCTTTCTAGCGCTCACTATTGGATTTCGTTCGTGGCAGCGGTTCAAGCGTTCTGGGGAGCGCGAGGGACGGTGGTTTTGAAGCTTCACTTCACCGAGAGCATCAAATGACCAGGCACGTCGCAATCATCCAGGGCCATCCAGACCCCGCGGGACATCACCTGCTGCACGCGATGGCCGACGCCTATGCCGAGGGTGCAACCGCAGCGGGGCACGAGGTGCGCCGCATAGAGGTGGCGAGCTTCGAGTTCCCACTCTTGCGCACGCAGGTAGATTTCGAGACCGGCGCGTTGCCGCCCGCCTTGTCGCAACCTTGGGAAGACATGCGCTGGGCGGAGCACTGGGTTTTTCTATTTCCGCTCTGGCACGGAACCTTGCCGGCGCTGTTCAAAGGCTTTCTCGAACACATTTTCCGACCTGGTTTTGCCATGGAATACAGGAAGGACCGTTTCCCCAAACCACTGCTCGCCGGGCGCTCGGCCCGCATCGTCGTGACCATGGGGATGCCGGTGCTGCTTTATCGCTGGTACTTCGGCGCTTCCGGGCTGCGCAGTTTTGAGCGCAGTATGTTGGGCTTCGCCGGTATCAAACCGATCCGTGAGAGCCTCTATGGGCTCAATTTTGCCGACGACAAGAAGCGCGCACGCTGGATCGAGGGCATGCGCTGGCGCGGCGGGCGAGGAGACTGACCGCCTCAACGAAATTCCCGATATCCCGAAGCGTTGGCGGACGCGATCTGAATTCTGCCCTCATTCACGCCTCCCCGAATGTCGGATATTGTCTTGGCGACGGTGCGCTCGAAGTGCACGGACCGGCCGATGCATTGGCATTCATACACGCTGACAAAGCCCGATCGCTTCAAGGCGCGCGCGTTTGCGGCCGGTGCTATCCTTTGTCTTGAAGCCTTGGTCACGTCCGGCGCACGCGCCCAGAGTTCTCAGAATGGCCCGATCGGCGCGGTCAACCTTGGCGGTCGCGGCTGGTCCGCATCCGAAACCGTATCCGCGCGGTCCACGGATCGCGCGGCAGGCGCGCTCGAGTTCAGCGCGCGGGCCGGGATCGTATCCGACTACGTCTATCGCGGGATCACACTCTCCGACCGCGGGCCCGCAATAGGGGCCGCCGCCGAGGCGACGCTCGCCTTGTTCTATGCCGGCATCGCGGTCGCCAGCGTGAGGCAGCCGACCCAGCCAGCCGCCGAGATCACGCTGACCGGCGGGGTGCGTCCGACGATCGGAAATATCAACCTCGATTTCGGCGTGGCGTACTTTGCCTATCCCGGCGAGGCCATGCCGGGTCCGACCAACGGCGTCGACTACTGGGAGCTGTCCGCCCGCGCCGACACTAGGATCGGCGAAGCGTTCCGCGTCGCCGGTGGATATGCTTACGCGCCGGACGTCTCGAAGACCGGTGCCTGGGGGCAGTATGCGGCGGCCGGGATCGGCTTCGAGGTGCCGAGCCGTCTCCTGCCGCAAGACGTCAGCGCATCAATCACGGGCGGCGCCGGATATTCCTGGTTCGGAAATCAGGCTGCGGCGCTCGGCGGCTTTCCGCTGCCGGCCTATCTCAATTGGCAAGCCGGCGTCACCATGGCCCACAAGAAGTTCAACCTCGACCTGCGCTACCACGACACCAATCTGTCGAAAGAGAGCTGCTTCGTCTTCACCGGCGATCCCAACGCGCGGCCGGGCGGTCGCCCCGACCCTGTCACCAATCCCGCCGGCCTCACCTCTGGCTGGTGCGGCGCAGCCTTCGTCGCGAAGCTCTGGTTCGAGTTGAACTGAGCCAATCCCGGCGGGACGTCTTCCCAGGAAGGAGGGGCGATGCCTCCGCTGAACTATCTCAAGCCGAACGAGAGTCTGGCCGAGGTCGTGGCGGGCCTGATCATGGTGCTCAGTTTCACGCTCGCCGCCAGTGTGGCAAGCGGCGGCGGTCAGGACGGCGCCCGCGCAGCGCTTGTCGGAGCCATCGGGTGCAATGTCGCGTGGGCCATCATCGATGCGGTGTTCTACCTGATGGACAGTGCGTTCGGCCGCAACCGGCTCATCCGCATCGGGCGCGCAGTCGCATCGGCGCCGGACGAAGCCGCGGCCCTGGCCACGATCCGAGGCGAGCTCGATCCCTATCTGGCATCGATCGCGCGGACGGAAGACCGCGAGCACTTCTACCGTGGCGTTCGCAGCTGGCTGCTGCAAAAACGGCCACCGCGCCGCGCCGGCCTGACGCGAGACGATTACATGGGTGCGGTTGCGGTATTCTGCCTCGTCTTCGCCACGGCCCTGCCAGCGGTGCTGCCGCTCCTGCTGATCAGCGATCCCTGGATGGCCCTGCGGGCCTCGAACCTGCTCGTGATCGCTGTCTTGTTCGTCGTCGGCTACTACTGGGCAGGATACGTCGACACCAACCGCTGGCTCGCAGGTTTCGGGCTCACCGCACTGGGACTGGCACTGGTCGCAGTCGCGATTCCGCTCGGCGGATGAGTCGATGAACCGCGGCTTGCGCGCGAGCGCGGGGACCTGGACGGTTCGCGCTACCGCAAACCCGCGTTGAACTTGTCGAGCATCGCCGAGCCGGGGCACAGTTCCTTCTCGGCGAGCGCATTGAGCGGCGTGTCGACGGTCGCCAGATTGGCGTGCAGGTCGTCGGGATCGCTGTCGACGTAAAGCAGCCCGGTGACGATCTGGCCCTCGGCCGCATGATTGAGCAGGAAGCTCATCGCGGCGAGCTTGTTGTGGATGTCGTATTCGGAATTGAGCTTGCGCAGGGCGATCTTCGAGCCGTCATGCTGCTCGACGATCTCGACCGTGCCCGGCTCGTAATCGACCTTGATCGGCTCGCGGCCGGTGATGAAGTCGAGCCGGTTCACCGCCTCGTTGTGCATGCGCACATAATCGAAGCTCTTGGTCGAGCCGAGGTGGTTGTTGAACGCCACGCACGGGCTCAGCACGTCGATGAAGGCCGCGCCTTTATGTTCGATGGCCGCCTTGATGATCGGCACCAGCTGCGCCTTGTCACCGGAGAACGAGCGCGCCACGAACGTCGCGCCGAGTTGCATCGCCATCGCGACCAGGTCGATCGAGGTGTCGTTGTTGATCGCGCCGCGCTTCGCCTTCGAGCCGCGGTCGGCGGTGGCGGAGAACTGGCCCTTGGTGAGGCCGTACACGCCGTTGTTCTCGACGATGTAGACCATGTTGACGCCGCGCCGGATCGCATGCGCGAACTGCCCGAGCCCGATCGAGGCGCTGTCGCCGTCGCCGGAGACGCCGAGATAGATGAGATCGCGGTTCGCCAGGTTGGCGCCGGTCAGCACCGAGGGCATGCGCCCGTGCACCGAGTTGAAGCCGTGCGACTGGCCGAGGAAGTAGGTCGGTGTCTTCGACGAGCAGCCGATGCCGGACAGCTTGGCGACGCGGTGCGGCTCGATCGCGAGCTCGAAGCATGCCTCGATGATCGCGGCCGAGATCGAGTCGTGGCCGCAGCCGGCGCACAAGGTCGAGACCGAGCCCTCGTAGTCGCGGTGAGTGTAGCCGAGCGAATTCTTCGGCAGGGCGGGATGATGGAATTTCGGCTTGACGATGTAGGTCATGACCTGACTTTTCGCAGCGGAGTGACTTTCAAGGCGTCGAGATGGTCGCCGATCGCGTTGGCGATGAAGCGCGCGGTGATCGGCGTGCCGTCGAAATGCAGGACCGGCACCAGGCGCATCGGATCGATGCCGCATTCGGTGGTGATCAGCGTGCGCAACTGGCTGTCGCGGTTCTGCTCCACCACGAACACGAACTCATGCTCGGCGATGAAGTCGTTGACGTCCTGATGGAACGGGAAGCCGCGCACGCGCAGCATGTCGAGCGGCTGGCCGCGCGCTGCGATCATGTGGATCGCCTCGTCCATCGCGGGCGAGGTCGAGCCGTAATAGATCGCGCCGCATTTGGTCGGCTTGTCGGCGTTGCGCCGAACCGGGCGCGGCACCAGGCTCTTGGCGGTCTCGAACTTGCGCAAGAGCCGCTGCATGTTGTCGGCGTAAGGTCCGCCTTCCTCGGTGTAGCGCGCATAGCGGTCGCGCGAGGTGCCGCGGGTGAAGAACGAGCCTTTGGTCGGATGCGTGCCCGGCAGGGTGCGGAACGGGATGCCGTCATTGTCGACGTCGAGATAGCGGCCGAAATCCGAGCCCTGCTCGAGCATCTCGGCGGTCATGATCTTCCCGCGGTCGTAGGCGCGCGAGTCGTCCCACTTCAGCGGGCGGCACAGCCGGTGATTCATGCCGATGTCGAGATCGGTCAGCACGAAGATCGGCGTCTGCAGCCGGTCCGCCAGGTCGAAGGCCTGCGCGGTCATCTCGAACGCTTCCGCCGGATCTTCCGGGAACAACAGCACGTGCTTGGTGTCGCCGTGCGAGGCGTAGGCGCAGCTGACCAGATCGCATTGCTGCGTGCGCGTCGGCATGCCGGTCGAGGGACCTGCGCGCTGCACGTCGATCAGCACCGCTGGGATTTCGGCGAAGTAGGCGAGGCCGAGAAATTCCTGCATCAGCGAGATGCCGGGGCCGGACGTGGCGGTGAACGACCGCGCGCCGTTCCACGAGGCGCCGATGACCATGCCGATCGAGGAGAGTTCGTCCTCGGCCTGAATGATGGCGTAGCGGTTGGTCCTGGTCTTGGCGTCGGTGCGGTAGCGCGCGCAGTGGCGCTGGAACGCCTCGGCGACCGACGAGGACGGTGTGATCGGGTACCACGCGCACACCGTCGCGCCGCCGTAAACGGCGCCGAGCGCGGTCGCATTGTTGCCCTCGATGAAGATGCGGTCGCCGACCGCGTTCGCCTTCTTCACCTTCAGCCCGATCGGGCAGTCGAGGTTCATCAGCGCGTAGTCGCGGCCGAGATGCAGCGCGTGCACGTTCGGCTCGATCAGCGTGTCCTTGGAGCGGAACTGCTCGGCGATCAGCTTCTCGATCGCGCCGACGTCCATGTCGAGGATCGCCGAGAGCGCGCCGACATAGATGATGTTCTTGAACAGCTGGCGCTGGCGCGGATCGATGTATTCGCGATTGCAGATCGCGGTCAGCGGCACGCCGATGACCGTGATGTCGTCGCGGAAGCGCGAGGGAGGCAGGGGCTTGGTGTTGTCGTAGAACAGGTAGCCGCCCTTTTCGATCGAGGCGACGTCCTTGTCGAAGGTCTGCGGGTTCATCGCGACCATCAGGTCGACGCCGCCGCGCGCGCCCAGATGCCCGGCCTCGGTGATGCGCACCTCGTACCAGGTCGGCAGCCCCTGGATGTTCGACGGGAAGATGTTGCGCGGTGAGACCGGAACGCCCATCCGCAGCACCGAGCGCGCGAACAGCTCGTTGGCGCTGGCCGAACCCGAACCGTTGACGTTGGCAAACCGGACGACGAAGTCGTTTACGCTTTCGATCGGCATGCTTGTTCCGCGTGAGTCATTTCGATCAGGTATTTCTGCATGTCCCAGGCGCCGGTCGGGCAGCGCTCGGCGCAGAGCCCGCAATGCAGGCACACGTCCTCGTCCTTCACCATCACGCGGCCGGTCTTGAGATTGTCGGCGACGTAGAGGTCCTGGGTGAGGTTCGGGGCCGGCGCCTTGAGCCGGGTACGCAGCTCGGCTTCCTCGCCGTTCTGCGTGAAGGTGATGCAGTCCATCGGGCAGATGTCGACGCAGGCATCGCATTCGATGCAGAGCTGGCCGGTGAACACGGTCTGCACGTCGCAGTTCAGGCAGCGTTGCGCTTCGGCGAAAGCGAGCTTGACGTCGTAGCCGAGCTCGACCTCGGTGCGGATGTCCTTCAGCGCGATGACATTGTCCCGCGTCGGCACCCGGAAACGCTTATCGAGCGCGATGTCGTTGTCGTAGCTCCACTCGTGGATGCCCATCTTCTGGCTGACGACTTCCACGGCGGGGAGGGGACGGTCGTTGACGTCCTCGCCCGAGAGGAACTTGTCGATCGAGACCGCGGCCTCGTGGCCGTGCGCCACCGCCCAGATGATGTTCTTCGGGCCGAAGGCCGCATCGCCGCCGAAGAAGACCTTCGGATTGGTCGAGGCGAAGGTCTTCGGATCGACCTTGGGCATGTCCCACTTGTCGAACTCGAGCCCGATGTCGCGCTCGATCCAGGGAAACGAGTTCTCCTGGCCGACCGCGACCAGCACGTCGTCGCATTCGAAATGCTGGTCCGGCTCGCCCGACAGCACCAGATTGCGGCGGCCCTTGGCGTCGTACTCGGCCTTCACCTTCTCGAAGGTGACGCCGGTGAGCTTGCCGTTGTCGTGGGTGAATTCCTTCGGCACGAGATAATTGTGGATCGGGATGCCTTCGTGCTGGGCGTCTTCCTTCTCCCACGGCGAGGCTTTCATCTCCTCGAAGCCGGAGCGCACGATCACCTTCACGTCCTCGCCGCCGAGACGGCGCGAGGAACGGCAGCAGTCCATCGCGGTGTTGCCGCCGCCGAGCACGATGACGCGCTTGCCGATCTTGTTGATGTGGCCGAACGAGACCGACGAGAGCCAGTCGATGCCGATGTGGATGTTCTTCTTCGCCTCTTCGCGGCCCGGGATGTTGAGCTCGCGCCCGCGCGGCGCGCCGGAGCCGACGAAGATCGCGTCCCAGCCCTCAGTGAGCAGCGCCTTCAGGCTGTTGATCGGGCGCCCGCCGCGGAACTCGACGCCGAGGTCGAGGATATAGTTGCACTCCTCGTCGATCACCTTGTCCGGCAGGCGAAACTTGGGGATCTGCGAGCGCATCATGCCGCCCGAGCGGAAGTCGCCGTCGAACACCACGCATTCGTAGCCCATCGGCGCGAGGTCGCGCGCGACCGTGAGCGAAGCGGGGCCGGCACCGACCAGCGCGATGCGCTTGCCGTTCCGCTTGTCCTTGGCAACCGCCTTGGGCAGGCGCTCGGTGATGTCTTCCTTGTAGTCGGCGGCGACGCGCTTCAGGCGGCAGATCGCGACCGGGTCCTTCTCGACGCGCCCGCGCCGGCAGGCCGGCTCGCACGGGCGGTCGCAGGTGCGTCCCAAAATTCCGGGAAACACGTTGGACTTCCAGTTGACCATGTAGGCGTCGCCGTACCGGCCCGCCGAGATCAGCCGGATGTATTCGGGGACAGGCGTATGCGCAGGGCACGCCCACTGGCAATCGACGACCTTATGAAAGTAATCGGGCGCCGCGATATCGGTGAGCTTCATTGACTCCTCGGTACTCGCGCACTTCCTGCGAGAAGAACTCGCGCGGCGCAAATTCGGTCGATTCATCCCACGGACCGGCTTATTGGCACCGATTCCGCGCGGGATGTTAGTAGAGCGATTCCAAGAAAGCCACCGCTACCATGGTCAAAACCCGCATCCGGCGCATCCGAACTTGTCCGGATGGTTGCCGCCGCCAAGGATGCCGGTTATAGCCCCGAGTGTGGCTGGAATAAAGCGACAAATTCATGGCTAAGCCGTTGAAATTAATCATCTTTGACTGCGACGGCACTCTTGTGGACAGCCAGCACATGATCTGCGCCGCCATGAGCCAGGCTTATGCGGCCCACAAGCTCCCGGTTCCCGAGCGCGAAACCATGCTCTCGATCATTGGTCTGTCGCTGATCGAGGCGTTTACGGAACTCGGCAAGGGCAGCGCACAGTTCCCGGTTGCAAGCCTCGCCGAACACTACAAGCTCGCCTTCCACGCGTTGCGCGAGGGCGGCGCGGACATCGAGCCGCTCTATCCCGGCGCGCGCGAGGCGGTCGAGGCGCTCAGCGACCGCGAAGACGTCGTGCTCGGCATGGCGACGGGAAAATCGCAGCGCGGCGCGCGGCTCGTGCTCGGCCATCACGGCCTGCTCGATCGCTTCATCACGATCCAGACCGCCGACGATGCGCCCTCGAAGCCCGATCCCGGCATGGTGGTCGCCGCGATGCGCGCAGCCGGCGCGACACCGGAGCACACGGTGGTGGTCGGCGACACGGTGTTCGACATCGCGATGGCGCGCGCCGCGGGCGCGTCCGCGATCGGTGTGTCGTGGGGCTATCACACGCGCGATTCACTGTTGGCGGCGGGCGCGCCGGTGATCGATGCATTCGCCACTCTGGAGCCGGCGCTGGACAGAATGTGGACACTGTGACGCACGAAGTCGGTCCAAATCGTTCCCGGTTTTCGCCGATTGCGACGCACAGGTTAACGCTCCGGCCTGCGCGGTCGGCATGGGATTTCTCGCGCGCCAGCGGCCAGCGAGAGCAAATTCGCCCCGGTTCGCTGGCATAACAAGAATGCGCTTCGCCGCAGTTGCGAAAGCCCACCTATTCTTGCGAATTCCGGGCACGATCCCGCATGCATGCCGCGCAACGCTAGGCCGGCCTTTCCGGCATGGCTTGCGCCAAACTTTGCACTGATTGCGGCGTTATAAACCACCTGACTGGCGTGTTGCGTACCCAAGCGTTAGGTGGACCAATTGGGAGCCAACGAATGTTGCCAACACGATACTTCCTCGTCCAGCATGACGACGCCTGGATGATCAAGTTCGCCGACGAAGAATTCGGCCCGTACAGGAGCAAGTCCGAAGCAATGCTGTTCGCGGTCGATGCCGCGCGCAAGCTCGGCGATCGCGGCACCGCGGCCGAAGTGTGCCTGATGGGAGAAAATGGATTCTTCCACGCGGAATGGAGCAATGCACAGCCAGCGCAAGCCTGACGCGGAGCCGCACATCTCCGCCACGGACCGGATCGGCAACGGTGTCGTTGCCGGCTTCATCGCGACGCTGGCACTCTCGGTGTTGCACGAGCCAGTGATGATCGTGGCGGAAGCGGTCGGCGCGGACGCGCCGTTCACCGGATGGCTGTTTCACTTCTTCGTCGGCACGCTGCTGTGGGGCGGCCTGTTCGGCTTCGCGCACGATTACCTGCCCGGACCGTCATGGGCGCGTGGCGGGCTCTTTGCGCTCGGCGCGGCCGCGATCGTGCTGGTCGGCATAGCGCCGTTCGCCGGGGCAGGATTGTTCGGGCTCGAACTCGGCGTGGCTGCGCCGGCGATCGTGACGCTCTTTCATCTGGCTTACGGCGGCATCCTCGGCGCGGTCTACGGCAAGCTGGTCGATACCGAAGAGGCGCGGCGCCATCTCACGGGTCACGCGCCGCGCTAAAGCATGATCCCGAAAAGTGGGTACCGGTTTTCGGAACGGATCATGCGCCACGAATAGAGACTTGATCAGGAGCGGGGCGACGGCCTATCTGCCTTGCGGCAGGTAGGCCTTTTTCATGCGCGACATTCTGGAAGACCTGTTCAAGGAAGTCGTCGATCCGACCGAGTCGGCGCGGCGCAACATGCGGCCGCAACTGCGCAAGCGGTTTTACCAGCGCGCGCATGTCGGCGACGCCGCGCCGTTCGCGATCCTGCTCGACGACCGCCCGGTCAGGACGCCCGCCGGCAATGCGCTGGCGCTGCCGTCGCGCGCGCTCGGTGAAGCGGTGGCCGCCGAATGGGACGCGCAGCAGGAGCGCATCGACCCGGCCGTGATGCCGCTTACGCGGCTGGTGAACTCGGTCATCGATGGCGTCGCCATGGCGCCTGCGCCGGTTGCAGAGGAAGTCGTGCGCTATCTCGGCTCCGATCTGGTCTGCTATCGCGCCGATACGCCCGCAGGGCTCGTCGCAAGACAGGCACGACACTGGGACCCGATCCTCGGCTGGGCACGCGACACGCTCGGCGCGCGCTTCGTTCTTGCGGAGGGCGTGATGTTCGCCGCGCAGCCCGACCACGCGATCGTGGCGGCGAGCGCCGCGATACCGTCCGATCCGTGGCGGCTCGGCGCGGTCAACGTGATCACCACGCTCACCGGCTCGGCGCTGATCGCGCTCGCGCTGTCGCAAGGCCGCCTCACCCTGGACGATGCCTGGACCGCGGCGCATGTCGACGAGGACTGGAACATGTCCCAGTGGGGCCGCGACGAGCTTGCCCTTGACCGCCGCGCCAAGCGTTTCGCCGAGATGCAGGCGGCGGGCACGGTTCTCCTGCTGGTCTGACTTTATCGTTGCGCATGATCGTTGCCCGAAAACCGGTGCCGACTTTTCGGCGATCATGCGCGTGGTTTCCAAACCGTTAACGAACGCTTCACCCTTGCGGCCTACACCGTGACGGGCGGTCCACCGCAAGGAATGCCCCGTGGACTCTATTCATTTGCCCAACGCCATCACGCTTCCGACCGCGTTCGGAGCGCCCGGCACGCCGTTGCAGGTCGGCCAGGTGGTGCAGGCGCTGGTGCTCGAGCTGATCGAGAGCGACGTCTTCCGTCTTCAGCTTCCGCAAGCTACCGTCGATGTGCGCTCCGACGTGCCGCTTGCCGTCGGCAGCACGATCACGCTTGCGGTCAAGGGCGCGGGCGCCAATGCCCGGCTGGTGGTCTACGCCGACGATGCGCGGCCGGCCGTGCCGGCGCCGCAGACCCCACTGCCTGCGCAAGCGGCGGCACCGACGCTTAACGGCAAGCATCCGGTCGGCGAGGCGGTCATCATCGCGCGCGCGCCGCTGGAGCCCGGCAGGGCGCCGGTTGGCACGCCTGTCCTGCGTGACGCGCCGCTGGTGAGCGCCGCGCGTGCACCGCAGTCGCAGCAACAGTCGCAGATCGTCACGCCCGAGCGTGCGCTCGGCGAGGCGGTTCGTGCGGCGGCGACAAAGCAAAGCGGTCTCGCGCCGCTGTTCGCCGATATCGAGCAAGTCGCAGGTGCTGCGCCCGAAGCAATCCCGGCGCCGGTGCGCGCGGCTGCTCAACAAATCGCGGCACTGCGCGTGCCGCTCGACGAGAACCTCACCGCAAGCGATGTAAAGCAGGCGTTCGTTCGCTCCGGTGTGCTGTTCGAGCCGCGCGTCGCGGCCGGCAAGGTGGCAGAGATTTCGCCGCCACGGTCTGCGCCAAACACGCCTGCACCCGCGGGCGACCTCAAGGCTGCACTGCTGGTGTTGCGTCAGGTGCTCAGGAGCTGGACCGACGACACGGCGCCTCAACGGGCTGCCGCGCCGCCGATCGTGCCGGCCGCACCCAATCAGGTCGATGCCCCGCGCCCGGCAGCGCCGTTCGCGGATGCGGCGGCGATCAGGCATCTCGCCAATGCGCTCGCGGGCACGGCTGACGAGTTGCTGCCTGCCGCTGCGCCGCTCTCACCCGAGCAGGCGACCAGTCTTGCAAAAAGCGTCGCGACGCAACTGGTCGCGCGCGACGCGCCGGATCATTTCTCTTCTTCTGCGGCCGCGCCTCTCCCGAACGGCGGTCCGCCGCCGCCTTACCGCGGCGCACCGCTCAGCGCGCAGCCGCCGGTGGCGGCCAGCATCGCGCCCGACACGCCACCGCACGAGAGCGCCGAACGCCTGCTCGCCGCGACCGACGGCGCAATCGCGCGCACCACTTTGCTGCAGGCCGCCTCGCTGCCGGACCAGCAGACGCAGCGCATCGATCCGGCCGCGCAGCGCTGGACCTTCGAGGTACCGTTCGCAACGCCGCAAGGCACAAGCATTGCGCAGTTCGAAGTCAGCCGCGATCCGCAGGCGGCGAAATCCGACCGCCAGCTTGCGACCTGGCGGGCGCGCTTCTCGCTCGACGTCGAGCCGATGGGGCCGGTGCATGCGCTGGTCG
>Ga0207683_10003842_pt1 | contig 13023 bp, 16 predicted proteins | sample KBSM73metaG_FD_184333 | JGI IMG/M metagenome (GOLD analysis project Ga0207683, IMG submission 184333) | Miscanthus rhizosphere microbial communities from Kellogg Biological Station, Michigan, USA - KBS M7-3 metaG (SPAdes) (version 2) | ecosystem: Host-associated > Plants > Roots > Rhizosphere >...
GGGCGGCCCCGGCATCACCAAGAGCGACCTGTTCGTCATCAACAAGACCGACCTCGCGCCCTACGTCGGCGCGAGCCTCGACGTCATGCGCGCCGACACCCTGCGCATGCGCGGCGCGAAGCCCTTCGTGATGACCAACCTGAAGACACGCGACGGCCTCGGCGAGGTCGTCGCGTTCATCGAGCAGCGCGGCCTGCTGCAGACGCCGCACCCGGCCGCGGCGCGCGACTGAGAGGCAGCCGCTCGCCGACGATCGGTCCCGGCCGCCGCCGAAACGAACTGCTCGCCGGGATCGGCGGCCTGACGCAGGCGCGTGGGCGCGCCTTGATGCGCGTCAAGGAACGCGCGACTGCCAGTCTTAGACTGAATTTCGTCGCCGGCAGTCGCCGGCGGCGGACCCACGAGGTCCCATCTCGAAGGAGTGCATTCATGAACGCCCTCACCCGTCTCGACCGGATCGAAGATTTCATGCCCGAATTCTTCCGCCGTCTGTCGCGTCCGCTCACGCTCAGCGAGCCTGTGCCCGTGCCTGCGGAGATCCGCATCGACGTTTCCGAAAGCGAAAAGGAGTATCAGGTTCGCGCCGAGATTCCCGGCGCCAAGAAAGACGACATCCGCGTCAGCGTCGACGGCAATTTCGTCTCGATCAGCGCCGAGATCCGGAAGGAGAAGGAAGAGAAGTCGGCCGGTCGCACCCTCGTCAGAGAGAGCTACTACGGCAGCGCCTCGCGCGGCTTCTCGCTTCCCTACGAGATCGACAGCAAGGCCGTCGTCGCCAGACTCGAGGACGGCATCCTCAAGTTGACCTTGCCCAAGCTGCAAGGCACGGCCGCCCACGCCATCGCCATCCAGTAGGCACCTGCGCCAGCGAGTGATCCTGTCCCGCTTGTGAAGCGGCCCGAGCGGATGGCGTGTCCGCTCGGTGGTTCGATGTGCCGAGCCGCCGGCGTGGCAGCGAAGCAAGGTGCGCTCGAGCGTTGACGAGGATCAACGCGGCGCCGCGCAGGCATTCGAGAATCATTGCACCTGTTTCGCGAGGCTACGCCATGGACGTGTCAACGCAATTGCACCTGAAGACGCTCCGCGACCTGCTGACGTATCGCCTCGGCACGTTGCGCGCCGAAGTGCACGCCGCGCAGCTCGCTCGCCAGGCCGCGTCGCTCGAGGCGTCGGTCGAGGTCGTCGACCGCAAGGACGAAGCCGGGGGACGCGAGTCGGCGGCGATCGATTCCGCGCAGGAGCAACGCGATCGCGACGAACTCGAAGAGGTCGTCGCGGCGCTGCATCGCCTCGACGTCGGCAGCTACGGCGATTGCGCGAGTTGCGACGAGCCGATCGCCCTGCAGCGTCTTCTCGTTCAGCCCTCGGCCTTGCGCTGCGCGGCGTGTCAGACGCTGCGCGAGCACGCCGGCGGGGCTGCGCGAGCGGTCTGATCCGGGCCGCGACTCACGCGCCGGCGCGCCGCGGATCAGTCCCAGCCGTCACCGCCGTCGGAGCCGCCGCCGACATCGGTCGATCCGGAATCCCAGTCATTGCCGCCGGTGCCGAAGTCGATCGGCCGGTCGACGAGGTCGTTCGCGGCGCTGCCGGTCGCGGGCGAATCGAACAAGCCGGGTGCGCCGGTGGCGGGGTCGACGCCGCCGTCGCGACGCGAGTTCAGCATGCGCTCGGCGAGCATTCCGGCAGCGACGCCGCCGGCGGCGCCGAGGCCGACGCCGAGCATGCCGCTGCCCGGCCGCTGCGGCGCGTAGCCTGTGCCGTAGCCGGTGCCATAGGGAGCGCCGGGTGCGCCGGGCATGCCGGCGCCGTAGGGTGCGCCCGGTGCGCCGGATTGCATCGGCGTGCCGTAGCCCGCGCCCGGCGCCATCGCGGCGCCAGCCGCCGACGCGGCGCGACTGCGCGAGAACATGCGCCAGAGGACGAAGCCGATGGCGCCCAGCCCGGCGAGCCACACCCAGCCCGGCATGCCGGTCGAAGCGGGCGCAGGCGCGACCCGCGCCGGCGCGGCTTGCGGCGCAACGCGCGTCACGCCTGGAGGCGGCGTCGGCAAGGTGCTTGCGGCCGCGCTCTGCGCCCGCAACAGCGCCGCCTCGAAGGTCCGGAACTTCTCCGGATCGGTGAACTTCACATCGGGATCGATCGTGCGCGCCACCCTTGCCTCCTCGACGGCTTGGGCGAGCTTGCCGCCATGGGCGAGGATCTCGGCGTAGACGTAGTGCGCGCGGGCGTTGTCGGGTTTGGCAGCGACGACTTCGCGCATCATCGACTCGGCCTCGGCGTAGCGGCCCTGTCGGACCTGGGCCTCGACCTGCTGCTGCGTCGGCAGCGCCCAGGCCAGGGCCGACAGGCCGGCCAGGGCGATGCAGGCGATCAACTTCTTCATGCCACTCTCCTTCACGCGCCCGAAGCGGCGTCGACGTCGATGAGCCGCCACGTGGCGGCCACCGCGATCTATTTCAAGCAACGATCGCCACCTTTACGGCGCCGCGGCAGGCCCGGTCGTCGCGCTGCGCCGGCGACTTGCGCGAAGGGTAAGTTCCGGCCGACAGCCGGCGTCCCGACCCACCCCTCGCTTGCGCAGAATTCCGGCGTCGTTGGCGAGCGAGGACATCCATGGGCTTCGGCGTTCTCTTCCTGTTGCTGCTGGTGACGGCGGGCTGGTGGTTGCACAGCCGCTGGTCGGCGCTGCGCGATGCCCAGGCCGCGCGCCGCGAAGCGGAAATGATGTTCATCATGGAAGCGCGCCTGCACGCCGCCGGCAAAGTCGGCCCGAGGCCGGCCGCACCGCCCGCGCCGAGCGACTTCTACCCGACCTTGCCCGGCAAGTAGCCCCGGGAAGTTGGAGCTCGATCCCGGGTCGAGCCAAGGCGAACCCGCACTGTCACGACGCCGGCCGCGACGTGACGCCACGCGTCGATCCGCCTCCCCCGGCAATAGGACTAAGCTCGGGGAATGAAAAAAGACCAGGTTCTCCCGCCGCTGCCGCCTTTCACCACCGAAGAGGAGCTGGCGCTGGCCGCTCGCCTCGACGCGATGGACGGCCCCGCTCTCGCCCACTACGTGGACTCGGCGCAACTCGCGCTGCGCAACACGGCGCTCGATCCGAGCTGGCGGCCGCGCGTCGAGATCGGCTTGCGCTACGCCGAAGCCGCCGTGCTCAAGGAAGCAGCGGCGTTGCCGGCGGCGGTCGAGGTCCCCGACGCGACGCCGCCGGTCGCGAAGGCCAAGAAGGCCGCCGCCATCTGAACGACCCAGCGCTGCACGCTGCCGCTTTTCTCGTCACCCGGAGCGCGTCATGTTCGATTCGCGACTGATGGCCGGCCAGCGCATCCTCGTCACCGGCGGCGGCACCGGCCTCGGCCAGGCGATGGCCGAGCAGTTCCTTCGCCTCGGCGCCGACGTCGCGATCTGCGGCCGGCGCAAGTCGGTGTGCGACGACACCGCCGCCGCCTGGCGCACGACCTTTCCCGAGCGCCGCATCGACACGTTCGGCGTCGACATCCGCAACGCCCAGGCGGTCGAGGAGATGGTCGAGGCGCTGTGGCAGTCGGGCGGGCTCACGGGGCTCGTCAACAACGCCGCCGGCAATTTCGTCGCGCCGACGGAAAGCCTGTCGCCGCGGGCGTTCGACGCGATCGCCAACATCGTCTTCCACGGCACGTTCTACGTGACCCAGGCGATTGGCAAGCGCTGGGTCGCGGCCGCCAGGTCCGGCGCATGGACGCCCGCCCAGCCGTACCGCAGCGTGATGAGCATCATCGTCACCTGGGTCGACAACGGCTCGCCCTACGTCGTGCCCTCGGCGATGAGCAAGGCCGGCATCGAGGCGATGACCAAGTCGCTCGCCATCGAGTGGGCGAAGTACGGCGTCCGCCTCAACGCCGTCGGGCCGGGCGAGATCCCGACCGAGGGCATGAGCAAGCGGCTCAACCCCGGCGAAGAGCCGGGCGCGCGCAGCAGGAAAACCAATCCGATGGCGCGCGCCGGGCGGATGAGCGAGCTGCAGAACCTGTCGACCTTCCTGATGGCGCCCGGCGTCTGCGACTGGCTGACCGGGCAGAGCATCTTCATGGATGGCGGCAACGCGATCGCCACCGGCGGCAACTTCTACGAGCTGCGGCAATGGAGCGACTCCGACTGGCAGGTCGCACGCGAGCGCATCGAGGCGCAGAACGCGAAGGACAAGCTGCAGCGCTGACGACGTCATGGCACGAGCATGAGCGAATCGCCTTCGAGCCTGATCGACGCCAGGATCCGGTCTCTCGACGACTGGCGCGGCAAGACGCTCGCCCGTGTCCGCGCTCTCATCAAGCAGGCCGACCCCGAGGTCGTCGAAGAGTGGAAGTGGAACGTTCCGGTCTGGTCCCACGATGGGCTCATCTGCACCGGCGAGGCGTACAAGAGCGCCGTGAAGCTGACGTTCGCCAAGGGCGCCGCCCTCGCTGACCCGGCCGGACTGTTCAACGCCAGCCTCGACGGCAAGGTCAGACGCGCCATCGACCTGCGCGAGGGCGTTGCAATCGACGCGGCCGCCTTCAAGGCTCTCATCCGTGCGGCTGCGGCATTAAATGCCAATAAGCAGAAGAGCGCCTAGGGTTCCACCGCCCCGCTCATCCGATGGATAGCGTTGCTGCGGCGACGCTATCGCGACGGCTCTCCTCGCGCCGATACGCCACCGGGTTGATCCAGATCAACGAGCGCCGGAGCTGCGTCCGTAGAGTCCCGGCCATGGGCTGGACTTCTATCTCCCTCCTCGCGCTCTTTGCGGGCACCGTCGCGGCGGTCGTCTTGCTGGTCTTCGGTGCGCTGACCTGGTTCCTCAATCACCCGGTCGACTGAAGCAGGCCGAAGCCGCCACGCGGCGTGGGCGCACGGGATCGCGAGAAGGATCAGGACGAGCCGAGGGTCGATGTCGCTCGGCAGGCCGAAGGTCCGGCGCAGCGGCTCGATCAGGAGCACCAGGCCAGCGAGCACGCAGACGGCCAGCACGAGCAAGTGGAAAGCGCGGTTGCGTTCCCCCGCGCCGCGCGCCGCGCCGCGGAACCATTGCAGGAGGGCGAGGTTGCCGACGACGATGGTGGCCAGACCGGCCAGTCGCAATGCTTCGTCGGAGAAGGACGCAGCCCGCGCCACTCCCTGCACGAGCACGACGGCGACGAACGCCACTCCGCCGGCCAGCAACGCGCGTGCGACCGCGGCGACGTCGAACAGCCGGGTGGCGGCCGATCGCGGCGGTGTGCTCATCGTGTCGCTTCGCGCCGGCTCGGCCTCGAAGACCAGCGAGCACGCCGGGTCGATGATCAGCTCGAGCAGGACGACGTGGATCGGGAGCAGCAGCACCGGCCCACCGAACAGTGGCAGCAACGACAAGCCGACGATCGGCACGTGCACGGCGAACAGGTAGCCCATCGCCTTGCGCAGGTTCTCGAAGATGCGCCGGCCGGCACGAACCGCCTCGACCAGCGACGGGAAGCGATCGTCGAGGAGGACGATCGCTGCTGCTTCGCGCGCGACGTCGGTGCCGCGCTGACCCATCGCCACGCCGACATCGGCGGCGCGCAGCGCCGGACCGTCGTTGACGCCGTCGCCGGTCATGGCGACGACCTCGCCGCGGCGCTGCAATGCCTGGACGATGCGCAGCTTCTGCGTCGGCACGACGCGGGCGAAGACGCTGACGGTCGCGACGGCCTGCTCGCACTGCGCTTCGCTCATGGCGTCGAGCTCGGCGCCGGTGAGGGCCGCGCCCTCCCCCGCGCCGACCAGCCCGGCCCGGCGCGCGATCGCCAGCGCGGTCGCCGGGCCGTCGCCGGTGACCATGACGACGCGAATGCCGGCGCGCCGGCACTCGGCGACAGCCCCCGGCACGTCGCTGCGCAGCGGATCTGCGAACGCGACCAGGCCGACGGCCCGCCAGCCCGACGCCGGCCGCGACGCGCCCTCGTCGCCGTGCGCGACCGCGACGGCGATCACGCGCCGTCCTTCGGCGGCCCACGCGTCGGCCTGCAGCGCGAGTGCGCGCAAGCGCTCGGCCGGATCGACGCAACGCGCGAGGACGGCCTCGGGCGCGCCCTTGATCGCGATGGACGTGCCTTGCTCTCCCTCCAGGCACCAGCCTTGGCTCACGTAGGGCCGGCCGGGGATCACGCCCTCGCGCCATCGCACCTCGCCTGCCGGGGCGATCACCCGCTGCGCGTCGAGCAGGCGATGAATCGCGTTGTCCATCGGCTCGATGCCCGCGCGCACGCTGGCCATCGCCGCGCTGCGCAGAAGCATCTGCAGGCGACCGTCCAGCGGCTCGGCGCCGGTCGGTGCGGCATCGCGCTCGCCGTCGGAGAGGGCGGCGACCTCCATGCGATTGACGGTCAGCGTGCCGGTCTTGTCGACGCAGAGGACCGTGGTCGCGCCAAGCGCCTCGATCGCCTGCGGCTGCCGCGTCAGGACGCGTGATGCGGTCAGGCGCCAGGCGCCGAGCGCGAGCATGACGCTCCACACGACGGCGAACTCCTCCGGAATGATCGACATCGCCAGGGTGAGCCCGACGAGGAGTCCCGCGGTCCACGAGCCCTCGCGCCAGGCGAACAGGCTGGCCGCCGCGAGACAGGTGAAGACGGCGACGAACGCCACCATGCGGACCAGCCCCGTCAGCTCCTGATGCAGGCGGCTCGGGCGCGACTCGATCGAAGCGAGAACGCGGCCGATGCGGCCGAGCGTCGTCCGCTCGCCGGTGGCGGTGACCTCGGCGACGCCGTCTCCTTGCACGACGAGGGTTCCGGCGCGCAGCATGCGGTCCGAATCGCTCGACTCGCGCGGGTCCTTTGCGACCGGCGTGGATTCGCCGGTCAGGAGCGATTCGTCGACGCTCAGCCCCTGCGCCTCGATCAGGCGCGCGTCGCAGGCCAGGCGATCGCCTTCCTGGACGATCAATCGATCGTCCTCGACCAGGTCGCGGCTCGAGATCCGCGTGACGATGCCGTCGCGGACGACCGAACTGCGCGGGCTCGCCAGCTCGCGCAGCGCCTCCAGCACGCGCTGCGCCCGCAGCTCCTGATAGACCGCGATCGCCGCCACGCCGACGATCGACGCGCCCAGCACCGCCGCGTCGAGCGTGTTGCCGAGAAAGGCGTAGAGCAGCGTGCAGGCGAGCAGGAGAAGCACCATCGGCTGGCCCGAGACCGACAGCAGCGCGGAGAACCAGGTCTGCCGCGGCGATGCAGGCATCCGGTTGGGCCCGTCGCGCTCGAGACGGGCGCGGACTTCGATGGCGGAGAGGCCGCGTTCGTGCGTCATCGCAGCGCGGTCCAACGACGGGCCAGTTCGGCCGGCTCGTGCGGCGAGCCGGCATCGCAATCGAGGCTCGACGCAGTCTCGGCAACGCCCAGCGGTTCGGCACTCCGGCCCAGCCGCTCCAGGACGTCGAGGTCGGCTTCGGAAGCGTCGTCGCCGCGCTCCTGCCGAGCAGCGATCCGTTCGCGCAGCAGTGCCATGTCGGCGCGGCAATGCAGGATCGCGAAGGGCGCGGCGCAGGTTGCCGCCAGCGTCCTGAACCGGTCGCGCTCGGCGTGGCGCAAGAACGCGGCGTCGACAAGGGTTGGCCAACCGGCCCGAAGCACCGCCCGGGCAATCGCGAGCAGCCGCGCATACGTGAGCTCGGTGGCCGCGGGGCCGTAGATGCCGCCGGGAACGCGGTCGCGCGAGGACTCGAGCGGAGCGACGCCGAAGAGGCGCTTGCGCTCGACGTCCGAGCGAGCGCGCACGGCGCCAACCGTCTCGGCCAGCGCCTGCGTCACGAAAGTCTTGCCGGAGCCGGGCAGCCCGCACGTGATTGCCAGCCGCGGGTCGTCGCCGCGGGCGAGCGCGCAGGCGAGTTGCAGATACCGAAGGGCGGCCTCGCCCGCGACCTCGTCGCCCGAGCCGCGAAGGGCGGCGACCCTCGCCCGGACCAGCGCGCGGCTGACCAGAAAGAAGCGCAGCGCGGGGATGCCTTCGTAGTCGCCGCTCTCCTCCAGGTACACGTTGAGGAAGCGAAAGCCCAGGTCGCGCCGGCCGTTCGCGAGAAAGTCCATGATCAGGAAGGCGAGGTCGTCGAGCGGATCGATCCAGCGCAAGTCGGCGGCGAACTCGAGCGCATCGAAGGCGAATGCCTCCTCGCCTTGCTGCACCACATTGGCCAGATGCAGGTCGCCGTGACACTCGCGAACGGCGCCGGCGCGCCGCCGATCGCGCCAGTGGCGATCGAGCCGGGCGAGTTCTTCGCGCAGCCAGGCCCGCAGGGCCGGCCACTCGGGCGCGGCAGACGAGCAAGCGGCCTGCCATGCATCGATCGCCGCGACGAGGCCTTCGGCGATGCCCGCATGGAGAGCAGGCGAGCCGAAGTCGGCGTCGGCCGGCGCGGCGGGAGCGGCACCGTGCGCGGCGGCGAGCCGGCGTGCGAACGCGTCGACCTGCGCCGGCTGCAGGCTGCCGGCAGCGACGCGCTCGCTCCAGAGCGCGCCATCGGCGAACCTGCGCATCCGCACGGCGACGTCGACCACCTCGCCATCGCCGTCGAAGCAGGGTCCGTGCGGCCCTCGGCGCACCTCGACCACGTCGAGATACAGGTCCGGTGCGAAGCGGCGGTTGAGGCGCAGCTCCTCGTTGCAGCAGCGACGCCGTTCGGCCAGGCTCGTGAAGTCGAGGAAGTCGAGACGGACGGGCTTCTTGAGCTTGTAGGCCAGCTGTCCTGCCAGCAGCACCCACGACACGTGCGTCTCGATCACGCGCACCGGCGCGCCCTCGCGCGCCTCGAGCTGCTCGCGCAGCGCCGCGATGCGCACGCGCGACTGTGCGACATGCGGATCGTCGGCCATGCGGTGCATGTTCCGCGCATGCCGATGGGACGCGATTGATCTGCGTCAACGTCGCCCTGCGCCCCGGGTCGACGATGCAATTTCACTCGATGAGGAGACTCGCATGGCAAGCACCCGCAACATCTCTGTCGAGGCAGTGCGACGCCATCCTGCCGGAGCGCTCAACGGCCCTGGAGGCCGTCTCATGCGGCCGGCATTTGACGTCGATCAACGGCGGCTCGTCCGCGGGTACGGACACTGACCGCACTGAACTTCCGGAGGACAACCATGTATCAACGCATCCTGGTTCCGATCGACGGCAGCCCGACCTCCGACCAGGGGCTCGATGAGGCGATCGCCCTCGCCCGGGCGACCGGCGGGTCGATCAGGCTCCTGCACGTTCTCGACGATCTGGTCTTCACGACCGGTTTCGAGACCGGCGCAACCTACGCCCGCAACGTCCTGCCAGCGCTGCGGCAGGGCAGCGAGCGAATCGTCGCTGCGGGACGCAAACGCGTCAGTGCCGGCTCGGTGGCGGTCGACGCGCTGACGATCGAGTGCTTCGCGAGACGCCCCTGCGACGTCATCGTCGAGGCGGCTGCCCAGTGGCCGGCCGATCTCATCGTCATCGGCACGCACGGCCGGCGCGGCGTGAACCGCATGATGCTCGGCAGCGATGCCGAGCAGGTCGCACGGATGGCGCCGGTGCCGGTGCTGCTGGTGCGGTCGGCGACCAAGGCAGCGCCCAACGCCTCCGCGACGGAAGGCGACGCCGCTGCCTCGCCGATCGACGAGGCCACTGCTGCCTGAGCGAAAGCCGGCCGCCCTCTCGGCAACCTTCCTCACAACGGGAGCTCACATGTACAAGCGCATCCTCGTCCCGATCGACGGCAGCGACACCGCCGCGCGTGGCCTCGCCGAAGCCATCACCCTCGCACGCGACTTGAAGGCCACGCTGCGCTTGCTCAACCTGACGAGCGATTTCGTGCTGATGGTCGAGATGTCGAACGTCATCGACTACGAGAAGTTCCGCGAAGGCTTGAACCAGGTCGGCCGGCGACTTCTCGCGCAGGCGAGCGAACTGGCCAAGGCCCAGGGCGTTACCGCGGAGACTTCGCTGCACGACCTGCGGGGCGGCCGCGTCGCCGATGCGATCGTCGAGGAAGCCCGCCAAAGCCGCTGCGACCTGATCGTCATCGGCACGCACGGGCGGCGCGGCGTGGCCCGAGCGATGCTGGGCAGCGACGCCGAGAACGTCGTCCGGAGCAGCCCCGTGCCGGTGCTGCTCGTCCGAGCGCCGGCGCCGGTCAGCTAGGAGGAGAGTCATGCGCGCCGTCAACGACTGGAGCCCGTGGCTATGGACGTGGCTCGCCGCTGGAGCGGTGGTCCTGGCATTGGGGGCGTGCGGCTTCCTCTCCCTCGTCTGGCTCGTCACCCACTCCGACTGACCTGCCGGACCTCACCGAACCTTGCGGCGCGCCAACGCGCTCAACCATCGAAGACCCCAAATGCCCGCCATCGATCCGCTCCTCCAACGCCGCCTGCGCCTTCGTGCCCAGGAGCTCAGAAGCCAGATCGCGACGGTGCGAGCGCGATCCGGCGAGTCGGCACCGGCCGAGATCGGCGATGCCAAGGACGCGGCCGAGGCGACCGCCCAAGCCACGGTCGCAGACGCCGAGGTCGAACGCGATCTCGCCGAATTGCGCGAAATCGACCTGGCGCTCGGCGCGATCGCAGACATGAGCTATGGCAGCTGCAACGAGTGCGGCAGCCCGATCGACCCGCGCCGGCTGATCGCTCAGCCCACCGCCTTGCGCTGCCGTGAATGCCAGGTCGTCGCGGAGGGTGGCAAGACACCAGCCGCGCGCACCGGCCCTCGCGGGATCGCGTGAGCGTGCTGTTCCCGAACCGGCTTCTATCCGGGCCGGTCAGTGAGACGTCAGCACGGGTGCCGGCAACGACGCCAGCACCGAGCGGGTCGCTCCGCCGAACAGCCGCTCGCGCAACGGAGGGTGGCCGTAGCAGCCCATGACGATCAGATCGACCTCAAGCTCTCGCGCCAGCGCACAGATCGCGCCTCCCACGTTGGCGGTGGAGTTGCGCGAGTGCGGGGTCACGGAAACGTCATGGCGCTGCAACCACTCGGCCAGGCCGAGTCGGCTGCAAGGCGCCAGTGCCGGCTGTCGCGACCACGAGGCGACGTGAACCTGGCTGGCGCTGCGCAGGAACGGCAATGCCGACTTGACCGCGCGGGCTGCCGGCACGGACCCGTCCCAGGCGATCAGGACGCGATCGCCCAAGGTTTCCTGCCTGTGCGGGTGAGGCACGACGAGCGTTGGCGTTCCGGACTGCAGGATGCTCAGCTCGACGAATCCGGGAGGGGCGCTGCCGGCGTCGTGCGAGCGCGCCGGCGGGCCGACGATCACCAGATCGGCATAGGCGGCCTCGGCGACGAGCGCAGGAAGGAGGTCGCGACCGACGTCGCACCACGTGCCACCGCGTTCGCGCTGGGCAGCGTGCAATTGCGCGCGGGCGATCTCGGCCGGACCGTCGGACATCTCCTCCACGGCGCGCATGGCGGCCGCCGCCGAATACACGAACGTGGGCTGCGCCACCTCGGCGACGCCGAACAGCACCGTCACCTGGGCATCGAAGCGGTCGGCGAGCGCGTGGGCCAGCGCGTGCCGCTCGAGACTTGCCGGCGTGGCGTCGAGGTGAACGAGGATGGAGCGAATGTCCATGGCGATCCGCACACTCAGCGGATCAGCAGGACCGGGACCGAGCACAAGGCAAGCACCTTGGTCGCCACCGATCCGAGCACGAGGTTGGCCATGTCGCCGTGCCCGCGCGAGCCCATCACGACAAGATCGAACTTTTCTTCCTCGGCGAGCTTGGCGATCGACTCGGCGGCGTGGCCCACGCCGTGCACGAATTTCGCCTCGATGCCCTGCTGGGAGAAGAAGGCGCGAATCGGCCGAAAGACGGCCTCGGCATCCGACTCGTAGAACTCGCGCACGACGTTGGCACCGACGAATGCGGCCGCACGGTGCGGCACCGCGAGCACGCCGTGGAAGACGGTGTACGAATGCCTGGCGCCCAGCCACTCGTCGTGCGCCGCGAGGTACGCCAGCATCCGCTTGGTGTATTCGCTGCCGTCTGCAGCGATCAGGATCTTCATCGTCTTCTCCCATGGAGGTCCGCGCTAGTTTCCAGCCCGCTCGCCCGAGCCGGATTGACGAACATCAAGGTTGCCGGGGGACACACGCCACAAGATCGCCGCACCTCCTGCACGACCATGACTTCGCGACGCATCCTCATCATCCAGGGGCATCCGGACCGCGACAGCGATCACTTCTGCCATGCGCTCGGTGACCGCTACGACGCCGGTGCCCGCGCGGCAGGTCACGACGTGCGCCGGGTCGACGTCGCGCACCTCGACTTTCCGATCCTGCGAAGCAAGAAGGAGTGGGACGCCGCCAGCCTTCCCCCGGCGCTTGCCGCGGTGCAGCGCGACATCGCCTGGGCCAACCATCTGGTGCTGATCTTTCCGCTCTGGCTCGGCGACATGCCGGCCCTGGTCAAGGGATTCCTCGAACAGGTCGCGCGGCCGGGCTTCGCGGTCGGCGAGCCCCTCGAGAAGGGCGGCGTGAAGCTGCTGCGCGGCCGCTCGGCCCGCATCGTCGTGACCATGGGGATGCCGGCGTTGCTCTACCGCTGGTACTACGGCGCGCACGCGATCCGCTCGCTCGAGCGCAACATCCTTCGCTTCGCCGGCGTCGCGCCGGTTCGCCGCTCGCTGATCGGCCTCGTCGAGAGCAAGGACGCCGGCCGGAGGACGCGCTGGCTTGCCGCGCTCGAGCGCCTCGGCGCGAAGGGAGCGTGACGCCATGTCTGCCGCGCTGACGCTGCCGCGCACCGAGCCCGATGAATCGACGCCGAGACTCGACGCGGAGGCAGCGGTCGTCGACGACCCGGAGCTCCAGCGCGGCTTCATGACCTGGGAGGCAGCGGGCGACGGTCATCGCCTCGGCCGCACCCAGCTTCGCCTCGCCGGCCTGTCGTGCGCCGGATGCGCCGCCGCGGTCGAGCGGGCGCTCCGCGCCGAGCCCGGCGTGATCGAGGCGAGCGCGAGCTATGGAACGCAACGCGCCAGCGTGCTCTGGGATCCCGACCGGACGCGGCTGTCGGCCCTTCTCGT
>Ga0207683_10003845_pt1 | contig 13020 bp, 14 predicted proteins | sample KBSM73metaG_FD_184333 | JGI IMG/M metagenome (GOLD analysis project Ga0207683, IMG submission 184333) | Miscanthus rhizosphere microbial communities from Kellogg Biological Station, Michigan, USA - KBS M7-3 metaG (SPAdes) (version 2) | ecosystem: Host-associated > Plants > Roots > Rhizosphere >...
CTCGAACTGACCAATGACGAGCATTTACATGACCTTGGTAAATTCATTTTTGCGTTTTCTATTTTCTGGACCTACCTCTGGTTCTCTCAGTACATGCTTATCTGGTACAGCAATCAGCCCGAAGAAACGATTTACTTTATAAACAGGCTTGGCAGCAGGGGGCATCCCAGTCCTTACAAAGGGATCTTCTTTTTAAACCTGATCATCAATTTCGTTGCGCCCATATTAATATTAATGAGAAGAGGTTCAAAGCGCAATTACACAACCATGACCTTTATGTGTGTTTTACTCTTGTTTGGTCACTGGCTTGATTTCTTTCAGATGGTTTTCCCGGGGCCAATGAAAGATCCAGTTACAGGTCAAACGCACGTTCCTTTTATGTTGTTTGATTTTGGCGTTGGGTTAGGATTTGTAGGGCTTATCATGTTTATAACAGGAAGAGCATTGAGCAAGGCTCCTTTGATCATAAAGAACCATCCGTTTATTAAAGAAAGTATCATACATCACACTTAGTTTAAAAAAGAGAGACGATAGAGTATGCAAACCTTTTTCATCATATTGATTTTAGCATTCGGGTTTTTGATCACTTTTCAGATCGCAAAGGCGAGTGAATATGTTGCCGTTTTGCGTGGTGAGGAAAAAGCAAGAAGGCAAACTAATCGCATCAATGCATTTTTGCTGTTGGCATTCCTTGTCATTGGTCTCATTGGAGTGTATTATTGCAATGAACGGTTGAAAGGAAAAATATTGGGCGAATCAGCTTCTGTACAGGGGGAAAAGATCGATACAATGCTTTACATTACCCTCGCCATTACCGGTGTCGTCTTTTTTATCACTCAAATTTTATTATTCTGGTTTGCTTACAAATACCAGGAATCAGACAAAAGAAAAGCGTATTACTATCCGCATAACAACAAACTGGAAATTATCTGGACCGTTATTCCTGCGATCGCTTTGACAGCCCTGGTAGGGTTTGGGATTTATTATTGGTTTAAAATAACGGGTGATGCACCTGAGAATGCGATGCAGGTGGAAGTAACAGGAAGCCAGTTCAAATGGGAATTCAGATATCCTGGAAGGGATGGAGTATTCGGGAAAAAATATTACAAAGAAATTAGCCCCGAAAAAAGTAACCCGCTTGGCCAGATATGGGATGATCCATACAACCATGACGATGCCATCACGACCGAATTGCATCTTGTGGTAAATAAGCCGGTAAAACTAATAATCGGTTCAAAGGATGTGATCCATGACGTAGGATTAACAGCATTCAGGATGAAGATGGATGCGGTGCCGGGCACACCAACTACCATGTGGTTCACACCAAAATTCACGACCAAACAAATGATAGAAAAAACGGGTGATCCCGATTTCGTTTATGAACTATCATGTGATCAAATGTGCGGCAAAGGGCATTATGGAATGCGGGGAGTAGTTATTGTGGAAACACAAGAGGAGTATGACAGGTGGATCATTTCACAAGAATCACAGTATTCCAGGGCGCATCCTCAGCCGGCTGCTCCAAAATCACAGCCAGCCGATACAACAAAGGTTGCGGCTGTCAATTTGAAAAACTAATTTTTAGGGACATTGTCCCTTTTAAAATAAAAGAATTATGAGCAACGAAGCAAACTTACATGGTCATACAGAGATTGTGACGACTCATGAAGTACATCATGATGAGCACCATGTACATCATCACAAGGAAACTTTTATCACAAAATATATCTTTAGCCAGGATCACAAGACCATCGGCAAGCAATTTTTAATTACCGGTATCGCCTGGGCCGTCATTGGTGGTCTGTTCTCTGTGCTGTTCCGTTTGCAATTAGGCTTTCCAGATCAAACATTTCCTATTCTCGAAACATTTTTCGGTCGTTATGCAAAGGGCGGGCAAATTCAGCCAGAGTTTTATTATGCATTAATAACCATGCATGGAACAGTGCTTGTATTTTTTGTATTGACAGCAGGTCTTAGCGGAACTTTTGCCAATCTGCTAATTCCGCTTCAGTGCGGTGCTAGAGATATGGCTTCGCCGTTTTTAAATATGCTTTCGTATTGGTTTTTCTTTTTGGCCAGTGTGGTAATGGTCTCTTCCTTATTTGTAAGTACAGGCCCTGCAAGTGGTGGATGGACCATGTATCCGCCGCTGAGTGCCCTGGGCGATGCAAACGAGGGATCAAGACTAGGGACCGATCTGTGGCTGGTCGCGATGGCTTTGTTTGTCGTTTCATCATTGTTGGGTGGCTTGAATTATATCTCTACTATTCTCAACATGCGTACAAAGGGTATGAGCATGACGAGATTGCCACTTACGATATGGGCCTTATTTTTCACAGCGATATTAGGCGTGTTGTCATTCCCTGTATTGCTTTCGGGATTCATTCTTTTGTTATTCGATCGCAACCTCGGGACAAGTTTTTACCTGAGTGATATATTTATTTCACAAACAGGCCAGGCACTAGCTAATGAGGGAGGGAGTGCTATTTTGTACCAGCACTTATTCTGGTTCCTTGGTCATCCGGAGGTATACATTATTATCTTGCCATCAATGGGAATTGTCTCAGAAGTACTGGCGGTGAATTCACGGAAACCCATTTTTGGTTACATGGCCATGGTGGGCTCATTGTTTGCCATCACTATTCTTGCATTTCTTGTTTGGGCGCATCACATGTTTGTAACAGGGCTAAATCCTTTCCTCGGATCCATTTTTGTTCTGCTAACGTTGCTGATCGCTGTCCCGTCAGCTATCAAGGTCTTTAACTGGCTTACTACTTTGTGGCGTGGAAATATTCGATTAACCCCCGCTACACTTTTTTCTATTGGTTTTGTAAGCCTGTTTATTTCCGGCGGGTTAACGGGTGTTTTTCTTGGCAACTCAACGATAGATATTCATTTACATGACACAAAATTTATTGTTGCCCATTTTCATATTGTAATGGGAGTCGCGTCATTCTTTGGAATGTTTGCGGGCGTATATCACTGGTTCCCCAAAATGTTTGGGCGTTATTTAAACAATACACTTGGCTTCATTCATTTTTGGGTGACAATAATCGGGGCCTACCTGATTTTCTGGCCCATGCACTATGAAGGATTGGCCGGCGTTCCCCGCCGTTACCTTGACCTTCGCGGCTGGCATAATTTCAATCATTTTGGCGAGTTGAATAAAATGATCACTGTAGTTTCCATCATTGTATTTGCGGTGCAATTGATGTTCATTTTTAATTTCTTCTATTCCATTTTTAAGGGAAGAAAGGTAAGACATCAAAATCCGTGGGGAGCTACAACCCTTGATTGGACTACACCGATTCGTCCCGGTCATGGTAACTGGACAGGAGAAATTCCGGAAGTCCATCGCTGGGCATACGACTATGGTAAAGATGGAAGAGAATTTATTCCTCAAACAGAACCCATTGGAAAAGGTGAAAGCCATCACTAAGCAGTGAAGAATTATGAAGGATATAGCTATTGATACATACAAGAGTGAGAGAATTTTGATCAATAAGTTGAGGGATTACTCTCAGCTTATTAAGCCATCGCTTAGCATTATGGTGGTGTTCAGCAGCGTGATCAGTTATTTGCTGGCACCAAAAGTTGTAGAGTACGATTGGAAAATGATCGTCTTGCTCTTTGTCACAGGATTATTGGTTACAGGCAGTGCAAATGCTATTAACCAGGTAGTGGAAAAAGATACAGATGCAATGATGAAGCGCACAGCGAAACGTCCGGTTGCATCGGGGAGGATGACTGTAGCAGAAGGGTGGGCTTTCGCAATTATTACAGGTGTGATCGGAGTTTTCATGCTGGGGAATTTCTTTAACTGGCTATCGGCGGGCATCGCATTGTTCAGTTTGTTTTTGTATGCATTTATTTATACCCCTCTGAAAAAGGTGAGTTCGATCTCGGTTTTGGTAGGTGCAGTGCCCGGGGCGTTGCCTTGCCTGATCGGCTGGGCAGCTGGTAACGATGCATTATCATTGGGTGGCTGGGTATTATTTTCATTGCAATTCATGTGGCAGTTCCCTCATTTTTGGGCCATCGCCTGGATCGCACATAAAGATTATACAAAAGCGGGATTCAAACTATTACCCAGTGAACTTGGACCAACAAAATATACGGCGATACAAACGATCATATATTCTTTGTTACTGATTCCGGTTGGTGTTATTCCATACTTTATTGGAATGAGTGGAACTGTAAGTTTAGTAATTGTAGCGCTTGCAAATGTTTTTATGGTCTGGAGATGTGTTCAATTATATAGAAATATGGATGTGCCAAGTGCAAGGAGAGTAATGTTTAGCAGTTATATTTATTTGCCAATAGTTTTATTGGCGTTGTTAGCTGATAAATTGTAAGCCCCTTCCCCTAATGCTTGCGCTGAACCTTGTGCCTCCGCTAAAGGTTCGGCGACACGCGGACAGCGGTGGCGCAAAGGGAGTAAGGAAAACAATATAATGTTTGAGTTTTTATAAGATAGAGACAGCAATAAATGTTGAGTGAAATAAAATTGAAAGAGTATCAAAATTCCCCTTTAGGGGACAGGGGCAAAAAAATTCACCCCCACAAATTTACTTTGTGGATTGCTATAGGAAGCATCATTATGATGTTTGCAGGTCTAACCAGTGCATACATTGTAAAAAGCAACCAGGCCGGTTGGCAGACGATTGAAATGCCTAAGGTATTTTGGTATTCAACGGTTACGATCTTGGTGAGCAGCCTGATGATGCAAATGGCCTTAAGATCTTTTAAGCAAAGGGAGATGAACCAATACCGCTTATTGATCGGAGGAACGTTTTTATTAGGAGTGACATTTATAATTCTGCAGGGGATAGGATTTCAGCAATTGTGGAATAGCGGTGTGCAGTTCAAGGGATCATCAGGTAGCGGGCAATTTCTTTATGTGATCGCGGGCCTTCATGCAGTGCATGTACTGGGTGGAGTGGTTGCTTTAATGGTGATGTTCATAAAAGCATTTTTTGGAAAAACAAAAGCATATGGCAGCGTTCCGGTAGAAGTAATGGCTACGTATTGGCATTTTGTGGATTTTCTTTGGATCTATTTGCTGGTGTTTTTTATGTGGATCGGTTAGTGAGTGGTGAATGGTGAGTTGTGAGTGATACTGAAAGTTGTTGATTGGAATTACCGAACGCACAAGTGTGCGACGCAACAGAAGTTGAATAGAGATAGAGAGTTGGTAACATAAAATAAAAATTTAAATATAGACATGACAACGACGGCAGTTAGTCAGCATCAGACAAAATGGTGGAGTGGGGGTAAAAGCCCGTTCAATCTTGAATATGGCAAATTGATGATGTGGTATTTTTTGATGAGTGACTCTTTTACTTTTGGTGCATTTTTGATCTCGTATGGAACAGTGCGCTTTTCCAGTAATGCGTGGCCTGATCCGAACCATGTATTTAATGCTTTCCCCGGTGCCGGTCATTCCAACCTGCCGCTGGCTTTTGTGAGCCTTATGACCTTTATCCTGATCCTCAGTTCTGTTACAATGGTGCTTGGGGTTCATGCTGGCCACAATGCAGATAAAAAAGGAGTGATGAAATGGTTGATCTGGACGATCCTTGGAGGACTGGCCTTTTTAAGCTGCCAGGCATGGGAATGGACACATCTTTATCACGAAGGTGCGTGGTGGGGGAGGAATCCGTTTCCGGCAGCAAATGGCACGGTGGCCTCAACGAATTTCACTAACTTCTTTTTTACAATTACTGGTTTCCATGGCTTCCACGTTTTCTCAGGAGTAATAATAAATGTGATCATGCTGATAATGACGTATAAAGGAGTATTTGAAAGAAAAGGACACTACCTGATGATAGAGAAAGCAGGCCTTTACTGGCATTTTGTAGATCTTGTCTGGGTATTTGTATTTCTTTGTTTTTATCTGATATGATCTAATAACTAAAATAAATGAATCAATTGTAATGGAAAATCAAGCAATGCTTCCTGAAGTAACGTTCCAGTTTCACCACACCGACGAAGAGTTCAAAAGGAGAATTCGTAAGACGACAATTCTATTGTCTGTTATTACTCTTATCGAACTTGGGATTGGTCTGACCATTTATACTATTCACAAAGGCGAACACCCCAACGGGACGTTAGTGATGATGTTTAAGGGTATGGTTTGTATATTGACTCTTGCAAAAGCTTACTATATCGTTTCAGTGTTTATGCACCTGGGAGATGAGATACGGAATATGATCATGACCATCGTTGTACCCCTCATGCTGTTCATCTGGTTTATCATCGCGTTTATTTACGATGGCAATTCATATAAAAATCTGCGTAACAAATTCGATAAATCTTATTATGAACGCACAGGCATCAAGAAAGAGAATAAATCGACAGAACATGAAGCGCATCCCGGCGGCAAAGATTAACACAGAAAGCACTTAAATTTTTTATGCAATAAATCCACTGCACCTTTGCAGTGGATTTTAATTTTCTGAAGTGAATAAAAAAGCATTATACGCGATTCTTATTGCATTGATCGTGCCGCTGCTGATCTTCCTGTATGTAAACTCTCTTCCAAAAGCAGCCATACCTAAACCCATTTTTTACGATAGCGTAAGCTCTGTTATCAGGAATGGGAAAAGGATCAATGATACATCATGGCACCGGGTGCCCGATTTTAGCTTAACTAATCAGCTTGGACAGGCTGTCTCTTTGAAAGACCTGGCTACCATTAACGACAATGATACAAACAGAAGAGTCGTTGTGGCTGATTTCTTTTATACTCATTGTCCCACCATTTGTCCTGCCATGACAAAAAATATGAAGAGATTACAAAACACGGTAAAAGAGGCTGTAGATGTTGACGGACGAACTACCCAGCTTGTACAATTTGTCTCTTTCAGCATTGATCCGGGAAGGGATTCAGTAGCTGCATTAAAAAAATGGGCCGATCGTTTTCAGATCGATCCTTCCAACTGGTGGCTGCTTACCGGTGATAAGCAAACTATTTACGATCTTTCATTGAAGCACATGAACCTCGCCGTACAGGATCCACAAATTGATTCTTCATTTCCTCATACAGATATTTTCGTCCTGATCGATAAGAACGGTGTTGTTCGGGTAAGAAGGGATAAAGATGGAAACCCGGTTTTATACCATGGACTCGATTCCACTTCACTGGCTAGTTTATCGGAAGACATTGTATTGCTGTCACTGGAAAAAGACCGCAAGAAAAAAAGTTTTTTTGAAGGCCAGCTTACAACAATAGCTGTTTCCATGCTGATCGCTTTCCTCCTTGTAGGATTGTTTTTATTTCTTTACAGAAAAAGATTTGCCCAACATTGATTATGCTACCTGCTACCTGGAAAAAGAATGACAGAAAGGCGACGATTCTCATTGTACTGTTTTCTGTTATAGTATTTGCCGCTATTTCAATATTGGGACGGGTAACACTTAACATTAACCTGGGGTTTGATCCGCACATTTTCGCCAAGGCAAATGCTGTTATTAATTCAGTAGTGGCCGTATTATTATTGTGCGGTTTAATTGCGGTCAAAACAAGACACTATCTTTTGCACAAGCGCATTATGCTTACGGCAATGTTTCTCTCCATTCTTTTCCTGATCAGTTACATCTGCCATCATTTGTTTGCTGGCGAAGCAAGATTTGGAGATGTCAATCACGATGGAATATTAAGTGAAACTGAAAAAGTAAATGCCGGATCAGTAAGAATGATCTATTATTTCATTTTAGGAACTCACATTCCATTAGCCGGAATTGTCTTGCCGTTCATTCTTTTTACGGCGTACAGAGCATTGATCGGTGAATTCGACAAACATAAAAAACTGGTGAGGATAACCTGGCCTGTTTGGTTTTATGTTGCTGTCACCGGCGTGATCGTTTATCTAATGATCAGTAAATATTATTGATATGCAACTTTGAATGTGCCATTTGTTATTGTTATAACAGAATCGGTGACTTGCGTTATAGAATTTCTCAATAGTGAGCCGCTAAAATTCCCGGCAATATACTTGCTGCTATTCTCAGTTATTGTGATAGAAAATGGAAGGTTTTCTGTGGTTTGCCAATGGCCTTTATGCAGGTCAGTTTTGCTATAGATATTTAAATAACCCGGAGTTCCCGAACGTTTTTTTACAAAAGACGAACTATCATGTGCGTAAGTACCCAAGACAGTACTGTCTTTTGTCAAATTAAAGCCTGCAAGACAGTCGGTAGTGACGAGTGTATAGTAACCATTATCTGCACTGTCTTTTGATGAATTAGTTCCTATGGCTGCGGAGATCGCAAACATTAGTTTTGCATCTCCTCCGAGAGTGGGTCTTGATGAATATGAACCCAAATTTTGTGCATATAGAACATTTAAAGTATCAGTAATCAAATAACTTATAGTACCAATATTAAATTTGATATAATAATGTTCAGGCGCAGGATCTGATTTTTTACAACCTTGAAATAGGAAGAGTAGAGAGGCAAAAAGTAAAATATTTTTTTTCATAAATACTTACTTAACTACTTTTAAAAGTAAGAAAATTCTTAATATAATTTTTCAATGGAATTTTAAAAACTTATCTTCCTTTATAAAACTAACTTTTTATGAGGCCACTTGCTTTGTCAGCATTTCTTCTTCTTACGATTTTTTATTCCACCGCTCAAACAAATTCAACAAAAAAAACGACACTGCTTCCCTCACAGGCGGCCATTTTTGATAAATACATACAGGATGCTATGCCTTTATGGAAGGTGCCGGGTTTATCAGTAGCCGTAGTAAAAGACGGAAAAGTTGTTTTTAAAAAAGGGTATGGGAGTGCTGAGCTAGGCAAACCCGCTGCATTTGATACGTCAACTCTATCAATTTGCGCGTCGACGACGAAAGCCATGACAGCAGTTTGTGTGGCCATGCTCGTGGATGCAGGAAAATTAAAATGGAATGATAAAGTAGCTGACATTATTCCCGGGTTCAAGATCAATGATGTTTATACAACATCCCAGATCACAGTTAAAGATCTATTGACGCATAATGCCGGGCTGGGAAATGCGGATTGGCTATGGGTGGTGCAAAATGATGATGACGATATTTTGCAAAGAATGCAATACCTCACACCTTCTTATTCTCTCAGGTCCTCGTTTATTTATCAGAACTTAATGTATGGAGTTGCAGGTAAGGTCATAGAAAAAGTTAGCGGGAAAAAATGGCAGGATTTTATCACCGAAAATCTTTTTCATGTGCTGGGAATGAATAGAACATATGCAACCTACGCCTATTCGTCAAAAGAGACCAACCGCATCTCGCCCCATTTCATGATCAATGACACGGTACATGTTATACCATATATTGACTACCCGGGTGTTTCAGCGGCGGGAGCAGTGTGGTCATGTGCGAGTGATATAAGCAAATGGATGATGTTCATGCTGGATAGTGCAAAATGGAACGGCAAGAGGTTATTAAAGCCCGAAACCTTTGCTGAACTTATGAAACCACAGGCGATCATTCCAGCAAATGAATTCTATCCAACCATGCAAATAACCAAACCGCATTGGACAACGTATGGCCTGGGTTGGTTTCAGCAAGATTACCGCGGCAAGATGGTCGAATTCCACACGGGAAGTTTGGACGGAGCGGTCGCTATAATTGGCCTGGTACCTGACGAGCATCTTGGTATTTACATTTTTGAAAATCTTGATCATGCGGAACTACGGCATGCCCTGATGTTCAAGGCTTTTGATCTTTGGCTTTTTAGTGACAATTCAAGGGATTGGAGCAACGAGCTTTTTAGTTTATATGGAAAGGCGAAAGCTGATGCAAAAAGCAAACAAAAAGAGAATGATGCAAAAAGAGTATTGGGTACTAAACCTTCGTTGGCATTGCAAGGCTACACAGGGAAATACTCCAGTGATATCTATGGCGAAGCGGAGATAAAGGTAGAGGATGGCAGTCTTTCTATAAAATATCCAAACAATAACGTTTTAAAACTTGAGCACTGGAACTACGACATCTTTAAAGGAATCTTTAATAATTTCTGGTGGGATAAAAGCAGTGTGCAGTTTTTTTTAAATAACGAAGGCAAGGTGTCATATTTTGAAATGGATGGAATGAGATATAAAAAGATAGACGAGGCGAATAATTGAGTCTAAAACCCTAATTCTTTTGCAGGATCCCAAAAAAGTTTTTCAAAGTCGACTATTATGTCATTCTTTACCCTGACGCCTTCTTTTTTTAAAAGCATCTCCATTTGATCGGAAGTAGCAAAATGATGCTTCCCGCTTAACATTCCATTCCTGTTTACAACACGGTGAGCAGGTACATTTGGTTTTACTTTTCCTGCACCATTCATTGCCCAACCGACCATGCGTGCAGACATTTTTGTGCCAAGACATCTTGCAATAGCGCCATAGGATGTTACCCGGCCCTTTGGGATCTGTCTTGCCACATCATATACCAGCTCAAAGAAATTTTCATCCTTCTTTCCTGAAGGTTTAACTGATTTTAGCTGGGTTATTGTTTTCTTTTTGACTGCCATAAATCATTGATCATTTCCATTTTTCTTCTTCAATAAAATTGAACGGCGTGGTTCAGGTACATTCTCATACTGATAAGGGCAATGCAGGCAACCCATACCGCAACAATATCCTTTTTCGCGATGATATCGTTCCGTAAGGACCATCAGCCCGTTTTCATTTATATAATAGTGAACGCCTTCTATCAATTCGTCATCCTTCATCTTTCAGTACTTGTTTTAATTCTTCATCTGTTTCTTTGGCAGGCAATTCAACGGGGAGGGAGAAACGTATATAATGAATGCGATTACTTTGTGCAATATCCAAAGATTCGTAATGCGTTTTTATTTTTAATTCTTCACTGATAGTTTCATTGTGATAAAGGTTTTCATGGTCCTTGTGCAAAACACAGCCATACATTTTTATTACTTTTTTTGTAAACTCGTAGAGATCGGGACTGTCCGTTTTCAAATGTATATACCCTCCTTGTTTCAGAAATTGTTGATACAATCTCAGGAATTTTGGGTGAGTCAGGCGTTTTTTTGCCTTTGATTTTCTTAATTGCGGGTCGGGAAAAGTGATCCAGATCTCACTTACTTCATCTTTTGAAAAATATTCATTTACCTGGTCAATTTGAGTCCTCAAAAAAGCAACATTATACAATTTATTTCCCATCGCTTTTTTTGCGCCCACCCAAATGCGATTTCCTTTGATATCTATTCCAATAAAATTTTTTTGATGATAAAGCATTCCCAAACCGAGCGCATATTCACCCTTACCGCAAGCTAATTCAAGAACTATAGGATTCTCATTTTTGAAGAATTCACTCCACTTTCCTTTTATATTTCCCGGGAACTGAAGCACATTATCAAAAGTCTCCAGTTCTGCAAACCGTATTAATTTTTTATGCGACATAAAATAGGACGATCTAAAGCGAAAGTAGTTAATGATGAAATTCTTACTCCCGCTCGATCTAAGAAATTGAAAAAAATGCTGACGGATGTAAACCCTTTTCAGGTTTTCAGAAGGATAAACTGTCCCGGGGACAATGTTTGGGATATAATGCAGTGAAGATTTAACGAAAAAAATGTTTCATTTTATCCTTTATTACGCCAAGCAAACTTCTGCTTTCGTAGGTTCGCTTATACCAATCGACATTTTGTTGCAGTTTATCGATATCCGTAATGAGTTTATTGATCAGCTGCCTGTTTCCTTCTGATTGGGAACGACATTGAATCAGCTTTGCATTTAGCTCAGAGACAAGATTGGTTTTCTCCAAAACCTCGGACTGAAGCCTTTTCAGCTCTTCCTGTTGCCATTTGATAATATCCTGTTTTGCTGCGATCTCTTTTTCCAGTTTTTGATCGATCAGTTTTAGTGCCCTTACGACAATTGCGTCATGATCGGAATCGACTTTGCCGTACAAAATGTCATTTTTCATAAAATGGTTTAATAATTACGCGAATGCCCATTTTTTACCGGGCGTTATATTGTCAATGTTAGCATACAATTCCCTGTAACTGGAAAAATTATGCTTCACATTAAATTCAGTTTCACAAATCGACTTTGAAAACTCACCCATCACGTGAAGCATATCGCGATTGTTGTGGTACTGCAATATCTTCACAATGGCTTCGGTTTCAGTCCCGAATAGATCGCCATTGATACCATTCTTCACAACATCCATATTTCCTATACAACGACTTAAAAGAACTGGTTTGTGTAAGGTTAAAGCCTCAAGCACTCCAAAAGATAAACCTTCATAAAGCGCGGTTGACAAATAAATATCACAGTCCGTTACCAGCTTTTTGATATCTTTTTCACCTAACCAGCCCGTGACTGTAATATTCTTAGCACTTAACACTTCCTTCTTTTCACCGTCACCTGCCCAAATAAATTCAAATTGTCCGAATTCTTCAAAATATTGGGCAATAGTATTGAACAAATAAGGGTTTTTTTGTTCGATAATGCGGCCGGTGGTTACGATCTTAAACTTCTCCTTTTGGGCTGTCATGCTGGGAATTTTTTCATCCACTGTAATACCGTTACTGATATAAGTGGCTTCAATTCCAAGACGTAGATAGGCATTTGATTCAGACGAGGAGCAACAAATAACTTTTCCCCCAAGCCGATTGCCAAACTTTTCCATCTGGCGATAAAAGTATTTTGAAAAAGCCGTCCTGCCTGATAAAAAGGGGGCACCATTGGGAGTATAGAAAACATTTTTTATGCCCAACATCCTGCAGGCAATGCGACCAAGAAGGCCACTTTTGGAAGAATGCAGATGAACCCCATCAATGAGGTCTTTATCCTTCAGGCGTTTGAGAATTTTATATAATTCAGTTAAAGCAAGAAAATCTTTAACAGGGTGAATTGAACGTTGAGCCGAGTTCCATTTTATAAATCTCACCCTGGGAGACGAAAATGTTTTTTTGACATTGGCTGCACTCATCACCTGCTTCCGCTCTCCGTGGATTATAATATGCTGGTCGTCAGGCATAGTTTCCGTAAGATACTTTACAAAAACAGATACGCCTG
>Ga0207683_10003846_pt1 | contig 13020 bp, 10 predicted proteins | sample KBSM73metaG_FD_184333 | JGI IMG/M metagenome (GOLD analysis project Ga0207683, IMG submission 184333) | Miscanthus rhizosphere microbial communities from Kellogg Biological Station, Michigan, USA - KBS M7-3 metaG (SPAdes) (version 2) | ecosystem: Host-associated > Plants > Roots > Rhizosphere >...
CGCCCCCGCATACGTCCGTCGCGTCCCGCAGGCCGAACGGGCCGGTGAACACCGACACCAGGGCCCACAGCAGGCGCTCGGACGAGGTGCACAGCTCGTGGCTCCAGCCGATCGCGGCCCGCAGCGACCGGTGCCGTCCGTGCTCGGCGGAACTCGCGTCCTCCGCGCGGCAGCCCGGTCACGGTGACCAGCGGGGCCCCGTCCAGCATGCGCCGGATCGCGGTGGCCTCGGCGGCGCGGCCCACCAGGCCATCCGGGTCTAGCGGGTCACTGGACCCGGGCGGCTCGCCTGGCATCGGCCGTCGCCTCGAATACGTACCGGAACCCCGGATAATGGTCCCGCGCCGGCCGCCAGGGTGGCATCTGTACTAATGCCTATCCGCGATACCTAAAAAGCAGGGACGCGTTCGGGCCGGCCGCCGCGAGCCAGGTCCCGTCCCGTGCGCCGCACGTCATGGGGGCCGAACGGCCCTGGTTCCCGCCTCGCCGGAGGCCCGCGCCGGACCATGGTGGAACGGCGCGGAACGGCGTGGAACCTTATCAGTATCTGAGACGCAGCTGTAGAAATGCTGAGACTCGTTGAACCGCAGCCCACCGCCGAACGTGCCTAAACGGGGAGCATTTGCCCGCATGAGAACGGGGAGCGTCATGCGAGTTCGGCTACTGGGACCGGTCGATGTCATGGACGGCGGCGAGATGCTGCCGGTCAGCGGGCTGCGGCGGAAGGCCGTCCTGGCCACCTTGGCCCTGCACGCCGGCCAGGTCGTCGGAACCGGCCGCCTGGTCGACGCGGTCTGGGGCGAGACCGCGCCCGCCGCGCTGAACACGCTGCAAAGCCACGTCTCGTACCTGCGTACCGTGCTCGGCAAGGCCGCCATCGTGGCCCGGGCGCCCGGTTACCAGCTGGACCTCGGCGACGACGGCACCGACGTGCTGCTGGCCGAGCGGCTGCTCCGCCAGGGCGCGCAGTCCGCGGACCCGGCCCGCGCGGCCGCGGACCTGCGGGAGGCGCTGGCCCTGTGGCGCGGGCGGCCGCTGGCCGACCTGGCCGGGCTGGCCTGGCTGGAACAGCAGGCGGGGCGGCTGGAACTGCTCCGCGAGCAGATCAGGCACGCGTTGTCCGACGCGAGGCTGGCCGCCGGGGAACACCGGCAGCTGGTACCCGAGCTGGAGCAGGCGGCGGCCGACCATCCGCTCGACGAGCAGGTCCACGCCCAGCTGATGACCGCGCTGTACCGCAGCGGGCGGCAGGCCGACGCGCTGGCCGTCTACCAGCGGCTGCGATCCACCCTGGCCGAGGAATTGGGGCTGGCGCCGGGCCCGGCGCTGCGCGATCTCGAGACCGCCATCCTGCGGCAGGACGCGTCGCTGGACGCGTCCGCCCCGGTCGCCAGCCTGCGGCCGGCCGCGCCGCCCGCGTCCGGTGTTCCGGTCCCGGCGCAGCTGCCGCCGCCGGTGGCCGGGTTCGCCGGACGGGCCGCGGAGCTGGCCCGCCTCGACGCGATCGGAGGCGACCAGGCGGACGAGGCTTCCGCCGTCACCATCGCGGCGATCACCGGCACCGCCGGAGTGGGCAAGACCGCCCTGGCGGTGACCTGGGCGCACCGGGTCGCCACCCGGTTCCCCGGCGGGCAGCTGTACGTCGACCTGCGCGGCTTCGACCCGGCCGGGCCCGCGCTCGATCCTGGCCAGGCGCTGCGCGGCTTCTTCGAGGCGCTCGCGGTGCCGCCGGAGCGGATCCCGCAAGCCCTGGACGACCAGGTGGCGCTCTACCGCAGCCTGCTGGCCGGCCAGCGGGTGCTCGTGCTGCTCGACAACGCGCGCGACGCCGCGCAGGTGCGCCCGCTGCTGCCCGGCTCGCCCGGGTGCCTGGCCATCGTGACCAGCCGCAACCACCTCACCGGCCTGATCGCCGGGCACGGCGCGTACCCGCTGGGCCTGGACCTGCTGACCCCGGACGGCGCGCGCGAACTGCTGGCCGGGCGGGTGGGCGCTGGCCGGGCCGGGCGTGAACCCGACGCGATCGACGAGATCATCGACGGCTGCGCACGCCTTCCCCTGGCGCTGACCATCGCCGCGGCCCGCGCCGCCACCAGTCCGGGGTTCCCGCTCGCCGTCTTCGCGGCCGACCTGCGTGAGGCGGGCCACGCGCTCGACCAGTTCGACGGCGATGACGAGGCCACCGACATCAGGGCCGTGTTCTCCTGGTCCTACCGCGCGCTGAGCCCGGATACGGCGCGGATGTTCCGGCTGCTGGGCTTGCACCCCGGCCCGGACATGACGGCCGCCGCCGCGGCCAGCCTGGCCGGGATCGCCCCGGACCGGGCCCGCGTCCTGCTGACCGAGCTGACCCGGGGGCACCTGCTGAGCGAGGACCGTCCCGGCCGTTACGCCTTCCACGACCTGCTCCGGGCCTACGCCACCGAACAGGCGCGGGAATGCGACGACGACGCTGCCCGGCGCGCCGCGCTGGGCCGGCTCCTCGACCACTGGCTGCACGCCGCGTGCGCCGCGGCGGCGCTGCTCGACCCGTTCTTCGCCCCGGAGCCCCAGGACCCGCCGCTGCCAGGGGCCGTCGTCGGCGCGCCCGCCACCGCCGAGGAGGCCCTGCGCTGGTTCACCGCCGAACAGGCCACGCTGCTGGCGGCCGTGCCGCTGGCCGCCTGGTCCGGCCGGGTCGGCCACGCCTGGCGGCTCACCTGGGCGCTGAGCACCTTCCTGCTCCGCCGCGGATGCTGGGACGACCACACCAGGGCGTGCCGGGCCAGCCTGGACGCCTCCCGCCGGGACGGTGACGTGGCCGGGGAAGCCCACGCGCTGCTCCTGCTCGCGCTCGGCGATGCCCGGTCCGGGCGCCGGGACGCCACGCCCGCGTTCCGCGAAGCGCTACGCCTGTTCGAGACGGTGGACGGCTATCACCGCAGCCAGGTGACCGCGCACAGCAGCCTGATCTGGATCGCCGAGCAGCAGGAGCGCTACGGCGACATGCTGGGTCACGCCGTCCGGGCGCTCCGGCTGTCCCGGGCCGCCGGGGACGAGACCATGGAGATCATGAGCCTGAACGACGTCGGCTACAGCCACGCGCGGCTCGGGAACTATGGCCAGGCCATCGCCTGCTGCGGGCAGGCGCTGGCCGGCAGCCGGGCCGCCGGGGAGCGCAACTGGGAGTCCGCCGCGTGGGACAGCCTCGGCTACATCCACCACAAGCTCGGCGACCACCATCGCGCCGTCACCTGCTACGAGCGGTCCCTGGACCTGTGCCGCGAGCTCGCCGACCGGTATAACGAGGCGGGCACGCTCGACCGGCTCGGCGACGTCCACCACAGCGTGGGCGACCTGCGCGCGGCCCGCTGGGCGTGGGCCCAGGCGCTGCGCACGCTGGACGAGCTGGGGCACCCCGACGGCGACCGGGTCCGGGCCAAGATCAGCGTGCCGGGCGCCAGGCTGCCCGCTGTCATCTAGGCCGCTGTCATCTGGGCCGTCGTCTAGCCGGCCCCGTTACCGGCCAGCAGCTCGGCGGCGTGGTCGGGTACGTAGGCCTGCATGTCCCTGGGCGCGCGGACGTACCCCTGGGACGGCGGCCGCGGCGGCAGCTTCAGGTCCGGCGCCCGCACCTTGTGGTAGGGGATCGTGCTGAGCAGGTGGGTGATCATGTTGATGCGGGCGTTCCGCTTGTCCTCGCTCTCCACCACGTGCCAGGGCGCCTCGGGGATGTCGGTGTGGATGAACATCTCGTCCTTGGCCCGGGAGTAATCCTCCCAGTGGGTGATCGACTGCAGGTCCATGGGCGACAGCTTCCACCGGCGCAACGGGTCGTGCAGCCGGGACTTGAAGCGGTGCTGCTGTTCTTCGTCGCTGACCGAGAACCAGTACTTGCGCAGCAAGATGCCGTCCTCGACGAGCAGCCGCTCGAAGATCGGGCACTGGTGCATGAACCGGCTGTACTCCTCCTTGGTGCAGAACCCCATCACGTGCTCCACGCCGGCCCGGTTGTACCAGCTGCGGTCGAACAGGACCAGCTCGCCCGCTGCGGGCAGGTGCTCGATGTAGCGCTGGAAGTACCATTCGGTGCGCTCTCGCTCGGTCGGGGCGGGCAGCGCCGTGATCCGGGCCACGCGCGGGTTGAGGAACTCGGTGACCCGCTTGATCGCTCCGCCCTTGCCGGCCGCGTCGCGGCCCTCGAAGATGATCACGATCCTGGCGCCTTCGGTGCGCACCCACTCCTGCATCTTCACCAGCTCGCCCTGCAGCCGGAGCAACTCGGTCTCGTACAGCTCCCGGGGCAGCTTCCGCGGAGTCCCGTCCGCTCTCCCATCCCCCTTCACGTGCGCCGCCTTCTTGCCGTGCCCGTTTTCGGCGTCCTTGACCTTGCCTGCCATCCCCGCGTCCTCCCTTGTCCGGGCTCTGTCGCCGGTGCCTACGGAACCCACCGTAGGATGACCGGCGTGAGCGACGATGAGCTTTACCGCCAGTATGAGACCATCAACCTGTACCGTCGCGGCCCGGGGGCGAGAGTCGAGCTGAACCGGCCCGAGCGGATGAACGCGTGGAACCGGCAGTTCTCCGCCGATCTGCTCGACGTGATCACGGAGGTCACCGAGAACCCCGAGGTCCGGGCGGTCCTTATCACCGGAGCCGGGCGGGCCTTTTCCAGCGGCGCCGACCTGAAGGAAACCACCGAGGACGCCGGCGGCGGCACCGTCGACGTGTACAAGATCCTGACCGAGCGGTACCACCCGCTGATCACCGGCATCCGGCGGATGCCCAAGCCGGTCATCGCCGGGGTCAACGGCCCGGCCGCCGGGATCGGGCTGTCCCTCGCGCTGGCCTGCGACCTGGTGGTGGCGGCCGAGTCCGCGTACTTCTCGCTCGCTTTCGTCAACATCGGTCTTGTGCCCGACGGCGGCTCATCGCTGTTCGTGCCGTCGCGGGTGGGCTTCACCCGCGCCGCCGAGCTGGCCATGCTGGGGGAGCGGCTGGGCGCCCGCACGGCTCTCGACTGGGGCCTGATCAACCGGGTCTGGCCGGACGAGGAGTACCAGGCGCAGGCGCTGGCGCTGCTCGACCGGATGGCGGCGGGCGCCACTCGGTCCTACGCCGGGACCAAGCGCCAGCTCAACAAGTGGCTGTACGAGCACATGGAAGCCCAGCTCGAGTTCGAGGCGGGCATCCAGAAGGAGATGGCCGCCTCCGGCGACTTCGCCGAGGGGCTGGCTGCCTTCGCCGAGAAGCGGCCGCCGCGGTTCAGCGGGGCCTGAGCCCGCCGGCCTCAGCGATCGTGGACAAGGCTCAGCTCGAGCGCGTCTACCGGGCCGAAGCGCCCCGCATCACCGCCGCGCTGGCCGCGCGGATCGGCGACGTCGGGCTGGCCGCGGACGCCGTCCAGGACGCGTTCGTCGAGGCCCTCGAGCACTGGCGGGACGCGCCGCCGCCCAACCCGGGCGGCTGGCTGGCCACCACCGCCAGGCGCAAGGCGATCGACCGGCTGCGCCGGGCCCGGGCCGGCCAGGAGAAGCTGGCCCTGCTGGCGGCGACCGCTGCCGATGCCTGCGCCGAGACCGAGACGGCCGACGACGAACTGCTCGGCATGGTCTTCGCCTGCTGCCATCCCGCGCTGCCGCGCGAGTCGCAGATCGCGCTCACCCTGCGCGCCGTCTGCGGCCTGACCACGGCCGAGATCGCGGCCGCCTTCCTGGCCGCTGAGCCCGCCATGACCCAGCGGCTGCTGCGGGCGCGCAAGGCGCTGCGTGCCGCAGGCGCTGACCTGCGCATTCCCGACCCCGACCAGCTCGCTGACCGGCTGGCCGAGGTGCTGGCCGTGGTGTACCTGGTCTTCAACGAGGGCTACCTGGCCAGCGCGGGCCGGCAGCCCGCCCGCCGTGACCTGGCCGCCCAGGCGGTGACGCTGACCAGGCTGCTGCACCGGCTGATGCCGCGCGAGCCCGAGGTCCTCGGCCTGCTCGCGCTGCTCTTGCTGCACGAGTCCCGGGCCGCGACCCGGTTCGACGGATGGGGCCGCCTGGTCAGGCTCGCCGACCAGGACCGCACCCGGTGGAACCGGGCGCTGATCGCCGAGGCCACCGGGCTGCTCGACCGCGCGCTGACCCACCGCGCGTCAGGTCCCTACCAGGTCCAGGCGGCCATCGCCGCGCTGCACGCCGAGGCGCCCGACTACGAGCACACCGACTGGCGGCAGATCCGCATCCTGTACGACCGGCTGCAGGAGCTGACCCCCTCGCCGGTGGTCCTGCTCAACCGGGCCGTGGCCACCCGCTACGTCGTCGGCCCCGAGGCCGCGCTGGCCGAGATCACGCCGCTAGCCGCCGAATTGGACGGATACCGGCTGTTCCACGCCCTGCGGGCCGGCCTGCTGACCGGTCTTGGCCGCGACGACGAGGCCCGCGAGGCCAGCGAGCGAGCGCTCGCGCTGGCCGGAAACCCGGCCGAGCGCGAGCTGCTCGCCCGGCGCCTGTCCTTCTGACCGCCCCCTATCCGAAGGGCCCGGTCACATCTCCACGACGGGGCGGACCTCGACCGTCATCCAGCCCCGGTCGACCCCGGGCCAGGTCTTGGCGATCTCGACGGCCTCGTCGATGGTGTCGGTCTCCAGGACCGAGTACCCGCCGAGCGCCTCCTTGGTCTCCATGAACGGGCCGTCGGTGACGCCGCTGGCGCGCACTGTCTTGGCCGTGGCCGGCGGGGCCAGCTGGTGCCCGCCCTCGACGAGCTTGCCGGAGCCGCCGCCGCCCTTCTCGTACCAGGCCCCGATCTCGGCGTACCAGGCCTGGCCTTCCGCCTCGGTCATGTTCCTGGCCACTTCGGTGTCCAGCAGCAGAATCACGTACTTCACGGTTGCCTCCAGGTTTCTCCGGTCAGTTCCGCCGGGACGCCCCCGATGGGGTCCCGGCATCAGTTCCACGAACGGGGCGCCGCCGATTCCGACAGCGCCAGGAAAAAGTTTCAGGTATTCCGCCCGGAGGCGGTCAGCCTCGACTCCACGGTGAGGACGGCCTCGTAACGCCGCTGGATATCGGCGCGGTCGGCGGCCTCGGGCACCGAGCGCTCGCACGCCCGGTTGATCATTTCAGCCTGCTCGAGCAGCACCCGGCGCTGGCCCTCGCTGGTGGTCTCGGCCATGATCCGGGCCAGCGCGTCGAGCAGGCGGATCATCACGGCCGGCTGGCCGAGGCTCGACTGCCTGATCTTCTCGAAGGAGCGCTGCATCAGCCGGTCATAGGAGGGCTCCGGCGCGATGACCCTGATGAACCCGCGGTCGTCCCGGTGCACCCGGGCCGGATGCCACTGGACCACGATCTTGCAGAGGCTCTCGCCGAGCCAGTCGATGCAGGTCAGGGCCGTGAAGGTGTCGTTGACCGCGGCGGACAGGGCGCGCAGCGCGATCTCCACCAGCTGGTCGATGCCGAACGACACGTCCTGGCTGAGGGTCCGGTGCGGGCCGACGACGTGCGCCCGGCCCAGCGCCTGCCGGATGTGCGGGGCCGCCTCCGGCGGCCAGACCGTCGCGAACCGGTGCCCGCGCACCACGAAGTGGCCCGGCCGGTGCTCCAGGTTGATCACCGCGTCCGCCTCCGTGGCCAGCCGGACCAGGCTCTGGTGCCTGATGAACTGCACGTACCCGCTGACCGGGGCGAGCAGCACGGCGCCCCCCTCCTCGGCCTGGCCCATCAGCTCGGCCGCGGTCGGGCCGGCCTTCGGGTGCGGCCCGGTGTTCCCGCTGCCCTGCTCCCTGATCGCCTCCGCCAGGTCGGCGGCGATGCCGGCGATCACCTGGGGAAGCTGTATCGCGGTGGCCGTGTGGTGGATGAAGTAGATGAGCACGGCCAGGTCGGCGACCATCAGCCCGAGCGTGACCGTCACGCCGAGGTGCGGCACGAACTCGCCGTGCGACCCGATCCCGATCGAGGCCAGCAGCAGCACCGCGTAAACGAACGTGGCTACGAATGTTCCCAGGGTGAGCTGGGTGCCCCGGTCGCGGATGAAGTTGCGCAGCATCCGCGGCCCGAACTGGTTCGAGGCCAGCGTCAGGGTGAGCAGGATGATGGAGAAGACCACGCCGACCACGGTGATGAGGGCGGCGGCGATGGTGGTGAGGATCTGCCGGGCCGCGTCCGCGCTGCCGCTGATCACCCAGCCGGGCAAGGTGAAGTCACCGTGGTAGGCGGCCCGGTCCACGGCCAGCGTGCCGGCGAACAGCACGATCGCGGCCACGACCTCCAGGGCGGGCACGAACCACAGGCTGGTACGGAGCACCTCCCGGCGCCAGTGCGAGCCCAGCCCCGATGACAGGACGCCACGGTACATGTTCGGAATCTTGTCACGCCCTGGCCGTGCCGTGAGCGCGTGGTGGCGGCCCTGGCCGGCGAGCACTCTCTAGGCGGCCAGGAAAGCTCCGGCCAAGCCGACGACGAGGAACACCGCGATCACGCCGACCAGGACCAGGATGACTATCGTCCGGGGTTGCATGACTCTACTGTCGATGGCCGGCCTGGAACCCCGCTGAAGGGCCACTGGACCGGCTAGGTATCAACCGCGTTCATGCCGGGCAGGCAACGTGCTTGCCACCCGGGCCCGGCGAACTTAGCGTGTGACGCATTCGTGCAAACCGGGAGCGTTAATGCCGCACGCCCTGACCGAGCTCAACCTGGCCGAAGTTACCAAGCCGGCCGCCGAACCCGCGCATGAGATCCGCGCCGACGTGTGCGTGGTCGGCGCCGGGATCGCGGGCCTGTCGGCGGCCATCGAGTCGGCCCGGCTGCACCGCGACGTGGTGCTGGTCGACTCGCTGCCGCTCATCGGCGGGCAGATGGTGCATTCGCTGATCGGGCTGTTCTGCGGCGTATTCGGCAACGGCCCGGAATACCGCCAGCTTACGCACGGGATCTTCGACGACATTTTCCGCGACCTGGGACCAGCCGGTGACCTGCATTTCCAGCCCGGCCACACCAAGACCGTCTATTACAACGAGGTGGCCCTCGGCCGCTGGCTCGAGCGGACCATACGGAGCCTCGGCGTCAGGACGATCCTCGGCACCGTGTTGCTGCGAGCCGACGTCAAGGACGCCCGCATCACCGGGATCGAGCTGGCGTCCCGTTACGGCCACGTCACGATCGCGGCCCGCGGCTTCGTCGACGCCAGCGGCGACGCCGCCCTGACCTGGCAGGCCGGGCTGCCGTGCTGGGTTCCTGAGCGCCCCATCTACGGCTCCCAGCAGGTCATCGTCGAGAACGTGGACGAGAGCCACAAGCCGGACGGGGGCGAGATCGACGCCCTGCTGGCTGCCCGCGGAGAGGAGCACGGGCTGCTGCGCCGCGGCGGGCTGGCCTTCTTCTTCCCCGGCCGGGGCACCGCGGTGCTGAACGTGACTCACATCGAGGCGCCGCTGGATCCGGTGGCCGCCTCGCGGGCCCAGTTCGACGGGCGCGACCAGGCCGACACGGTGATCGCGCTGCTGCGGTCCGAGTTCCCCAAGGCGTTCGGCGAGGCCAGGGTCCGTGCCTACGGCTATCCGGGCCGGCGCCAGACTCGCTGGATCAAGGGCCGTCACCAGCTGACCACCGACCAGGTGCGGCACGGGACGTGGTTCGACGACGCGGTGGCCCGAACGGCCTGGCCGATCGAGCTCCACGACCGCTCCGACGGTTACGTGTGGGAGATGTTCGGCCCGGACCACGTGCACTACGTGCCGCTGCGTGCCATGACTCCGCCGGGCGCGCACAACCTGGTGGCGGCCGGCCGGTGCGTGGACGGCGACGCCGCCGCGCTGTCCAGCGTGCGGGTGATGGGCCCGTGCGCCGCCATGGGCGCGGGCGCCGCGCACGCGCTGGACCTGGCGGGCCGGGGCAGCGTGCACGACGTTGACCTGGACCGGCTGCGCGACCGGCTGATCGCGAACGTCAGCGGCTAGCGCGTGTCCGGGAATGGGAGCGCCGGGGTAGTGGCCGCGCTGCGCACTACCCCGGCGCCGGTCGTTCGGCCTAGCCGAGTTCCAGGATCTCCGCGGCGTTGCCGAAGCCCTGGCAGCTCGCGGCCACCAGCGGTGTCTGGTCGTTGTCGCCGAGGTTGCCCGCCGCCATGCACAGCGCGGGCCCGCCCGGGCCGCTGGTCTCCAGCCGGAAGTACGGATCGGTGCCGTCCCTGCTCTGCCGGACCTGCTGCCAGGGCGGGACCTGGTCGCATCGTTCCTGCACCAGCCGGGCGCCGGTGACGGGAGGTCCGCCGTCAGGGAAGCCGATGCACAGGCCGCTGTTCGTGTTCGACACCTCGGAGAACCGCCCCCCGGAGAACTGCCACCGTTGCGGCTCGCCGTTCCTCGCGTACCCGTGGCAGCGGGAAAGCCACAGCCGGGCGCCCGCCGCGGTGCCGCCGCCGTCCGCCACGTCAACGCACATGGTGTTGCCCTGGCCGTTGTCGAATGGCAGGAAGATCTCGTGCCAGGCTTGCGCGGGTCGCACGGGGTCGGAGGCGTGCGCGATCGCGGTCATGCCGGCGCCGAGGCCGGCCGTCAGCCCGCCCGCGAACAGCAAGCCCGCCATCCGGCGCATTCTCATCAGGTCCCCTTCGTGGATGTCCGTGTGCGGTCCATCCACTGTCCGCCATCGCCCTGCAGCCCCGCTGACGCGGCGCTGCAACGCCACCGACCCCACCGACCCCCGACGGGTCAGAGCGGGAGCCCGGCCTCCAGCAGGTTCAGGGCCTGGTCGACGCGTTCGAACATGTCCACAAAGGCCTGCGGGTCGGACCAGCCCTCCCACGGCATGGTGATGGACATGATGACGCCGATGATCGCGCCGGCCAGCGTGCGGACGGCCAGGTCGTCCGCCGGGCGCCCGGCCCGCTTGGCCAGGGCCTCGCTGATCACCGCGATCGTGCGAGCGAACTCGTCCATGGCGCGTGCCCGGACCTCCGGCACGGTCATGGTGAGGTTCGTGGTCTCCCGGATTATGTCGAGGTCGGCCTGGTTGTAGGACTCGAGTCCCTCCCGGATCGCGCCCCGGAGGGCGGCGATCGGGCTCAGCCCCGGCGGCTGGCGCTCGAACGCCTCGACCAGCCGGGTATCCATGTCGTCCTGCAGGACGAGGTCTTCCTTGGTGGGGAAGTACCGGAAGAACGTGCTCGGTGACACCTCGGCCGCCGCCGCGATCTGCTCCACGGTGGTGCGCTGGTAGCCCTGCTCGCGGAAGAGCCGGAGCGCGTGCTCCCGGAGGGAAGCACGCGTCCTGGCCTTCTTCCGCTCGCGCAGGCCCTGGCTCACCGCGGGCAATTCGGTCACGCTTCCAATTCTGCCCGCTGCGGGCCCTTTTCATCAGCAACGTCGTCCGCCACGCCGGCGCCCGCGGTCCTGGCCTCGCCGCCGTCGGTCCGCCGCGGCAGGAAGATGACCGCGAGTATGGCGCTGACCAGCGCGATCCCGGCGCAGACCCAGAGCAGGGCGTCCATCCCGGAGACGAAGGCGTGCCGCACCGACTCGAGCAGCGGCGCCGAGCCGGCTTTCTCCGCGATCGCGACACCGGCCACGACGCTGCTCTTGGCGGCCGCCGCGACCGAGTCGGGCAGGCCGGTCACGACCAGGTGGCTGCGGTACACCGAGCTGAGCACGGTGCCGAGAACCGCGACCCCGATCGTGGCGCCCACCTGGCGCATGGCCGAGATCAGGGCCGAGCCCGCGCCGCTGGTCTCGGCGGACAGCGCGGACAGCGCCGCGTTCATCGTCTGCGGCATGGCCAGCCCCAGCCCGAGACCGAACACCGCGAACCAGGCCGCCGCGAACCCGGTCCCGCTGCTGACCGTGGTGGTGGCGCCGACCCCGAGGGTGACGGCCATGATCGCGAACCCCACCGTGACCAGGCCCTTCACGCTGGCCCGTGGCGCGCTGGCCGAACCGTCGGCGGCCTGCCGCGGCGAGGCCAGCCGGGTGCTGCCGATCATGCCGATCACCATGCCGCCGATCATGGGCAGCAGCCGCAGCCCGCTGCCCATGGCGTTCACGCCGCGGACCTCCTGGAAGTACAGGGGCATCGCGAAGAAGATGCCGAACATCGCGAACGAGACCAGCGTGGACAGCGTGGTGCCCCAGGTGAACCCGGCCGACCGGAACAACCGCAGCTCGATCAGCGGGCGGATCACGCCCCCGCGGAGTGATCCGCCGTTACCGGCGCGGTTGCGTCCGGTCAGCCAGCGCTCCCAGGCCACGAGAACGGCGAGCACCGCTACCCCCGCGGCGATGGTGCCGACCGCGATGGAGTCGGACCAGCCGTCCTGGCCCGCTTTGATGAACCCGTACGTCAGCGCGGCCAGCCCGCCGCTGGACAGGATCACGCCGACGGCGTCGATCCGCGGCCGCTCCGCGCTGCGCGACTCCGGCAGCAAGACCGCGACGGCGATGACGGCCAGCACGACCACCGGCACGTTGATCAGGAAAACCGAGCCCCACCAGAAGTGGTCGAGCAGGTAGCCGCCGACGATCGGGCCGATCGGGAAGCTGATGAAGGTGGCCGACGCCATCAGCGCGATCGCCCGCTGCCGCTCCTCCGGGGCGAACAGCACCGGGATCACCGAGAGCGACAGCGGGAAGATGGCCGCGGCGCCGATCCCGAGTACCGCCCGCCCCGCGATCAGCTCGCCGGTGCCGGACGCGTACGCGCACACCGCCGAACTGGCCCCGAACAGGACGAGCGCGACCAGCAGCACCTTCTTGCGTCCCAGCCGGTCGCCGAGCAGACCCGCGGGCAGCATCGCGGCCGCCAGCACCAGGCTGTAAGAGTCGGAGATCCACTGCAGGTCGCTGGTCGAGGCGTGCAGGTCGGTCGCGATCGTGGGCAGCGCCAGGTTGAGCACGGTCAGGTCGAGCCCGACAACGAGCACGCTCGCCGCGATCGCGACCAGCGCCCACCATTTGCGAGCCGGGTTCCCCGCCACGATAGTCACACCCTTTCGGCAGTCACATCTTTTTGAAAGTCACTGTCAAAAGTATGCGTCCATCATTTGGTGGTGTCAACCGTA
>Ga0207683_10003847_pt1 | contig 13020 bp, 11 predicted proteins | sample KBSM73metaG_FD_184333 | JGI IMG/M metagenome (GOLD analysis project Ga0207683, IMG submission 184333) | Miscanthus rhizosphere microbial communities from Kellogg Biological Station, Michigan, USA - KBS M7-3 metaG (SPAdes) (version 2) | ecosystem: Host-associated > Plants > Roots > Rhizosphere >...
ACGACCTCCAGGGCGCGATCGATCTGCTCACGCTGCTCGACGACGATCGCAGCGATCCCGATGCGCTCGCCACGGTGGCGCGGCTCGAGATCCAGCTCGGCCGGCTCGACGAGGCGTCGGCGATCGCCAAGCACCTCGACGGCGAGCTCGGCCGCCTGATCACGCTCGCAGTGGACGTCGGTCACCGCGATCTCGCCGCTGTCGAGCGCGACGCCGAAGGCTTCGAGACCTACGCCGCGCAAGCTCGCTCGCTGCTGTTCGAGGCGCGCCTGCAGGCCGGCCAGTACGACCAGGCCCGCGCGATGGTCCACTCCGACGAGCCGATTGCACTCGCCCGCGCGACCGAGGACCACACCGAGGCCGTCGCGATCGCCGAGCGCGTGCTGCGCAGCCATCCCGACAACGTGCTCGCGCTCAACCTCGCCGGCTACCTGCTCGCCGACAGCAAGCAGCGACTGCCCGACGCCGAGGTCTACCTGCGCCGCGCGCGCAAGCTGTCGCCCGGGGATCCCGCGATCTACGACAGCCTCGGCTGGCTGCTCTACCAGAAGGGCGACACGAAGGCGGCCGCGCAGCTGCTCGCGCATGCCTCGCGGTTTGCGCCGCTCGAGCCCGAGATCCTCGTACACCTCGCCGCCGCGAGTGGCCGCCGCGAGCTGCTCGACCGCGCCGAGGCGATGCACCCATCCCCCGATCTCGAGCGCCGGATCGACGCCCTGCGAAAGGTGATACGATGAAGGTCATGAAGCGTGCCTGGGTGCTTGCTCTCCTCGTAGCGGTCGGTTGCAAGAACGGACCGTCGGAGGATCAGTGCAGCAAGCTGCTCGATCACCTGGTCGATCTCGAGTTCAAGAAGGCGGGCGCGGCGGCGACGACGGACGCGATGAAGCAGGAGATCACGAAGCAGAAGACCGCGGTGACCGACGCCAAGAAGGCCGAGTTCATCGACACGTGCACGAAGAAGATGGCGAAGTCGCGGGTCGACTGCGCGATGAACGCGACCGAGCTCGATGGCGACAACGGTGTCGCCAAGTGCGACGAAGCGAAGTGAGCTTCACCGCTCCGCGGAAGTAGGCGAAATCTCTTCTACGGGAGTACGCCGAATACAGGATCGCCACGGGCTCTATCGCACACCGTCGCTTCAGCGCCCAACTGCGCGAAGTCATTAGTCAATTTCGATAGTCGCGCTACACCATGGGGAGTGACGGTCCCCACCCATATCGGCCAGTACCGGATCACTCGCACGATCGGCGCGGGTGGAATGGGCACGGTGTTCCTTGGCGAGCACCTGCTCCTCGGGCGGCACGCCGCCGTGAAGGTGCTGCATCCCTCCCTCGCCATCCACAAGCAGATCGTCGATCGCTTCTTCACCGAAGCGCGCGCGATGTCCGCGATTCACGATCCCGGCGTCGCGCAGATCTTCGACTTCGGCTACGCGGTCGACGGCACGGCGTACATCGTCATGGAGTACCTCGAGGGCGAGCCGCTGTCGGCGCGCCTCGATCGCCTCGGCGTCCTGCCGGTCGGCCACGCGCTGCGCATCGCACGACAGCTCGCGGGCTCGCTCGAAGATGCCCACGCGAACGGGGTCGTCCACCGCGATCTGAAGCCCGACAACATCTTCCTCGTCCGCGATCCCGAGGCGCTCGGCGGCGCGCGCACCAAGCTGCTCGATTTCGGCATCTGCAAGCTCGGCATCGGCGGCGACGCGCGCGTCACCCAGACCGGCGTGATGCTCGGGACGCCCGTCTACATGTCGCCGGAGCAGTGCCGCGACAGCGCGTCGATCGATCACCGCAGCGACATCTACTCGCTCGGCGCGGTGCTCTTCCACATGCTCACCGGGCGGCCGCCGTTCGATCACGACTCGGTCGGCGAGCTGATCGCCGCGCACCTCCACGATCACCCGAACCGTCCCGGCCACTACGCCGAGCTGCCGGAGACCCTCGATGCGCTCGTGATGGCGTGCCTCGCGAAGGATCCGTCGGAGCGCTTTCAGTCGATGGCCGATCTGCAGGCCGCGATCGACGCGATGCTCGCGACGCTGCCCGGCAACACGCCGATCGAAGTGCCGGTTGTCGAGCACGCGCCGGTCTCCCCGACCCCGCAGTGGTTCGTCGACTCGCAGCATCCGCCGGCCGACGACGACGACTACCTGCCGCCTCCGCCGAGCAAGTTCCGTCCGCTCCAGCGCGTGGTGCTCGCGATCGCGCTGCTCGCCGGCGTCGGCATCGGCCTGACCGTCACGCGCAATGTCCTCAACGACAGCGACGCCGAGGCGCATGGCGCGCCGCCGGAGGCCAAGGTCGTCGAGGAGGCGCCCGCCACCGCAGGGCCGCCCGCAGGCGCCGCAGCGATCGGGCTGCCTCCGGCCGCGCAGCAAGCGGCGGCGGCGGCTGCCACCGACGAGCAGTGGCCCGAGCCGATCCAGCCGCAGGCGGACGTCGACAAGGCGGTCGACGACATCACGCAGCCCGCTCCCACCCCGAAGAAGCCCACACCCACGGTCGCGGCGAAGCCGAGGCCGACGATCCGACACAGCCCGCCCCCGCGGCGGACCGCGCCGCCTACGCCGACCAGCACGGACACCGAGGACCTCTATGACACTCGCTAGACGCGCTCTGCTCTGTCTCCTCGCCACCACCACCGCCGCACAAGCCCAGTCCCCCGCCGCGGAGTCGCTGTTCCGCGAGGGCCGCGCGCTGATCAAGCAGGGCAAGCTGCAGGACGGCTGCGACAAGCTCGAGGCCAGCGAGATGGTCGAGCCGAGCGTCGGCACGCTGCTCAACATCGGCGACTGCCGCGAGCGGCTCGGCAAGATCGCGACCGCGTGGGCGGCGTTCCGCAAGGCCGAGGCTCTCGCGAAGCAAAGCGGCAAGGAAGACAAGCGGCTCGCCGAGGCGCGCCGGCGCGCGCAGCGTCTCGAGCCGCAATTGCCGGGCCTGACGATCCAGATCGCGAAGCCGATGCCCGGCATCATCATCAAGCGCAACGGCGAGCGGCTCGAGGGCGCTGTGATCGGCACCGAGGTACCGGTCGATCCGGGCAACTACCGGATCACCGCCGAGGCGCCGGGCTACAAGCCGTGGACGCTCGACGTGTCGCTGCCGGTGCGCGGCAAGCGTCAGATCACGATCCCGGCGCTCGACCGCGACCAGGCCGCGACGGTCGCCGCGACGAAACCGCCGCCCCCCGACTATTCGCCGCCGATCGATGTCGCTCCGGTGCCGCGCGCCGAAGCGCCGACCCGCGTCGTCGTCGCCCCACCGCCGGTGATCGAACATCACCACGACTCGACATGGACCACGTCGCGCCAGGCCGCGGTCGCGATCGGCGTGCTTGGCGCGATCTCGTTCGGCGGCGCCGCGTACTACGGCCTGCACTCGAACGATCTCGAGACGCGCGCCAACAAGGTCTGCCCGACCGCGATGTGCGGTGACTCGGTCGGCCTGCAGCTCAACGATCAGGCGCAGTCATCGGCGACGCGCGCGAACGTGCTGTTCGTCGTCGGCGGCGCCGCGGTCGCGACCGCGACCGTGCTGTGGCTCGTGGGTGCGCCCGACGAGCACGCGGCGGTGACGCCGGCGATCGGCCCGGGCGACTTCGGGGCCGCTGTGTCGGGGAGGTTCTAGCCATGCGCACGCTCGGCTTCCTCGTCACCGCGCTCGCGCTCGCTGCGTGTCACGTCCCCGACAAGGTCCCACTCTCCGGCGACGGCGGCGGTGACTCCGGCCAGCCGGACGGCCCGAGTGGCCCGGTCGACACCACCATCACGTCGGCGCCGCCGGATTTCAGCAACACCGGCGACGCGCGCTTCGAGTTCTCCTCGAACGTCGCGACGGCAGCATTCGAATGCTCGATCGACGGCGACGCGCCGGCGAAGTGCACCTCGCCGTTCACCCGCAGCCTCCCCGATGGCGCGCACACGTTCAGCGTGCGTGCGGTCGTCGGCGACCAGCAGGATGAATCGCCGGCCGAGCACGTGTGGACGATCGACACCGTCGCGCCCGACACGATGATCACGCAGGGTCCGCCCGCCGCCGACAACAGCGCGAACGTGATGTTCTTCTTCCAGTCGACCGAGATGAACGTCACGTTCGACTGCTCGCTCGACGGCGCCGACTACATGTCGTGCAACAGCGGCGACTCGTTCGGACCGCTCACGGATGGCCCGCACTCGTTCGCGGTGCGCGCACACGATCGCGCCGGCAACGTCGATGCGTCGCCGGCGATCCGCGCCTGGACGACCGACACGTCGACGCCCGACACGCAGATCCTCTCGGGCCCGATGGGCCAGAGTGCGATGCAGAGCGCGACGTTCACGTTCGACTCGCCGAACGCCGGACCGGGCTCGACGTTCGAGTGCGCGCTCGACTCGCCGATCTTCGTGGCGTGCACGTCGCCCGACACGCTGAACGCCCTGCCCGAGGGCAGCCACACGTTCCAGGTTCGCGTGCGCAGCGCGGTCGGTACGCCGGATCCGTCGCCGGCAACGCGCACGTGGACGGTCGATCTGACGCCGCCCGACACCACGATCACGAGCGGCCCGACGGGCACCGTCGCGGCGACCAGCGCGGCGTTCATGTTCACGTCGAACGAGATGAACGTCACGTTCACGTGCAGCCTCGATAGCAGCGCGATGATGCCCTGCACGTCGCCGTACTCGGCGATGAGCCTCGCGCAGGGCCCGCACACGTTCGCGGTCGCGGCGACCGACGCGGTCGGCCACACCGATGCAACGCCGGCGACGCGCAGCTGGACCGTCGACACCGCGCCGCCCGACATCCAGTTCCAGCAGGGCCCGGCCACCGGCTCGACGAGCGGGCCGCGCGTCACGTTCGCGTTCACCACCAGCGAAGGCCAGCCGAGCTGCGCGGTCGACAACGGTGCGTTCGCCGCGTGCACGAGTCCGGTCGCGATGAACCTGCCCGCCGGTAACCACAGCTTCGCCGTGCAGGCGGGCGACGGCGCCGGCAACACCACGACGGCGACGCGCTCCTGGACCGTGGCCTGCGGCGCTCCCGATGCGACCGGCGCGGCCGGCCTGCTCCACCTCGACACGGGCGATCAGTCGCAGGCGAACGCCGTTGCCGGCGGCGCGGCGGCCACGCTCGGCGATACCGCGATGGCCGAGCCGACCGATCCGGCGTTCGTCGCCGCGGCGCGCTTCGGCGGCGGCTTCTCGTTCACCGGCAACCAGCACATCAGCTGGCCCGCGATGCTCGGCCCGACGAGCGCGCTGACGTACGAGCTGTGGATCAACCCGATGTCGATGGGCGGCAACAACGCGGTGCTGGTGAACGCCGATGGCCGCGCGGGACTCTCGGTCGCTGCCCAGGGTGCGAACCAGGTCCGGTTCTCCGCGACGTTTGCCGGCGGCACGATCGCCTCGGCACCGGTCACCGCCGGCGTATGGCATCACGTGGTGATGTCGTACTCGCAGCCGTCGCTGCGACTGTGGGTCGACGGCGTGCGCACCGAGTCCGATACCGTCATGCAGGGCGGCATGCCGCCGTCGCTCGACGCACTCACGCTCAGCGGACCGGGCTCGCTCGACGAGGTCAAGGTCTCGCAGACCGCCGCGACCACCGACGACGCGGCGCTCGCGAACTACTGCCCGCTCTGAAGCGCGGCGACCACCGCGGCCGCGACCTGCTCGCCGACGGCAGGCGCCGCCGTCGCGCCGTGGCCGCCGAGGCCGGCAGCCCACACGAGCCAGGGGCGGGTGTCGTCGCGGCCGAGCCGCATCTTGCGATCATGCGTGTAGGCGCGCTGGCAGGCCCATCGCCGCGTGATCGGCACGGTCGCGAGCGGCGACGCGGCATCCTCGAGCAGCTTGCGCAGGTGCGCTTCGCCGACGAGATCCGCATCCTGATGCCCGGGCTCGCAGCGCGAGGCATCGCACGGGGATGCCAGCACGCCGTCGCCGTCGCCGCGCATGTACATCTCGCCGGCGCCGAGGTGCCACAGCCACGGACCAGCCGCGCCCTCGCCGCCGATGACGAACACGTGCCGCTTGTACGAGGTCAACGGCTCGTCGCCGGTGAGCGCGCCGGCCCACGCACCGGTCGCGTCGACGATCACGCGCGCCTCGATCGTCCCGCGCGAGGTGACCACGCGATGCGGCTCGATCCGCTCCACGCCGGCCGACACCTCGACCCGCGTGCCGGCAAGGAGCTCGCGGAGCAGCGCGCCGACATCGATCACGCCGTCGCCGCCGACGTAGAGCGCCCGCGCGATGCGCAGCTCGCCGACCGGCCAGTTGTGCAAGACGCTCGCGCGATCGCCGACCTCGACGTGCACGCCGAACCGCTGCGCGCGCGCGGCGTAGCGATCCGCGACCGCGACATCGTCGAAGCTGAGGATCCCGCCGGTCGCCGCCCACACGCCCTGCATCTCGCGGAGCAGCTGCGCGCCGCGCACCGTCAACGCGGTCGTGAAGTCATCCTCGGCGAGCTGGCGCCCGAGCCCGGCGGCGCGGCCGCTCGCGAACCGGCCCGGCGCGACCTCGCGCTCGAGCAAGACGACATCACTGACGCCGACTCTCCGCAAGGCCCAGGCCGTGGCTGCGCCCGCAAATCCACCGCCGATGATCACGACGGCTGCGCGCTGCGGCAGCTCCGGCACGGGCTCTTGTAGCACACGCAGGCTTTGTGCAGACTGGACCGCATGCCACGTCTGATTCGCCTCGATACCGGCGACGAGATCGGAGCCATCAACGAGGACCAGCTGAAGTTCCTCGTCTCGCAGCTCGAGGAAGAGCACGACGACGACAAGGACTACTTCGTCGACCGCGACACGCTCGAGCTGCTCTCCGACAACGGTGCGGATCCGGAGCTGCTCGCCCTGCTCGAGAAGGGCATGGGCGACGACGACGAGATGGATATCGCCTGGGAGTAGCAGTAGCCAGGCTACTCGACCTGCCGACCCACGCCCCATGATCTCGGGGCATTAGGCCTCGCCCCCGGCGGCACCGGCCTTGCTCATCCGGGGCGCAAATGAAGCGCCTCGCTTATCTGCTCGTCCTGGCCGCCTGTGTCGACGCCGATCCCTACGCCGGCGAGACGGTCAAGTCCGATGACGGCAAGGCCGATTCGAGCGCGCTCGGCGTGTTCCTCGACGCCACGTTCGACGGCAAGCTCGTCACCGACTCGTCGTGGGACGACAACCAGACGATCCAGGACCAGCTGCTCTACACGGTCGGCCAGCTCAACGGCATGACCGCGGTGGGCCGCATCGACAAGGCCGAGATCACGAACATCAAGAAGGCCACGGTCGACGGCAAGACCCAGATCACGTACACGGCCAAGCTGCCGATCATCTGGAACAAGCACCACTCGATCCCGTCGGCGCTCGACCTCAAGCTCCCCCTCGACGTCTCTTACAGCGGCCAGGAAGCGTTCGCGACGAAGTACAAGGACGGCTGCGTCGACGGCTCCGCTGCTGGCGAAACGGTCGACTCCGGCTCGATGTTCTACTACTTCCGCCCGAAGGCGTCGTCCTGCCACCTCGCCGCCGGCGACATCACCGCCGCATCCGCCACGCTTGCGCCGTCGCCGACCACCACCACCGGCAAGTTCCCCGAGTACGACAAGGTCTGGGAGGACGGCACGCTCAACGTCGTCGCGATCTTCGGCAAGTTCGAGGACGGCGCGACCACCACGAGCGACGCCGGCATCTCCGGCTTCAACGAGTTCGTCGGCGCGATGAACGCCGAGCTCAAGACCCACAACCTGACCACCATCCCGGCGAACGTCCCCGATGCGCCGGGCGTCTCCGCCCCCGACATCGAGTTCAACGCCTCGCTCGCCGACGGCAAGAAGATTCACGTCGTGGCGCTGCTCACGGACAACGTCAACAACGGCCTCCAGGACCCGACCTTCCGCGCCCGCTACGAGTCGCTCTCCACGCGCGCCGACTTCATCGTCTACAACGGCCACGCGGGCCTCGGCTCCAACATCCGCGCGCTCGCCTCGGCGGGCAAGTGGACGGCCGGTCAGTACGTGGTCGTGTTCATGAACGGCTGCGACACGTTCGCGTACGTCGACGGCTCGCTGTCGCAGGCGCACAAGTCCATCAACCCCGACGACACGACCGGCTGGAAGTACATCGACATCATCAACAACGGCGAGCCCGCGTTCTTTGCCTCGATGGCCGGCGACACGATGGCGATGTTCCGCGGCCTGCTCGGCTACGACACCCCCAAGACCTACGAGCAGATCTTCGCGCAGATCGACGACTCGCAGCTCGTGATGGTCACGGGCGAGCAGGACAACACGTTCACGCCGGGCTCGGGCGGCGGCCAGCCGCAGCCGTGGGCCGGCCTCAACGACCACGGCTCGGTCGCCCACAGCGCCATGAAGAAGTGGACGACGCCGACGCTCGACGCAGGCACCTACCAGTTCGACATGACCGGCACCGGCGACGCCGACCTGTACGTCAAGATCGGCGGCACGCCGACCACCTCGTCGTACGACTGCCGCCCGTACAAGACCGGCTCGAACGAGAGCTGCAAGGTCACCCTCGCGCAGCCGACGACGATCGGCGTGATGATCCGCGGCTACGCCTCGAGCACGTCGACGTTCGCGATCACCGGCGCGAAGCAGTAGCTTCCCGGTGCTACGCGCCGCGTAGTATGGTCGGCGCACATGAAGTTGGCGTTGTTGGTGGCGTTGCCGTTGTTGATGGCGGCGTGTGGTCCGGGTCTCCACGAGATCGATCGCGAGCCGCAAGACGCGACGAAGGACGCGGCTGCTGCGTTCACGAAGGCCTCGCAGACCGGTGACGTCGCGACGATCCGCAAGATGCTCGGCCCGTCCGTCGTCAACGGGGGCCTGTGGTTCCCCGATCCAACATGCGAGGCGGAGTTCGCCGTGCCCGGCGAGGTCGGCGGCGGCCGGCTCGACGAGCTCGCGCGCTGTCTGACCACGGTGAAGCTCTCGACGTCACAGCGCAAGGACGCGCTGCTCGATGTCGCGGTCCTCTCGTACGAGCCCGGGATCGAGATCGAGGCGCGGTTCATCGATCGATCGACAGGCACATGGCTGTCGTGGATCGGCTACGCCGCGCGCCATGACGTTGCCGACGCGTTGCCGACGATCACGCCCGATGCACTCGAGTCGTTGCGGGTTGCCGGCCAGCGGGAGCCCGCCGTTCCCGAGCTCGACGCCGAGCTCGCGGCATCGCCGCGCAAGTACACGCACACGTGGGTCAAGCTTTGCATCGACGCGACGGGCGCGGTCACCGGCGTCCACGTCCGCGAGGCGAGCTCGCATCGTGCCGCAGCCGCCTACACGCGCGCCGTCGCCGACTGGAAGTTCAAGCCGTTCGCGCCGGCCGGTCAGCCGATCCCGGTGTGCTCGATGCTCGTGCTCGCGCACCCGCTCGCCGAGGCGCTCGACCACGAAGGGCTGCCGTATCCGCTGAGCACCGACGCGTTCGTCGTGCCCGCGATCGCGCTCAAGGATCTGCGGATCTCCGGGAACAAGATGATCGTCCCCGACGATGCCACCAAGATGGCGATCCAGCGTGCCGGCATCCGCCGACTGATCGGCATGTACCAGCTGTGTCTCGACGTGAACGGCGTGGTCCACGATCTGCGCATGCTGCGCTCGACAGGCGTTCCGCCGTACGACGCGCGAATCCTGACGGCGATGGCGCAGTGGCGTTACAAGCCGTTTCTCGACGAGGGGCAGCCGTCGCCGGTCTGCACCGAGGTCACGTTCGTCTACAGCCAGCGCTAGAGGCCCCAGAACGCGCCGCTCAGGCCGAACGAGCGAACCGTAAGGGCTGCGCTAGATCGATTTGCGGGGGCTCGGGCAGCGTGGTCCGCTTCAGGCATGAAGCGCCTCGCGGTAACGATCTTGGTCGCGACGGCATGCAGCAGTGGCAGTGCGCCGATCACGGATGCTGGTCTACCCCAGCCGTGCACGGACCTCGAGCACGCGATCCCGTTCTCTTCGCAGCGGATGGGAGATTGCGCGGTCCCCTTGATGCCTCCAGGTCGGTCATCGTGTCCGACGCCGCTGGGCGCCAGTTGCGGATCGGCGGCCGCGTGTGGCAGCGGCTGGGACGTGGTCTGCAATCCGCCGGGCTCGGATGCGGACTGCATTGCGAATCCGACCACCGCGTGCACGATCGACGGCCCCGGCAGCGCGACCTACCACTACGTCGTCACCTACAACGGTACGGACGGCGTGATCGAGCAGGTCGGTTCGGATAAGTGCCAGTTCGTGCCGTGTCAGTGATCACAGGCCCCAGAACGGGCCGGTCAGGCCGACCGAGCGGAAGTACTCCTTCGCGGCGGCGGGATCGCGGCGCTGGTAGCCACGCTCGAGGCGGCCCTCGTACCAGCGCGATGCGAGGCGCCAGAGCGTCGCGAGGTCGAGCCGCGTGCCTTCGCCGATCGGTGCGCACGCATCGCTGCAGTAGAGGCGCTGGTTCGAGCACGTGTGCACGACGTCGTTCCACATCTCCGCGACGGGCACGACGAAGTACGCGACCTCCGAGCCTTGGGGCGGCGCGGTGCGATTCACGACCCAGGCGAGCGCGCGATCGCAGGTCGGGCAGCGCGTCGCGACGAGCGCGTCGGTGCCGACGAGGTGCGGGATCGCGAACGCGTCCCAGGCGCAGCCGCCCCACCACAGCGTGTCGCGCGACATCACCGAGAACCCGAAGCTGCGCGTCGCGAACGGATGCGCGAGCACGACCTCGCCGCGCTCGAGCGCGACGTGACGGTCGGCGGCGAGCTGTGCGAGCGCAGCGGCGAGCCCGCGGTGGCCACCCGCGACCGCGTGCAGCTCGGCGGCGGGCGGCATGCGGCCGGTGCGGGCGAGCGCGCCGTAGATACAGAGCCGGAGGTCCTCGGTCATTTTAGTGAGGCCGCGATCGAGCGCGGGGTGATGCCTTGCCAGGTGGCGAGCAGGATCGCGATCGTTGCGAGCGCGCTGCCGCCGATCGCGGCGAGCCGGATGATGTCACTCGCGTGCGGGAGTGCGAGATCGATTGCGAAGCCGACCGCGAGACCCGCGGCCGCGCACGCAACGATCGGGATGCTGGATCCTACGTAGCGGCTGACCGGCAGGTCGATCGTCTTGACGACCAGGAACGCGAGCGCGGCGAACGCGAGCGGGTAGCCGAACGCCCACGCGAGCGCGACCGACAGGAACCCCGCATCGTGGGCGAAGTGACTGCCGAGCGTGGCCGCTGCGAGCACGAACGAGCCCGGCACCGCGAACGTCGCGATGATCATGTAGCGGAGCGTGCGCTCGGGGTGGCCGGTCCCGTCGAGCACGGGAGGGCCGAGGTAACCGAGCGCGCGGAACAGGCCCATGACGCAGAGCAGGCGCGCGGCGTCACTGGCGAGCTCGAGCTGGCGCGGGCTCCAGTGACCGCGAGTGTAGAAGAGCTGCAGGATCTCGGGGATCACGAGCAGCACGACCACCACGTACGGCAGGATCGTCATCAGGTTGAAGCGGGTGAGCTTGATCAGCTCGGCGATCAGCGCCGGCCGGTCGTTGCGCAGGCGTGCAAACGTCGCCTGGCCGACATCGGTGACGATGTTCGCGATCGACTTCACCGGCTCGAGCACGATCTGATCGGCGAGCGTGTAGATGCCGGCGGCGGTCTCGCCAAAGAACAGCAGGATCACGGGCACGTCCATGCTCGTGTAGAGGTAGTAGAGGACGTTGCTCGCGGTCGTCCGCAGACCGAAGCGCACGTAGTGAGCCGCCTCGCGCAGCCGGAACACCAGCTTCGGCACGAACGGATGCATGAACTGGATGATCACGCCGAACACGAGCGCGCGAACGAGCGCGGCGAGCGTCCAGCACCAGATGGTCATGCCGGCCGCGGCGAACACCACGCGCGCCAGAGACTCCGAGACGTGCGCCGCGATCCGCGCCTTCGCGATCTCGCCGTAGCGCAGCTCCTTCTTGAGCAGCGCGAACGGAATCGCATACAGGTTCTGAATGACGAGCTTGCCGCCGTAGCCGATCAGCAGCCAGCCGACGATCGGCTTGTGCAGGAGCCACCCATAGAGCGGCCCGAATCCGAGCAGCGCGACGAACAGGCCGCCCGTGATCAGCACGTTGAACCAGAACATGGTCGAGACGCGCTCGGACGTATGATCGTCGTGCTGGATCAGCGCCGAGCTGACGCCGAGGTCGGCGATGTAGTCGAGCGCCGTGTAGAACGCCATCGCGCCGCCGGCGAGCCCGAGGTCCCCGGCCGGGATCCACAGCGCCACGATCAGGACCTGCGACAGCAGATCCGCGATCGCGATCACCGCCTGGCCGGCCGCCGCCCACGCGACACCGCGGTTGACCTTCGTGCCCAGGCTGGGACCCGACGACACCGATCAGCGATACCACGCTTCGTGCTAGCGTGCCGCGCCATGCGCTCCGTCCAGGTGCAGCCGGAGCACTACGACTTCGAGCGCTACGACGATCCCGAGCGCTGGATGTCGTACTGGCACCAGATCCGCGCCGTGCTGTCCGTCCGGCCAAAGACGGTCCTCGAGATCGGCCCGGGTTCCGGCGTGTTCCGCAGCTATCTGCGCGCGGCCGGCGTCGAGGTGAAGACGCTCGACATCGATTCGACCCGCGAGGTCGATTACGTCGCGGACATCACCAAGCTCGACCAGACCTTGCCACCTGGCCTCACGTTCGATGCGATCTGCGCGTTCCAGGTCCTCGAGCACCTGCCGCTCAGCGAATTCGAGACCTGCCTCGCCAACCTCGCCCGCCGCGCCAACCCGCACGTCTTCATCTCCCTGCCCTATCGCGGCCTGCGCATCCGCTTCGGCTTCTGGTGGGGCGACCACCACCTGACCTTCGGCCATAAGTTCATGCTGCCGTGGCGGCACAAGCCGATCCCCGAGCATCACTGGGAGCTCGGCTACCCGCACACCGCGCGCAAGATCACGAAGCTGATCGCGAACCAGCTCGACGTCGTCTCGCGCGGCTTCATCCGCGAGAACCCGTATCACTACATGTGGCAGCTGCGCCGGCGCGGCGAGCT
>Ga0207683_10003854_pt1 | contig 13013 bp, 15 predicted proteins | sample KBSM73metaG_FD_184333 | JGI IMG/M metagenome (GOLD analysis project Ga0207683, IMG submission 184333) | Miscanthus rhizosphere microbial communities from Kellogg Biological Station, Michigan, USA - KBS M7-3 metaG (SPAdes) (version 2) | ecosystem: Host-associated > Plants > Roots > Rhizosphere >...
CAGCAGCAATTTGCGCGGCCGCTCGGCGGGATGGGCATCGACCGCGGAGAACTCGTAGGGGGGGATATGCAGCTTGCGGAGCCAAACCTCGCCTTCCTCGACGACCGCGTAGGCGTCGGTCATCTGCGCCTGGCCGCTGCGCAGCGCCTTCACCTCCGACCCCCGCAGGACGATCCCGGCCTCCATTTTCTCGACCCACTCGAATTTGTGGCGGGCGCGGCGATTGGTGACGACGTCGCCGGAAGCGGGGGCGCGTTTCTTTTTCTGCTTCTTCGCCATCAGCCCGGCCCTCCGGCCGGCTCCAGCTCGGCCCGGCCCCGTGGCGCGTCTACCCCGGCGACGCGGACGGATATCGGATCGCCGAGGCGGACCCGCGCGCCGGAGTCGCGGCCGACCAGCGCCACCTCGGCCTTGTCGAGCGCGTAGTACTCGCCCGGCAGCCGCCGCGCCGGCAGCATCCCCTCGTAGACGTCGCCGAGCTCGCCGCCGAAGGAGACGAAACAGGCCGAGCGGATCACCCCGGAGACCTCGCCCTCGAAGACCGCGTCGAGCCCCCGCTCCCCCAGCTCGCGTTCGAGCAGGAAAGCGGCGCAGACGTCGTCGGCGTGGCGCTCGATCTGGGCCGACTCGCGCTCCCGCGCCGAGCTATCGGCGGCGGCGTCGCGGGCTTCGGCGAGCGACGGCGCCTCCTCCCCCTCGCCGAGCAGCGCAAGCAGCGCCCGGTGGCAGACGAGGTCGGGGTAGCGGCGGATCGGCGAGGTGAAATGGCAGTAGGCGGCGCTGCCGAGCCCGGCGTGGCCGATGTTCCGCTCGCTGTAGGTGGCCTGCTTCAGGGATCTGAGCACGAGCGAGGTATACGCCTCCCGGCCGTGCCCGCGTCGCGCGGCCTCGCGCCGGACCAGCCGGCTCGCCTCGGCAGCGAGCTGCCCGGCCTCGCTCGCCGCCAGGCCCCGCCCCAGCGGCGGCGTCGGCACGCCGAGGGCGGCGAGCTGCTCGAGCAGGCGCTCGACGCGGGCCGCGTCGGGCTGGGCGTGGACGCGGTAGATCGCCGGCACCCGCTCGCGCTCGAGCAGCTGGGCGACCTGCTCGTTGTTGAGGATCATCAACCGCTCGATCAGCCGGTGCGCCTCGGTCTGGGCGACGCCCTGGGCGGAGACCACGTTCCCCTCCGCGTCGAAGCGGAACTCGGGCTCGAAGGATTCGACGTCGAGGCTGGTCGCGCCGCGGTGCTCGCCGAGGCCGGCGGCGACCTCCCGCGCGGCGGCGAGCGGTTCGGCCACCTCGGCCGGGGGCCGCGCCCGGCCGGCGAAGATCTCGTCCAGCTCGTCGTAGTTGAGCCGCGCGTCGGAGCGGATGCGGCTGCGGTAGAAGCGCGCCCTGCGCGGCTCCATTCCCGGCCCCAGCTCGACCTCGGTCGTCACCGCCAGGCGCTCGACCCCGGGCGCCAGGCTGCAGGCCTCGCTGGAGAGCGCGTGCGGCAGCATCGGCTCGACCGCGCCGGGAACGTAGGTGCTGTTGCCGCGCCGCCGCGCCTCCTGGTCGAGCAGCGAACCGGGCTTGACGTGGGCGGCGACGTCGGCGATGTGGATCCAGACCCGGGCGCCCTCACCCTCGCGCTGGGCGGAGACGGCGTCGTCGAAGTCGCGGGCGGTGGCGGGGTCGACGGTGAAGGTCGCCAGCGCGGTGAGATCGCGACGCGGCCCGCTTTCCCGCTCGGCCCACTTCGCCGCTTCCCGCGCTTCCCCCTCGATCGTCGGCCGGAAGCCCCGGTGGCCGAGCTCCTCCTTGAGCAGCTCCTCGACCGTGTCCCGCGCGGATTTCCGCCCCCGCCGTGGATCGTTTCCACCTTTTTGGTTCCTATGGGAACGCGAATCGTGGAAACGACGGTCGCGGCTCTTGGTTGCGCGGCCTTTGCGCCCGCGCCCGCGGCCCGGCATCAGGAGCCGATCTGGCCGGCGAGGACACCGAAGGCGCGCTGCTGAGCCTCGTCGGCGGCGGTCTTCGGGTTGTCCAACACCTTCACGTCGGGATGGATCCCGTGGCTCTCGGCCAGGTTGACCCCCTCCGGGGTGAAGTACTCGCCGACCGTCAGCTTCAGCGCCCCGCCGTTGGACAGTGACTGCTCCTCCTGGAAGACGCCCTTGCCGTAGGAGTCGGTGCCGACGACTTCGGCGCTGCCGTCGTCGGCCAGCGCGGCGGTGAGGATCTCCGCCGCCGAAGCGGTGCCGCCGTCGATCAGGACCACCACCGGCAGCGAGGTGATCCGCCCGCCGCTGGTCTCGTGGACGCTTTCCCCCTGCGTCCGCGATTTGGTCGAGACGACGACTTCGCCCTCCGGCAGGAAGAGGCTGGCGCAGAGCACTGCCTCGTCGAGCAGCCCGCCGGGGTTGTGGCGGAGGTCGAGGACGATCCCCTCGGCCCCTTCCTTCTCGACCTTTCCCACCGCGCCCGCCAGCTGCGCGTGGGCGCCTTCGCTGAAGCTGAGCAGGCGGACGTAGCCGAGCTTGCGCCCGTCGACGCTCTCCACCTTGTGGCTGACGTTGGGCAGCGTCACCTCGGCCCGGGTGATCGTCAGCTTGCGGACCTTCCCCGACTTGGCGCCGCGAACGCCGATCGTCACCTCGGTGCCTTCCGGCCCCTTGATCTTCTTCGTCGCCTCGTTGCTGCTCTCGCCGGCGATCGATTCCCCCTCAACCGAGACGATCGTGTCCCCGGCGGCGATCCCGGCCCGCTGCGCCGGCGAGCGCGGGAAGACGCTCGCCACCCGCAGCCCCTTCTTCACCTCGATCACGGTCAGCCCGATCCCCGAGAACCGCCCTTCGATCTGCTCGTTGAATGCCTGCAGGCTTTCCGGCGAGAAGTATTCGGAGAAGCGGTCGTCGTGGCGGCGGCGCAGCTCGCGGACCATCCCCTGCAGCGAGGAGTTGCCCAGCTCGGTCTCGCCGACCGGCCGGAAGTACATGTCGTCGATCGCTTCGGCCGCTTCCGCGGTCAGGCTCCCCGGTTCGGTGACGAAGACGTCGCGCAGCGGTTCCGGCAGCGAGCGCGGATGCCCGCCCAGCCAGAGCCCGGCGGCGAACAGAGCCACCAGCGCCACGGCGAAAGCCACGGCCCCGCGTGCTCTCACGCCGGCCTCAGACCTTGAGGAAGCGCCGCAGGGTCACGCCCGAGCCGATCGTCGAGACGACGATCGAGGCAGCGAAGAGGATCGCGATCAGGGCGGGGAAGCCGAGGGTCGAGTTGTTCTGCGCCGCCAGCAGGCCGATCGAGTCGCTGAGGGGGTCCACCACCGTGATCTTGCCGAGCCACAGGATCAGTATTGCCAGCAGACCGCCCGCGAAGCCGACGACCACCCCCTCGATCATGAACGGCCAGCGGATGAACCAGCGGGTCGCGCCGACCAGGCGCATCACCTCGACCTCGCGGCGACGGGTGTAGATCGAGAGCCGGATCGTGTTGCCGACCAGCATCAGCGAGGCGAGGATCAGCAGCGCGGTGATCACGGTGAGGACGATCTTCAGCGCGCTCGTCACCTGCTCGATCTTCGCCGAGGACTGCTGGCGATCGAATTCTTTCTGGATGATCGGCGAGATCGGTTTGCCGCCGGCGGGGATCACCGCCTCGCGGACCGCGGGCAGGTTGGCGGCGTCGTCGGCCTTGACTTCGAAGCTGTTGGGAAGCGGGTTGGTGTGCAGCTGTTCGACGATCGTGTCGTCTTTCAGTTCTTCTTTCAGCGTCGCCAGCGCTTCCTTCTTGCTGACGAAGGTGACTTCGGCGGCGTGCGGAATCGCTTCCAGTTCCCCGCGCAGGGTGGCGATTTCGGCTTTGGTCGCGTCGTCGTAGAGCGCGTACTGGACGTTGAGCTGGTCGCGGACTTCCTCGCTCTTGCCCTGCGCGGTCTGGAAGATCGGGATCAGCATCCCGAGCAGGACGACGGTGACGACCGTGGTCACGATCGCGGCGACGGTGGGGGCGCCGTTGCGCTTCAGCGCGCGCAGGGCCTCCTGGAAGAAGAAGACGACGCGGCCCATCAGCTGACGTGGTCGTGGTCGCTGTGTCCGTTGGTGCGCGGCTCGCCCTCGGCGCCGACGCCCATCTCAGCCCGCATTCGCATCCCGAATTCGGTCGTCGACTCCTCGGTGTAGCCGCCGGAGACCTCGTCGCGGACAACGCGGCCCTCGTAGAGCTCGACCACGCGGCGCTGCATGTTGTCCACCATCTCGCGGTCATGGGTGACGACGACTACGGTCGTCCCGGCCTTGTTGATCCGGTAGAGCAGCTGCATGATCCCGATCGAGGTGACCGGGTCGAGGTTTCCGCTCGGCTCGTCGGCCAGCAGCAGCGGCGGGTGGTTGACGAAGGCGCGGGCGACCGAGACGCGCTGCTGCTCGCCGCCGGAGAGCTGGTCGGGATAGCTGTGGAGCTTGGTCGAGAGGCCGACGAGGCGCAGCGTCTGCGGCACCTGCTCGCGGATTTCGGCGCGGCTGGCGCCGATCACCTGCAACGCGTAGGCGACGTTGTCGTAGACGGTGCGGTCGGGCAGGAGCTTGAAATCCTGGAAGACGGTGCCGATGTTGCGCCGCAGCTGCGGGATCTTCTTCTCGGGCAGCTTGCCGATGTCCCGGCCGGCGATCTTGACCGAGCCTCCGGTGGCGGCGAGCTCGCGGATCAGCATCTTGATCAGCGTCGACTTGCCGCAGCCGGTCGGGCCGACGAGGAAGACGAACTCGCCCCGGCCGATCCCGAGGTTGACCCGGTCGAGCGCCATGTGGCCGCCCGGGTAGACCTTGGTCACGTCGTTCAGCTCGATGATCGGCGCGCGGCGCCCACGGGGGCGCTGCGGCTCGCTCGAGCCCTTGTCTTTCTTTCTGCGTAGAGCCATCAGTCGGGTGCCTTCTGCGAATACAGGGTGACTCCTGCGCTCCCTCGGCCCCGCAAGATCCCGCCCACGCAGCCGATCTTTCAGGAGGAGCTGGTGACGACCGGGGGGACTTCTTCGTATTCGGGTTCGACATATTCGGTCACCGGTTCTTCCGCTTCGGAGACGGTCGTTTCGACCGGCGCGGCCTCGGTATTCGTCGCGGCCTTCGCCTTCGTCGTCGGGGCGCTGGCTTTGGCACCGAGCTGAAGAGCGAAGACGACGAAGAAGATCGCGAACAGCGACAGCGAGAAGATGGCGACCGCACGGGGGCGCGGGATGCTCATGCCCCGAGGGTGCGACAGGTCCCTAAACCCCACCTGAACCAAAGTCAGGCTTTGCCAAGCCTTTACCCGCCGGCCGTGCCGCTGGCCGGCGCGCCGGCCGCGGCGCGCGCTGCCGAGCTTGCTTCTTCGCCCGTGCCGAGAGCACGCGGTAGACGAAGAGCCCGCCGATAATCGGCGTGGTCAGCATCACCCACCAGCGGAACCAGACCGCGCTGGCGTCGGTGCCGGCGCCGAGCGCGTGGGTCAGGCCGAGGAGGTACACGACCACCGTTGCCCGGTGCGCCTTGCGCCAGAGCTTCGTCCCGATCCGCCGGCGGACGTAATAGCTGAGCCCGAGCAGCGCGGCGAGGTAGCCGGCGATCACGCCGAGGCCGGTGAAGAAGGTCTTGAAGCCGAGGGCGAAGGGGATCGCGACGCCGGCGACGCCGGGGTGCAGCCAGGGGTCGCCGAGCAGGGCGATCCCGTGCACGGCGATCGCGACCAGGCCGGCGAGCGCCGTCTGCTCGTGCACCGCCAGCAGCTTCTTCGCGAAGCCGGGCCGGCGCATCACCTTGGCGGACATCGTCAGGCCGAGGAAGACCGAGACCGTGACCAGGACCAGCGCGACCAGGCCCGAGGCGCGGCTGGCAAGCCACCAACCGTGGGACTGGATCGCTTCCGCGGTGCCGACGGCGTTCATCGGCTCACCTGCGGCAACCGGATTCGCGGCGCGACCGCGAGCGAGCCGACCAGCTCCACCCGGCCGCTGTCGTGGACGAGGAAGCCACCGCGCTCGGCGAGCACCCGGCGCCCGCCCTCGGGGCCCGAGAGCAGCGCCATCTTCGAGAGGGTCTCCGCTTCCAGGGCGGTGTCGCCGAGCGCGGTGGCGCCGACGAGCCCGGTCCAGGCGGGCTCGCCGCTGGCGGGGTCGAGCAGGTGGTGGGCGAAGCGCCCCTCGGCGTCGCGCCAGATCCGCACGTTGATCCCGGAGGTCGCGACCCCACCCGAGCCGAGCCGCACCACGTGGGCGCGATCGCCGGTGATCGGGTGTTCGACGAAGACCTCGTAGGGGTGGATCAGGGCATCGGCGCCGCCGATGCGGATGTCGCCGCCGCAGTCGACGATGAAGCGCGAGTAGCCGCGCAGGGTCGCCGCGACCATGTCGGCGGCAAGCCCCTTGCCGGTGCCGCCGGTGTCGAAGCGCAGGCCGGGCGGGCGGACGACCTCCCCGGCGGCGTCGTCAACCGCGAAGCCGCGCCAGCGGCGGTCGGGGCGCGGGCCGGCCGGATGGCGGTCGGGGGCTTCGGCGAGCGCCTCGCTCAACGGCAGGCCGGCCATCCCGGCGCGCGAGGAGACGTAGCCGGCCCCCTCGATCTCACCGACCAGGGTCGGGTCGACGAGGCCTTCACTGCGCTCGGCGGCGTAGACGCCGGCCGCGACCGCGCGCCGCATCAGCTCCGACGCCGGCACCCGTTCGCGCTCGTCGGCGTTCAGCCGCATGAGCTCGCTGTCGGGTTTGAAGCGGGAGAGCGTCGCGTCGAAGTCTTCGATGAAGCAGCGCCCCTGCTCGGCGGCGACCGCCGCGGGCGGCATCCCCGGCCCCGGCTCGCCGACCAGCAGCCGCACGTGGCTGCCCATCGCCTGGAAGGTGAGGTCGTGTTCGCTCATGAGGCGCTCGTCACCACCGGTTCGGCGCCGACGGAGGAGGAAGAGCTGCTGCTGACGGGGCCGGCGCTGACCGTGTTCTGGCCGGGGCTGGGTACGATCGTCGTCACCACCCGGCGCTTGATCACCTGGCGGACCTGAACCGCGCGGGCGGTCGTCTGGCTCGCCGACTGTTCGACCGGGAAGCGGTAGGCGAGCAGGGCGAAGAGCGCCGCGAAGAGCAGGATCGAGGCCCAGAAGACCAGGCTCGCGGGCGGCCGCTTGGAGCGGACGGGCTCAGTCATCGCCGCCGCCCTCATGCTCGACCTCGCCGCCGCCGCTGCCACTGGCCTCGCTCTCGTAGCCGCCGCCCCCGCCGCTGGTCGAGGTCGTCACCGGGACGGCTTCGGCGCCGCTGGAGCCGGTGCTGACCGGGGCCGGTTCGGTGGACCCGCTGCTGCCGGTGGCGACGTAGGCACCGCCCGAGGATGCGCCGGCAGCCGCTGGTTCGACCGGGGCCGCGGCCGGCGGGTGCTTCGGCTTCGCGTGCTTGGTGACGTGGACCGTGCGCCGGATCACTTTGGTGTGGACGACGGGCTTGTCGGCCACCGCCTTGCTTGGCGCGCTGCTTCCCTGGCTGAGGGCCAGCCCGGTCAGTCCCCCGAGGAGGAGGACGGTGGCCCCGGTCGCGACTTTGGCTTTGGCGTTCTTCACGTTTCTCTCCCTGTTCGGCTGCTTACGGGAGCAGTCTGCGACGGCCCCCTGCAAGCGCCGGAAAGCGACGGGTAAAGCCCTGGCAAAACCTGCGCCATGCAGGCCGGAACGCGCAGCGCAGGCCCTACAGTGGATCCATGAACACGCAAGCGCCAGGCGGTCGCATCCTCGTCGTCGAGGACGAGGAATCGATCTCTCAGCCGTTCGCCGAGGCGCTGCGGCGGGCGGGGTTCGAGGCCGTCGTCACCGCCTCCGCCGCCGGGGCGATCGCCCTCGCCGAGTCCGAGGAACCGGACCTGGTGATGCTCGACCTCGCCCTCCCCGACGGCGACGGCCGCGACGTCTGCCGCGAGCTGCGGCGGCGCTCTGACGTGCCGATCGTGATGCTGACCGCGCGCGGGACCGAGATGGACAAGATCGTCGGCCTCGAGCTCGGCGCCGACGACTACGTCGTCAAGCCGTTCAGCGCCGCCGAGGTGATCTCCCGAATCCGCGCCGTGCTGCGGCGCAGCGCCCCGCGCGAGAACGGCGCCGACGGCGCGAAGCTGAAACCGGTCGCGGTCGGCGAGCTGGAGATCGACCCGGCAGCACGCATCGCTCGCTTCCGCGGCGAGGAGATGGAGCTCTCGCGCAAGGAGTTCGACCTGCTCGCGGTACTGATGCGCGAGGCCGGCCGGGTCGTCACCCGCGAGGACCTGATGTCCGAGGTCTGGGACACCAACTGGTTCGGCTCGACGAAGACGCTCGACGTCCACATCGGCTGGCTGCGGCGCAAGCTCGACGACGACCCCGCCGACCCGACCTTCATCGAGACGGTCCGCGGCGTCGGCTTCCGCTTCGCCGCGCCGGAGGACGAGGAACCGTAAGCCTTCGAGCGACCCTCCTGCTGGCGCTGGCCTACGTCCTGCTGCTGGCGCTGATCGCCTTCGGCGTGCCGCTGGCGCTGAGCCTGCGCGACCGCGTCGACTCCGAGGTGAAGGGCCAGGCGCGCAGCCAGGCCGAAGTCGTGGCGAGCAGCGCCACCGAGTTCGTCGACCCGCCGCGGCCGGTGCCGCTGCGGCGGATCGCCGAGCGCTCGGCCGAAAGCGTCCGCGGCCGGGTGATCGTCGTCGATGCCCGCGGCGATCTCCTCGCCGACTCGGCGGGGTCCCGGTCCGGCCGCAGTTACGACGACCGCCCCGAGGTGGAAGCGGCGCTGGAAGGCAGCGGCGAGCAGATCACCCGCGGCAGCGAGACCCTCGGCGAAGAGATCCTCGCCACCTCGGTCCCGATCCTCGACCGCGACCGGCCTATCGGCGCGGTGCGGATCACCCAGAGCGTCGAGGCGGTGAACAGGGCGGTGAAGACCTCGATCCTCGACATCGCCGCCCTGGCCGCGGTGGTGCTGCTGCTCGGGATCGTCGCCGGCGCCCTGATCGCCCAGCAGATCACCCGCCCGATCCGCCGCCTCGACAGCGCCGCCCGGCGGGTCGCCGAGGGCAACCTCGACACCACCGTCGCCGTCCAGGGCAGCACCGAGCAGCGCTCCCTGGCCCGCGCCTTCAACGAGATGACGCAGCGGATCAAGCGGCTGCTGCGGGTGCAGCAGGACTTCGTCGCCGACGCCTCCCACCAGCTACGGACGCCGCTGACCGGCCTGCGGCTGCGGCTGGAGAACCTGGCCGAACGCTCCCGTGGCGACGCCCCGACTGAGCGCGAGCTCGGCGCCGCGATGGGCGAGATCGACCGCCTCTCGCTGATCGTCGACGAGCTGCTGATCCTCAGTCGCGCGGGGGAGCACGAACTCCCCGGCGAGCGGCTCGACCTGCGCGAGGCGGCGCGGCGGGCCGCGGAGCGCTGGCGGGCAAGCGCCGAGGACCGCGGCATGAAGCTGGAGCTCGACGCCGGGACCGAGCCCGCCGAGGGCTGGTGCGCGGCGCCTGACCTCGAGCGCTCGCTCGACTCGCTGGTCGAGAACGCGCTGGCCTACTCGCCGCCCGGCTCGACGGTGCGGCTGCGGGTCGCCCCCGGCCGCATCGCCGTCCTCGACGAGGGACCTGGCCTGGAACCCGGCGAGGAGGAGGCCGTCTTCGAGCGCTTCAGCCGCGGCAGCGCCGGTCGCGGCAGCGCGGCGGGAACCGGCCTCGGCCTGGCGATCGCCCGCGAGCTGACCCGCCAGTGGGGCGGCGAAGTGCGGCTGCGCAACCGCGAGGGCGGCGGGCTGGCGGCGACGATCGAGTTGGCTCCGGCGGAGGTGCGCGCATGAGCCTCTCGGCGACCGCGAAATGGACCCTGCTCGCCCTCGCCGGCCTCGCGATCGCGATCGCGATCGCGATCGCCGCCGCCAACCTGACCAGCCAGCAGATCGGGATCGCCTCCGAATCGGTCTCGGCCGGCGACGCCCTGGCCCCGGCGCTGAAGGTGCCGGGCGAAGGCAAGCCTGGAGGCGAAAGCAGCGATCATTCCGGCCCCGGCAGGGAAGGGACGACGACGGACCCCTCGCTCCCCCCGGCGACGACCACGACCGAAGAACCCCCGCCGCCCGAAGAAACCACCGGCCCGGACGACCACGGCGGCGAAAGCGGTGGCTCCGACTCCGACGGCGACGACGACTGAACCGTCTCAGCCGCCGCCCCGGGGCGGCGGATCGGTCGCGTAGAGGCGGGTGATAGCGGCGACCAGCTGCTTCTTCTCGGTCGAGGAGAGCTTCGCTTCCGAGTGGACCAGGCTGTACTGCAGGGGCGGCATCTCGCCGCTGGTTACCTTCTCGGCAAGCTCCCCGGCGTCGGGCTGGGGCTTGTCCCATTCGGAGAAGTTGAGCGCGCCGCGGCCGTCTTCGACGTCGTGGGTGACAAGCCAGGAGGCCGGCGCCACATTCGAGTACCAGCGCCACTTCGTCAGGTTGCTGTGGCAGTCGTAACAGCCCGCTTCGGCGATCTGCTGGCCCGGCCCGGCCGGCCATTTCGCCGCCTGGGTGACCGGCGGGTTGCTGTGGGCGTGGCCGTAGGGGACCGCCTGAATCAGCAGCACGAGGGCGACGATCCCGAGGACGGACCACTTGAGCGCGCGGGTCGACGGGGGCCACCAGCGCCGCTTCTCGTTGGTGGCCGGGGGCACGGACAGAGCTTGCCTGTGGCTTGGCAAAGAATGCGTAAAGTCGCCAGAAAGGGAGGTGAAAGCTCGGCTTAGCCGATCGGGTCGGCCGTGCTCAGGCGGCCACTGGCTCTCGCGCGCCCCGCGCCGGCAGCGGCTGCTCGAGGGGATGCGCGTTCACCTCGGTCACCGGCAGGTCGACCGCCCGCCGCAACCGCGCCGGCAACCCCACCGCCAGCCAGCGGGAGATCGTCCTCGGCAGGGTCGAGACGACGATCTCGTCGAACTCGCGGGCGTGGAGAGCGTCGCCGACCGCGGCGAAGGGATCGGGGTCGCCGACGATCACCTCCTCGAGCTCGAGGCCGGCCTGGCGGATGCGCTTGCTGGCCCGATCGGCGCGGAGCGCCGCCTCCGACCAGCCGGCCTTCATGTCGGCGGCCCACGCCAGGCCGTGGGGCACCGCCGGCACCAGCAAAGTGAGGTCGGTCCGCCCCTCATCCGCCCGCCCACGCAGGGCGGCAATCAGGTCGGGTGAGTCGGCAGTCCGGTTGGCGACCACCAGGATCTTCCGTGCCATGTCGCGTCTCCTTAAGTCCTTTTCCAGGGGTACGGACACAGCCTGCCCCCGGTTCGGCAAAGGAAGCGAAAAGCCAGCTAAAAGTCAGGTGAAGCTTCAGGCCGAGACGCAGTCTGAAACTTTCTGTCTGTTGAAACTTGTAAGCTGCAGGCCATGAGTGAGTCGAGAACAACGGAGACTCGAACCTGGCTGGGCAGAACCGCGCCCTTCCTACTCCTCCCCATCTGCATCGTGGGATTGGTGCTGCTCGCCAAAGGGCTTTACCCGGTTGATCTGCCTTCGGTGAAGAACCCCGACTTCATCGACACGGTCTTCGACAATCGGGCCGTTCTCTGGATAGCGCGGCTCCTTCTTGTCTCCGCCGCCGCCGTCTTGGCATTTGGTGGCCTCTTCCTCGGGGTCTCGATTGGCATGCGCATGAAGAACGAAGAATGGCTAGGCGAGCAGGACCGTTTGAGATCTCCGAGACCACCTTGAGCGAGATCGAAGGACAGCGCGACCGTGGCGGGTTGCCGCTCTACTGGAACACGAGAAAGTCGTCGGACTCACCGTGCGCCTGGAGGAATCAGAAGAGGTAATCGAGCAGCTTCGCACTGCATTCGCATCAGCTTCTATGGTTGAAACGGAGCATCCATGACCCACGCACAGTTGGAAAGACAAGTCGAGAGAACCCTGAAAAGGAATCAGGAAGCGATTCAGCGAGCCAAAACCAGCTCTGGAAGTCTTATCCGCGTTGCGGAAAGGTTCGACCCGGCTTTTGACCGCGCGCTGGAAAAACTCAGACAGGGCGTGCGCTAGCCGATCGCGACCATGCGCTCGATCGGGATCCGCGCCCGCTCGGCGATCTCGGCCGGGACGCTGACCTCGAACTTCATCTCACGCAACGAGTCGCGCAGCTTCGGCAGCGTGATCATCTTCATGTATTTGCAGGTGGCCATCCGGTTGGCCTCGATCAGGTTCGCCCGCGGCGCCGCCTGCTGCAGCGGGTAGAGCATCCCGTTCTCGGTGGCGACGATGAACTCGCCGTCGGGATGCGCTTCGACGTGCTTCTGCATCCCCGAGGTGGAGAGCATGTGGACGCCGTCGGGGTCGATGTCGCCGGCGGCGACGTACTCCATCGCCTGGGTCGAGCAGCCGCACTCTGGGTGGATCAGGAACTCGGCGTTGGGGTGTTCGGAGCGGGTGCGGGCGATGTCGAGCGGCTTGATCCCGGCGTGGACGTGGCACTCGCCGTCCCAGATGTGGAAGCGGCCGCGGCGCTCGGGCTCTTCGACCAGGCCGGTCTCGCGCTCGACGAAGGCGCCAAGCCACATGTCGGGGCCAAAGAGGATCTCCTGGTCGGGGCCGTGCTGGGCCCAGATGTGGCGGACGACGTCGACCGCGTTGGAGGAGGTGACGCAGTAGTCGGTCTCGGCCTTGACCTCGGCCGAGGTGTTGACGTACATGACGACAATCGCCCCGGGGTGCTCGGCCTTCCAGGCCCGCAGCTGATCGGCGTCGATCGAGTCGGCGAGCGAGCAGCCGGCGTCGAGGTCGGGGATCAGGACGGTCTTCTCGGGCGAGAGGATCGAGGCGGTCTCGGCCATGAAGTGGACGCCGCAGAAGGCGATCACCTCGGCGTCGGTCTCGGCCGCCTGGCGCGAGAGCCCGAGCGAGTCGCCGCGGTAGTTGGCGACGTCCTGGACCTCGGGCAGCTCGTAGTTGTGGGCGAGGATGACCGCGTTCCGCTCTTGCGCGAGCGCACGGACCTCGTCGCTGATCTCAGCGATCTGCTCCGGACTCAGCTCCGGTGCGAGCGTAGGTTGGATAGTCGGGAGCTCCT
>Ga0207683_10003859_pt1 | contig 13008 bp, 10 predicted proteins | sample KBSM73metaG_FD_184333 | JGI IMG/M metagenome (GOLD analysis project Ga0207683, IMG submission 184333) | Miscanthus rhizosphere microbial communities from Kellogg Biological Station, Michigan, USA - KBS M7-3 metaG (SPAdes) (version 2) | ecosystem: Host-associated > Plants > Roots > Rhizosphere >...
TCTATTTAGAAAACGTTCACCCAAAGTCCGGCAAGATGCACATGTAGCCGTGAACGCGCTGCATAATAATCCCTAATTGCGACCAAACCTCGAACCCGGATCTTTCAATGTATTTTTGCATTCGTGATGACGATACGAGTTTCTTCACCACGCCGGAAGAGCTGGAGCAGGCGTACGGCGAAATAAGTAAGTGGGGGCCCATTTCGTTGGCTGTAGTTCCTTTTCACCGCGCCGGAACAAGCAAATCCGTTCCGGAAAAATACCGAGACCGCTGGACCGTTCATCCGCTCCACGAGAACCCGGATCTCGTGCAATATCTTCGAAGCGGCATATCGAAGGGGTGCTTCGAGATCATGCTCCATGGTTATTATCATGACGAGCCTAAGGGAGAGTTCGAGTTCGCACGCGGCAATCACTTAACTAAGCGACTCGTGGATGGAAAGAACTACCTCGAAAACCTGCTCAAAACCCAGGTTCGCGTATTTGTCCCGCCCCATAACAGGATTGGCCGGCAAGGGCTGCGCGCCTTAGCCAAAGTGGGACTACACCTCGGGAGCATAGCAGGTGTGCGTTCAGGGTGGCCTGTGGTCTCCCGCCGCACATGGATTCTATGGAGCCGTCTTCGTAGATCGGCTGCGGCAAACGGCGGTGGTGTGCCCTGGATCCTTGATCTAGGAAACCACCGCGAGATCAGCACTAATCCAGTCACACCGCTCAGCAGTTTTCAGCAGAATCAGAGTGCTTTTGACGCTGCGCAGAAGGTGAAAGGTGTCTTTTGTTTGGCGACCCACTACTGGGAACTATCTCGAGCTAGTGAAAATATCGATGATCCTCCGTTGGGGGAACAGTTGCGATATTTCGTCGAGAGAGCACGATCTAACCCGAATGTAATGTGGCGCTCGGTCGGTGACACATTGGTTCGTACCACAGCAGTCATCTAGAGCTTCTACCCGATGTCTTGGTCAAAGTTCGCAACCATAGCTGAGGCAGATCCAGCGAGGCTAGGCAACAGCTCCGCAGCCGAATTTGCTGTTGAGCAACGGTTGCCCAATTCTAGTTGCCAAGGATTAAGAAAATGAAAGGAGTGTCTTGGGTCACAACACCACGTTTTCTGCCGCGGAAAGTAAACAAATGGCTAATTACGGCGAGATCAGTAAAAAAATATTTACGCGTACTTTACACAGCCACGCACTCTCCACATACACGAGAACTTATGCTAAGAGCTACCGCTCGTCGGATGACACCTACTACAGTAGTTCTCACGACACAGGCAAATTTGCCTTTGTTCAAAAGGTTTCCTCGTCTTATCATGCACCCGCTGTGCTTGATATGGGTTGTGGTACTGGTCGGTATTTCCATTGCTACAATAATGCCCAATCAGTGGTCGGGTTCGATCTCTCGCGACCGATGCTGGTAGAAGCTAAGGATCCGGTCGGCGGCATACGTAACTCTATAACACTTATCAACAGCTCGCTCACGGAAATTGAATTCAGGCCGAGTTCCTTTGATGTTGTCATCTGTATGGGTATGTTCGGGGGTATTTCTCCCTTAGAAGAGTCGATTGTATGCAAGGTCAGCGAATGGCTAAAGCCTGGCGGATGTTTTTGCTTCGATGTAATTGAGCGATGGCTTGTAGCACCGACTCCAGGAACTTGGCGGAGTCGCGTGGCCGACAAAATGCGGCCATATCTTTTCGGACCTGCCAAGGCTTACATCGACGCCAGACTTATGCAGTTTACGGTAAGCCGGTCAAATTTGCATAGTTTCCTCTGTCCCTACTTCAACGAGGTTCAGATCAGCGACTCTATTGGTGCATCGGGCAAGCGAGTGGATCTACTCTGCACAGCGACACTGTCATGCCGACCGTAGTTGCAACCATCGAGCTTTCCCGAAAGGCACGCGCGTATTCGTGAGCGATCGCCTTCCCGTCTTTTAAGCACGATTACATTAGAAATACTGTTCCTATTGGCTGAGCGCTTCCTCAAGCTGTTGATTTTTCACCAAGTGCACAATGTGCGGATTTTTGGGCGTACTGAATAATAGCGCAGAGTCTGGCGTTGCCATCGCGAAACGGGCCCTAACCACTTTGGCCCATCGAGGTCCAGATGCCGGCGGCGAATGGTGCGAAGGAGGCATTTTTCTCGGTCACCGTCGGCTATCAATAATCGATCTCGCAACAGGCGATCAACCGATGCAGACTTTCGATGGTCGTTACGTCATCGTGTTCAACGGCGAAATTTATAATTTTATTGAGTTGCGCGAGATGCTTACTCGTGACGGAACGATTTTCCGGACGCAATCGGACACGGAGGTTATTCTCGAAGGTTACCGGCGTTGGGGAGCCGATGTCGTCCGTTACTTGAACGGTATGTTCGCCTTTGTTTTGTGGGACCGTGGCGAACAAAGTGTGTTTGCCGCGCGTGATCGCTTGGGCATAAAGCCACTCTGCTGGACGATGCATCGCGGTGCGCTCCTCGTTTCATCTACGTTGGAACCGTTTCATGTATTGCTCCGAGAAGACAGGCAGTTAGATTTCACTGCCGTGCGCGATCTGATGACCTTTGATTACATCCCGGTACCGCACACGATTCTGAAAGGTGTTCACAAGCTAGAGCCCGGCAGTCGCCTTCGCTGGAATTTACACAAAGCTGAACCGGAGATCGATCGTTACTGGTCGCCCCCGCTTGCCGATGACTTAGCAGCGGTTCCGGAGGAATTTGAGCTAGAAGAGCTTATCGAGCGCTGCGTGAAGCGTCAGATGATCAGCGATGTCCCCCTTGGAGCATTTTTGTCGGGCGGTATCGATTCGTCTCTGCTGGTCGCTATGATGGCGCGAAATAGCAGCCGACCTGTCCGCACATTTTCAGTCGCATTTTCCGAGGGTGATGTTGACGAGTCATCGATTGCCCAACTCGTAGCGCGCCAGTTTGCGACGGATCATACCGTTTTGAAGGCAGAAGCCTTAGGGTCCGAAGAAATTCTGGAACTAATTGGTTGTTTGGATGAGCCATTTTGCGATCCTGCTTTGATTCCGACATTTGCGCTTTCTGAGATGACCAAACGATACGTTAAGGTTGCGCTCTCCGGGGATGGTGGGGACGAGGTGTTTGGCGGCTATCCCAAATACTTATACAGTGAAAACGGCCATTTCCGATTACCATTCTCTTCATGGATTCCGCCTTTGTTGCGAAAGATGCCGTGGAGACCGCGCGGCATGAGTGCACTTTATTGGCGAACGCTAGACCAGCATGACCAGATTCAGTATGGGTGGGTGCGCTACGGCGACTTTCCGGTTTTTCGTAAGGATCTTCGACAGCTAATTAATCCCGATTACCACATCGCGGCAGAAATTCATGCCTATTTTGAACCTTGGGAAAAGCGCGCTCGCCGTTACGGAAGCGGTTTTGACAAGGATGTTTTGATGCGTGCCGACCTTGAAACATACTTGAGCGAGAATTGCTTAGTAAAAACGGACCGCGCCAGTATGCTCGCTTCGCTCGAAGTTCGTGTGCCATACCTCGACGAGTTGATTCTTGATCGGATTCTCCCGTTATCATCGAACAGGAAAATTCCCGGTGGTCAACTCAAAGCACTGCTGATGCCGATTGCACGACGTCTGCTACCCAAAGAAGTTTGGGACAGGCCGAAGCACGGCTTTACGGTGCCCCTGAGCGTTAGACTTTCTGGAGCATGGCGACCTGCTATCGAGGCCGTCCTGGATTGGGGGGAAAAGAACTGTCCCGTTTTTAACTACCGGTATTTACGTCGACTTCATAGAATAAATACGACTGAGGGCGGCGTTGATCGGGAGCTGTGGAACCCCGCTGTGTTTCTCTTTTGGGCAATGGCACGGCAGTATAAATTATGAAGCTCGTTTTCATCAACGACGGCGTTTACAAATATGCATCTGGAGCTCCGTCGGCGACCGGTGGTGCAGAAAGACAACAGTGGTTATTAGCTCGCGCTCTAACGGCAGCAAGATGGCAGGTTGCCGTCGGTGTAACGGATGAAATAGCTGCTGAACGCCGATGTAACATCGACGGAGTCGATTTTATCGGAATTGGGCATGGTTATGGTCATGTGTTCTCGGCGTGGTATCGGTTTTTCGTATCGGAGCGGCCAGATTGGTGTTACTGGCGAGGCGCCGATTATGTGCTTGGACCGGCAGTTGAAATAGCTAAGCTCGCAGACGTGCGCACGATTTTCTCGACCGCATTCGATACCGACGTTTATCCCGTTCGAGCCCTGTCCCGGCGATCATCGTGGTGGCCGCTTTATGCCTGGGGACTTTCCCGCTGTGACAAAATTCTTCTGCAACACAGCAGTCAACTTGCAAACCTGCCCTCTCGATACCTGCCAAAGGCGAAAATAGTCCCAAGCATTGCTAGTGTTATTTCACCTACGAAATCTCACTTTGATCGTCCGTCCTATGTGGCCTGGGTGGGAACTCTTCGACAACCAAAGCGCCCGGACCTTCTCGTTGAAATCGCACGGAAGGCACCCGACCTGCGTTTTGTGGTCTGTGGAGCGCCAAGCCTGCATAGGTCGCCGGTGGGTTTTGGCGAGCGCGTGATCCACAACCTACAGCAGTTACCGAACATAAATTTCCTCGGACAGGTTCCACCAGAAAAGGCTCAAGAAATTATCACGAACGCGGCTCTATTGCTTTCGACCTCTGACGGAGAGGGTTTCCCGAATACATTCTTGCAGGCATGGGCCGCGGGGACACCGGTTGTAAGTATAAGGATAGACCCCGATCGTGTAATTGAGCAGCTCGGGCTTGGTGCCGTTTGTGGAACTATGGAGAATGCGATTGCCGAGATGCGTACGCTTATGTGCACTCCGTCAGGACGCGAGGAAATCGCCGTTCGCGCGCGCGAATATGTCGCGGCTCATCATGCAGAATCATCTGTAATGGCGGCATTCGAATCCGCAGTCGGGAAGCTTTGCGATGCGAACGGTTGTGCCGCCGTTTGTCAGCCGTCTTCTCCTCTGTCGTAATATTCTGCCGAATGAGAGTACTAGTGCTCCACTCGGAGCTGGGGATCCTTCGGGGGGGAGGAGAAAACTTCACCAGAAATCTTTTTACAAAATTTGCCGAACGGGGCCATTTTGTCGCTGCGGCCTTTGTCGCCGATCCGCGGGGCAAATATTCCATACCTGTTCCATCGAATATTCAACCAATTCCTCTTAACGGCCTGTGGTCGAGAAATCTCGGGCAAGCGGCACTATCCAGAATTGGCGGCTTATTTGCCGGGAATAGTCGACTTAAAAAAAAATGGATGTATTTTGCGAACGCACTCTCATGGCGGGTCGTACGGTTTCACAACTATCGTTTCCGCAAACGTGTCGAGAATGAGTTCAATGCAAGATGGCGTGAATTCGATGCCGTTTACGTTCACGGCGATGCGCCCTTAGCCGCGAGGGTTGCGAGCTATCGTCCGACTGTTCTGCGCTTGCCAGGCCCAGTCTCATTCGAAGCTGAGCCGCAACTCCGAGCAGTCCACGCCGTCTGCGCCAACGGCGATGCACTTGCCAGCATAAAACAGTTTCTTGGTAGTCATGCGATTGAGCTGCCCATTGGGTTGGATATTAATCTTTTTAGCCCTGGTCGTAGCGCGCTGCGTTCGAAATTTGGATGGACATGCCAGGACACCGTCGTCGGCTATGTGGGGCGTCTGACACGCCTAAAAGGTGTGGACCTTCTTGCGTCAGCTTTTCAAGAACTGTCGAATCGTTTACCGGATGCAAAACTCCTGATTGTCGGCAGGGGTGAAGAAGAACGGAATGTTCGATCGATTTTAACAAAACAGCATGGGCGGGAGATCCTTCATATAGAGCGGGACGTCAGTCATGAGCAGCTTCCTGAGTGGTATCGCGCTATGGATATTTTGGTGATGCCCAGTAGATATGAGAACTTTTCCAATGCGCTGATCGAGGCAATGTCCTGTAAGGTACCTTTCATAGCTTCGGACATTGGTGGTAATACGATTCTGGGAAGAACGGGCGCCGGTTGGCTTTTCGAACCCGGATCGGTCGCGTCGCTCAGCGACCGCTTGCAAACGGTTTTAGAAAATTCCGCCGAGCGGCAACGGCGCGGCAACATCGGTTTAGATTATGTCAAACAACATCACAGTTGGATGGTTACGGCTCAATGTCTAGAGGACATATTCACCTCGCGGCTAGGGTTAACGCAATGAACGGGAGAAAGCTGCGCCGGGTCGCACCAAGTCCCGAGCATCGATTGAATGGCGCGTGGATACCCTCCCGTAAGGTCGAGTATGGCTATTATTGCGCTATTTCTTACTCGACGGTCGCAGCATACGTCGGAATAGAGGTGCCGCTGCTTGCCGCTGGGATCTTAATGTCGTTGGCAGCCTTGTGCTTTGTAAAGAGCGGCGCGAGACGTCGGGAAATATATGCTCCAATCGCTCTATTGTTAGCATGCCAGATTGGCCACGTCTTAGTTCAGCAACTGGCTCACGACGTGTTTGTTCTATCAGATTCCCTTCGCTGGTTCATTCTCTGGATCTTTTCGACAATCATCGTTCAGTCGCTTTGCCTTCGGCGAGGATTTCTGCTCCGTTGCTCGATTGTCCTATTTGCGATCGGAATAATTGCCGTCCCGCATTTGGGATTCAATCTGGATATAGTAGATCGCGCTCGCGCCGATATTGACATTGGTGGCGGTTTAAAAAATCCAAATGGGCTTGCAGCCTGGTTTGGCTTCTGCGTTGTTTCGTTTGGCATCGCAGCTATCGAAATGAAACGTACGAATCTTTGGAGGTGGTTTTACTCAGCAGCCTCAATATTGTCTTTGCTAGTTGTTGCGCTCACCGTGAGTCGCGGCGCGTTACTCGGGTGTGCCCTCGCCCTGACGGTCGGTCTTCGGCGGTTACTTAGCCGTGCGTTTATTCCGCTGTTGCTTCTCATTTGTTTGGGCTGGTTGGTTTTCGAGGCGGGGCTGGTCAATCACTTCGTCGGGAACTACGAAGAGCGGGCGACAGAGGAGACGGGACGTTTTCTTCTCTGGCCACGCGTCGTGGACCGGATTGTTCGTTCGCCGCTTGTCGGGGTTGGCGTGCCAGAGATCAGCACATACGTCCCCGAGAGAGGTGACTCAATTAGCACGCCACACAACAGTTTTCTATTTTTGGCATTGTCCTCCGGATTTGTGCCGTTCGTGCTTTTTCTGGGGTTCTGGTTGAAGGCCATACGGAGCTCCTTCTCCGATAATAAAGGGTCGGAGTATACGCCATTTAGGATACCGCTATTGCTGTATTGCCTCGTCGCTTTCCTTCTGGCCGATATAAGCGCGGAGCCTTGGAGTGTGCTCTCACTCGCCATCGCTGCCGGTCCAGTGCTACTCTTTCGACACGAGCCATCGTTCGTAGGCAGGCAGAGTCGTTCCCGTAAATTGGTTCCCCGACTGAACCGTCCTACACGGGCTAGAGTACTGCAGTAGAGTCTGCGGATAGGTCTTGTGGGTCAAGTCGAATGAAAAAAGAGGTGCTTAGTGCCACTGCGCAAGTTGATCCACGATCGACTGCAGCTCTAGGTTCCCTCCTGATTGGGAGTTTTCCTGCATGGGCGGCGCTGACTCATGTTTTACTGTTTGTCGGAGCTTTTTGCTTTTATAGCACATTATGGCCACAGGCTCCGGTAACACAGCCCGACTCAGGTAGTTATCTACAGCTTGCTAGGGATCTTTCGGATTTGCACATCGACCAACTTCACGAACGCACTCCCGGTTATCCGATTTTCCTTTTGCTTACGGGATCAGTGCCATCGCCTGACCGCACATTGTTTCACGTTTCGTTGCTATTACATTTGGCCTCGATTTGGTTTTTAAGCAAGATTCTGTCGCGCGTCGGCATCAGTGCAACGGGGACTATTTTGTTCGCTCTTGTAGTGCTGCTGCCACCTTTTGTCGAGCCAGCTGCATATGTTCTGACCGAGACTCTTGCAGAAACAATGCTGGTTTCCGCCTTGGCCAGTCTTGTTTTATGGCAGTTGAATCGAAAATTCATTTGGATCGTAATAGCTGCTGCAACTATCGCTTATGCTGCTCTTACTCGTCCTACCTATCAACTGTCAGCATTAGCCGTGGCGAGCTGGTTTTTTTTAGCGTTTTACTTGTTCCCAAGCCTTCGCGGTAATTGGCGCGAGCTTGCAAAAGGGATCTCGATAATCATTGCAGGCTCCATTCTGATACTTGGTGGCTATAGTTACTTCAATTACCGCAATTTTGGTTTTTTCGGTATTACTTACAAACTCGGAATAAGCCTGACACAAAAGACTGTGCACGTGATTGACCGCTTGCCTGATGAATATGCACCAGTAAGAGAAGCTCTTATTCGAGCGAGAAACGCTGATCTGATTGCGAGCGGAGGCACGAGCCTCGGTTATATAGAAGGGGCCAGGCGGGAGTTGACCCAACTTACCGGTCTGAACGAGCCGCAACTGGGAAAGTATTTATTGAAATTAAATCTGTTGTTGATCCGTATGGCGCCTTTAAATTACCTGCAGGAAGTCATTGCAGCCTTTGGTCGTTATTGGTTCCCTACATCAACTGACTTGGCGAATTTCCATTCGCGATATGTTCAAACGGTTTGGGCTATTATGCATATTTGTTTGATAGGCGCTTTCGCGATAAATATTTTGCTTGTGATTGGCGCTACAGCGCTTTTGAGAATATGTAGTCTACCGCAACTCGACAAAATAACAATTGTCGGCCGTCGCATCGATCTTCAAGAATTCGCCTATGGGCTTGCTGGGACGATTGTGGCTTATACTGCGGCCATTTCTTGTATCGTTGATGTGGGCGACCCGAGACATAGAGTGCCCACCGATGTCCTCATTGTGTTTATGCTCTTTCTCGGCACGGATTTATGGCGCCGCCAGATGGAGTTAGTCCGGGCGGTATTGAAGCGCACAACATCGTTCTAGCCAGTTCAACTAATTACTAACCGGAACCATCGCAAAGTTCTCTCTTTTGTAGTCTGGCGATTACAGCGAAAGGACAGGTATGACAGTTCCCGAACGGATCAACGTTGAAGTACAGGTTGATTTCGCCCTGGACCAGCAAGAGGAGTTCCCGAAAACGGAAAATGCTACTCGCTTATTTGATACGGCGCAAACTAGTTATCGACGAACTCGCGTAGAACACTGGAATGAAGTCGCGAGAAAGTTTGCGTCGAAAGCAGGTTGGGGAAGATACTACCGTACACGCTTAAAAGAGATGTACGGATCACTCATTGCGCCGGGGCAATCAGTCCTTGAACTCGGCTGTGGCCGTGGAGATTTAGTTGCGGCACTGAAGCCGTCGCTCGGGGTAGGGGTGGATTTCTCGGCAGAGATGATTCGCCAGGGTCGCAAGAAGTATCCCAATATTCGTTTCATACATGGCGACGTGCATGAGTTAGATCTGAGTGATAAATTCGATGTCATTATATTATCTGACTTGATCAACGATCTATGGGATGTGCAATCTGTTTTAACGAATGTGGTTCGGCTCACCACGCCTCGAAGTCGCATCATCATCAACTGGTACAGCCATTTGTGGGAGCCTCTGATAAAGCTCGCTGAACAGCTCGAACTGGCTAAGCCCAATTTATATCAAAATTGGTTGGCCCCCGAGGATGTGGCGGGGTTACTGTATCTGGCTGATTGTGAGGTGATCAAGCAGTCTGCTGAAGTCCTGCTGCCTTTGCCGGTTCCCCTGCTTGCCGGATTCGCCAATAGATTTCTTGTTAAGCTTTGGCCTTTCAGATTTCTCGCTTTGACAAACTTTGTGATTGCCAGACCACAGCCTCGAGGCGACTACTGCGCGAGAACGCCGTCCGTTTCCGTTATCGTTCCCGCACGTAATGAAGCAGGCAATATCCCGGATATTGTGTCGCGTACACCAGAGATGGGAGACGGTACGGAATTGGTTTTTGTCGAAGGCCACTCTCGTGACAATACGTATGCAGTGATCGAAGCGACGATCGCCGCCAATCCCGGTCGACGTTGCCAATTGTTACGGCAGACGGGAGTTGGGAAAGGTGACGCGGTTCGGATGGGGTTCGGCCATGCCAATGGTGGCATCCTCATGATTCTTGATGCCGACTTAACCGTCCCGCCTGAGGATTTGCCATTGTTTTATGAAGCCCTTCGATCGGGTAAGGGCGAATTCATTAACGGTGTTCGGCTAGTCTATCCTATGGAAAAACAGGCCATGCGCTTTCTGAATCTTGTAGGCAACAAGTTTTTTAGCCTGGCGTTTTCATGGCTGCTGGGGCAGTCCATCAAAGATACCTTGTGCGGAACGAAGGTGCTAAGGAAAAAGGACTATGAAGCGATCGCGGCTAACCGCTCTTATTTTGGCGACTTTGATCCCTTTGGCGACTTCGATTTGATCTTTGGAGCAGTAAAATTAAATTTGAAGCTGGCGGATTTACCTATCCGATATCGGGAACGAACGTACGGCACTACAAATATCAATCGGTGGTCACATGGTTGGCTCCTACTTAGGATGCTGGTATTCGCGGCGAAGCGCCTGAAATTTGTCTAGTCGCGATGATACTCTAAGAGTTGCTAGGGTTACCCCATGCTTGTCTCACGAACGAGTTTCATCATCACTCGCTGCTATTTGCAACACTCATCGCCATTGCGGTCCTCGTAGACGAAGGTGTCTACTTCAAGCGGTAATAGGTTGATACATAGAGTCGTCTCAAAAGGATACGATATGGGTAGTAACGGTACCGGACGACTAATTGTCACTGTTGTATTATCAGCAAGTGTCGTCGCCTTATTAGCCGGTTATGTAGGCCTACACGTCGGACGAACGTATGAGAAAAATGATCAATGCTGCGGATTACGCAGGCTTGCGAATCTTTCCCTCTCACTGAAAGAGTTTGCCGGTCTTCTCGAATTTCACTCCGAAATGGACCAGGACCGATGGATTGTTTACCGAGTCTTTCCGGGCATTACCAACGGCTATTTTGTGGATATCGGCTCCGCGGATGGCGTTCAGGAGTCCAATAGTAAAACGTTAGAAGACCTTGGATGGCGTGGAGTGTGCATTGATCCGTTTCCAAAGAACATGAGTCATAGAACCTGCACAGTATTCAAACAGGTCGTTGACAGCGTAGCCGGACGGAAGGTGCGATTTCGGTCTGCAGGCCTTCTGGGAGGAATAGAAACTCACTTGGGTAGGGGAAAAAGAAACGAGTATGTTAAACAAGCTGAAGTCGTGGAGTTCACAACTGCTACACTAGAGGACATTCTTGATCGTGCGAAAGCACCGAATTTCATCCATTACATAAGCCTGGACATAGAAGGTGGAGAGTTAGAAGCTTTAAGAGGATTTCCTTTTTCTAAGTATAAAGTGGGCGCTTTTACTATCGAACATAATTGGGAGGAGCCAAAAAGAAGCAAAATCAAGACGCTACTTGAGAACGAAGGCTACCGCTGGATACGGTCAGTAGCACAAGATGACTATTATATACTTGGTAACGACCGTATAAGGGGTGCGTCGCAACATTGATAGAAGATTGTGTTAGTAACTAGCCAGGAGACAAATTGCTAGGACCAAAAGATAGACTTACCTCTTCTCCACAATTACACAACACTCGTGAATAATCCCGATTCTGCCAGCCCCCGAAGTCGAGACCTAAACATCAGGCTGCTGAAAAACTACTCCTGATCGATAGTTGAGTATGATACAAGAAGGCATGCGAGGAGAAGATCAGCAGCAAAATCACATATTCAGTTACTTGTCGCCGGAAGCTCGGGTACGCAAAGACCATCCGCTTCGCGCCATCCGTGGCATGGTGGACGAAGTCCTCAATCGGCCGCCCTTCGATTGCGCCGGAGAAGCTGTTGCGGGCGCAGTTGCTCGAGATGCTACGATCCGAAGCGAGCGGCTGTTGATGGAAGAGATGGACTACAACCTTTTGTTCCGCTGGTTTGTGGGCTTGAACGCGGACGAGGAAGTATGGGACGCAACGACCTTCACCAAGAATCGCGACCGGTTGCTGGAGGCCGATGTGGCCAAGGAGTTTTTGGCGCGGGTGGTCGAGCAAGCCCGGGCCAAGGGTCTGACCTCGGATGAGCATTTCACGGTGGACGGCACGCTGTTGGAAGCCTGGGCGAGTCTGAAGAGTTTTCGACGGAAAGACGAAAAGCCACCGCTTCCACCGGATGACCCCGGCAATCCCACGGTGAACTTTCGCGGCGAGAAACGATCGAATGACACGCACGAGTCGAAGACCGATCCCGAAGCACGGCTGGCGCGCAAGGGCGAAGGGAAAGAGGCGAAGTTGAGTTACAGCGGAAATCTGTTGGTGGAAAATCGCAACGGGCTGATTGTCGATGCCGAAGTCTTCCAGGCCAATGGAACGGCGGAACGCGACGCGGCGCTGATCATGCTGGAGCAGATTCCGGGAACGAAGGCGGCCACCGTGGGCGGAGACAAAGGATTCGATACCCAGGGTTTTGTGAAACAGTGTCGACGTATGAGAGTTACCCCGCACGTGGCGCAGAATCATGCGCGACGGGGCGCCAGCGCCATTGATGGCCGTACTACGAGACATGCTGGGTATGCCATCAGTCAAAGAAAGAGGAAGCGGATCGAAGAATGCTTTGGTTGGTTGAAGACGATTGCGCTCCTGAGGAAGGTACGGCATCGCGGAGTGTGCAAAGTGCACTGGATTTTTACTCTTGCCTGTGCCGCCTACAATCTGGTGCGCATGCGAAATCTCAGTGCCGCAATTACGACCGTGTAAGTCGAGGTCGCAGTGTGTTTTGTGGGAAACAAACTTCATCCCGAGGCTGCAAAACTCCTGATCAAACACTCTCTCTGACAGCATCATCGATGAGAAATAACAAGAAACACAGTCCGCAAGTCAATTTTTCAGCAGCCTGCTAGAGCGCGCATACAAAACTATTTCCGAGAGTTTTCCACGGAAGCCGTGCCCGAGCTTGCCGGGAATCGCATCCGTCCTAAAGCTCATGGCGCAGCAT
>Ga0207683_10003866_pt1 | contig 13002 bp, 21 predicted proteins | sample KBSM73metaG_FD_184333 | JGI IMG/M metagenome (GOLD analysis project Ga0207683, IMG submission 184333) | Miscanthus rhizosphere microbial communities from Kellogg Biological Station, Michigan, USA - KBS M7-3 metaG (SPAdes) (version 2) | ecosystem: Host-associated > Plants > Roots > Rhizosphere >...
ATCGTGGCGATCGCGGCCAATAACGTCCGCATGACCGGGCCGCAGCGGAAGCTGCGGTGGACGAAGTAGCGATGCATGAAGCCGATGCCGATCGTGCTCATCACAAACGTGCCGACGAAGACCGAAATCTCGATCCAGCCGATGCCTTGCGTGAAGGCCCAGACCAGCGCCGCGATCGAACCGGTGACCATGATGCCGAACGCGATATAGGAATCGAGAAACTTGGCGTCTACCACCGGGCCTTCGAGAAGCACGCCGGGTGGCATTTTCCGGTCCGCACCCTCTTCCGACACCACGCGCTGAATTGCGGTCATTTTAGCTGATCCATTCACGGAAAATTAACCCTTCTGAGGCGCACCGTACAGCCGCGGGTTGTTTCGAGCAAGAACTCGATCGGCCGCGGGAGCGCGGAGCCGGGCGTGGAAAAACGCCGCCAGAGGGCTAATCGCAGCATGATTGCAAAGGTATACGACCTTGTTCGCGTTAACTACGATCAGCGATTCCTCCGCGCGGTGGCGCAGCGGAACCGTCCGCTCTACCGGAAGTTGGGCGGCAGCCCGCAAAATCGACCTGTTCCTTTGGATCGACGCGAGGGCCCGCACTTGCGACCACCTGACTGATCGCAAGGCCGTACATAGTGCCACCGCCGTCGGCCTGCTCGACTTGCAGCAACAGGGCTCGTAGCCACGGTAGCCCCGAGGGCGGATTAGCGTAGCGTAATCCGCCACCAAGACGAGATGGCGCAATTCAGGAGTGGCTTTATCGTTGGCCGCACAGTAGCCTACTTGGTAGTGCGTTAAGCCCGTGGGGGGCAGCCATAATGCAGAACCTCGTAGCCGGATTTGTCGTAGTAGCTTTCATTTTCATGGGCGTGATTGCTTACGCCCAGAAACATGAAGGGTGCCTGCACGGACGTTCGCTCGAAACCTTCAAGCCCTGCGGATCAATCAGCGTTACTATGTAGCGCTGAGGCGGCGTGGTGAATCGGGTGGTGCGGCGGTCGCGGAGCCAAGCACGCACAGGAGGATCCTGGAATGAAGACGTTTGGTGCCCTCGTCGCGGTCGCAACGATTGCCGGTTCGCTCACCGCGACGCCCGTTAGCGCACAGCGTAGCGTTGCGGCTCCGGGCCGCTATTATCAGCCCGACCCTTATGGAGCAGGTCGGGGGCCATACGACTATTTCGGCAGTTGCGAATGGGTGCAACAGCGTTTCTATGACGGCCATGGCTGGCGTGTCCGCCGAGTGCGAGTCTGCGGCTGATCCGCGATTACGGCGAGGTTGAACGGTTCATGGCAACCATCGGGGTCGGGCGGGGCCCCTACGGACTACGGACCTCAATCAGTCGCGGCCGTAAAAAACTTCGTCCCATCGAAAAACCGGTTCGGGCGGTTGAACACGGACAGAAACATCGCGCCGTTCGGCGCATGCGCGACGTGGATGTTGCCGCCGGGCCGCCACACGAAGTCGCCCGCGCCACAGCGTCCTTCCGCGTCTTCCAGCGAGCCTTCGAGCATGTAGGTCTGTTCGAGCGCGGTGTGCTCGTGCAACGGCACGACGGCGCCGGGCGCCATTTTGAACAGGATGGTGGAGCGCCCCTCCTCGTCGCTGTAGAGGATCTTCATTTCGATGCCGGCGAATTGCGTCGGCTGCCAGGGCATGGTTGAGGCGGCGACGATGGTCGAACGAAGTTCTGGCGGGTTGACAGGCATGGGCTTGTTCATGGGCTCTCGCTCCAGATTAGCGGCTCATCTCCAGACAGGACCAACTCTAGCACGCAGGGCGGCTCAATCAGCCGCAATTCCAGACCGGCCCGATCGGTGTCTGCGTCCAGCACGGGCCGAAGCTGCCGCCATTGTAGCGGCCGCCATAAAAGCCGGGCCGGCCGAAATAGTGCATGTAGCCATCATACCCGTAATAACGGGGGGTCGGGTCAATGTACCAAGGACGCCGTTCGCTTCTCGCCCAACGCCGTATCCCATTTTTCTGGGCGTAAAGTGGAAGGGCGTTGTTCAACGGCTGCTGGTAACCCGGCAGGAAGCCATAGCCATGCCAGCGCGGAGCCGGCCGCTTATGGACCGGCGCAGCCGGAGCGGCGACGGATAACAACGACAGGACGGTGGCGATCAATAGACACATAAGACGCGACATGCGCGCACCATAGACAGTCGACTGTTGGAGGGCCATTCAAATCCAGGTGCATTGCGCTACTCTATTGCCCTACCCGCTCAACACGGACGTTCCTGCGCCCATCCCATGACGGTCATCTCCATCCAGTCCCAGGTCGCATACGGCCATGTCGGCAACAGCGCTGCCGTCTTTCCCATGCAGATGCACGGCATCGATGTGATCGCGGTGCCCACCACCTTGCTGAGCAACCGGCCGGGTTACCCGACCATCCGCGGCCGGGTGTTGGAAGCACAACTTGTCGCCGATCTCCTGCTCGGGATCGAGGAGCGCGGCGCGGTCGATACTTGTCAGATGATCCTGTCGGGTTATCTCGGCTCGCCTGAGATCGCCACTGTCCTCGCGGACTTCCTCCGGCGCGCCAAGGCCCGTAATCCCGCTTTGCTCTATGCTTGCGACCCCGTGCTCGGGGATCGCGACCGGGGCCTGTTCGTCCACGCCGACATCCCGCCGCTGGTGCGTGACCTCTTGTGCCCGCTTGCCGATATCATCACCCCCAATCATTTCGAGTTCGAATGGTTGTGCGGAACAAAAGCCAACACGATCGAGCAAGTCATCGCGCAAGCGCAAGCCTTGCTGGCGCGCGGTCCATCGACGATCGTCGTCACGTCAGCCGAACTGTTGGGCGTTCCGGGCGACGAGATCGAGATCGTTGCCGTCGAACGCGCAAAGGCCTGGCGCGTGCGCACGCCAAAGCTGCCCATCAGCCCATCCGGGACCGGAGACCTCTTTGCCTCGCTATTCGCGTCCGCGCGCGTTCACGGATCAGACACGCCGGCCGCGCTGGGTCACGCCGCCTCGGCCATCTTCGCCGTGCTGGAGCGTACCGCTGTCAGCGGGACCGAAGAAATGCGCATCGTCGAGAGCGCCGAATTGTTGGCTCATCCGAGGCGCCGGTTCGATGCCGTCGCCATCGGCAGTTGAGAATTCGCGCCCCTCACATCCCCTCCAACTCCGGCGGCTCAAACCAGTTCGTCAGCGACAGCCCGCCGTCGACCACGATCGCGGCGCCCGTTACATAGGCCGACACCTTGTTCGACAGCACCGCCAGCGCCATCGGCGCCAAATCGTCGCCGCGTCCGAGGCGGCCGAGCGGGATGTGTTTTGAAAGCGACGGGTCGGCAACGAAGCCGCCGGCCGCAATCGCGCCGGGCACCAGCGCGTTGACGCGGATGTTGAAGCGGCCGAGCGTCTTTGCCAATTCCCTGACCAGCATCGCCAGCGCCGCCTTGGCGGTGCTGTAATGCGGCAGGTTGCGAGGCGTCGCTGCGTGCAACGAAGTCAGCAGCAGGAACGAACCCGGCTGCCGCGCCGCGATCAGCGAAGACGCCAGCGCGCGTGCCAAATGAAAGCCGGCATCGACATTGACGGCGCGCATCCGCTCCCAGGTTTCGGCGTCGACCGCGAGCGCATGATCGGCCTCGCGCCGCGGCGGCGAGGCGCTATGGACGAAGTGGGTGACCTGCCCGAGCGCGGCCTGCGCGTCGGCCAGCAGCGCGTCGCAGGCCTCGCGCCTGGCGAGGTCGCCGACCCACGGCACCGCCAGCTCCGGCCGCGGCGCCTCCCTGATCGCTGCCGCAACCCGCTCGGCGCTGATGTCGGCAAACACCGTGCGCACGCCCTCGCCGACCAAAGCCTGGGCGATGGCCCGGCCAATGCCGTTCCCGGCACCGGTCACCAGCGCGGCCTCGCGCGCGGGGTCGAATGGATTTTCCAGCAAGCCCATATCGTCGTTTCCTTCAGGTAGACGGAAGCAACAGAATGGCCGAAAGCGATCTCGACGTCATCAGGCGACGCCTGCTCACCTGCAATTCCTGAATTCGCGGAATTGCGGCATCGCTCCGCATCGGCTACTTCGAACCGCGTCAGCCACGTACGGAGACAAACATGCAGGTCGCGGTCATCGGCGCGGGAGCCGTCGGATGCTACTATGGAGGACTGCTCCTGAAGGCGGGCCACGATGTCACCTTCATCGGCCGGCAGGCACATGTCGACGCCATCAACACAAACGGCCTTCTGCTGGACACGCAGACCTTCAGGGGATACCTACCCGCCAAGGCGGCCACCGACGCAGCCGCCCTCGCCTCGCCTGATCTCGTGCTGTTTTGCGTCAAATCGGCCGATACCGAGGAAGCCGGCCGGTCGCTGGCCGGGCGCTTGCGGCCGGAGACATCGATCCTCAGCCTGCAGAACGGCGTCGACAATGCGCCGCGTCTGCGCGCGGTCACCGGCCAGGCCGTCATTCCTGCGGTGGTCTATGTCGGCAGCGAGATGGCCGGGCCCGGCCACATCAGGCATCACGGCGGCGGCGACCTCGCCATCGGCGCATCCCGCACGAGCGAGGCGCTGGCGCAAACATTCGTGACTGCCGGTATCCGCACCACGGTTGCCGAGGACATCGCGGTCACGCTGTGGAGCAAGCTGGTCATCAACTGCGCCTTCAACGCGCTTTCTGCCGTGGCGGACATTTCCTACGGACCCATGCTGCAGGTCGAAGGTACCAGAGACGTGGTAACCGCCGCCGTGCAGGAAGCGATCGCGGTTGCCCGCGCAAGCGGCGTATCGATGCCGGAAGACCTCCTCGGTCAGATACTGAAAATTCCCGGCAACATGCCGAACCAGAAGTCGTCCACCGCGCAGGACCTCGCACGGGGCAAGCCGAGCGAGATCGACTTTCTCAACGGCTATGTGGTGCGCAAGGGCGCCGAGCTCGGCATCCCCACTCCGACCAATCAGGCCCTGCAGGTAATGGTAAAACTGGCGGAACGAGGCAATGAGATGTCCAGGGACCAAAACAGTGCGTAGGACGGCCGGCTGACGCGTTTTCTTTACGCGAACCGGTGTCCACTTCGCTCGAAAACGCTATACAACGCGGCATGTCCAGCACATCGACACCCAATTCGCCCCTACCGTTTGAAGACCTGTTGCGGGCCGTCGGCCGCCGCCGCTCCGCCTATGGATATATCAGCGGACTCGGACTCGACCGCGCCGCTCCCGGTGAGGCCTGGACGAGCCTGCCATACCGCCCGGTGTTCGTCGGCGACACCCAGACGGGCGTGCTGCACGGCGGCGTGGTCACCGCGATGCTCGACGAGAGCTGCGGCATGGCCGTCCAGCTTGCGCTCGACGGCACGCGCGCGATCGCGACACTGGACCTGCGCATCGACTACCAGAAGCCTGCGACGCCGGGTCTCGACATCAGGGCGCATTCGATTTGCTACCGCGTCACCCAATCTATCGCGTTCGTGCGCGCCACCGCCTATCAGGAAACCCTGGACGATCCCGTCGCGACAGCTACGGCCTGCTTCATGATCGGTGCGAACCGGACCAACATGCTGACGGAGCGGCCAGCGGAAAATCGCGCGCCGCCGGTGCTCGACGCGCCGGAGGATCCAGCCGGCCCGTTCGCCAACAGCCCCTTCGCACGGTGTCTCGGCATCCGCATAGGTGACGATGGCACGCTGGTGATGCCGTTCTCGCCGAAGATCATCGGCAACCCGATCCTGCCGGCCATTCACGGCGGCATGACGGGTGCCTTCCTCGAAACCACCGCGATCGTCGGCGTGACGCGCGAGCTCGGCGCTCTCGCGACGCCGAAGCCGATTGGCCTGACTATCAATTACCTCCGCTCTGGCCGCGCGCTCGATAGCTACGCCAGCGCGTCGATCGTCAAGCAGGGCCGGCGCGTCGTCGCCTTCGAAGCCCAGGCGTGGCAAGACGACCGCTCCAAGCCCATCGCCTCGGCGTTCGGGCATTTCATGCTGAGACGAACGCCTGACGCCGATGAGGAGTAGCCGCAGCCCGTAGGATGGGTTGAGCCCTTGCGAAACCCATCAATTGCAGTTCGTAAAGGTGATGGGTTTCGTAAAACGCTCAACCCATCCTACAGACTGAAGCGCAAATTTCGTCATTGTCCGCACTCCTCGCCACTCATGACGAAAACGACATAGCCGTTTGACGGCAACCGGCGACACGCTATGATTTGGCAAACAGGGAGAAGAATCCATGGAGGAGACAGCGGCCCAGCGCGCGGCCGAAACTCTGCTCGCCGAACACAAGTCCAACGCAGTTTTCAAGCCTTTGGGTCCGCAAGGACCCGCCACGATTGCGGACTCTTACGACATCCAGCAAAAATTCGTGCGCCTGCTCCGCTCCGAGCACGGTGACACCGTTGGCTACAAGGTCGGATTGACATCGGAAACGATGCAAAAGTTTTGCGGTATCGGTCACCCCATCGCCGGCGTCGTTCTCGCCACGCGTGCGCATCGGTCTGGAGCGACTGTACGGCGTTCGGAATTCGGGCGGCTCGGCCTGGAGTTCGAAATCGCCGTCCGCATCAAGTCGGATGTGCCGGCAACCGACAAGCCCTATACCGCCGCGATGATCCAGCCGCATATCGGCGGGGTTTGTGCCGCGATCGAACTCGTCGACGATCGAAGCGCGGATTACTCAAATCTCGACGTACTAGCGCTGGTTGCTGATAACTCCTGGAATGGGGGCATCGTGCTCGGGGATTTCGCGCCGAAATGGCCAGACCTGGAAGATGTGCTGGGGACGGCGACCAAGGACAATGTCGCGATCGGCGAGGGACACGGCCGCGATATCCTTGGTCACCCCTTCAATTCGGCGGCTTGGCTCGCCAACCACCTCGCCTCCAGAGGTGATAATCTCAGGGCTGGTCAGGTCGTGATGACCGGCAGCGTGATGAAGACCGTCTTTCCCATGGAAGACGCTGTCTATGGATTTTCACTGAACGGAATCGGAAATATCAGCGTCGACGTGAAGTGACGCGAGCCGCTGAAGCCGCAGCCTCGGTTTCGCAAGGGCTCAACCCATCCTACAAACTAATGCGTTCACGCATCAAAGGCCGCGTCGAAAACCGCGGCCTTTGATGATTGCGCCTATCAGTAATCGGGCCCGTAGTAAGCATATGAATCATACGCTGGCGGCGCTGCCACGGCCACGCCGAGCGGGCCCACGGTCACCCCTACTCCGACCGGTGCTTCGTCATACACGGTCGGGCCGTAATAGACGTGCCGATAGCGATAGCCGGGGCTTGGCAGATGCACGCCATAGCCGCCCCGCAGATAGTTTGAGTTCGGATAATTGAACCCCACCATGCCCGGCTCCTGGGTTGCTTCCTGAGCCATCAGGGGCGTCGCGAGCGCGGTGGAAAGGATCGCAGCCGCGCCCAACCATTTGAGCTTCGTCATCCATCATTCTCCCTTTGTCGATGAAGAACGAACCGCGCAATTGCCTCGCCGTTCCGGATTCGCGTTCACACCGCCGTGAATTCCGGGGATTCAGGGGCAAATTGACGAAATTTAATCGACCGGAATCGAACCCAAAGCCGGAGTCGCCCCGTCTATTGAATAGACCGGCCAGTATGGCCAGGAGGCGGAACATGGCCCAGCTCTATTTTCACTGCTCCAATTCTAACGGCGTCGTGATCGATCAACGCGGCGCCATGGTGGAAGATCTCGCTGAAGCCCGCGACCACGCCGCCTGCATCGTGCGGTCGTTCCTCACCACCCATAGCCCGGAAGATTGGCGCGATTGGATGCTGCATGTCAGCGACGAGCTCGATGACGAGATTTTTGTGATGCCGTTCGCCTTCCTGCTCGGCAAGCCGCATTGAGGAGCACGCCATGTCTACCGCACAGCAATCATGCATCCCGATTGGTCGCCGCCTGGATGCGATCAGGACGCGTTGGCAGGGACTGATCGTCCGGATCTGCAATCCCTATCGGCCCGAGCTTCACTACATGCGGGGGCCCGGCCCCAAATGGCACGCGAAGCATTTGCGCCAAATCGAATCTGGCGCCTTGTAGGCGCCTCGGGACATCAGGTCCCGCCGCCTACGCCATCTTCCGCTTCTCGATGATCTTCCGAAAGTCCGTGGCCAGGCTGCTGTAGTAGCCGGCCAGCACCTCATAGAAGTTCTGCTGGGCTTTGTCGGTTGCTTCCCGTGCTTGCTCTTCGCACCGGGAGGCCCTGGTCTCGTACTTCTCCACCTTGATCTGAAGGTCGGCCATCATGATCGTTACTCCCCACACCGCGCACAACCTGCGACGGTAAGCCGGCAAGAGTCGAAAAAATGGCCGCGGCGGGGAGATTTCGCAGCGTCGCTGTGAGCAAGCCGTGTTAGTCTGGCTCTATCGCGCCGGCACTGGCGCCGGCGGACGCAGGGATGACCGTGACGTGCCCGTCGTGGCAGTTCGTGGCCTGCCCGCGGCACGCGATTCGGCGCGCTTCGCACTATCGACGGATTCCAGGTAGGACGTGAGCGCCCAGGCCGAGCTGGAATTGCTCGCGTAGTGTTTCTGCAGGAACATATAGAGCGTGAGGCTGAAGCGTCCCTTGGCGAGCCCGCGCGCGCTGCGATGGCAGGATGCGCAACCTTCGGCAAACAATTTCGGCGCCGGCTTGCTCTGATCGAGATTCTGCGCTTCGGCCACTGAGCCGCTCAGCACGGAAATAACAGCAAGAGCAAGCAGACCGCAGCCCGTTTTCTTTGACGACATCAATTCGTTCCGGTGCATGGAGCGGAGAAGCGATCCGCTTTATTGCACGACATCAAGCCTGACGTTCGTGACACCTTTTCCGATCATGCCGAGTTCTGCCGCCGCCGAATGGGAGACGTCGACGATGCGTCCGGGCACGTACGGGCCGCGATCGTTGACGCGCACCGTCACCGAACGGCCGGTATTGACGTCGGTCACACGCAATTTGGTCCCGAAGGGCAGGCTCGGATGGGCCGCGGTCAATTCGCGCGGATCGAATTTTTCGCCGCTCGCGGTCTGCGTATCCTCGCTGTAGAAGCTGGCGATCCCCTGCGAGGCAGTTGCATCTTTGCGTGAAGCGAACGGCGTATGCTTCCTCGTGACCGCCACGCGTGTCCTCACCAACGATGGCGTTCGATCGTGCTGCACCGATGCCTGGCGGCTGGCGCGGACCTCGGATCTTTGGCTGACGACGGAGGACTGGGCGCAGGCCGCAAGCGAAGCTGCCGCGAGAGCCACAGCCGTCAGCCTCACGATTTTCCGCGCGTGAGCCGCCGAGATATCAACGAAACAAACACCCGTCGAATCGATGGACGACATGTTGCAATCCCCAACTTGCGCCCCAGCCCAAGCCGAAATCCAACAGGGTTGTAAGAGCGGAACTCAATCGGGGCGGAAGCGAGGCAGCACGCGATCGAGACCGGCTGGCAACGCGCAATTTCGCAGGGTGTGCTGATCCGGCCACAGCGATGCCGGCCGCGATGCCTGCCAACGCACGCAGGCCGGAAGCCAACAGCACTAATACGGCGGCTTCTTCCTCTCTCGCTGCGCTCTTGCCGCTTCTACCCACCATGCCAGATCATCCGCGAACCGCGGAAAGGCGTGTTCCAGCGCCTTGCCGCCCTCGCCGGTCGGCTTGCCTTCCGCGGACAGACTCTGTGCGATCGGCCCGACGGCGATCGTGCTTGAGATCACCACCATGCCCATCTCGCAGAGCGTGCCGTGCCAGGCGGTGGCGGCATGGGCGCCGGAGAGGCGACCGCCCGAATAGCTGACGATGGCGGCCGGACGCCAGAACCACTCTTCGAGGAAATGATCGGTGAGGTTTTTCAGCCCCGGCTGCACGCCCCAATTATATTCGCCGGCGATGAACACGAAACCGTCGGCACCGCGGATTTTGCCGGCGAGTGCCTCGAGAACCGCGGGCGCGCCGCCCTTCGGATATTCCTTGTACATCCGGTCCAGCATCGGCAAGCCGACCGCCTTGGCGTCGATCAGCTCGACGTCGTCGCCGCGGCCGCGCAGCCCCTCGACAACGAAATGCGCGAGACGGATGCCCAGCCGGTCGGACCGGTAGGAACCGTAGAAAACGAGGATGCGATTGCCCATGGTATCGACACATACCACGCCGCAACCGCATCGGAACCTTCAAAACGGCAGGCGGCCGTCCGCCTGGATCGCGGCCGATAAAATGCTGCGACCCCGTCAGCCCTGATGCGGGCCCCGCATCATCTTGATGGCGTCCTCGATATGGCGCCACTCCCGGGCGTCTTCGGCGTCGCCCTTGCTCTCGCAAGCCAATGCATTCTGGGCCGCCGTGGCAATCGCCTCGAAGCCGTGCTTCTCGAGCATCTGCCGCGCAATCACATGAATTTGCATCTCGGATATCATGTCGCTCTCCTCGTTTTGCGCCGCTCTCACGGGTCGCAGAGACCGATTGCCGCCGATTCGACGCGGTTCCTTTCAACCACCAATCCGAGGTCTCGTTCCCCGGCTTTTGCGGATAGTTTTATGTAACTCGCAGCCGCGACTCCCGTATTTCATCGGAATATTCCGCGTCTCGCGGCGCTGCTATCGATACAGCGCGATTCGCTTTTACCGGAGGCGGAACATGGCTCAGCTCTATTTCCACTGCTCCAATTCGCAAACGATGCTGGTCGATCAACGCGGCACCGCCGTGAGAGACCTGATCGAGGCCCGCGACCACGCCGCCAGCGTCGTATGGTCGCTGGCCATGCTGCGCGGACCCCAGGATTGGCGCGACTGGGTCGTGCATGTCAGCGACGATCTCGACGAAGAGATTTTTGCCGTGCCCTTTGCTTCCGTCCTCGGCAAGCCGCATTGAGAGGCCGCGATGCTCGCCACGCAACCGTCATTCCTGCCGCTGCTCCGCCGCCTCGACGTGATCGTGACGAGGTGGCACAGGCTGATCAGCCGCGCCTGCAATCCCTATCGGCCTGAACTTCATTACATGCGGGGGCCTGGTCCGAAGTGGCACGCGAAGCATCACGGCTGCACCAGGAGCGGCGCTTTAAGGTGAGTGTCTTGTGCCGCGCTCCGGCGCAGCCGCCGGACAAAATGCCGCACGACCTCAGCGCATCATTCCGCGGTGAAGCGATCACGCCATCGTCTTGATGCCTCCATTCCGGTGCGGCGGTGGCGGTGATTGGATGCGATGATCTTCATGGCGGTGTTGACTTCGTTCGGCGAGAGCACACACTGATCAACATGTTTTCGCGTGTCTGAGCTGGCGCGAACCGGCCATCTCCACCGGCAATCCCTTTCATCTGTCCGGAAAATGCCCTAACATCCGTTTCCGTAATCTGCGGGGAATCACCATGCGATCCCGCGTCAGAAAGTTCGCTCACGTTCTGGAGCGTCTTGGGCTTGCGATGGCAGGCGCTGCTAGCGGCTTGTTTGTGTCCGCGCTGGTGGGATCGAGCATCGCAGCGCTGACGTCCCAGGCTTTCCTGCTCATCATGATGATCGGCGGCGCGGTCGGATTTTATCTCGGCATCGACACTCCTCCGCTGCCGTTTCACGCCGCGAACGATCCGCGATCGAGCGAAGGCTGGGTCGGCAGGATCGACACCCCGGAATTTCTGAGTGCGGTCGGCACGTTCCTCGCCGCGTTCTCGGCCTTCGCTTCCGTCGGCGTCATCGTGCTGCGCCACGAAGCGGAGATTGTCTGGATCTGGATGATCATGGCGGGATGGGTCGTGGGTATCACCATGCAGATCGTTGCCGGCGCGATTGCACGCCTGCGCAAGTGAGAAATCCCCGCAAATCTAGACGAAAGGTGGATTTCTAGACGAAAGGCGGATTTGCCTGGCGTTAAGCACATCTGCGCAAACGCCACGTTCTTTCAAAAAATCTCCACAATCCTTCCTTCGAAGGGAGCTTCGTTTCGAGAAAGGAGAATGCCCCATGCGGTCAGGACCCGCGATCCTTTTTGCTTCGATAGCCGCCCTGCTCTCGCTGGCGGCGCCCGGACTGGCGCGAAATTCCGACGCGCAAAAACCGAGCGAGCCGCCGCCGGCCTCGTCGTCGTGCCATTCCTACCAGCAGGCCGCCGACGGAACGTGGAAAGAGCTGCCGTGTCAGGAATTGGGTTTCCCAGCCAAAGCGCAGCCCAAATCCGCAACGCGAAAGAACGACCAGGAAACGCGATGAGAAGCGGTGCATCACAATCGCGTTGCCCGTCGGGCAGTTTGCTATTCTCCTCGCGTTAGACTCGGAACTATAAGCGCCGCCGTTCCATTTGAAATACTCACCGGCCGAAATTGTGCGTGCACTTGTGGACATACAGCGGCGTTGCTTAGTGGTACGCTTTTAACCATCACAGCCCGATACGTGGCTTTTATCTGTGATGTGAACGCCGATTGCGCTCCCGCCTTCCTCTAAGGAAAGGAGCGCGCATGCAGCAGCGGCGTCGTTTCAAGCAAACAGTATCTTTGCAAGATCGGATTTCGTCATTCGCCGAGACCGCGCGCAAAGTCGCGGCGCTTCTTCCCCCTGGGGCGGAAAGAGACGTACTGCTCCGGAAGGCACGGCAGGCCGATACCGCGGCTAACTTAACCGACTGGGTCAACTCGCCAGGTCTCCAGCCGCCTAAGTAGCTGCAATGGGGCGCCCATAGAACCTTGGGAAGCTAACGCTTCTCTCGGATGACGGTGACAACAAGCCCGGTCACCGGGGAGAGCTGTAGCGCGCAAAATCAAATACCCCCGCGCGCAACTTCATCTGTCACCCGATAGGGGGCGAAATCCTGCGTAATGAGGGCACCGGTGCTTTTCGCTTAGAGACATGATTGGAGGCCCGCAGGAGGTCCGCTTCCGGGGACAAAGCGGACATCAGACGGAGCCCCTCGGGATGTCTGCTAATGACCCGAAGGCGACCTTGGGAAAATCGGCTATTGAGCCCGCTGGATGCAATTTTCTCAGCGTCGGGCCGTTAGGTCTTGGGACCTAGCACACGCGGCAATATCCCCAAGATGCGCAACAGCTGCCGGCCGCACAGCCGACCGCACAACC
>Ga0207683_10003867_pt1 | contig 12989 bp, 10 predicted proteins | sample KBSM73metaG_FD_184333 | JGI IMG/M metagenome (GOLD analysis project Ga0207683, IMG submission 184333) | Miscanthus rhizosphere microbial communities from Kellogg Biological Station, Michigan, USA - KBS M7-3 metaG (SPAdes) (version 2) | ecosystem: Host-associated > Plants > Roots > Rhizosphere >...
AGGCGCACGCATTCCTCTCGTCCGTCCGCTCCGCCAAAGCGGAAGCCGCAGTCAACAAGTAAACACATCGCAACTCTGATCGCGTAAACCTTGCGAGCACCCGAGGCCGCTAATCGCCTTCGGGTGCTTTTTCATAGAGAGATCAATAAAGAACCGGAGCATGTTGCCTGCGGTTCGTCTTGTAGATTGTCCGGCGCAAGACCGATGCGCAATCGTCCTTGCGTGAAAGAATGGAGAGATGGTGCGTACTAGTTGCAGAAAGAGGATCGGAGGGGTGGTTCTCGTTGCGGTGTTTCACATTTGTGCTGGAAGGCTCCCTGCGCAATCACCGGCCATCGATGATGCCGCTGTCATTCGTGGTGTCGATGAATCGGTAAAAGCGAGAATGCAGGACGTCGCCGGCTACACAGTCACCGAACACTATGCCGTCTTCCGCGGGCAAGACGAGACTCATCCAGCGGCAGAGATGCTGGTGAAGACCGCGTATACCAGGGGCGCGGGAAAGAACTTCACGATCCTCTCCCAGAGCGGATCTGCCCTGCTTCGCAACGAAATGTTGGGAACGCTGCTCAATAACGAAAAGAAGATGAGTGAGCCGGGCAACGTTGGAACTGCCCTCGTCGACTCCGAAAATTATCAAATGAAACTGGCGCCCAATGGCCATCAGCAATTGGATGGACGCGACTGCCTGGTGATCGAACTGACGCCCAAAAGGAACAGCCCCTACCTCTTCAAGGGAACGCTGTGGGTTGACGCGAAAGATTACTCGATCGTCCAACTCAAGGGAACTGCATCCAAAAGTCCTCTGTTTCTGACAAGCGCGGCCCAGGTTACCCGCCAATACATGAATGTGAGCGGATTCCCAATGGCAACTCACGCCATGGCCATATCAAACAGCAGTCTTCTCGGCCAGACCGTCGTAAAGATCGATTACAAGGACTATCAGATCGATATCCGGCCCAACGGCGATCGAAATGCTCAGTTGGCTCACCACCCGTAGGCAAATAGCCCCCGGGGACGCGAGAATTGGTTTTCAGGTGCCTCTCGACAGAGCCGACGGCAGCACACCTGCTCTATACTGGGCCGGTGACACCTCTTCTTGGCGATTGGAAAGTCGATGCCGCTCTCGGGTCATGCCTGCTGCTCGGGCTGCGTCACGGCTTCGACTACGATCACCTCGCCGCAATCAGTGACATTACAGCCGTTCAGCGCAATTGGCGAAGCGGATTGAAGCTCGGGATGACCTACGCCCTCGGGCATGCCGCCACGGTCGTCGCCCTCGGAGTAGCCGTTCTGCAACTGCACATGGGACTCCCGGAAGGGCTCGACCACTGGACCGAGCGCCTGATCGGACTCACTCTCATCGTGCTGGGCATCGGCGTTGTGGCGGGAATCCTGAGAAAGGATGCGCACGGCCACACCCACAGCCGTATCGAGAGCAGGCTTGCCATCGCCATCAACGGAATGCTCTGGCTGGGCTGGCGTCTGCGCCGTCTCTGGAGCCCCGAAGCCCCAAGGCCCCAGCGGTTTCAGTGGATGTACAACGGGAAGTCGGTCTTTTTAATCGGCGTGCTGCACGGCATTGGCGCGGAAACGCCGTCGCAATTGGCATTGTTTTTCCTCACTGCCAATTTGGGCGGCACATCTCGCGGAATGTTGGGCCTGGCAGCATTTGCCCTCGGCCTCGTTGCGATGAACGCCCTGATGACGGCTTCGATGGGCGGCGCTTTCCAGGCGAGCGGCCACCATCCACGTTTCTATCACCTGATTGCGTGGACTGGTGCAATTTACAGTTGCGCCATCGGCATCATCTTCCTCTTCGGTATCTCGGATCGTCTTCCGACGTTCAGCTAACGACTGCATTTTGCGGGCCAGAAGGTCCTCTTCTGTCGACCTGCTGGAACTTTCCAAGCGCATGCCGCACATTGGTATGGACTTCCACGGTCGTGACCGTTGTCACGGCCAGAGAACGACTTGCGCGTGTAAAAGAAGTGCAGACGCGGTGCGGGAATTAAGTCAGAATGGATTTCCGCAGGCGTAGTCTGCATCCGGGAGGAATTGTGCCAGCATTCACACCCCCGCCGCTGCCAAGCGACGACAAACGTTGGAAGATCGTGAACGGCACCATGCGCAAGAATGGTTTTGCCCGTCACGCGCTCATTGAAACCCTCCACACCGTGCAATCTTCGTTCGGATATCTCGACGACGATGCGATTCGTTTTGTGGCCCTCTCTCTTCGGGTGCCCCTGAGCCAGGCCTACGGAGTGGTGACGTTCTATCACTACTTCAGCCTCAAGCCACCGGGTGAGCACACCATGACCCTCTGCACCGGCACCGCCTGCTACATCAAGGGAACGGACAAGCTGGTTGCAGTTGCCGAACAACACCTTGGAGTCAAGGCAGGCCAGACCACCAACGACGGCAAGATCAGCCTCATGACTGCTCGCTGCGTGGGCGCCTGCAGCCGGGCTCCTGTCGCCATCTGCGACGGAGATGTGGCCGGTGAGGTGACCAACGAGCAGTTGCTCGCTCAACTCGAAAGGTGGGCCGTGGCATGACCATTGAAGAACTGGAACAGATAGCAAAAGGTGTCCACCAGGAAAACGAGAAATACGACTTCGAAGTGAATGTCTGTTTGGACCTGGCCTGCGCAAGCCAGGGAGCTGATCGGCTTCGCGAAGCGTTGATCAAAATCGCGGGGGAGTCGGGCAAAAAAGTCCTGGTTCGCAAGACCGGTTGCATGGGTCCGTGTTCCTCGGGGCCACTGGTCCGCGTCGATCCCGAAGAGACACTCTATCATCACGTGAATTCCGGTCATGCCGAGGCCATTGTGAACAGTCTCGGTGGAGATCCGGTTCCCGCATTGCAATGCGATCTGAATGAGCACTTCGAAAAGCAAGTTCGCGTAGTGCTGGAAAACGCCGGCCACATTGATCCGGAAAAGATCGATGACTACATCTCGCGGGACGGCTACAAAGCACTGCTTACGGCACTCACAGAGATGACTCCGAACGGCGTCATCCACCGCATCACCGAGAGCGGATTGCGCGGTCGCGGAGGCGGCGGTTATCCAACTGGTCTGAAGTGGGGAACGGTTGCGAAGGCCGGCGGCGAACTGAAGTACGTTGTCTGCAACGGCGATGAGGGCGATCCAGGCGCATTTATGGATCGCAGTGTAATGGAAGGCGATCCGCATCGCGTTATTGAAGGAATGGCCGTCGCGGCCTATGCGGTCGGCGCAAGCAAGGGCTTTATCTATGTCCGGGCGGAATATCCGGTTGCCGTGGCGAGGCTGACGACAGCCCTTCGCGATGCGCGCCGGCGCGGCCTGCTTGGAAACAACATCTGCGGCACCACGTTCAGCTTCGATGTTGAAATTCGCCTCGGAGCAGGCGCCTTTGTCTGCGGTGAGGAAACGGCTCTCATCGCCTCGATCGAAGGACGTCGCGGCACTCCCAAGCCGAGACCGCCGTATCCGGCAGTCAGCGGCCTGTGGGGCAAGCCGACACTCATTAACAATGTTGAAACCTACGCCAACATTGCGCCAATCGTTCGCAATGGCGGCAAATGGTTCTACAACATGGGCTCGGAGCGCAGCAAAGGGACAAAGGTCTTTGCCCTGACTGGAAAGATCACGAATACCGGACTCGTCGAAGTTCCCATGGGCATCAAGCTTGGCGAGATCATCGACGTCATCGGCGGCGGCGTCCCAGGTGGCCACAAACTCAAAGCAATCCAGACCGGCGGGCCTTCCGGCGGTTGTATTCCAGCGGAAATGCTGGGCCTCGGTGTCAGCTATGACGCGCTGATGGCCGCCGGCTCGATTATGGGCTCGGGCGGCATGATCGTCATGGACGACACTTCGTGCATGGTCAACGTGGCGAAGTTCTTCGTTGAGTTCTGCATGACCGAGTCCTGCGGCAAGTGCATTCCCTGCCGGGCCGGAACAGCGCAGATGTTTACGTTGCTCACGCGCATCTGCGAGGGAAACGCAACCATGGACGACCTTGAGCTGCTTGTGGATCTGTGCGGCACGGTCAAGGAGGCCAGTCTATGCGGCCTTGGCCAGACAGCGCCCAATCCCGTATTAAGCACACTCAAGTATTTCAAGAACGAGTACATCGAACACATTGTTCATAAGCGGTGTCCGGCAGGCGTCTGCAACATCGCCGGAGCGAGCACCACTGAACCCGCTCACGTGGAGGTGTTGGCATGACGGATGCCGTAGAAGTCAAAACTCTGGTGATCGACGGCCAGGAAGTGAGCGCTCGCAGAGGTCAGACGATCCTGGAAGTGGCGCGTGAGAACGAGATCAACATTCCCACGCTCTGCCACCTTGAAGGGCTCAGTGAAGTCGGCGCATGCAGAATGTGCCTCGTGGAAATCAAGGGCAACAACAAGCTGCTGCCTGCCTGCGTGGCCACTGTGTCTGAAGGAATGGACGTCAGCACCAACACCGAGCGACTGCAGAAACATCGGCGCACCATTCTCGAACTGCTCTTTGCCGAGCGCAACCATATTTGCTCGGTTTGCGTTTCAAACGGCCACTGCGAACTGCAAACCATGGGGCAGGAGCAGGGTCTTACTCACGTCCGCCTTCCCTACCGCAACCCTGAGCTAACTGTTGACGCGTCCCATGAACGGTTCACGGTCGATCACAATCGCTGCATTCTCTGCACTCGCTGCGTAAGGGTTTGCGCAGAGATCGAAGGCGCGCATGTGTGGGATGTAATGGGCCGCGGAATCAACTCGATCGTGATTACCGATCTACACGACGATTGGGGAAGCTCGAGCTGCACGCGCTGCGGAAAATGCGTGCAGGTATGTCCTACCGGAGCGCTGTTCGACAAGAGCAAGATTGGCTCCGATCACCCCAAGTATCCGGATTTTCTGCCTTACCTGAACCTTATGAGGGAAGCGCAATGAGCAAAGTGAAACTGGCAACTGTGTGGTTGGACGGATGTTCCGGCTGCCACATGTCCTTCCTCGACATGGACGAACGCCTTATCGAATTAGCTGAGCTTGTCGATGTGGTCTACAGCCCCATCGTCGACACCAAGGAGTTCCCCGACGAAGTGGATATCGCACTCGTCGAGGGAGCGGTGGCTTCGGTCGACGATGAGAAGAAGATCAAGAAGATTCGCGCTCACTCGAAGATGCTGATCGCCATGGGCGACTGCGCGGTAGCAGGCAACGTTCCGTCGATGCGCAACCCCATTGGACCGGAAGCCATTCTTGATCGCGCCTACATTGAGAATGCGACCGCCCAGCAGCAGATTCCCTGCGTGGTCGTGCCGAAACTGCTAAGGGTCGTTCGGCCCATCCACGAATTCGTAAAGGTGGACGTGTTCCTTCCCGGATGCCCGCCATCTGCCGACACATTTCACACGGCGCTCACCGCGCTGTTAACTGGCGAGCCGCTGGATATTTCAGCTCTCACCCGCTTTGGAGCCTGAGTCATGAGCCAGACGATCACTATCGATCCGGTAACGCGCCTTGAGGGGCACGGCAAGATCACCATCCAACTCAACGGCCAGGGTGAGGTTGAAGACGCGCATTTCCACGTAACGCAAGTGCGTGGATTTGAGCGATTCTCAGAGGGTCGCCCGTTTTACGAAATGCCAAGCTTGATGGCGCGTATCTGCGGCATCTGCCCGGTCTCGCACCTGGTTGCCTCGGCAAAGGCTTGCGAAGCGATCATGTCGGTGCGCATTCCGCACACTGCGGCGCAGTTGCGACGCATGTTGAACTTGGCACAGATGGTCCAATCGCATGCGTTGAGCTTCTTCTATCTCTCCTCTCCCGACCTGCTGCTGGGCATGGAATCAGACCCCGCGACGCGCCACATTTTTGGCGTGGTCGGGGCGAAACCCGAACTCGGCCGGGCCGGTATCGCGCTACGCCGCTTCGGTCAGCACATCATTGAACTCCTCGGCAACAAACGCATCCATCCGGGATGGGTAGTGCCGGGCGGTGTCACGGAGCCCTTGGCCTCAGCAAAGCGTGACGAGATCCTCGGCATGCTGCCCGAAGCCTACGCCAGCATCAAACTCGCTCTCGCCTGGTACAAGCAGATTGCCGATACGTTCCGGCCGGAGATCGAAGTCTTCGCCAACTTCCCGTCCCTCTACATGGGCCTGATCAATGAAGACGAGTCGGTCGAATTCACCGACGGCGCGCTCCGTTTGATCGACGCCAAAGGCGCAATCGTGGCCGACGGCATTACGGCAAACCAGTTCACCGAGGTTATCGGCGAGGCCGTGGAGCCTTACAGCTTTACGAAGTTCGCCTACTACAAGCCGCTCGGATATCCCGCGGGAAGCTACCGTGTGGGCCCGCTGGCAAGGCTCAACATTGCCAAGTCGATGGGTACTCCGCTCGCCGACAAGGAACTTGTCGAGTTCAAGCAACTGGCCGCCGGACCGGTGCAGAGCTCCTTCTACTATCACCATGCGCGACTAGTCGACATCCTGCACGGCATTGAAAAGATCGAGCTGATCCTCACCGATCCGCTTATTCTCGACAAGCAGGTGCGCGCGACAGCGGGCGTCAACAGGCTTGAAGGCGCAGGCCAGGCTGAAGCCCCCCGTGGAACCCTCCATCACCACTACAAGGTGGACGAAGACGGGAAGATCACTTGGGCCAACCTTGTAATCGCCACCGGCCAGAACAACAACGCGATGAACCTCGGTGTTGCGCAGGCCGCGAAGCACTATATCAAGGATGGCAAGTTCACCGAGGGCATCCTGAATCGCGTCGAAGCTGTGGTCCGCACCTTTGACCCATGCCTCAGTTGCTCAACCCATGCCTTCGGGCAAATGCCCCTGGCGCTCACGCTGCTCTCCGATAAGGGTGAGGTTGTCGATCAGCTTGTCCGCTGATTACGATCAGCTGATGAAGTCTTTCAAGGCCCAATGCCTCGTTCTCGCTTGTGGGAATACGCTCCGCGAAGACGATGCCATTGGGCCTTTTCTTGCGGCGTGGGTCGAAGAGCACTTCGCCGGCGAACCTGGCCTGCGCGTAGTGAGCCGGCAGCAGTGGACGCCGGAGCTTGCCGAAGAAATTTCCCAGGCAGCGTCGGTACTCTTTCTGGATTGTTCCATCGAATCCCCACCGGGCGCTATCCGGCTCGATGCCGTTCAACCCGCACAACCTTCGCCCGGACTTGCTACACACCACCTTGGAGCTCAGGAGTTGCTGGCTCTCGCACAAGAACTCTACGGTTCAATTCCCAGGAATTCCCTGCTGCTGACGATCGGCGCCGGATCGACGGAGCTTGGCGAATCGTTCAGCGAAAGCGTCTCCGCGGCACTTCCGGAAGCCTGCGACCTCCTGAAATCCACCATCAGCCAGATGGTGAGCACGCAAACTAGCGCAGATACCCCGCCAGCTTGAACGAATACGCGTATTCGCCTTTCGGTTGAGCGCGCAACACAATGCGCGTGTTGTCCTGAGGATCCTTTGCTCCAAGCTCCTTCGAGTCGTCCAGCTGGGTGATCTTCACTCCCTGCTTCGCCGGCACGTCGGGCAGTGTGATCGTCTGTGCCTTGGGCTTTCCCAGCACCGTCACGTACAAATCGCTCCCCTTCCGCGTAAAGCGCAGGTCGTCGCCCTCGGCGGACTTCCCTACCGCACGATCCCACGGTGTCGTGTCATAGATCGCTTCGCCGTTTTGCTTCAGCCATGCCCCGAGCGCCTTCAACCGCTCCATCTGCACAGGCGGAATCGTTCCATCGGCCTCCGGTCCTACATCAAGCAGCAGGTTCCCGTTCTTGCTCACGATGTCGACCAGCAGCGCGATTAACTCGGCCGGCGGTATGGTCTCCGCTTCGCCCTCTGCGCGGTTGTAGCCGAACGAACGGCCGAGCCCGCGACACTCCTCCCATTTCTTTTCGCTGATCTTGTCGAGCTTCTGGTATTCGGGCGATTTGAAGTCAGCGTGCGTGATGCCAAAGCGATCGTCGATTACGCCGTCTGGAATGGCGTTGTAATAATCAGCCTCGACCTGGAGCGCATTCCCGGTCTTGGGCCAATCGATGTCATTCCACAGAACGGCGGGATGGTAGCGTGCGATCAGTTCGTGAATCTGCGCAAAAGCGTACTTACCATATTCTTCGCTCTGGGGCTTGACCGTCTGATAGTCCGCGGCGGTTCGGATCGGCCCGGGCACAAAGGTCCAGTCATAGCCACCGGAGTAGTAGAGGCCCATGCGCATGCCGTGCTTGGTCACGGCCGTGGTGAGTTCCCCGACGAGATCGCGCGCGGCGTGCTGGCGGTCGGGCGGCAACGTCGGATTAGAGGTTGCGCTGGGCCAGAGAGTAAATCCTTCGTGGTGCTTGCTGGTCAACACAACATAACGCGCACCCGCGTCGCGAAAGATGGAAGCCATTTTGTCGGGATCCCACTTCTTGCTTTCGTGATTGAATGCCTCCGCAAAGTTGTAGTAGTTGTAGTCGGCCCCGTAATGCTCGCGATGGTACGCCTGCGTTGGCGAGCCATCGATCCGCATTACGTTGTAATACCACTCGGCATAGGGGTTGAACTTGATGTAATCCGTCGATGCAAAGTCGTGTTCCGGATGCGAAAGAGGCGCCCATCCAGGTACCGAATACAAACCCCAATGGATGAAGATGCCAAGTTTCGCCCCGGCATACCATTCCGGCAAAGGATGCCTGTCCAGCGACTCCAGCGTGGGCTCATATTTCACGGGACTCTGCGCGGCACACAGTCCGCAAATCAGCACCAATGCCGCTACCAACTTCGAGACACATGAAAGCCGATTCCTCACCGACACACCTCTCTCATTCGGTCCGATCATAACCGAGTCAACCCAAACTCGATTTGTCAACAAAATCGAATCATAGTGACACGGGAAAAATCTGCCAAGCTTGGCGACAGGTGGCGAGCGCCAAACCCTCTGCAAAAAAGTTAACGGCGGCTGCACTATCATCGTGCAGGCCGCCGCCAACCCCCAGGAAAACCCTTGTGACAACCCGACTAGAAAGCAGCTACCGTCTGGCGCAGGCTGTAGGAGCTGAGCGTCTTGATGTAGTTGCCGCGATCGAACGGAGAGGTATCCGGCACAGATCGACGGCTCAGGCAGCCGCGCGTCTCGGCCAACGAGGTGTACTCGCGCTTCTCAAGCCAGTAGCGCATATCCGACAATACCCTGCCGATATGCTCAATGCCGTGAATGTGCAGCGCCGAGCACATCATCGCGACATTTCCGCCGGCCATGATGCACTTGATCACATCTTCGGCCGAGTGAACTCCACCGGTGATTGCCAGATCAATATTCAAATGCCCGAAGAGGATTGCAGCCCAATGAAGGCGGGGCAACAGCTCTGATGGCGTTGAGAAATGTAATGAGGGGCGAACCTCAAGAGCCTCAATGTCGAAGTCAGGCTGATAGAAGCGGTTGAAAAGAGCCACGCCCGCAGCGCCCGCGTCGTCGAGCCGGGAAACCAGGTGCGGCAGACTCGTGAACGACTGGGAGAGCTTTACGGAAACCGGAACCTTGACCGCCCGGCAGACACTATCCACCAACTCGAGCAATTGCAGTTCGAGTTCGGCCGAGGTCTGGCTGCGGTCCGTTGCAAGGGCATAGGTGTTCAGTTCGATTGCATCTGCCCCGGCTTGTTCTGCCTCTTTGGCGAATCGGACCCAGCCGCCGGTCGTTGCACCGTTCAGACTCGCCAATACCGGTATTCTGACCGCGCTTTTCGCTCGTCGCAAATATTCGAGATACACCTCGTGCGTCATGCGATAGTCGTCGAGGTCGGGCAGATAGCCGAGCGACTCGGCAAACGATTCCGTGCCACGCGACAAGTCTTCGTCGAGGGCGCGGGACTCGAGGGCCAGCTGCTCTTCAAAAAGCGAAGTGAGGACTATCGCGGATGCGCCTGCATCCTCCATGCGCCGGACGTTGTCAATGGACTCCGATAGGGGTGTGGACGAAACCACGATTGGTCCGTTCAGCTTGAGACCCAGGTACTTCGTTGAGAGATCAATCATTTTGTTCCTCCGGCAGTCGGGGCTGCCAGTTTCTCTTCAGGCTTCTCGACGGGTGCAATGTTCGGTGTCTCGCCACGGCCCGGCATGGCTGCCCGGGCGGAGTAGACGCGCCACTGACGCTCGACATCATCCTGTGCATCCTTGAGCAGTTTCGCGGCCAGTTCAGGGTTCCCACGCGCAAGCATGGTGTAGCGAGCCTCGCGGTAGGCATACTCCTTGAGCCGGATCGACGGTGCCCTGGAGTCAAGTTGAAATGGATTCTTGCCTTCTTCGCGCAACGACGGGTTGTAACGCATCAATGGCCAGTAGCCAGACTGCACAGCCAGCTTCTGCTGCTCGAGTCCGTGCACCAGGTCGTAGCCATGCGCGATGCAACTCGAGTAAGCGATGATGATCGACGGACCATCGTGTGCTTCGGCCTCCTGGAAAGCCTTGACCACGTGGGTGTCGTTGCTTCCCATGGCAACCTGCGCAACATAGACGGAACCGTAGCTGACGGCCTCCATAGCCAGGTCTTTTCTGCTGTTTGGCTTTCCGGCGGCGGCAAACTTTGCAACGGCGCCGCGCGGTGTGGCCTTGGACGCCTGGCCACCCGTGTTCGAGTAGACCTCGGTGTCCAGCACCAGCACGTTCACGTTCTTGCCTGATCCGAGCACGTGATCAAGACCGCCGAAGCCTATATCGAACGCCCAGCCGTCGCCGCCCAGAATCCACACGCTCTTGCGAACCAGTGCATCGGCGATGGCCAGCAGGTTGCGAGCGTCAGAAGACTCGTTGCCGGCCAGCCGCTCCCGCAGTGTCTGCACCCTCTTCCGTTGCTCGTTCATTTCAGTTTCAGTCTTCTGTGGTGAGGTGAGAAGAGCGGCAACCAGTTCGACGCCAATCTCCGGCGTCAGCCGCGAGACCAGCATCTCAGCAAATGCCTTCTGCTGATCGAGAGCCGTACGCATGCCAAAGCCAAACTCTGCGTTGTCTTCAAAGAGCGAGTTGGCCCACGTCGGTCCGCGTCCTTGCGCGTTCTGGCTGTAAGGCGTGGTGGGCAAATTGCCGCCGTAGATCGAGGAGCAGCCCGTAGCGTTGGCGATATAGAGCCGATCGCCGAACAGTTGTGTCAGCAGCTTGATGTAAGCGGTCTCACCGCATCCTGAGCACGCCCCCGAGAACTCAAACAGCGGCTGCAGCAGCTGAAGATCCTTCACCTGCGTGTGCGACAACTTGGAGCGGTCAACCTCGGGCAGTCCAAGGAAGAACTCCCAGTTTTCGCGCTCGGCCTCGCGCAGCGGAGCCTGGGGCGCCATGTTGATCGCCTTCTTGCTCGCGTCGCTCTTGTTCTTGACCGGGCAGACATCCACGCACACTGCGCATCCGGTGCAGTCTTCAGGCGCAACCTGCAGTGTGTAGCGATCCTGCTCCATGCCCTTCCACTTCGGCTTGGCCCACTGGAACGTAGCGGGAGACTTGTCGCCAAGCTCAGGACTGTAAACCTTGGCGCGAATCACAGCGTGCGGGCAAACCATGACGCATTTGCCACATTGAATGCACAGATCCTTGTCCCATACGGGGATAAACTGCGCGATGTTTCGCTTCTCCCATTGCGCCGTAGCGGTCGGAAAAGCACCACCGGCCGGTATCGCGCTGACCGGCAGCGAATCACCGTGGCCCGCAGCAATCTGCCCGAGCACATTGCGCACAAACTGCGGCGCGCTGCCGGAGATCGATGGGATCAAGTCGAAGTTCGACGAAGCTGCACTTGGCAGTTCCACCTTCTCAAGGTGTGCCAACGCAGCGTCAACAGCCGCGAAATTCTTGGCCACCACGGTCTCGCCGCGCTTGCCGTAGGTTTTCTTAATCGCCTTCTTGATCTGCTCAATTGCTTCTTCACGCGGCAAAACACCACTGATCGCGAAGAAGCAAGTCTGCATGATGGTGTTGATGCGCGTACCCATACCGGCTTCGCGCGCAACCTTGTAGCCATCGATCACGTAGAACTCGATCTTCTTGCGCAGCATCTCTTCCTGCGTTGACTTGGGAAGCTGATCCCAAACCTCGGCCGCTGCGAAGGGCGAGTTGAGCAGGAAGACGGCGCCCGGCATCGCTGCCTCGAGAACATTCATCTTCTCAAGGAAGCTGAAGTTATGGCAGGCGACGAAGCTGGCGCGAGTAATCAGATAGGTGGACCGGATCGGGTTCGGCCCAAAGCGGAGGTGCGAAGTAGTCATTGATCCGGACTTCTTCGAGTCGTATACGAAATAGCCTTGCGCGAAGTTCGGCGTCTGCTCGCCAATGATCTTGATCGAGTTCTTGTTCGCGCCGACGGTTCCGTCCGATCCGAGACCATAAAACAACGCGCGCACGGTCTTCGGATCTTCGGTCGAGAAGGTCGGATCGTAGGTCAGGCTGGTGTGCGAAATATCATCGTCAATGCCAATCGTGAAGTGATTCTTCGGCGACGTCTTCTCGATCTCGTCGAAGATACCCTTGACCATAGCCGGAGTAAATTCCTTCGACGAAAGACCGTAACGTCCACCGACCACAGTTGGCATTGCGGCAAATGGAAGAGTGGCTGCATTCTCGGCCAACACCGTCACGACATCCTGGTACAGCGGCTCGCCTGCTCCGCCGGGCTCCTTGCAACGGTCGAGCACTGCAATTGACTTGACCGTGGCAGGTAGTGAAGCAAGGAAGTGCGTGGCATCGAACGGCCGGTAGAGCCGGACCTTGACCATGCCGACCTTCTCACCCTGGCGAATCATCGCGTCTACTGCTTCTTCTGCAGCTTCTGCGCCGGAACCCATCATGACAATCACGCGCTCCGCATCGACTGCGCCGTAGTAATCGAACAGGTGATAGGCGCGGCCAGTCTGCGCCGCAAAACGATCCATCACGGATTGCACGATTCCCGGAACCGCGGCGTGGAACGGGTTGCAGGCTTCGCGCGCCTGGAAGAAGACGTCAGGGTTCTGCGCGGTGCCGCG
>Ga0207683_10003872_pt1 | contig 12980 bp, 10 predicted proteins | sample KBSM73metaG_FD_184333 | JGI IMG/M metagenome (GOLD analysis project Ga0207683, IMG submission 184333) | Miscanthus rhizosphere microbial communities from Kellogg Biological Station, Michigan, USA - KBS M7-3 metaG (SPAdes) (version 2) | ecosystem: Host-associated > Plants > Roots > Rhizosphere >...
GAAGCCCTTGACGATGTCGCCGTTGCCCGCCTTCTTGTACGGGAGATACATCGACGCATGGCAGTTCACGCACGCGCCGGGCTGCTTGACGACCACCTGGCGCTTCGTGAACCTCTGGTCCTCGAGCATGTAGTAGTGGCCGCGCTCCTCGCGGAAATCTTCCGAGAACGCGTAGCCTTGCCACATCGCCTTGAGGCCGGCGTCCTCTTCGATCTTCGAGCGCGCCACGACCGAGCGTGGGTCGGCCTTGGTCGGTGTCTGCGGCACGGCCTCGCTGCCGCCGTGCTTGGTGCGCTGCATGTCGATCGATTTCTTGTAGTACTCGTAGTGCTTCGGAAACGCCTTGCCCCATTCGGCCGGATCGTCGATGTTGTCGTTGAAGGTCGGCCCGCCCAGTTGTCTCTCGCCGGCGGGGTGCGGTGTTCCGGATTGCGGTGTGCCGGTGGTCGGAACGAGCAAGAGGATCGCCGCGAACGCAGCCACGCAGGCGCTCGCAAGCGCTCGCGGGCAACGCAACCCGCGGTGCGGTGTGGAGTGTCGGAGGGGCTCGGTAGGAATCTGTCGCTTTGTCATGGCCCATCTCGCTCGCCGAAGACAAGCGAGTATCGCGCCGGACGACACCGACGCCTAGTGCACCTTCGGGCGCTTTTGAACGTGGCCTAGGCGACGCGAAGGGTCCTTTCGGAACGCTGTCGAGCACGCCGCGATCGAATATGCAAAGCGTCAGGCCGCGTCCGGCAGCCTACGAGGAGGCGGCGTTCGACTTCGGTGGCCACGGCTCATGTGTACCGCTGCTACGACCGTCGGCTTTCGGGCAGCCGAACCTCGGCTGACAACTTGTGTTTTGGATCGATCAGCGGCGTTCCGAGCATTGGCCAGAGCGGTTCGAAGCGCTCATTGGATTTGACTAGCTCGAGAGCAGGCTTTGGAGTTCGACGTTCCCGGCCACAACCCGCCATTCGGGTGCGTCAGCTTTCGGGAGTCCTACTGGCTTCAAACGTGCGGCAGGATGCTGCGCATTGACAAGGCTATGCAACGAGCGGATCGCGGACGACCGTCGCCTGCGGCTCGGATGGCCGTGGCTCGAGTCTCCTCTGCTACTTCGAACGATTGGCCGAGACCCCAAGCGGCCTGGGGCTATCTGCTGATCTCCTCGCTAAGGGGCACCCAGGATTTGCCATCGAAACGCGCCAGTTGAATTGCCTTGATCGGCGCGAAATCACTCGTGCTGGTATTGAGCGTGATCCCGGGCAGGATGACGCCGGTGCCGAAGTCCCTCAGGCTGGCGGCCTGTTTCATGACGTTCTCTCGGGTCAGGTTGTCGCCGCATTGCTTGAGCACCTGCACCAGCGTGCGCGCCTGGGCGTAGCCGGCAAGGTTGGGGCTATCGATCAAGCTTCCTTCCGGATAGTAGGTTTTCATGAAGGCACGCCACGCGATCATTCCCGGGTCGCCGTCCCACCTCGCATCGGTCGGGTCCTTGTAGTAGCGGCCGGTGACCAGGCCGATTGACTTTTCGAGCCCGGCGGGCGTCAAGACGCTGCCGACGGAGACCGACGTGTTATTCAGGAAATGGAGAGGCTTCCAGCCAATGTCGTAGGCCTTGCGAATCGCCTGCGCCGCGAACTTGGGCGAGGTGGCATCGATGAGAACGTCGACGCCCATCCCTTGCATCTGCACGATTTGCGAGTCGACGGTGGCGTCAGTGACCTCATAGGTCAACTCGGCAACGAGCATCTTGGCCGACTTCTCGCCGAGCCCATCCTTCACGCCCTTCAGATAGTCCTTCCCGTAGTCGTCGTTCTGATAGAGGATGCCGATCCTGGCATTCGGCTTGGTCTGCAGGATGTACTTGACGTAGATCTGGGCCTCGTCGTGATAGTTGGGCTGGAAGCCCATCGTCCACGGGCGATTCTGCGGATCATTCCACTTGCTGGCGCCAGTCGAGATAAATAACTGCGGAACCTTTCGCCCGTTGAGATAGGCGTGAACCGCAGTGTTCGTCGCCGTGCCCAGCGAACCGAACATCAGGAGAACCTGGTCCTGCTCGACCAGCCGGCGCGTCGCTTCGACCGTCTTCGGCGGGCTGTAGCCGTCGTCCAGGCTAAGGAAGACGATCTTGCGTCCGTTCACCCCGCCTTCGTCGTTGACCTTCTTGAAGTAGGCCGCTTCCGCTCTGCCGATCGTGCCGTAGGATGAAGCAGGACCGCTGTACGGCATCGTCTGGCCAATCTTGATTTCAGTGTCGGATACCCCCGGGTCGTACTCTTTCTGCGCCAAGGCGGAGACATGCAGGGTTAGCGCGGCAACTGCTACGCCGCAGGCTAGCAATGGCTTGAACGACATGGTGTCCTCCTTTGACGAGACACGGTGACCGTCACGGCTGGATACCTGGGGGCCTTGTAGCGATGGCGTCAGCCGCCGCGTGCTGCCTTCCTGCCCTCGCTAGATGCTGCCGGATGATGCGCCCACGCCTGTCCTTTGGGAAGTTAAAGGATCTTGGTATCCGCCCAGGAGTAGATTTCGTCTTGGAGGATACGAAGGCCAATGAGCGAGCCCGAACCTCACGCTTCCGACCAAGAGCAGTTCCTCGGGAGTGACCGCCTTCGAGGTGCTTGCCTGGGGTGACTTACCGCCGTCATCTTGCGACTCTGAATCGCCGCCGACAAGGCCAGCGCTCCGAGCCTCGATTCGAACTACCCTGTGGGCGGCAATCTTGAGGGGTGCCTTCTTCTAGTAGGCGAGACGCGAGCGCGGCCCTAACGCCCGATCTTTCACCCGCGCACCAGGCGTAGCCTTGGCAAGGAGGTAACGTCACGCCCCCTAATGCCGAGACCCACTGGCTCGCGTTGGCGACCCATTGAAGGCACTGGCAGCGCCAAGACAAGGAGCCCGTTCATGACCCGCCGATTCGTTGACCTCTCGATCTTTCTCGAGAACGACGTCCTCTCCGACCCACCGGCGTTCGCGCCGAAGATCCAATACTTCACGCACGAGCAGAGCTTCGAGCAGATCGCCCCCTTCTTTCCGGGGCTGAAAAAGGAAGACCTGCCCGACGGCGAAGGCTGGGCGGTCGAGCTGGTACAACTATCGACGCACAACGGCACCCACCTCGACGCGCCGTACCACTTCCATTCGACGCAGGACCGAGCGCTCGGCACGAAGAAGCCATCGATAGCGATCCACGACGTGCCGCTCGAGTGGTGCTTCCAGCCGGGCGTGAAGCTCGACTTCCGCCATTTCGCGGACGGCTATGTCGTGACGGCCGACGACGTCGAGACCGAGTTGAAGCGTGTCGGTCACGTGCTCAAGCCGCTCGAGATCGTGATGGTCAACACCCGCGCCGGCTCGCGCTACGGCCACGCCGACTACGTCTCCTCGGGCGCGGGCATGGGCTACGAGGCGACGATGTACCTGCTGGAGCGCGGCGTGCGCCTCACGGGCACCGACGCTTGGAGCTGGGACGCGCCGTTCGTGCACACGGCGAAGAAGTACGGCGAGACGCAGGACGCGTCGTTGATCTGGGAGGGTCACAAGGCCGGCCGCGACATCGGCTACTGCCACATCGAGAAGCTGCACAACCTCGAATCGCTCCCGGCCGACGGCTATTTCGTCAGCTGCTTCCCGCACAAGATCCGCGGCGCCTCGGCCGGCTGGACGCGCGCGGTCGCGATCTTCGACGAAGCGCTGATGGCCAGGGCCTGAAGCAAGAACGCTCGACTCGACCCACAGATCAAACCTGCGAGGCAGGGGCGCGCGGCCGAATCGATGCGGCGAGGCCGGCGGCGACTCGTAGCCCCTCATCAGCGCTGCACCTGTGGGCGGCGATGTGGGTAAGTCATGGCGGCTCAGACAGAGCGGGAGCCACAAGGAATCTCACGTAGACTGAAAGAAAGAAACTAGCGGTCGTTGGCTAGGTCAAAGATCGGTCCAGGACGCTCCAGTCGCCGAGTCCCGCTTCCTGCGCATGAGCAGCAGGCCCCCGATTGACGGCGAGGGTCGGCCTCTGCCCTTCGCAGCTCGACCCCGACCGCTGGTAGGCGCTCGGGGTGCAAGTTGGTTTCGCGCGTAAGTGTGATGACCGTTGCAGGCCATCATGCACAGGAGAACTCTGTCGGCATGTCGCGGAAGGACGCTCTCGACTGCGTCTACGCCGAACACCGTTCGCCGCTTACGAGTGCGAACTTGTAGAGGGCCCCTACTTCGAGGCTTCTAGCTGATCGAGAAGGTGTGGCTCTGACCGGTTCAGCCGTATACATCCGTTCGGCCCGCCGATCGCGCCTGCGCCTCTCGATCCCTCTCTAACGTCACAACGATTGGTGGCAGCGGCACGAAGTACATCGCGCGGCACGCCAAGCAGGCAAACTGCCGGCCAGCGGCCCCCAAAAAGGGCCGCGGGAGGGTCGATATGACAGCAACCGAGCTTGTTCAATGGCTGCTCACAGCAGTCGGCTTTCTGGGCCTGTCCGGCGCAGCTGCATGGGCGGCGGTGACGTTCCTCGGCAAGCGCTGGATTGAATCGAAGTTCGAGGAACGCATGGCCGGCTTCAAGCATGCGCAGGCGATCGAGCTGGCACGCATGCGCGTCGATGTCGAAGCGATGCTCGCCGGTGCGGTGAAACTGCAAAGCGCCGAGTTTGAAATGCTGCCGGCCGCCTGGTCGAAGCTCGTTGACGCCTACAACGAGATCGCCGCCTTGGTGCATCCGTTTCAGTCGTTTCCTGATGTCGACAGCATGTCGTCGCAACAGCTCGAAGAGTTCCTCGAGGCGTCGAAGCTGCGACCAAGCGAGAAGAATCGGTTACGGGAGGCGAGGGACAAGATTCGCGAGTATCAGAACATCATCTTTCAACACCGAGCCAGCGACGTCCGAAAGTCATTCTTCGAGTTTCGCGACTACGTCGTCAGGAACGCGCCGTTCTTCCCGCCCGAACTGAAGGACTCGTTCGTGAAGGCGGCCAACGGGATGTGGTCGGCGTTGATCTCCAAGGAAGCCGGGCGCGAAGCCGACGACTGGGATATGCAGAGGGAGAGCTGGAAGGAACTCGACGAAGTCGTCAAGCCGCTGTACGAGTCCGTCGAGAAGGCGGTTCAAGCCCGGCTGCAGGGCCACGGACGAGCGGCGTCACCCTCCCCGGCGAGGCCGATCGCACAATAGGTCCGCGCTAGGTTGCCCGCTCTGAGGCCGGGACGACTCAGCGGCTCAGACTCGCCCAAAGCGTCGGCTCCACCGAGGCAGCGGCGAGCAACCCGCCCATGAAGGCGCCCGGCACGCCGGGGCTGACCACGTCCTGCCCCGCCAGCAACAAGCCTGGCAGGGGGGTGCGCACGTGCAGCGCCGGGCTGGTCAGGCGCTCGGCGGACATTTCGATGCCGTACATCGCTCCGTCTGGCGAGCGCACGTAGCGCCGCTGGGTGAGCGGCGTGGCGAGCTCGTGATAGCGCAGCATCGGCCGCAGCGCCGGGAAATGACGCAGGAACTGCGACAGCAGGCGATCTTCTATCCAGGCCTTCAGCGCCACGTAGTCCTCCGGCCGTTCATCACCAGTCTGTGCGATCCAGGGTGCGAAGACGCTCGAATCGACCATTGCCACTACCTCGGCCGTCGGTTTGCCGCGCTCGGAGGGATCCTTCAGCGATGGGAACGAAACGAAGATCGATGGCGCGTCCGCCTCGGCGGGCTGGCGCCACAATCCATCGATGTCTTCGGTCTCGAAGAACCAGTGGTTGGCGCTGCTCGCGCCGGCGGCCGTCGGGTCGCCTTCCAAGCCCACGAACAAGGAGATGTAGGACAACCCCGGCCCCAGGCCGCGGATGGTTTGCTGCCACGGCGCGGCAACGCCGGGATCCAGGCAGTCCACGGTGTTGCTCACGCCCATGGCGGAGATGAGGTGCCTGGCCTGCGCGCTGCGACGCTTGCCGTTCTGTTCGTATTCGACCCCGTTGGCGCGATCGTTCTCGATGGTGATGCGCCGCACGCCGCAGCCCACGCGAAGCTCGCCGCCCGCAGCCTCGATGACCGGCACCAAGGTTTCGGCGAAGCGTGCCGGCCCACCCACCGGGTAGTACGCTCCGCCGTTGTAGGAACCGGTGACCAGCGCATGCATTGCGAAGGGGGCTTGCGCGGGTGGCGAGCCATAGTCGGCCCAGCGCCCGCCGAGGACCGCCCGCAGCGCCGGATCGGAAATCGTCATCAGCTCGTCGGCCAGTGTGCGGCGCGCCCAGTGTTCGGCCCCGGCACCGCGCCAAAGGTTCAGGGCCCAAGACATCCAGTGCGGCATGCCGTGCGACGCGAACAGCGCGAATGCACTGCGACGCGCTGCCTCGCATGACTCGAACCAGCGCGCGATGGCGTCCGACTGCTGCGGGAAGCGCGCCAGCAGGGCCTCTCGATACGCCTGCTCCGGGTGCGAGATGCCGAACTCGAAGCCCGGCAGGTGGACGATGTCGTACGGGTTGGCGCAAGGCGTGAAGCGCAAGGCATCGTCGGTGAGCCAGGCGAGCAAACGACCGAACTGGCCGTCGGGTCCGGCCTGTGGTCCGACGCCTCCGATGTAGTGCACGCCGGGCGCGAACATCCAATCCTGGCGCCGGAAGGTCTGAGTCAGGCCGCCAGCCACGGTGTGCTGCTCAAGTACGAGGACCTTGCGTCCGCGCTTGGCCAACGCCGACGCCGCTGCCAAGCCACCGATGCCAGATCCGATCACGATGGCGTCCCACATACGCGCTCCTTTGGCGACGAGTACCCCGAGCGCGCAGCATCGTGTTGAACTGCCCGCGACGGATTGATACGGCGCAAGCCCGCGCGCCGGCACCCGCCAGCGCGGCCGCGCTTCCTCTTGTCGTCGCCTTCGGCGGACCGACCGCAGCTTGATGCTGCGCAACTCCGCGCACTGTCTCGCGCTCTAAAGTGAGTCTGTGTGAACCTTGTTGAGGTGCTCAGGATGCCGGCACTTGCCCGGGGGCCCGATCGGAAGCGATTCGTTGCGGTCCTCGCCGAGCAGTTTCATGCGACGGCCGATAACGTCGCGGTGCTCTTCGAGCGCGAACGGGCCGACTTGGCGCTCGGAGCGCGTGTCACGACCTTTATTGACATCTTTGCGGTGCGCAATGTCGAGGACGTTCTGCGCAGGCGCGCCCGCGACGAGTCGGTGGCGCCGGCAGGAACTGCGGCGCTGTCGGGCGGCTGACGCCAGCGTCGAGAAGATTCCGTGCCGATACATCGGCACGTCGTGCCGAGTGCGCTCGCCTGCTTGCCTGAGTGTCGGCAAGGCGATGCGGGCGCTCTCGCCGGAGTGGGTGGCGGAGGACCTCTACTCCGCGCAGGTGCAGGCACAGGCGCGCGCCGAATCGTAGGAGCGGTGTAACTGTCATGGCATCAAGACCAGGGCGCCAGCGGGTTGTCACGAACCGGCAATGAGCAAGCCGCAAGCTCGGCAGATGACTGAAACCCGGCCGCTCTGCGAGTTGTGCGAGGCCCTCATCGGCCCATCCGCATTCAACGACCCGCACCCGGACTTGGTACTCACGGTCGCTGCCCTCGATCTGGGTGTCGTCTACCTGGCGTAGATGGGTCCGAAGCGGACTTTGGCGGACGGCGGCGGACAGTGTCCTGGAGCGGGTGAGGGGAATCGAACCCCTGTATGAAGCTTGGGAAGCTGCCGTTCTGCCATTGAACTACACCCGCTTGCCGGGGTGAGATTCTAGCGGCGCGGTCCTCAGGCCATGATGTTGACCCCGCCGTCCACGTACAGCGTATTCCCCGAAAGGCGGCGCGCGTACGGCGTCGCCAGGTAGGCGCAGGTGAAGCCGACGTCCATGATGTCGACCAGCTCGCCCATCGGCGCGCGCCGAGCAGCCTCGGTGAGCAGCAGGTCGAAGTCCTTCAGGCCGGAAGCGGCGCGGGTCTTGAGCGGACCGGGCGAGATGGCATGCACCCGGATGTCCTTGCCGCCCAGCTCGTAGGCCAGATAGCGGCAGCACGACTCGAGTGCCGCCTTCACCGGGCCCATGACGCTGTACGTCGGCACGACCTTGTTGGCGCCGTGGTAGCTCATGGCGAACATGGTGCCGCCGTTCTTCATCAGCGGCGCCGCCAGTTGGGCCATGCGCACGAACGAATGGCAGGAAACGTCCATCGCCTTGGCGAAGCCCGAGGCCGAGCAGTTCAGGAGCCCGCCCTGCAGGTCTTCCTTGGGCGCGAAGGCGATCGAGTGCACCAGGATGTCGAGCTCGCCCCATTGCTTGCCGATCGCCTCGAATACCGCCTCTAGCTGTCCGTCGACGCTGACGTCGAGCGGCAGGAACAACGGCGCCTGCAGCTCGCGCGCCAGCGGCTCGACGTGCGGCCGAGCCTTCTCGTTGAGGTAGGTGATCGCCAGGTCTGCGCCGAGCTCGCGGAACGCCTTGGCGCAGCCGTAGGCGATCGAGCTGTCGTTGGCGACGCCGACGACCAGCGCCTTGGCGCCCTTCAGGACGGGATGGGGAATCGTCAGTGGCATGGTCCGCTTTCGCTCAATGCGCCGCCGCGGCGCTGGCCCGGCGGGCCCGGCGCGGTACCGGCGCGGTCTTGCGCGGAACCCTCGCCGTCCGTGGCGACGCCGCCGAGCCGGCGAAGAGGCGCTCGACCTGCGCCAGCCGCTCGGCCCGGACGCCGGTGACCGCGCCGGCCGCACGGACGGTTCGCCGGATGCCCTCGAGCATGCTCGCGCGCTTGGCACTGTCTGCCGGAAGCATCTTCGCAATCGCGGCGAGCGCCCCCGCCGGATCGAGCATGAGGCTGAAATACTGGGCGCGCAGGATCCGCTTGAACTCCTCGAGCGCCATGCCGTGGTTCTCGGCGCGAATCTCGCGCAGCGTGTTGAAGGCGCGCTCGTCGACGCCGGGCCCGGCCATGCCGATGTAGACCAGCGCTCGGATCGCCGCCTCGCGCGCACCGCCCTCGGCGACGCCGGCCTTGAGCTCGGCGATGCGCGCCTCGATCAGGGCGACCCGCGCCGGGTCCATTCCCGGCCGCGGCCGCGGCGGCTCGTCGGTCGGCCCCACGCCGAGCATCGCCTGCACCACCGGCGAGTCGTAGATCGCGAGGAAGATCTTCTCCAGGTTGCGGTCGCGCAGGTCGCGGTAGCCGTCGAGCGCCTTGATGATCCCGTCGGAGACCATCGCCTGCCAGTGCAGCAGCGGGTTGTCGGCTGCTGCCGGCTGGCGGTGCTCCCGCACCTGCTCGGCGAGCTGAGCCACCTGCTGCATCAGCGGATTGCGCTCGGAGAAGATCTCAAACGGCAACTCGGCCTGGTTGAGCTTCTTCAGCCACTCGGCGCTCTGGTCGTTGATGGAAGCGCGGATGAAGGGCTGGAACAGGGTGCGATACAGGCCGAGATTGATCTCCGAGACCTTTCGCACCGCGGCGAAGCGGCGCTCGTTCTCGGCGCTCGGCTGGACGATCGCGCGGATGTCCTCGATCGCGCGCGGCTCGAAGCGCACGATCCAATCGCCGCCGATCGCCTCCGGGTTGACGTCGTCGGCCGACCGGGGGCTCATGACCGCCTCGTACAGCCCCGGCGGCAGCACGTCGATCAGGTCGACGTTCGAGGCGAACTCCTGGTGCTCCTTCTTCGCCACGCCGCCGGAGACGAAGATGCCGAGGTGGCCGATGCTCTCGTGCACCGAGTAGACGATGGTCTGGCCGCAGGCGCGGATGTCGTCGTCGCTGCCGTAGAGGTCGACGATCCAGCCGAGCGCCTGCTGCGGCGGCGTGATGTTGTCGCCCTTGGAGCAGAAGCAGATGATCGGCGAGCGGATGTTGCGCAGGTCGACCCGCTCGCCTTCAGCGGTGACGATCTCGGCCGTGGCGAGGCGGTTGCCGACAAACAGCTGGTCGACGATCCACTGGATCTCCTCGGCATTGAGGTTGACGTGCCCGCCCCACCACTTCTCGAATTCGATGAAGCGCGGCCCTTCCGAGTCCACCTTCGACCAGAGGTTGTAGTTCTTGCTCCAGAGGGTGTTGGACGGATTGAGGTTCTCGAAGTTCTCGACCAGGTAGCCGCCGTCGAACTTGCCGTTGCCAAGGTCGCCGGCGAGCGCCGTCATCCAGCTGCCGCCGGCCAGGCCGCCGGTGTAACGCATCGGGTTCTCGCCCTCGATGCCGGCCCAGTAGGACAGCGGCGAGCCGGGAACGATGATCGGGCCGAACAGCTCCGGCCGGATCGCCGCCACCAGCAGCACCGCCCAGCCGGCCTGACAGTTGCCGATGACGCAGGGCTTGCCCTCGGCGCCGGGGTGAAGGGCGATCACCTTCTCGAGAAAGACCGCCTCCGCGTGCATGATGTCCTCGATCGTCTGGCCGGGCATCGGGTCGGGCGTGAAGCCGACGAAGTAGGCAGGGTGGCCGGCGCGCATCGCGACGCCGAGCTCGCTGTCGGCCTTGAAGCCGCCGATGCCCGGGCCGTGGCCGGCGCGCGGGTCGACCACCACGAATGGCCGCTTGCGAGGATCGGTCGCCACGCCGTCCGGGGCGTGGATCCGCACCAGCAGGTAGTTGACCGGCTTGGCGAGAGTGCGGCCGTCGAGCACCAGCTCGGCATCGAAGCTGAGCACGTGCGGCACCGCCTTGGCCTTCTGCTCGTAATACTGGGCGCTGCGCTGGCGCATCACGTCCCAGAAGAGGATCGTGCGCTGCATCGCATCGGTGACGTACTCGCCGACCGGTCCCCAGGCCTGCACGGCGGCGTTCATGCCATCGCCTTCGGCCGGCGCCGGCCGCGCAGAGGGGGCCTCGGTCTTTTGCTTCGCGGTTGCGCGGCGCGCGGTCGCGGTCTTTGCCATCTCATCTCTCCAGTTGCAATCAGCCCCGCCGCAAGGCAGCGAATTCGACTGGCGCCGTCTGCCGACGCAGCCCCATCCTAGGCCAGCGATGTGAATCCCTCTTGACCCATCTCAAGCGCCGATCTGTGGCAGAGAGATGCACCGTTCGTGCCACAGCCGGCTTCAGACGAGCCGTCCTTCCCGCGACGGTTTGCCGTCCTACCATTGGGTTCCACCGCAGCCCCGCCGAGACCCATGACGGCACCGCCCGCCGACGAACCCGTTTCCCCCCCGCGACGCCGAATCAGAAGCTATGTCGTCCGACCCGGCCGGATAGGCCCCGGCCAGGCCCGGGCCCTCGCCGAGCTCGGGCCTCGCTTCGTCCTGCCCTATCGCCCTGTGCCTACCGACTTCCGGCTCGCCTTCGGACGCCAGGCGCCGCTGGTGCTGGAGATCGGCTTCGGCATGGGCGATGCCACGGCGAAGATCGCCGCCGCCCGGCCGGAAATCGACTTTCTCGGCATCGAGGTGCACCCTCCCGGGGTCGGCGCGCTCCTGAAGCGGATCGGGGAGCTCGGCCTCGAAAACCTCCGGATCGTCCAGCACGACGCCGTCGAGGTGCTCGAACAGATGATCGCGCCGGAGTCGCTGGCCGGCGTGCACGTGTTCTTTCCCGACCCCTGGCACAAGCTGCGCCATCACAAGCGGCGGCTGGTGCAGCCCGGCTTCGTCCGCCTGCTCGCCAGCCGGCTCGCGCCGGACGCGACCTTGCACTGCGCGACCGATTGGGAAAACTACGCGGCGCAGATGCTCGAGGTGCTGTCGGCCGAACCGAGCCTGCGCAACACCGCCGCCGGCTACGCCGAGAGGCCGGCGCTCCGGCCGCTGACGAAATTCGAGCACCGCGGCCTCGGCCTCGGCCATGGCGTGTGGGATCTGGTCTTCGAGAAGCGCTGACCTGTGCAGGCTGCGGGACGGTCAGGCGTGCCAGTCCACCCAGCCGAACCAGGCGGTCGCCAGCACGACGATCCCGAAGGCGATCCGATACCAGGCGAACGGCACGAAGGTGTGGCTGCCGACGTAGCGGAGCAGCCAGCGCACGCACACCCAGGCGGCGAGGAACGAGAACAGCAGGCCGACGGCGAACAGCGGCAGGTCGGCGGCCGAGAGCAGCGCCCGCTCCTTCCACAGGCTGTAGGCGCCGGCGCCGATCAGGGTCGGGATCGCGAGGAAGAAGCTGAACTCGGTCGCGGCCTGGCGGCTGAGGCCGAACAGCATGCCGCCGATGATGGTCGCACCCGAGCGGCTGGTGCCCGGCACCAGCGCCAGGCACTGCGCCAGGCCGACGGCGAGGGCGTCGCGGGGTCGCATCTCGTCGATCGTCGCGATCCGGATCTTCGGCGTGCGCCGTTCCGCCCAGAGGATGATGAAGCCGCCGACGATGAAGGCCGTCGCCACCACCGCCGGGGTGAAGAGATGCTCCTTGACCGCCTTGCCGAACAAGAGGCCCAGCACCACCGCGGGCACGAAGGCGATGGCGACGTTGAGGGCGAAGCGGCGCGCCCGCGGCTCGCTGCCGAGGCCGGCGAGCGTTTCCGCGAGCCGCTGCCGGTAGATGATGATCACGGCGACGATCGCACCGGTCTGGATCGCGATGTCGAACACCTTGCCCTTGGCGTCGTCGAAGCCGAGCAGCGAGCCGGCGAGGATCAGGTGGCCGGTACTCGAGACCGGCAGGAATTCGGTCAGGCCCTCGACGATGCCCATCAGGGCGGCCCTGGCGAGCAGCATCAGTTCCAAAAGCGTCTCCGCATGGCAAAGGGCGGCATGTTAGCCGCGCCCTCTGTACCCGGAATGAACGGCGGCCTCAGCGCGCCACCGGCAGGAGCGTGATCTCGACCCCGCTGGCGGTGACGCGCAGGTCGCCGGGCCGAAGTCCCCTGCCCTCGAGCCCGGCCACGTCCTTCGGCCGCAGGGTGTAGAGCACCTGGTCCTCGAGCAGGCCGCGGGCGAGCGGCTTGCCGAGGCGGTCGATCTGGCGCTGCCAGCTCGCGGCCAGGCCGTCGATGACGAATCGCTCCACCTGCACGTCGACCAGGCGGACGGTGTTGTCGCTCGGCTCGAAACGCAGGCCCTCGCTGACGAGCAGCGACCCGGAGAGTCGGGTCTGGATC
>Ga0207683_10003873_pt1 | contig 12976 bp, 15 predicted proteins | sample KBSM73metaG_FD_184333 | JGI IMG/M metagenome (GOLD analysis project Ga0207683, IMG submission 184333) | Miscanthus rhizosphere microbial communities from Kellogg Biological Station, Michigan, USA - KBS M7-3 metaG (SPAdes) (version 2) | ecosystem: Host-associated > Plants > Roots > Rhizosphere >...
TTCCTGCTCCTCATCACGCTGATCGTGAACGTCCTCGGCAAGCTCGTCGTGTCCCGCATCAGCGAGACGATCGCGTAGCCGTGGCGACCGTCTCCGAAACTCTACGCGGCAGTGGCCCGGGGGCCTCGATGCTCCGCCGCCGTCACCGCCGCGATCGCGCCATGACGGTCCTCATGACCGCGTTGATGATCGCGATCGGCGGGCTGCTCGCGTGGATCCTGCTGTACGTCGCGCTCAAGGGCATCCACGCTCTCAACTGGGGCTTCCTCACCGACACGCCGCCGGGCAACCCGTCGGACGCCGGCGGCGGCTTCTACAACGGCATCATCGGGAGCCTGATCATCGTCGGCCTGGCGACGCTCGCCGCCGTGCCGCTCGGCATCGGCTGCGCCATCTGCCTGAACCAGTACGCGGGCGGGCGCATCGCCTCGATGCTGCGACTCGTCGTCGACGTCATGCTGGGCATCCCGACCATCGTCACAGGCGCGTTCGTGTACGCCATCTGGGTCATCTACTTCGGATTCTCCGGCTACGCGGGCGCACTCGCGCTCGGTCTCGTGATGGTGCCGCTGATCGTGCGCGCGACCGAGGAGATGCTGCGACTCGTGCCGCGTGACGTGCAGGAGGCGAGCTACGCCCTGGGCGTCACGCAGTCGCGCACGATCGTCTCGGTATTGCTTCCTACGGCACGTGCAGGCATTATCACGGGTGTCATGCTCGCCGTCGCGCGTGCGATGGGCGAGACCGCGCCACTGCTCCTGACCGCCCTCGGCAATGACCTCTTCGTCGAAACGAACCCCGGCAACCGCATGTCGACGCTCTCGATGCAGATCTTCACGGGCGCGACGGGCGGATTCACGAATGCGCAGGATCGCGCCTGGGCGGGCGCGCTCACGTTGATCGTCATCGTCCTCGCCCTGACGATCGTCGCCAGGCTGGTGTCCCGCTCCTCGGCGGTGGGCGGCCGATGACAACTCCTGAAAGGCCCGACGTGATCGACGTTCCGAGTGAGAGCGGTGCCACCAACGGTGGGCCCGCGGAAGCTCCCGAGCCCCGGCCCTCCGGCAAGAGCCCGGCGCGGCGCATGGATGTCGTCGACCTCGATGCCGGGTTCGGCAGCACCACGATCATCTCCGGCATCAACCTGAAGATCGAGCCCAACTCGGTGACGGCGCTGATCGGCCCCTCGGGTGCCGGCAAGTCGACGCTGCTGCGCTGCCTCAACGCCATGCACTCGACCGCGAAGGGCGCGTTCGCCACGGGGCAGATCCTGCTGGACGGCACCGACATCAACGCCGACGGCGTCGATCCGGTGCTCGTGCGCCGCCGTGTCGGCATGGTCTTCCAGCGCCCCAACCCGTTTCCGACGATGTCGATCTACGACAACGTGGCGGCGGGCCTCCGCCTCACCTCCGGCGGCCGCTCGGGGCGACACCGCTATGACGACGTCGTCGAGCGCGCGCTGCGCCAGGCCGACCTGTGGGCCGAGGTCAAGGATCGCCTGCGCAACATGGGCGGTGCCCTGTCCGGTGGGCAGCAGCAGCGCCTCTGCATCGCGCGCGCCCTCGCGGTGGAGCCCGAGGTGCTGCTGATGGACGAGCCGTGCTCGGCCCTCGACCCGATCTCCACGTCGAAGATCGAGGAGACCATCCACGCCCTCAGGCTGGACTACACGATCGTGATCGTGACGCACAACATGCAGCAGGCTGCGCGCGTCTCGGACACGACCGCGTTCATGACGATCCTCGAGGCGGGACAGCCCGGCACGCTCGTCGAGACGGGCCCCACCAGCGCGATCTTCGAACAGCCGGTCAACCGGGTCACGGGCGCGTACGTGTCCGGTCAGTTCGGTTAGGGCGTGGCACAGATCGCACCAGGCTTCCTGGAGCAACGGCTGATCGAGGTCTCCGACCTCGTCCGCCACGACTTGCGCGAGGTCCTGGACGCGCTCGCGCGCAGCGACTCCGCCGTGGCGCAGCGGGTGATCGAGGCAGACGACGAGATCGATCGCCTCTGCCTCGCGCTCGACCGCGACGCCGAGATCCTGCTCGTCGGCAACGTCGTCCCGGGGCGCGACATCGCGCTCGTCCTGGCGTCCACCCGCATCGCGCGCAATCTGGAGCGCATGGCCGACCAGTGCGTGACGATCGCCAAGCTGGTGCAGGCGGGCGGCAACGACGGGCCCGAGGCGACGGCGGTGCGCGACTCGCTCGAGGAGATGGGCCGGCGTGGCGAGCGCATGCTCGAAGCTGCGACCGACGCTCTCTCGCGCCGCGACGCGGCGCGTGCACAGCAGCTCGACGAGCTCGACAACCTCGTCGACGACCTCAACCGCTCCGTCGTCGAGCAGGTGCTCGACCTCGCGGGCGATCGCGACTGCCGCGCCTGGGGCCTGCGCATGGTGCTCGTCGCGCGCGCGCTCGAGCGCATCGCAGACAACGCCGTCGACATCGCCGAGCAGGCCTCCTATGTCGTCACGGGCGAGTTGCGCGAGTTCAGCGACGCCTCGCATCCGGACGACAAGCCCGGCGAAGCGGCGTAGCGCTCCTCACGCGCGCGCGATCAGGACCTTGAACATGTTGGCGAACGTGACCGTCCCGTCCGGCTGAAGAGCCTCGGCGCAGACCGCCGCGACGACCTCGCGCGCGGCCTCGAGGCCGGCAGTGTCGATCGCGCGGCGTGCCGGGCCGGACGACAGATGCGACCGCACCGCGGTCTCGAAGTCGTGATGGGTGTACGGCGTCGGCACGTCGATCGCGCGCTCGGCCGTCAGCCCAGCGCTCTCGACGAGCGCCTCCAGCGCACCCGGCGCGGCCAGGGCGAACGCCCCGCCGGCCCCCGGCGGAGGCGGCGGCAGCAGCGAGCCGATGGCGGCCAGCACGGCCCGCATCTCGCACTGCTCGGGCCTGCCCCAGGTCGTGATCGCCACGAGCCGCCCTGATCGCGCGACGCGCTTGATCTCGCGCAGCGCCGCGGTCGGGTTGCCCGCGTACTGAACGGAGTTGAACGCGGTGACGGCGTCGAAGGAGTCGTCCTCGAAGGGCAGCGCCTCGAGATCGCCCTCGCGGAGGTCGGCCTCGGGCAGGCGCTCGCGCGCGATGGCCAGCAACCCGGCCGAGGCATCGAGGCCCGTGACAGCGGCGCCACGACGGGCAGCAAGCACGAGTGCGAGCCCGGCTCCGCAGCCCGCATCGAGCAGCCGCGTACCGCTCTCGATACCGAGCGCGTCGAGCGCGGCCTCGAAGAAGGGAGCCTGGACGGGCTCCGCCAGATCCGCCCAGTCACGTGCGGCGGCGCCCCAGAGTCGGCCTTGTGCCTCTGCCGTGCCCATCGCCCGAATCCCCGATCGTCGTTACGCGCGCCGAGCCGTGATTGTCACCGCTTCGGTGGCAGCCAGGTAGCGATACAGCAGCGTGCTCGCGGCAGCGCCGAGCAGCGGCCCTGCGAGGTAGACCCACAGGCCCGTCGTCGGGCCGCCTGCGATCGCCGGCGCAAGGCTCCGGGCGGGGTTCATCGAGGCGCCGGTGATCGGGCCGCCGAAGATCGCGTCGAGCGCAACCGTGCCTCCGATCGCGAGCGCGGCGAGCTGGCCCTGGGCGCGCGTGTCCGTCGCCACGGCCAGGATCACGAGCATGAGGAAGGCCGTGAGGACGGTCTCCCAGAGGAGCGCCTGAGCGTTGCTGCCGCTCGGCGTCGTCGCTCCGAGGTCGCCGATGCGGCCCAGGGAGCCGCGCAGCACGAGCGCGGCCGTCGTTCCGCCTGCGAGTTGCGCTCCCCAGTACGGGAGCACCAGGCGGATCGGAAAGTGGCGTCCGAGCGCGAATCCGGCAGTCACGGCGGGGTTGAAGTGTGCCCCCGAGATGTGTCCGAGCGCGCTGACCATGATCATGATCACCAGGCCGAAGCTGAGTGCCACGCCAAGGTGACCGAGGGCCTCGGTACGCGCGTCGACCATGATCGCTCCGCAGCCCGCGAAGACGAGCGCGAAGGTGCCGACGGCCTCGGCGACGAGCCTCTGCCCGAGGCTGGGCATCACGCGCCCCTGGCGGGTGCGACGAGCATCGCGAGCCGGCTGAGCGCGTCCCCGCGCAGCGCGTAGTAGGTGAACTGCCCGCGCCGCTCGCGTTGCACCAGACCAGCCTGGAGAAGCACCCTGAGGTGGTAGCTCACGGCCGGCTGCGTCAGGCCGAGCGGCTCGATCAGGTCGCAGACGCAGACCCCCTCCGGCGCGACCGAGGCGAGGCGGTGCATGACCTTGATGCGCGCGGGATCGGCGAGCGAGCCGAACACACCCGCCAGTGCCTCGGCGCCTTCGGTGTCCAGCGCCGGCGCGGTGATCGGCGTCGTGCACGTTGCCGCGGTGACGGCGGTCACGACGCCGCTCCGGTGGGGGCGCTGCGCCCGAGCTCGGCGATCAGTTCAGCTGTACGGCGCTCGATCTCGTCGCGGATCCGGCGAATCTCGGGCACGGGCAAGCCGCTCGGATCCGCGAGCTCCCAGTCGACGTAGCGCTTGCCGGGCACGTAGGGGCACTCATCGCCGCAGCCCATCGTGACGACGATGTCGGCCCACTCGATGTCTGCCGCCGTGAGCAGGCGCGGCGTCCGCCCGGCCAGGTCGATACCGGCCTCGTGCATCACGTCCACGACGGCCGGGTGGACCTGCGCCGCGGGTCGCGACCCTGCGGAGCGTGCCTGGTGCCGCCCCGCCGCGGCGTGCTCGAAGAAGGCAGCGGCCATCTGTGAGCGGCCGGCGTTCTGGATGCAGACGAAGAGGACGTGAGTCATCGATGTATCAACATATATCTATGTATCGGCTCGCGTGCAACCTGCATGCGCCGCACGTCTGTGGCGTCAGAGCGCGGGAACGGCCGTGGCGGGCTCGCCCGAGCTCGCGCGCGCGTGCCGGATCCAGCCCGGCGAGATCGTCGCCCCGACGGCGGCCGCAGCCGCTGCGCTGCCCACGAGCACCCACATGACGGCGGCATAGCTGCCGGTCAGGTCGCGGATCGCTCCAAGCCCCACGGGCGAGGCCGCGGCGACCAGGTAGGCGACGAGCAGCATGAGGCCCGTGGTGGCGGCCACGGAGCCGCCGTCGTGCGCGACGTCGACCGGCAGGGCCATCGACAGCGAGAACCCGCAGCCGATTCCGAAGCCCATGAGCGCGGCGGCGAAGATGCCGGCCGCCGGCGCCAGGATCGCGAGCAGGAGCCCGACCAGCACGAGCGACAGACCGCCGACGAGATAGGTGCGGCGCGAGCCGATGCGGTCGCCGGCGAATGCGATCAGCAGCGTGCCGCCCAGCGCCGTGACGTTGAGGACGCCGATCAGCGAGCCTGCCCGGGCCTCGCTCCAGCCGTGCTCGACGAATGCGTCGGCGAGCCAGGCGCCCGTGCCGTAGTACGTCGTCGAGACGAAGGCGAACATGATCGCGAGGCGCCAGGCGGTCGCGGAGCGCCATGGGAGGGTGGGGGCGCGCTGCGTCGTCGCGGGCATGTGGATCGAGCGCGCGACGGGGATCCACGCCACCGCCACGATGGCGCACACGACCGAGATCACGAACAGGCTGTCACGCCAGCCTCCCAGCGCGTCGGCCAGCGGCACGGCCAGTGCGCCGGCCGCGCCCGCGCCGATCTGGATCCCGAACGCGAACAGGCCCGTCGCCAGCAGCGGGCGGTCGGAGAACGCCGTCTTCACGATCACGGGCGCGAGCACGTTGCCGATCGCGATGCCGATGCCGATCGGCACGGTCAACGCGATCACGCCCGCCGCGCCGGGCGCCACCGAGCGTGCGATGCCGGCGATGCCGATCGTGAGCAGCACCAGCGTCATCGCGCGGGTGGCGCCGATGCGCGCGGCCAGTGGCCCGGCCGCCGGGGCGAACAGGCCCATGCACAGCAGGGGGATCGTCCCGAGCAGCCCGGTGACGGTGTGCGAGACGCCGAGATCGCTGTCGATCGCATCCACGAGCGGGCCGATCGCAATGATCTGCGGCCGCAGCGCCAGTGCCGCGAGCGCGATTCCGGCCAGCACGAGCATGGGCCGTCTCGTGGTCGTGGCCATCTCTCGATGATGCGGGATCGCGGGACGTCTTCGCGGCAGATACCGCAGATGGAGGATGCATTCGGCGTCGCGTTGCGGAGATAGTGCGCCATGAGCGAAACCGCCATCGAGACGCGCCCCGCCTGGGAGTGGCGTGCGATGGGCGCGACCTGGCGCTTGCGGCACACCGGCAAGGTCGAGATCGAGGTCGTCGGCGCCCTGGCGGACGCCATCGCGGCCGACGAGCGGCGCTGGTCGCGCTTCCTCCCGCGCAGCGAAGTCTCTCGCCTCAACCGCGCGCCGGGGGTGCCCCTGCAGGTCTCGACGGAGACGCTCGACCTGCTGCTCGCCTGCGATCGCTGGCACGAGCAGACCGAGGGCGCCTTCTCGGTGATGGTCGGGGGCGCGCTCGTCGGCTACGGCTACCGCGAGAGCCAGAGGGTGCGCCCTCCGCGCACCGCCGTGACCCCGCGGCCCGAGCCCATCCCGGGCGCGCTCGTCGTCGTCGACGCCGTGCGCCGACTGGCCTGCGTGCCCGACGGAACCGCGCTCGACCTGGGCGGAGTGGCACGCATGTGGAGCGCCGATCGCGCGGCGGCGATCGTGCGGACGCTCTCGGACGATCCCTCGATCCTGCTCGAGATCGGCGACGACATGGTCGCCGTGCGCGGCGACCACCTCGTCGCCGTGAGCGCCGGCGACAGCGATGACGGAGCGCGCGCCGTCGTGCTCCGCGACGGCCACGCGCTGGCCGCCTCGTCCTGGAGCGCGCTCCTGTGGTCGAACGACGACGGCAACCCCGCCCACCACCTGATCGACCCCGCGACGGGCGCCCCGGCCGACCCCGGGAGCGCCGTCGTGATCGCGAGCGACGCGGCCGAAGCCGACGCGCTCTCGACCGCCATGGCAGTGCGCCCCTCCCTCGTCTCGCGCCTGCCCACGACCTGCGCGATGGTGCACGGAGCCCAAGGCGAGCGGCACACGGCAGCCTGGGAGGCCGTCGCGGTCTGAGCGGTGCGCGCGGGACGCGAGCACCTGGGGTCAGAGCCGGGCACTTGGGGTCAGACCCCGGGTGCTCAGACCGACGGCAAGCGGCAAACGGCCGCCCGGGAGGCCGTCGCGGTCCGAGTGGTGCGCGCCGCAGGCGGGCACCTGCGGGTCAGAGCCGGGCACTTGGGGTCAGACCCCGGGTGCTCAGAGCAGCTGGGGTCAGACCCCGGGTGCTCAGAGCAGCGAGAGCTGGCGCGCGCCGCTGCTCTCGAGCTGCAGCAGGTCGCGCTTGCGGTCGAGACCTCCGCCGTAGCCCGTGAGTGAACCGTCGGCTCCCACGACGCGATGGCACGGGATCACGATGGGGACCGGGGTGCGGCCGACGACGGCCGCGACGGCGCGCACGATGTCGAGCCGGTCGACGGCTTCGGCGAGCTGCGAGTAGCTGATCGTCGCGCCGTAGGGGATCTCCAGCAGGCGCTGCCAGATCGACACCTGGAACGCACTGCCGGTGACGTCGAGCTCGAGCTCGAACGATCGCCGTTCGCCGTTGAAGTACTGCTCGAGCTGCTCGGCGGCCGGCTCGAGCAGCGCCGGCTCGTGATCCTCCGTGCGGAGCTTCAGGTCGCGGCCGGGAAAGGCGATTCCCGTCAGTCCGAGGTCGCTCGAGATCAGCGTGAGCGGGCCGATCGGGCTCTCGTAGATGTCCCAGAAGCGAGTCATGCCACGCCCTCGAGATGCAGCAGGGCGGCTTTCGTCTCGGGCCCGCCGGCGTAGCCGCCGAGGCCGCCGCCGCTGCGCAGCACGCGATGGCACGGCACGACGATCGGAAGCGGGTTGGTGGCAAGCGCGGTGCCGGCGGCGCGCACGGCGTTGGGGCTGCCGGCCCGGGTCGCGACGTCGCGGTAGGAGGCCGTCTCGCCGTAGGGGATCTCGGCCGTGGCACGCAGGACCTCGCGGCGGAAGCCGCCGGTGAGGCGCCAGTCGAGCGGGATCTCGAAGACCTGGCGGTTGTGATCGAAGTACTCGTCGAGCTCGCGGCGCGTCTGCGTCAGCGAGTCGCGCGAGGCGTGCAGCACGCGGGCCGAGACGCGCTCGGCGAGCTGTTGCAGCACCGCGTCCTCGTCCTCGGCCGGCAGGCCGACGCGCACGAGGCCATCGCGCGTCGCGCCGACGATGATCACGCCGAGCGGCGAGTCGTGGCGCTCGAAGGCCACGTCGATCAGCCCCGAGCGCTCGGCTGCCCCGGCCAGGTCGCGTCGCATGCGCTCCCAGGCGGCGGGAGCCGGGCCTTCCAGTTCCCGTAGGGACTGCTCCAGCGGAGTGTTCTCGTTGTCGTTGCTCATGCCTGTGAGACGGGATCGGGCCGTCGCTCGTGAGATGGGTCGAGATCGCAGCCCTCCCTGCCGATGAATATCGCATGCAGGAGCTGCGCAGCAGAGGCGGCGGGCTGACGGCCGCGGCCGGCCGGATCGGGCCGTGGCTCGGCCTGGCCGTCCTCCCGGTGCTCATGTTCTGCCTGGTGGTCATCGGTGCGGCGGTGCACGGGACGCTCGGGATGGACTTCGTCGGCAGCCTGCTGCACGGCGGACGCGCGATCCTGGACGGCGATGCGCCGTATCACCCCGAGCGCATCCAGCGGATCCTCGAACACCTGCACCGACCGGTCACTCCGGCCATCGAGGAGACGGCCTATCCGCCCATCGCGCTGCTCGTGATCAGTCCGCTCGCAGTCGTGCCGCAGTGGCTCGCCATCCTGATCGTGACGGTGATCTGGTCCGTGCTCCCGGCACTCGCATTGCGCAGCCTCGGCGTGACCGACTGGCGCTGTTACGGGGCGGCGTACCTCTCGCTGCCCGTGATCCATGCGATCTCGCTCGGAAACACGGCGCCCGTGATCCTGCTCTGCCTCGCACTCTGCTGGCGCTGGCGCGACCACGCGCTGCGCTGCGGCCTGGCGCTGGCGGTCATGCTCAGCGTCAAGCTGATCGCCTTCCCGCTGCTGGTCTGGCTGGTGGCGACGCGTCGCTTCCGCGCCGCCGCGGCGGCGGTCGCGTTCGCGATCGGCCTCAGCCTCCCGGCCTGGCTGCTCGTCGGGTTCGACCAGGTCCACGCCTACGCCTCGGTGCTGCGCGGACTGAGCACCCTGCAGCAGGACGGCGGCTATTCGATCAGCAGCTTCGCCTGGCAGCTCGGCCTGCCCGGCTACGCGACCGCCCTCACGGTAGCCGTGACTGCTCTTCTTCTGGTCGGTGTCTGGCGCGCACGCAAATCCGACGACGGGCGCGCCTTCGCGCTCGCGACACTCGCCACGCTGGCGGCCCTGCCGATCCTCCACCAGCTCTACTTCGCGCTGCTCCTGGTGCCGATCGCGATCTCGAGCCCGGGCTTCAGCCGGCGCTGGCTGCTCCTGCTGCCGTTCTGGGTCTTCCCCTACGAGGCCACCTCGGGACGTCCACTCGGACTCGTCCTGGCAGCGCTGGTCGTCGGCATCTACTTCGCGTCGTGGAAGATGATCCCGAGCGCCGTCCGCGATCCGCTCGTGATGGTGCTCACGCCGTGGCGCAGGCCGACCTTGTAGTAGCCGCGCGTGCCCTGCTGCGGGCGGTGGTGGGTCGGGAAGACGACGAACGCGCCGCGCGCTGCGGTCACGACGTGTGCGCGGCTCTGCGCGCGCGGGCGCTGCTCCATGAGCACGAACTCGCCGCCTTCGTAGTCGACGCCCGGCTCCGAGAGCACCGTCAGCACCTGGAACGGGAAGGAGACGTCGCCGTAGAGATCCTGGTGGAGCGCGTTCCAATCGCCCGCTCCGTAGCGCAGGATCAGCGGCGTCGGCCGCTCCTGACCCGCGGCGCGGCAACGCTCGAGCAGCTCCGCATGCTCGAGCGGATAGGCGGCGCCGTCGCCGCCGAGCAGGGCCGACCAGTCATTCGCAATGGGTGCGAGGTGCCGGTAGAACGCTTCGCGCAGCTCGGCGATCGCGTCCGGCAGCGGGTGGTCGAAGTAGCGGTAGCGGCCGTCGCCGAAGCGGTAGCGGGCCATGTCGATCGTCGAGCGGAAGCGCCCGCCGTCGAACAGATCCGCCAGCGCCGTGCATTCACCGTCGCTCAGGAGCGGGTCGCTGACGGCGAAGCCGCGCTCGTCGAGCTGGCCGCGCAGATCCTCCCAGTCCAGCGCGTCGACGCGCCCGGCGGTGGTGATTGTCGTGGAGCTCATGTCGTCCCTTCCTCGCCGTGCTCGCGCAGCCGATTGAGGCCCTCGAACACGTTGCGCCTGGCCGCGTCCTCGCTCGTCCCCATGACCTCTGCGATCTCGCGATGCGAGAGGTCTGCGAGGTAGCGGAGCGTCACGGCCGTGCGCTGTTTGCCGGGAAGTGAGCGGACCAGGTGCCAGATGCCGTCGTCCCGCGCCGCCACGGCGTCCTCGACTGCGGGCGGCTCGGGGTCGGCGACCGGTTCGGGCGCGCGTGCGCTCGAGCGGTGCGCATCGACGGCCTTGCGCGCGGCGATGGAGAACAGCCACGAGCGGATCGCCAGGGGATCGCGCAGGTCGCCGTAGGCGCGCAGCGCCGCGAGCATCGTCTCCTGGAAGACATCCTCGGCGCGATCCGCGCCCGCCTGCGCGACGCAGAAGCGCAGCACCGACGGCCCGTGCAGCTCGATGACCTGCTCGAACGGCGGCAGGTGATTCCTGGTCACGCTCACACGAGTGGGACGCGACTCGCCGCGACTACGTGAGATCGCATGTGCGCCTCAGCGTATGGCGATGCGAGCCCGGCCGGGCTGTCGGGTCTAGCTGACCGGCGCAGCGTCCGGGGCCTCGGCATCCAGCGAGACCTCGACCCTGTTGTCGTGGAACGTCGGGCTGCCGCCCAGGTCGGCATCGCGCTCGGGGATGGTGGCGTTGACGTGGCGGCCGGGCCCGAGCAGCTTCGGCCACTGCTGCTTGAACGTGAACGCGACGCCCGGCCGCGCGCCGTCGTCGACGACAGCCTCGGCGCGGAACGATCCGCGGTCGTTGTGCACCCGGACAGGCGCACCTGTCGAGATGCCGCGCTCGCTCGCGTCGACCGGATGCAGGTGCACCTGTGGAGGACCGAGGCGGCCGCGATGCCAGGGCAGGGAGGCGAAGGTGGAGTTGAGCACGTGGCGCGAGGCGGGGGAGAGCAGCGCGAGCGGGTAGCGCTTGGCGAGCTCGGCGTCCTCGAGCTCGTGCGGCGGGACGTAGCCCACGAGTGGATCCGCGCCCTCGTCGGCAAGCTCCGGCGCGAGCAGGCGCAGTCGTCCGGAGGCCGTCGGGAAGCCGCCGCGTGCGAAGCGCGCGACCCCGGGCACCGTCACGCGCAGAGCGCCCTCGTCGCGCAACCGCTCGAACGTGATCTCGGCGGCTCGCGCAGCGTCGCAGTCGAGCACGTCGCGCACGATCTGCTCGTCGGATTCGCGCAGGCGCGGATGGTCGAGGCCCAGCGCGCGGGCGAGCCGGCGGAAGATCTCGCTGTTCGGGAGGCACTCTCCGGGTGCCTCGACCGCCGGCAGGTTGAGCGTGACGTAGTGCTGGCCGTAGGAGTCGTGGATATCGAGATGCTCCGGCTGCATCGTCGCCGGCAGCACGATGTCGGCGAAGTCCACCGTGTCGGTCATGCGCTGCTCGAGCACGACGGTGAACAGGTCCTCGCGCGCGAGGCCCGCGTGCACGCGAGCGTGATCAGGATTGCTGGCGGCGGGATTCGCGTCGAATACGACCATCGCCGCCACGGGCGGATCGTCGAACTCCATCAGCGCCTCGCCCAGGCGCGACATGTTGATCGTGCGCGCCGGCGGGGTCGGCAGATCTGCGGGCACGGCGACGCGGCCGGAGTTGATGCCGCCGAAATGCGCGCCCGTCATGCACAGGACGCCACCGCCGACCTGCCGGAAATCGCCGGTGAGCGCAGGCAGCGCGAGCACGGCGCGCATGGCCGCGCCGGCGCCGCCGTGCCGCTGCAGGCCCAGGCCGAGCCGGATCGCGGTGGGACGCGTATGAGCGAGCCTGCGCCCGAGCGCGCGCACGTCGGAGACGGGCAGGCCACAGACCTCGGCGGCACGCTCGACCGGCCACTCGGCCAGCCGTGCCTCGAGCTCGGGCCAGCCCTCCGTGTGGCGGGCCAGCCAGTCGCGATCCTCGGTTCCTTCGTCCAGCACCGTGCGCATCAGCCCGAGAGCGAGCGCCGCGTCGGTGCCCGGTCGCGGCGCGAGGTGCTCGTCGCAGCGCGCGGCCGTGTCGGTGCGCAGCGGGTCGATCGCCACCACGTGCGCGCCGCGCTTCTGCGCCGCCAGCACGTATCGCCACTGGTGGAGGTTGGTGGAGAGCAGGTTGGCGCCCCACAGGATCACGAGGTTCGCGTGCTCGAAGTCCTCGGGATCCATCCCCACCGAGCCGCCGTAGGTGGCCTTCAGCGCTGCGCCGGCGGCCGCGGTGCAGATCGTCGTGCGCAGGCGCGAGGCTCCCATCGCGGCGAACAGGCGGGGGCCCATGATCCAGCCCTGCACCATGCCCTCGGTGCCCGCGAAGTAGTACGGCAGCACCGATTCGGGGCCGTGCCGCTCGATCGCGCTGCGCAGGCCGGCCGCCGTCGCCTCGATCGCCTCGTCCCAGCCGATGCGCTCGAAGCGCCCCTCGCCCTTCGCGCCGACTCGCCGCAGCGGATGCACGACGCGGTCGGGATCGTGCAGCGCGTCGAGGTAGCGGTTGACCTTGGGGCAGAGCGCGCCGTGCGTGAACGGATTCGCGCGGTCGCCGCGCAGGCCGACGGCGCGTCCGTCCTCGACGTCGACGAGCCACGTGCAGGTGTCCGGGCAGTCCAGCGGGCAGGCCCCGCGCACGATCGTCCGCATGGGGCGAGTGTACGCGGGCCCGCCCCCCGATCTATGCGCTGGAGAGGACTTGAACCTCCACGACCCTAAGGC
>Ga0207683_10003874_pt1 | contig 12976 bp, 13 predicted proteins | sample KBSM73metaG_FD_184333 | JGI IMG/M metagenome (GOLD analysis project Ga0207683, IMG submission 184333) | Miscanthus rhizosphere microbial communities from Kellogg Biological Station, Michigan, USA - KBS M7-3 metaG (SPAdes) (version 2) | ecosystem: Host-associated > Plants > Roots > Rhizosphere >...
CCTCGACCACGCCAACGACCTTTGCGTCTGCAGCGTTTCCCGAGCTTCGCCGCGTGATCTGCTGCGACCCGCCGCCTCACGAATTCCCGGCGCTGACGGACTGGCCGGCGACCCTGCGATCCGCTCCCCCGATGCCGCCTCCCGCCACCGACCCCGACACGCCTGCGCTGCTCTCGTACAGCTCGGGCACCACCGCGCTTCCCAAGGGCGCATTGATCACGCACTGCATCTGGCGCAAGGCATGGGACATGGGAGCGCGCATCGACCTTGCGCAGGACGATTGCCTGTACCTCACGCTTCCGATGTTCGGATCCATGGCGACCATGAACGGCTTCCTGCAGTTCTGGGTCCGCGGTGCGCGTGTCGTGCTGGAAGACCACTTCGACGCCAGGAAGTGTCTCGCGACGATCGACGCGGAACGATGCACCGTCATCCATCTGCTGCCGACAATGGTGCAGCGGATGTGCGCGCATCCCGAGAGGCAACGCTTCCGGCTAGACAGCTTGCGCGTCGCGTTCGTCCTCAGCATCGATCTTGCGATCCTCGGCATGGTCGAGGACGACCTCGGCGTGCGTTCGGTCCTCACCGGGTATGGCATGACCGAGACTTCCACAGTGGTAACGCGCAATCGCTGGGACGATCCACGCGAGGTGCGATTCACCACGCAAGGCAAGCCGCTGCCGGGGCTCGAGATCATGATTGCCGATCCCGAGAGCGGCGCGCCGTTGCCAGCGGAAACCGCGGGCGAGGTGCTCGTGCGCGGGTACGCTGTGACGCCCGGCTACTACCGCAAGGACGCGGAGTTCGCCAAGGTCATGCGATCCGACGGCTGGTTCCGGACCGGCGACAAGGCGGTACTGACCGCGGAGGGCCGAATCTCGTTTCAAAGCCGCCTCGGCGACGACTACAAGTCACGCGGCTTCAACGTGTCGCCGTCCGAGATCGAGGCCGTCATGGCGACCCATCCGAAGGTGCACGCCGTCGCCGTCGTGGGTGTGCCGGATACCGAGCACGGCACGGTCGGCGTGGCATTCGTCATTCCCCGCCAGGGACAGCACTGCGACGAAAGCGAAATGCTCGAATTCCTGCGACCCAAGCTTGCCAATTTCAAGATTCCGCGGCATGTCCTCTCGGTGAGCGAATTTCCCCTGACCGAAGCAACGGGCAAGGTACAGAAATTCAAGCTGCGCCAGCTCGCGGTGGCGCGTTGTTCTTGAGAGCCATGCCGAGCTTGCGGATAGCGACCACCATCCGGATGCCACCCACTGCGTGCACTGGAACCGGCGGCGCCTTTCGATTGCCCGTCGGGCCGTTGCGGCGCTGTTACGATGGCCACCCTCGAGTGCAGCTTCCGAGGATCGTGACAGCGCAAGCGATTGACACCATAATTTGAGGATCAATGGCGTCTTCGGCGCCGCACGTTCGTCCAAGAGCCGCAGCCAAGCGGCCGCACCACCCCGGGTCGTGGCGAGTTGCAGCGCTCCATCGCGAACAGCAAGGGGCGATGCGGCCCTGCCATGCCCGAAGCAGCAGCACAGTTTTCTTAGCCGATCCCGGGCTGTACAGGAGGAAGTAATGCAATACCTACACCGTAGCGTGTTCGCCGGACTCGCGGGCCTGGCGTTGGCATTTTCGATGATCGCCGGCGATGCGCGCGCCGCACCTGCCGTCAACAAGGACACGGTGGTGATGGCGCTGCGGGCCGAGATCTACAACCTCGATCCGCTCGTCACCGCCACCGGCGACTCGCAACGATGGGGCCTGCAGATGTACGACAGCCTCTACACGTTCGATTCGAAGGGCAAGCTGCTGCCGCAGCTCGCGACGTCGTACAAGATTTCCGACGACGGCCTGCACTACACGTATGTCCTGCGCGACGGCGTGAAATTCCACAACGGAGATGCGCTCAGCTCGGCCGACGTCAAGTTTTCCATGGATTGGATTCTCAATCCCAAGACCAAGAGCACGCGGCGTCCGCAGTTCGCGCAGCTGATCGAATCGGTCGACACACCCGATGCCCGTACCGTCGTGTTCAACCTGCGCACACGGGATGGCGCCTTCCTCAACAAGATCGCGGGATACCTGTTCATCATTCCCAAGGCCTATTGCGAAAAGCTCGCCGCGCCCGAGGACTTCGCGAAAGCGCCGGTCGGCAGCGGACCGTTCAAGTTCGTGGAGCAGCAGATCGGCCAGTTCACCAAGATCGAGCGCTTCGACGGCTATTGGGGTCCGAAGCCGCAGGTCAAGACGATCATCTACAAGGTGATACCCGAGCCCACGAGCCGCGTGAACGCACTCTTGAGCGGCGAAGTCGACATCAGCGAGGGCATACCGACCAACCAGGTGGCGAGCCTCAAGAAGGAAGCCGGAATCGACGTGCTTCCCACGCCGATCGGCAGCCCGCTGGCCGTTCGCCTGTACTCGGACGATCCGGAATCGCCGCTGTCGAAGCGCGACGTGCGCCTGGCGCTCAACTACGCGATCGACGTCAACGCGATCATCAAGAGCGTATTCCACGGCATCGGCGCGCCGATGGCGACGTACATCTCGAAGTACTACCCGATCGGTGTGGATCCGGCGCTGCAACCCTATGGCTACGATCCGAAGAAGGCGAAGGCGCTGCTGGCGGCGGCGGGTTATCCGAACGGCTTCGAGATCAAGATGTACTCGGCAAGCGACATGCCCAAGGAACTGGCCGAAGCCGTCGTCGCGTATTGGAGCCAGGTCGGCGTACGCGCCCGTGTGCAATACATGGACTATGCCGCCTGGAGCCGGATCAACAACACGCACGCCACCGCGCCGATGACGATCATGCAGTTCTCGAACGCCATCTGGGATCCGCTGCATCCGGTGCAGGGCGCCGCCGCCAAGGACGGGACCTGGTCGAATTACAGCAATCCTGAAGTCGAGAAGCTCCTCCTGCAAGCGCAGGGCACGGAAGACGCCGCGGGACGCGATCGGATTTTCAAGCAGATCGGACGCGTTCTCCACGACGACGCCCAATCGGTGCTGATCACCGAGCTCTTCTACGTGTTCGGCAAGAAGCGCGATCTCGAATGGGAACCACAATCCGGCATTGCCTGGTACAACCTGCGCAATCTCAAATGGAAGTGATTCGCCTTGCGGGCGGACGCCAAAAGTCGCTCGTGCCCGCGGGCGGACTTCACCCCATTGCCAACCTTGCATGATGCGCGCCGTCTGCGCGCCGCACATGGCCTATCGAGCGATTACGCGATGATGGCCGATCCGAGCGCCGCCGGATGCTGCGCTACATAGTCCAACGCATCGGGCAGTCCTTCATCACCGTGCTGATCGTGACGGTGATCATCTTCGTCGCCGTTCGCGTGGTGGGCGACCCGACCCACCTCATGCTGCCGCCGGAAGCGACCGAAGCAGACCGCCAGGTGCTGCGCGAGCAGCTCGGGCTCTCCGATCCCGTCTTCGTGCAGTACGGGCGCTTCCTCTCGGCGCTGACGCGCGGCGACATGGGCCTGTCGTACCGGTTCAGCCGGCCCGCCATGCAGATCGTGTGGGACCGCGCCGGCGCCACATTTCTCCTGACCAGCTTTGCGCTCGGCTTCGGCGCGCTCATCGGCGTGCCGCTCGGCGTCGCCTCGGCCGTGAAGCAGGATACCTGGCTCGATCAGGCCGCCAAGCTTTTTGCCGTGCTGGGGCAGGCCGCGCCGCCGTTCCTGTTCGGCCTCATCTTCGTGCGTTTCTTTTCCGTCAAGCTGGGCTGGCTGCCGACGAGCGGATACGGCAGCATCGTCAATCTCATCCTTCCCACCATCGCGCTCGGCTGGTATTCAGCTGCAGGTCTCATGCGGTTGACGCGCTCCAGCATGGTCGACGTGCTGCAATCCGAGTACATCAAGATGGCCCGGATCAAGGGAGTGCCCGAGTCGCAGGTGATCTTCAGGCACGCACTGCGCAATGCGTCGCTCCCGGTGATCACGTTCGCAGCGCTGCAGTTCGGCATCCTCATGGGCGGTGCAGTCTCGGTCGAGGCCGTCTTCGCGTGGCCCGGCCTGGGCACGCTCATTCTCGACTCGATCTCCAACCTCGACTTCACCGTCGTGCAGGCCGCGGTGACATTTCTCGCGCTGGTGTTCACGGGCATCAATCTCCTCGTCGACATCATCTATTCCTTCATCGACCCGCGGATTCGCTATGCGTCCTGAGGCATCGATCGCACCGGCCCGGGTCGAAGCCCCGTCGTCCCTCCGCGACTGGACGGGACGCAAGGACACCTCCGTCGAGCGTTCCGACATCAAGCGCTCGCATCATTGGGCGAGCAACATCCAGCTCGCCGTATCCTGCACGATCCTGGTGATCGTCTTCGGTGCCGCGGTGCTGGCGCCGTGGGTTTCTCCGCACGATCCCAATGCCATCGCACTCGACGCGGTCACGCAACCGCCATCGGCCGACCACTGGTTCGGCACCGACCAGCTCGGTCGCGACGTGCTGTCGCGCGTGATCTGGGGTGGACGGATCTCCCTTTTCCTGACGATCTGCGCGGTGCTGATCGCGGGATCGGTGGGCACGCTGATCGGCGTGGTGTCGGGTTACATGGGCGGCATCGTCGACAGCATCATGATGCGTTGCGCGGATGTCCAGTTCTCCCTGCCGTCGGTGATCCTCGCGATGCTGCTGGTTGGCGCGGTGGGCCCGAGCACGCTCAACATCATCATCGTCCTGAGCCTCGCCAACTGGGCGCGCTTTGCGCGTGTCATACGAAGCGAGGCACTGACGCTGCGGCAACGGGATTTCGTGCTGCTCTCGCGACTGGGCGGCGCATCGTCGTTGCGCATCGTCGCCGTGCATATCCTGCCGAACGTCATGAACACGTTCATCGTGCTCGCGACGCTCGATGTCGGGCTCATCATCATCCTGGAGGCGACGCTGAGCTTCCTCGGGCTCGGCGTGCAGCCTCCCGATCCGTCGTGGGGCTCGATGATCGCCGACGGTCGCGGCTATCTCGAGCAGGGATGGTGGATGGCGCTCCTTCCCGGCGCCGCGCTGATGGCAACGGTGCTCGCGGGCAACATGCTGGGCGATTCGCTGCGCGACCGACTCAATCCCACCCTGGCGTCGCGCTGGTAGGCATGAGCGAATTGCTGCACGTCGACCACCTGAGCACGTGGCTCGCCACGCGCAACGGCGTCATCACGGCCGTCGACGACGTCACCTTCACTTTGAGTCGCGGCAGGACGATGGCGCTGGTCGGCGAATCGGGCTCCGGCAAGAGCGCGACCTGTCTCTCCATCATGCAGCTCCTTCCGATCAACGCGCACCACGCAGGCGGCCACGTCTGGTTCAAGGGCGAGGACCTGACGATCAAGACGCCCGCCGAGCTGGAGCAGATTCGCGGCAGCCAGATCGGCATGATCCTGCAGGATCCCATGACTTCGCTCAATCCGCTATTCACGGTGGGCACCCAGGTCGGCGAAATCTTCAAGTATCACCGCGCGAACACCAACGGCGCCGAGCAGCGCCGCCTCGTTATCGAAATCCTGAAAAAGGTCGGCATACCGGGCGCCGAGGAGCGCGTGGCGAGCTATCCGCACCAGTTCAGCGGCGGCATGCGCCAGCGCGTATCCATCGCGATGAACATCGGCGGTTCGCCCGAGCTCCTGATCGCCGACGAACCGACGACCGCGCTGGACGTCACCATTCGCCTGCAGATCCTGCAACTGCTGTCCGATATCCAGCAGGCGACGAACATGGCCATCATTCTCGTCACGCACGATCTTCACACGGTCGCGAAATTCTGCGACGACGTGATCATCATGTACGCGGGGCGCATCGTCGAGGAAGGTCCCGTGGACGAAGTGTTCGCCAAGCCCGGGCATCCCTACACGGAAGGGCTTATCCGCGCCATCCCGAGCTTCATGCACGACGCGGAGCGACTGCTGACGATCCCCGGGCAGCCGCCTTCGCTGCTCGATCTGCCGCGCGGATGCCGGTTCGCGCCCCGCTGTCCGCATGCCGTCGACCGCTGCCGCGAGGAATATCCCGACTGGCACGCGACCGGCGACGGGCGCCGCGTCGCCTGCTGGTTCGCCGAGGAGCGGCTCGCGTGAGCGCGATGGGCGACGCGTTTATCGACGTGCAGGGACTGTGCAAGACGTACCCCGTCGGTGGCGGACTCTTCGGCAGGTCGCAAACGCTCCGCGCGGTCAACGCCGTGTCGTTTCGCGTCGGCGAAGGCACCACGTTCGGGCTCGTCGGCGAATCCGGCTCGGGAAAGACGACGATCGCCAAGATCGTGATGGCTGCGGAACAGCGCACGTCGGGTGAGGTCCGTGTCGGCGGTCTCGATCCCGCGGACAAGGACCGCTCGGTGCGACTGCGTTTGACACGACTCCTGCAGCCGGTGCTGCAGGACCCTTACAGCTCGCTCAGCCCGCGCCTTCGTGTCGGCAGCATCATAGCGGAGCCGATGCGCATTCACCGCACGCAGGCCGATGCCAAGGCGATACAGGGACGCGTCGCCGCATTGCTGGAGATGGTGGGCCTTACGCCGGCAATGGCACGCCGCTATCCCAACGAGCTTTCCGGCGGCCAGCGCCAGCGCGTCGCCATTGCGCGTGCGCTCTCCCTCGATTCGCGCTGCCTGGTGCTGGACGAGCCGGTGTCGGCGCTCGACGTATCGATTCAGGCGCAGGTGCTGAACCTGCTCAAGGATTTGCAGGACAGGCTCAAGCTGACGTTCCTCCTCATCTCGCACGATCTGGCCGTCGTCTCGTACATGAGCGATCAGATCGGCGTGCTGTATCTCGGTCAGATCATGGAGCTCGCGCCGAAGCGCATCATGCTTCCCGTGCCGCGGCATCCGTATACCCAGGCCCTCGTTGCGGCAGCCGCGCCCGACGAAGCCCAATCGCTCAAGAACGCCCAGACCGTGATCCGCGGCGAGATCCCTTCCCCTCTCGATCCGCCGAGCGGATGCGTGTTCCATCCGCGGTGTCCGCGCGCCGAGCAAAGATGCTCGACCGAAAAGCCGGTGTTGCGCGAGTTGTCGCCGGAGCATTGGGCGGCGTGTCACTTCGCGTAATCGACGACGCATGGCCCTGTCGCATCCAACCGTAGGAGCCGCCGTGGAATTTGCCACCCTGCCCCCCCGATTCTCGCAAGGCGCGACGTTCACGCTCGAGAAGGGACCGGTCACGACCGTTCAGCTCGTGATGTACGCCGGAGCGTCCGGCGACTTCAACCGGATTCACTACGACCTTCCCTTCGCGCAGACCGCGGGGTTGGGTGGCGTGATCGCGCACGGCATGCTGACGATGGGGTTCGCCGGAGAATTGGTCTCGCGCTGGGCCGGACCCGACGCGACCGTCCGCGACATCGCGGCGCGTTTCCTGAATCCGGTGCGCCCCGGCGACACGGTCTCGCTGACGGGTACCGTCGAAGCCGTCTTCACGGAAGCCGATGGCGAAGGCGCGCAGATATCGTTCGAGGGACACACGTCGACCGGCCCGGTGATCGCGGGGACGGCAGTGGTCGCGCTCCCGCGCCGGACGGAGCCCGGCACGGTCTCGTCGCGATAGCAGAACGCGATGCTGCCCGTCGACAATCGTGTGGTCATGATTTCCGGCGCAAGCCGCGGGATCGGCGCTGCCATCGCCGAGCGGCTGCTCGCGGATGGCTTCCGGGTCAGCCTCGGTTTGCGCTCTGCGTCGCGATCTTCGCTCGCGCAGAGCGATGCGTGCCTGCACACGCATTACGACGCGACCGCGCCCGACTCGCATCGCCCGTGGGTCGCCGAGACGGTGGCGCGCTTCGGACGCATCGATGCAATCGTCAACAACGCGGGCATCTCGCGTCCGTTCTCCGTCGAGGACGGCGACGAGCAGGCGCTGGATGCGATGTGGCTCGTCAACGTCAAGGCGCCGATTCGCGTCGTGCGCGAGGCATTGCCCTATCTCAAGCAAAGCGGGGTGGGACGGGTCGTCCAGGTCGCGTCGCTATCCGGCAAACGCGTCGTTCGCCACAACCACGGTTACGCAATGACGAAGTTCGCTGCGGTCGCGCTCGCCCATTCGGTGCGGCGCATGGGCTGGGAACACGGGATTCGCGCCACGGCGCTGTGTCCCGGCATGGTCAATACCGACATGACCGCGTGGTTCAAGGACGGCGACCGCAGCAACCTGACGCAGCCCGAGGATCTCGCCGCGGCGGTGGCGTTCCTGCTCCGCCTGCCCAATAGCGCCTCGATCGCGGAGCTGCTCGTCAACTACAGGTTCGAGGACACGGTTTGAGCCGGCACGTTGCTTCGAAGGCACGCGGTCGGGACTTACGCAGGGAACGGTAGATGGATTTCGCCTATACGCCGAAGGTCGTGGACCTGCAGCGCCGTCTCGGCGCGTTCATGCAGGAACACATTTACCCGAACGAGCATCGCTACTACGAAGACATCGATCGCCACCGGCGACAAGGGAATCCCTGGGTCGTCAGCGAGCTGGTCGAGGATCTGAAGCCCAAAGCCCGCGCGGCCGGCCTGTGGAACCTGTTTCTCCCACACTCCCCTCGCGCGCCGACGGGACTCACCAACCTCGAGTACGCGCCGCTCTGCGAGATCATGGGGCGTGCGCACTGGGCGCCGCAGGTCTTCAACTGCTCGGCGCCGGACACGGGCAACATGGAGACGCTCGAGCGCTACGCAACGGAAGCGCAGAAACGGCAGTGGCTCGACCCGTTGCTTGCCGGCGAGATCCGCTCCGCTTTTCTCATGACGGAGCCCGCCGTCGCGTCGTCCGACGCCACGAACATCCAGTGCAGGATCGAGCGCGCCGGCGATCATTACGTCATCAACGGTCGCAAGTGGTTCTCGTCCGGCGCCGGCAGCCCGCGCTGCGCGGTCTATATCGTGATGGGGAAGACCGACGCGACCGCGCCCAAGCACCAGCAGCAGTCGATGATCCTGGTTCCCGCAGCCGCCGACGGAATTACGGTGCTGCGGCCGCTCTCGGTGTTCGGATACGACGACGCGCCGCATGGGCATATGGAGATCCAGCTTACGAATGTGCGCGTCGATGCGTCCAGCATTCTCCTGGGTGAAGGTCGCGGATTCGAGATTGCGCAGGGACGTCTCGGCCCCGGGCGCATCCACCACTGCATGCGGGCGATCGGCGTGGCCGAGCGCGCGCTCGAAATGCTGTGCACGCGGGCAATCTCGCGCGTGGCTTTCGGCAAGCCGCTTGCGCGCCAGGGCGTGATCGAACAGCGCGTCGCCGATGCGCGCTGCATGATCGACCAGGCGCGGCTCCTGACGCTTCGAGCCGCTCACATGATGGACACGGTCGGCAACAAGGCGGCACGCGCGGAGATCGCGATGATCAAGGTGGTTGCGCCGCAAATGGCCTGTCAGATCATCGACTGGGCGATACAGGCGCACGGCGGCGCGGGGGTGAGCCAGGATTTCGAACTCGCGATGATGTACGCCCACGCACGGGCGATGCGCATCGTCGACGGCCCCGACGAAGTCCATCGCGCCGCGATTGCGAAAATCGAGCTCGCCAAATACGGATCTGTGGCTGCCGCGACGCCCGGCCCGGCTGGAGGAGCCGACCTGTCACGGGCGATTCGACCGTGAGGCCGATTCGTCCCACACGCGCCATCGGGCGAGTCATGGCGATCGTCGCCGTTGCCACGGCTTTCGCTGCGACGGCGCAAGTCCCCCCATCGACCCCCGCCGCGCCGCGTCCCGCACTCGCCAATCCCGCTTCCCGGAACTGCGTGGATCAGGGTGGCGCGCTCAAGATCGAACAGAACGGCCAGGGTGGGGCGTTCGGCGTCTGCCAGTTCGACGACAATCGCCAGTGCGAGGAATGGGCTTTGATGCGGGGCGACTGTCGCAAGGGCGGCATCAGGGTAACGGGCTACGCGACGCCTGCAGCCCGCTATTGCGCGATCACAGGTGGCACTTACAAGGTCACATCCGCCACCAATACAGAGCGCGAACAGGGGATTTGCACGTTTCTCGACGGCAAGCAGTGCGACGCTCGCGCCTATTTCAACGCGACCTGCGGCCCGACCGCCACGAAGACTCCGCGTGCCTCGGCACCTGGTGGCACCGCCGCCGCCAAGACCATCCGCGCCGTCTTTCATTGCGCGTCGACGTATTCCGACTGCGCAACTCGCTGACGCTGGCGCGCTTCCCGGGCAGCGCTGGCGACTACGGCACCGTCACTCCAAACGTAATGAGGGCGCCCGCGCTGCCGAAAATGACGAGCTCCGAGCAGAAGCGGTTGATGCAGTAGCCCATCGACGGCACGATCGCTGGCGCGATCCCCGAATTATTGAAGGGGATCTTGTCCTTGTACTCGCCGGTGTACCCGTGGACGAGTCCTGCAGAAATCTTGAAATACAACGGCTGCAGCGCATCGAAGGGACGAAACCGGAATCCGCCGTACACGTATTGGGACGACTGGCCGAACGAGTTGTCGAAGAAGGAGGCGCCGACCAGCCATTGCTCCGTGATGTTCCATTCCACCAGGATCAGGTTCTGATGGTTGTCGTGGTTCGGATCGGAACTGAAGTGCTTGGTGTAGAGGCTGGTTTCGAAATAGAAGCGGTCTGTTCGCCAGGGTTCGGGCGCATCCCAGGGCGACACCGCCCGCGCCGGCTCATCAGTGGGAGACGGCGATGGCGCGACAACCGAATCCGCCGCGGACTGCGCGAATGCAGTACCGGAAAAGCCGATCGCGGCCGAGAGAAGGAGAATCGCAGCGCGGCGATTCAATCAGGCCGCCAATGGCGACCGTCTATATCCAAGAGCTCGCGTGATGTCATAGTCAACTCGACGGGTGAATAGTTGCAAAGGCAAATTCAACTGCAGAAACAGTCATTTATGCCACATTTTTAAAGCAAGGCGTGGGCGCGTGGGAGGGCCAAGACCGGGCGGTCCATGAGGGCAACTCAAGACGCAGGAGCGGAAACCCGGAACCGTGATTTTAACCGCGTTCAGAATGCGCGTGTTCGGGAAAACACCGGCATCACTGGGAGACCCGCCAACGAAAATCTGCAGGCGGACGGCGGCGATCCGGTCACTATCGGATATTGGCAACCGCCCCGGGGATCACGTCAAGCCACACTCCACCGTGCGCGGGGCCTGCGTCGGACGCTGACGATTACGGTGGCAAGGCCGCATCGTCGGCGAGTTCATGGCAATCGGTGGTGTCTCATCGAGCGACCTCGTCTGGATAGGCTCCGCGCGGGTCCCTGAGGTGACGGCAATATGCGCCAACGCGACGTCGGGTCAGGACGCGCTTGTCAGTCGTGGCGCGACAATGCGTCGTGGATCACTCGCCGCAGCAGCAGCGCGCCGAAGGGCTTGAAGAGCGGCACCACCCCGGCGTCTATCACGCCGTCGACAAGACTGTCGCGGCCCGTCATGAGGATCACCGGCACCTCGGGATATGCCTCCCGAAGTGTTTCCGCAAGCTGAACGCCGCCAATATCGCCCATTACGACGTCCGCGAGAATTACGTCAAACGGGCACTTGCCGGCGCACAGCTTCAACGCTGCGCGCCCGCTGATGGCGGATGCGGCGTTCATGCCGAAGGTCCTGAGCATTTCGGTCACCGCTTCGCGAACCGCCGCGTTATCGTCAACCACCAGAACCCGAATGGTTCGTCTCACCTTTAATCCATCCTCCGAGAGCGAATTTTAACGCGAGTGCTTCCCCGTGACACGGACAAGTTCGGCCCTCCCATACGGTCTGACAGTCTGCGTTTCTCGCCACGATGAATGCCCAACTCGATCTGACGGGCGCGCTAGTCGATCAAGCGGTCGGCACGAATGGCGCATGTTGCGGAGATCGACCCGTGAAATGCATGGTGGTGCGACGGATAGCGCTTGCGCGCGAACTTCCGCGATCCCGTCGATGAATCGCGGATCCAGAAAGCTCCCGCACGAAGGATTCCATTTTGGCGCAATGCGAATTACGCAATAAAGCGCATGGGGTCGATGGATCGACCCGACGATCGGCGGCAACGCATGCGCCGATCACCGTAGCGGAGATCAGGGCGAGCGCGCCACCATCCCCATGCGCAAGGAGCGATAGAGCACTACGGCAGCGAAGCCACGTCCATCCATTCAGCGCGCTTGCCCGTAGAGAATCGTTTCCTCTCGGTGCATGCTGTAGTGGTCGAGAAAAAATCGATACCCGCACTTCAATCCATCGGGCCAGAGCAGGATGCTAAATAATTCTTCCCAACGATGGTAGAGCGAGATCGCGAGCTTTGGTCGCCATTTACGGATCACCTCCTCGCCGCCCTTCACGCGGCCAACTCGTTGCCTTCGATATCCATTTTGATGAAATCGACGGCTGCCAGTCGCAGTGAGTCGATTCTCCGCAGGGGAAGGTCGTCAGCGGCCTGTGCGCCCGGGTTAATGCCGCCTGCACCCGGCCTGCCCTCGCGAAATGAATTGGCCGGTCCGAACTCGAATACGAGGAGTCGCTCCTTCAAGTCGGTGTTCATGGCGAACGCCTCGCGCATGATGTCGCAGTGCTCCTTGACCAGATCAAACGAGTAGACCCTTGCTTCGGGCCCGACTTCGTGAGCAAAGCGCAGGGCGGTGTCGCCAAAGCACCCTCCTGCATCGATCACGTGATCACCCGGCGCAACCGAGACATCGATTTCGCCGCGAGCGCAGGTAGTACTGGTTCTTGCCACATGGCCGCGAAGCGCCACGGCAGCGCGCCCGCGAGCCAGCCGCCGCGCGCACTCGGGAGCTCGAACCCAAGATCGGCGAGGCCTTGTAGATCCGCCGGACGCTCGTGACCATGACCAGGACCGCGATGGCATTGAGCAATACGTGATCCGCAGCCAGCCGGGTGTGTGAAGGGTTTGTTCACGCGGCAACGTCAGTAATCACCTTCAGCAGCTCGCGGGATATGCGCTCGTCGATTTCCGCGGCGCGCTGCAGCTGCACGGGATAGCGCACGAGCGCCTCGACGCCGGAGGCG
>Ga0207683_10003878_pt1 | contig 12966 bp, 11 predicted proteins | sample KBSM73metaG_FD_184333 | JGI IMG/M metagenome (GOLD analysis project Ga0207683, IMG submission 184333) | Miscanthus rhizosphere microbial communities from Kellogg Biological Station, Michigan, USA - KBS M7-3 metaG (SPAdes) (version 2) | ecosystem: Host-associated > Plants > Roots > Rhizosphere >...
CCGAGCGTGCGCTGCCGGGCGACGAGCGGGACACACATCGAGGACTTGAGACCCAGCTCCTCGAGCGTCTCCTGGAGCTCGGGAGTGTCCGCGGTCGCCTCACGCAGGAGCTCCGCCGGTATCTCCGCGAACAGCTCGGGTTGCCCCGTTCGGATCACGTTCGGGACGCCGTACGGGGCCTGGGGGTCCGGCGGGTACTTCTCGGCGAGCTCGTGGGCCCACTGGACTTTTCCGGGGTCGACATGCGCGACCGTGAGGCGTTCGATCGACCCTTCGTCTCCGACCACGTCGATCGTGCACCAGTCGGCGAAGTGGGGGACGGCCAGCTTGGCGAGATTGCCGAGCGTCATTTCGTAGTCGAGCGACGACGCGAGCAGCTCGCTTGCCTCCGCGACGAATTTCTGGTCCTCGGCCCGCTGCCTCTGGTCCTGGTAAAGCCCGGCGGTCCCGATCGCCGCCGCGGCGAGGTTCGCGAGCAGCGACGCCGAGCTCTTCTCCGCTTCGGTGAACGTGCGTGGGCTCCGGTAATAGAAGGTGAGCGTTCCGAGAACCTGCTCCCCGTAGTGGAGCGGGAGCGCCATCATCGAATGGGTTCCCTCGGCGGCATGGGCCTTGCGGTGCTCCGGCGTGAGCCAGTCGGTGGTCGAGATGTTCTCGGCGACGATCGGCGCATCGAGCGACACGGCGGCCGTGTTCCCGCGAATCGCCGCCATCGCAGTGTCGACGTAGCCGTCCGAGAGCCCCGCATGGGCGCCGACGCGCCACGTCTCCGTCGCCGGGTCGTACTGCCACAAGGCGTAGGCGTCAGCCGCGAGCGTGCGGGAGGCGAGGTCGAGCACCTGCGGCAGCATGGCGTCGACGTCGAGGGAGCCGAGCAGCGTCGAGGACGCTTCGAGCAGCAGCCGCAGCCGCTCGAGATCCTCGGCGAACTGCCGCTCGGCTTCGTCCAGAAATTCGCGTTCGACGTGAGTCGCCAAGAAACCCCCCAAGGTTTGCGCGAACTGTCTGACTCTACTCGGGTCTGTTCGCGGGGAAACCCCCAAATCCCTTACGCCGCCGATACCGGCTTTGCCGGCGTCGGCCCCCACCGCCTCGAATCGAAACGAGAACCCGATCGAAGTCATCGTGGCTCGGCGTCAGCCGAACCGGACTTCGATCGCCAAATGGGCCGTGCAGGGATCGAACCTGCGACCTTGGGATTAAGAGTCCCCTGCTCTACCAGCTGAGCTAACGGCCCTGGAAGCGGGGCAAGTGTAGCGCCGGCGAAGAGAGTCCCCATCGCCGTCGCAGGGGGCTTTGCCCGGTGCGACTCCTCAACGCTCGCCGGTAGGAATTAGCCTCGAAGTCACTCATTGCGAGGCCGAAGGCCGAGCCGGACTTCGAGGCTCTCAGTAGCCTTGGGCGCGCATGGGAGCAGACGTGGCCATCATCGGTGCGGGGTACGTAGGGATGCCGCTTGCCCGTGTCTTTGCGGATGCCGGCAAGGTCGTCCTTCTGGTCGACGTGGATCGCGAGGTCGTCGACGGCATCAATCGGGGAGCCAGCCACATTCCCGACGTCTCGTCGGACGCGCTCAAGCCGCTCGTCGATTCGGGGCGGGTGTCGGCCACGACGGACTACGACGCGCTGAAGGAGGTCGACGCGATCCTGATCGCACTGCCGACGCCGCTCTCGAGCCAGCGCGAGCCGGACCTTTCCATCGTCAAGGGTGCGGTGGCCGAGATCGCGCCGCGTTTACGCAAGGGTCAGCTAGTGGTTCTCGAGTCCACGACTTACCCGGGGACGACTCGTGAATGTCTGCAGCCGATCCTGGAGCGGAGCGGGCTCAAGGCAGGCGAGGACTTCCATCTCGCCTTTTCGCCCGAGCGCGTCGACCCGGGGCGGGCGGACTGGACGACGAAGAACACGCCGAAGGTGGTCGGTGGCCTCACACCCGCATGCACCGCACGCGCGGCGGACTTCTACCGCGCTGCAGTCGACACCGTCGTCCCCCTCTCCTCGCCGGAGACGGCGGAGATGACGAAGTTGCTCGAAAACATCTTCCGCGCCGTCAACATCGCGCTCGTGAACGAGCTCGCTCAGCTCTGCGAGCGAATGGATCTCGACGTGTGGGAGGTAATCGAGGCCGCGGAGACGAAGCCGTTCGGCTTCATGAGCTTCAAGCCGGGACCCGGGCTCGGGGGACACTGCATCCCGATCGACCCCTTCTATCTCACGTGGAAGGCACGCGAGTTCGACTTCTACACCGAGTTCATCGACCTGGCCGGCAAGGTCAATGCGAACATGCCGTACTTCTGCCGCTCGCTCATCTCGCAGGCGCTGAACCACGGCGCGCAGAAGTCGCTCAAAGGCTCGCGCATTCTCGTCCTCGGCGTCGCGTACAAGGCGGACATCGACGACGTGCGGGAGTCTCCGGCGGAAAAGATCGTCGGGCTTCTCCAGAAGGCCGGCGCAGACGTCGCCTATCACGACCCGTACGTCGCCGAGTTCGACGGCATGCGCTCGGTCGATTACGCGCCGGAGAGCTACGACTGCGTGGTAATCGTGACGGCGCACAGCTCGATCGACTACGAGGATCTGGTCGAACGCGCAAAGGTCGTGGTCGATCTCCGCAACGCCACCGGCAGGAACGGGTCGAACCACGAGAAAGTCTGGAAGCTGTGACGCGCATAGGTCAGGTCGGCCTGGGCCAGTGGGGAAAGAACCTCGCCCGCAACTTCGACCAGCTCGCCGACCTCGTTTGGCTTTGCGATGTCGACGAACAGCGCCGGACGCAGGCGACCCAGTCGTATCCGGCGGCGCAGGTGACCTCGAGCTTCGGCGATGTGCTCGCGGATGACTCGGTGGAGGCAGTTGTCGTCGCTACGCCTGTGCCGACGCACTACGAGCTCGCGCGGCGCGCACTCGAGGCCGGCAAGCACGTGTTCGTAGAGAAGCCGCCGGCAATGCGCGGAGCGGAGATCGAAGAGCTGTGTGAGTTGGCCGAGGAACGCGACTTGGTCTTGATGCCGGGACACCTGCTGCTGTATCACCCGGGCGTTCTGAAGCTGAAGGAGATCGTCGACTCAGGAGAGCTCGGCGAGGTGCTCTATGTCTATGGCAATCGGCAGAACCTCGGAACCTTCAGGACGAACGAGAACGCGCTCTGGTCGCTCGGCGTGCACGACCTCTCTGTCTTGCTCTACCTGATCGAAGAGGAGCCGGTCGAAGTGCGAGCGCACGGCAACGCTTTCCTGAGCAAAGGGGTCGAGGATGTCGTCTTCTGCTATCTGCGCTTTCCATCCGGGAAGATGGCGCATATGCACCTGTCGTGGCTGGATCCACACAAGATTCGGCGAATCACCGTCGTCGGCAACGAGAGGATGGCAGTGTTCGACGACATGGAGCGCGAACGGAAGATCACGGTTTACGACAATTGGCGCACCCGCACGGGTGACATCTACAGCCCGACTGTCGATGCAACAGAGCCGCTGCGGCGTGAGTGCGAGCACTTCTTGCGCCTGGTGGCCGGGGAAGGCGCTCCGCACAAAGCTGCGCGCGATGCGATTCCCGTCGTCCGCGCTCTCGATCAGCTGCAGGCCTCCCTGGAAACCGTCGTAGCTTGAGCTCGGAGGTCGCCGAGACCGCGATCGTCTATCCGGGGACGGTTCTCGGGGAGGGCTGCAAGATCCTCGACTACGCCGTCGTCGGCAAGCAGCCGACGCTCGGCCCACGTTCGACTGCGATGCAGGAGGAGTTGGCGCCGCTCGAACTGGGTGCCGGAACGGTCGTTTCCACGGGAGCGATCGTGTTCGCGGGTACCCGAATCGGTGCTCGCGCGATCATCGGCGATCAGGCGTGCGTCCGGGAACGCTGCGACGTGGGTGACGACGTCGTGATCGGACGCGGCGCGCTCGTCGAGAACGACAGCTCGGTCGGCGCTCGCACGAAGATCCAGGCGGACGCCTACGTCACGGCGTACTCGACCCTCGAGGAGGACGTCTTCATCGCGCCCAGGGTGATCACGACGAACGACAACTTCATGGGCAGGACCGAGAAGCGACACGCGCTGCGCAAGGGCCCCACGATCAGGCGTGGAGCACGTGTCGGCGCCGGCGCCGTGATCTGTCCAGCCGTGGAAATCGGAGTCGAGGCGTTCGTGGGCGCGGGCGCAGTGGTGGTGAAGGACGTCCCGCCACAGGCCGTCGTCGTGGGAAACCCTGCGCGGGTGCTGCGCGACGTTCCTTCCGAAGAGCTCCTCTAACGCCGCGTGATCGTCAGCTCGTACGGCCCGAAGCCGCGAGCAGTCAACTTCACCTCGGCGTAGTAGAACCCGCTTGCAGGCGCCCTGTAGCCGATCGCGTGGGTCGGGCCCGGCCCGATCGCCTGTGCTGCGCGGAAGTGTTGCGCTCGCAAGTCGTTGACGTGCTTCGTCCCGGGCTTCCAGAGCAGGAGGTTCGAGGTCGATCCGTCGGGGCCATTCAGCACGAGCTTGACCTTCTGGCCCTTGCGAAGAGCAATCCGGTAGACGTCGATCTGGTCGTCCCAGAAGTCGATCGTCGCCTTCACCGAGGTGACGCGGGTGCCGAGCCTGGCCGCGTTGCCGCCGGCGTCGTCGTTCGGCTCGAGCCGGTCCGGCGGCGGCAGAACGCCGTCGAGGGCAGCGATCGCCTTCGCGATGTCTAGCCGGCCCCAACCACTGAATGTGTCCCGCAGCAGTGGGCATTGCTTGCAGCCGTTCGACGCATTCACGTCCGTCGAGCTGCGCTCGAGGATGTTGATCACCTGGTCCGGTTGGAGAGTCGGGCGGAGCGCGAACAGGATTGCGGCCGCGGCGGTGACCTGGGGCGCTGCGAACGACGTTCCGGCCGCATGTCGGAAGTCGTCCGGGCCGCAATCTGAGTAGCCCTGGTTCTGGCAGAGCGGGTGGATCGCCGTCAGGGCGCGCGGCAGGGTCGAGTAGATCTCCTGCCCCGGCGCGGAGATGTCGTTGTAGATGCGGTCGCGGTCGGAGAATTGCGGCACGTTGCCGGTTGGAGTGAGCGCGCTCACGCCGATGACGTGGGGGAGCGCCGCCGGATAGCTCGCGAAGGGCCAGGGAGACTGCGGCGCCTCGTCCGAGTTGCCGACAGCCGCGACGAGCACCGCGCCGCGGCTGACCGCGTAGTTGATCGCGCTCGCCTCGACCTTCGAGTACGTGTCCCGGCGGGGGTGAAACGGATCGCGCAGGCCGCCGATCGAGAGGTTGATCACCCGTGCGCCGGCGTCGACCGCCCAGCGGATCGCCGCGGCCTCGTCGCGCACGTCGATCGATTGATCGGGGCGAGCGATCTTCGCGATCACCAGTTGCGCCGGAAACGCGATTCCCGCGATGCCTTCGTTGTTGTTCAGGGCGGCGCCGATCATCCCGGCGACGAAGGTGCCGTGTCCCTCCTCGTCGGTGAGCGCGCTCCCACCGACCCAGCTCCTGGCCTGTGGCCAGATTCGCGACCTTGGAAACTCCGGATGGCCGCCGTCGAGCCCCGAGTCGATGATCGCCACGCGCACGGGATTGAGCACCGGCAGATCGGCCTGGAATGCGTCGAACGCGTGGTCCTGTGTGAGGTAGTACTGCTTCGGCGCGAGTGGGTCGCTCGGAAAGAACCCGCTGCTTACGGGCAGGGCTGCGGCCGTCGGCGCCAGGAGGAGCGCCAGCGCCGCGAATACCGCTGTCTTCACGGAGTGGTGACCTGAACGACCGGCGAGAAGCCGACCACGAAGCCGTGTCCCGAGTTGACGCGGGCGCGGTAGATGCCGGTCGTGAGCTGCAGCGCTGCGACAAAGTCACCGTTTGCTGCCACCGTTGTCTGTGCGACTGTAGGCCACGCTGCGCCTTGCTGCTTCTGGATCAGGACCGTCGTGCCCGCGAGCGAGCCCGGCCGCACGTAACCGCGGAGCTGCGTCTGCGTCCTAACCGGATAGAAGCGGGTGAGGGGCGCGACAGGCACGCGCACCGAAGCCGCCAGCACCTTTCCGCTCGCGAGCCGGTACTGCGTCGTGACCGAAGGTTTGACGAGCACGCTGACAGCTCCGTCCTTGTCTGCCTTCACCGAGCTGACATCCGTCCACGTTCCTGCCTGACGCTGCTGCAGCACGGCTTGCGTGAGCCCACGCGCGACGCCAATGAGCTTGGCGCGTCCGCCGAACACGACCGTCTGTGTCGGACCGGCCAGCGAGAGGACGCCGACACTGAACCAGGTAGAGCGCAGCCCCATCTTCGTCCGGAGCACGGCGCCGGGCACGGCGAGCGTGCCCTTCGTTCCGATCACGTTCAGCACCTTGATCCGACCGGAGGAGTTCAGCTCCGGCTGGAGGTCGACGACCTGGCCCTTCATCTTCAGCATCTTCGCGAGCTTGGTCCCGGTGAAGACGAACGGGCCCCAGTCGTGATGCGGCGAGATCGAGTCGTAGGGATCGGGGACGGAGACCAGGTACGGAACAGGCTCGCCCCAGACGTCTTCGGCGGACGCGGTTCGCCCGCCCGAGGTCGAGAAGAAGTACGTCTTCGCGACTTCACCGTCGTAGAGGACGACCTGGCCGGCGGTCGCGTTGACCGCGGCGTTCGTCGAAGGCTTCTCGTGCTCGATCCCGAGGTACACCTGGCTGCGCGTGTCGGGATACAGATCGAACGCGCCGGTGCGCCGTGTCGCGAGCGCATACGAGCGGGCGGCGATCGCCTGCGCCTTCAGTGCTTCGGGGTGCCACGTGTAGGGCATCTCCGACGGGACGACGCCGTAGAGGTACTGCTCGAGGCCGACCATGTTGATCGCGCGCAGCTTGCCCGCATCCACGTCGACCTGGATCGAGCCGCGATAACGGTGCTTCAGCGCCAGCGCGGCGCTACCCGGCTGGAAGAGCAGCGGCCCGGGAAGTGCGGTGGCTTTCGGCTGGCCGTCGACCCGCAGCTTCAGCGCGGCCGTCAGCGGGTAGGCCCCGGCCGAAAGTGTATGGACGACGCCGCTTCCGTCTCGCACCTTGAAGTCCACGGTCGAGTTGACGGTGAGTGTCTTGACGCCGCTCGTGAGCAGCACTCGCACGCGCGATACGGGCGCGGCACCGAGCTCCGTCCCGGGGAAGTAGTGCAGCACGATCTTCTCGTAGTCGAAGCCCTTCTGGGCATACCCGTAGGCACCCCACTGACTCAGCCCGACTCCGTGGCCCCAGCCGTGGCCGGTGACGACGAACGTCGCTGCGCCTTGTGGAACGGGCTGTGCGCTCGAACGCGCATGCGCCGCCGAACCGGCGACGAGCAACAGCACGGAGACGAGTAGGAGAGTTCGACGCATCGACCTGACCCCCGGAAGGACGCGTCCGAGGCTAGCAAAGGGCTTCATGAGCAGCCCTTTTCTTTACGGAACGCTCATCTCATCGTTTGCGCGACCATGACGGGGGAAAACTCGTTGAACTAGCGCTGTGACCGTTCAGATCCACATCCTGCCGCCGCGCTACCGAGGGCCCGAACGGATCGGGCACGGTGGCATGGGCGATATCTACTCCGCCACCGACTCGGTGCTCGGCCGCGTCGTGGCGATCAAGGTTCTCGCAGATCGCTACGCGCAGGACGAGTCGGTCCGTGAGCGGTTCACACGGGAGGCGTTGGCTGCCGCCCGCCTCTCCGGTGAGCCGAACACCGTCACTATCTTCGACGTCGGCGAGCACAACGGTCGTCCCTACATCGTCATGGAGTACCTCGGTGGCGGATCGCTCGACGACATCCTTCGCGTGGAAGGTGCGTGTCCGCCCGAACGAGTCTCCACGTGGCTCGAGGAAGCCGCTCGCGCGCTCGACGTCGCACATCGGGAAGGCGTCGTGCACAGAGACGTCAAGCCGGCGAATCTGTTGCTCGACGCGGAAGGGCACGTTCACGTCGCCGACTTCGGCATTGCGAGCGCCGCCGGGATGCACTCCCTGACGATGACCGGAACAGTGCTCGGTACTGCCGGATACCTGTCTCCCGAGCAGGCGAGGGGTGAGCGCGCCGGACCGGCAAGCGATCGCTACGCGTTGGGAATCGTTGCCTGGGAGCTGTTGACCGGTAGACGTCCGTTCGAGTCGGAGAGCCCGACGGCCGAGGCGGCCGCGCATGTCAATGCGCCGATCCCGTCCGTGTGCGAGCAGAGCCGTCTTCCTTGCGAGCTCGATCCGGTCTTCACCAGGGCCCTCGCAAAGGATCCTGCCGAGCGCTACGGCACGGCCGACCAGTTCGTCGCTGCACTACGGGGAGCATTCGCCGATGCGACAGGGTCTGCGCGCGCGGAGCCGGTCCTCGTTCCCGCACCGCCGCCGATGGAGGCGACGCGGTCGCTGCACCGTGACCGAAGCGTCGGTTACCCACCGGTCCGCTCGCGCAGCGCGTGGCCGCTCCTCGCCGCGCTCCTCCTGCTGGGAGCCGTCGGCGGTGCGGTCCTCGCCTACTTCTTGACGCGAGGCGACGGCGCATCTCCGACAGTGGTCACCCATGTGCAACGGGTGACGACGCAAGGTCGGATCACGACGGTCGAGAAGCAGGTCACGGTCACGACGGCGGCTGCGTCGACCTCAGCGGCGCCGCCATCGTCCGGCGCGAGCGGCGCGGCACTGAACGACGCGGGTTTTCGGAAGATGCAGGCCGGCGACTACGCGGGTGCATTGCCACTGCTGGAACGCGCGGTGCAAAGGTTGCAGGGAACGGGCTCCCTCACCGAGGCGTACGCGGACTACAACCTCGCCTCGACCCGCGTCCATCTCGGAAGTTGTGACGGCGTTCTCGAGCTGCTCGACCGCTCAGAGTCGATCCAGGGCCAGCGCGATCCGATCGACCGTTTGCGTCAAGAATGCTGACGCATCTGCGCGAAGCTTCGCTTCTGAGCTCCTAGGTCGGCCGGGTCATAACTCCCGGCGAATCCCGGGCCGCCGTCACCGCCTGTGATGTCAGGTACGACCTGACAGTACGCCGCCGTACCGGGCGTATGGAAGTTCGCCCAGTACGGTTCCTTCGCCGAAGCGCTCCCGACGAGGGGAGATGCAGTAGGGGAAATGCAATAGCCAACCCCGATCAAGAGGGGCCGCTTTCTCGCGCCATGCTAGACACCGAGCGCATCGCCGAGCCTCATTCGTCTTGGATGAGGCCCCACAAAAACAATGGGACGAGAACGGCAATGGCCGTCAACGCTAGTGCATGGTTCGGGACAAGTCTCCACGTCAGCGCGACAATCGCAGCGATTGCTCCGACGAGTGCGAGCGTGCACAGCGTCCACACGAGCACTGACAGCCCCAGCAAAACGCCGCGCCCGATCCGCGAACCGTTCGCCTCCACAGTTCTCAGTTTCGCCGCGGCTGCGGAAAGGTCAAGGCTGGAGTATTGAGGTGACGCCGGACTCGACCTTAAATGGGTGTGTGCATCCTGGCGACGACCAATACCAGTTCGTTCGGGACGTGCGGGCGTCGCTGGGCCGGCCTCGAAGGCTCGACCGCTTCGGGGACGCCGTCGTTTTCGTTTTTCTTTGGTTCTGGTGCTCCTGGATGTCGTTTGGTCTCTGGGCGTTGGCTATGAAGGTCGCCTATGGCAACCCCGTCGAGGAAGGCGAGCCTTCAGGGCCGTGGCCGTTGCGGCTGTATCTCGGGATTCCGGTGGCAGCGGCGTTCGCCGGGGTTGTTGTCTTCATCTGCTTTGGCGGCATCGGCTGGCTTCGGAAGCTCCGAAAGTAATCGGCTAGAAACGAAATCGGAGAAGAGGACATCGCTGGCTCGGACGCGAGCGCGTTATCAGGTCGCCTCCGGCTGAGCCGGCTTCGCGCCTGGTCTTAGCCTCCGGCCTTTCCGGGTGTTGCTGGTCGGGCCGTCTTAGGTTGGAAAAGTTACTTCGGCTCGCATTTCGTCTTTGCTGCTGAGTTCGAGTTTGCCTTGGAGTTCGTCGCGGACCAGGGCTTGCACGATTGACAGGCCGGTGCCTGTTGCATCGCCGTCGATTCCCTTGCCGTCGTCTGCGATTACGAGGAGTGCCTGCCCGTTGTTTTGCGCGAGCTCGATCCTGACGCTGTTGCCCCCGTGTTCGAGGGCGTTTTGCAGGAGCTCGCTGAAGACCAGTGCCAGGGCTGTTGCACGGTTGCCTGCGATCGAGACCGAGTCGAGCTCTGCATGGACTTCTTTCCCGCCGGCTAGGCCCTGTACGAGCATTGCGCGCAGCCGCTCGAGCAGCTCGCGCAACTCGACGACCTCCTCGCGCTGCTCTGTCAGGACTTCGTGCACCGCCGCGATCGCGAGGATGCGGTTCACGGAGTCCTCGAGCGCCTTTCGCGGGTCGGTGCCGGGCGCCCGCGCTTGCAGGCGGAGGAGCGAAGCAACCGTTTGGAGGTTGTTCTTGACGCGGTGGTGGATCTCTTGCGCGAGCACGCCCCGCATCACGGCTCGCCCGTGCTCAAGTGCCACCGCGGCGTGATGTGCGATTGACGCGAGCAACGCGCGCTCCTCGTCGGTGAACGGTGTGTCGCGATCGCAGACTAGCTCGCCGATCTGGCGCCGCTTCCAGCGCAGCGGGAGGCGGACGTTGTGCGCCCCCGGCCGTCCCTCGGGCCAGGCGATGTTGCCGTCCTCGAGTACGAGCGCCGCGCCGGTCGCGCCCACCGCTTCCATTGTCGTCTTCACGATCGCCTCGAGGGACTCTTCGAGATAAAGCGACTCGGAGACCGCCTCGGAGATCTTCGCGAGCGCCTCCAGCTCGGCTACCCGGCTTTGGGCCTGTGCGTAGAGCTGGGCGTGCTGGATCGTCTGGGCGACCTGGTCCGCGATCGCCACCAGTAGCTCGATCTCGTCCTGCGTGAACTCGCGAGGCTCGAGGGTGCGCACATTGAGCGCGCCGGCGAGTTGGTCGCGCGCGAGGATCGGCACCGCGAGGATCGATTCGTAGTCGTCCTCGGGAAGATTCGTGAACTGCTTGAACCGCGGGTCGAGGTGGGCCTGCGACGGGATCATCACCGGGGCCCGGTCCGCCGCCGCGGTGCCGGTGATTCCTTCGCCGGGCCGCAGACGGGGCCGCTTCGTCATCTCCTCGACTCGCGTCCCGTACGTGGCGCGCAGGATCAGCTCGTTCGCCCGCTCGTCGTATAGGTAGACGAAGCACGCCTCGGTGCGAAGAGCGTCGGCGACCTTGCGGGCGACGAGGTCGAGCACCTCTTCGAGGTCGAGCGTCGAGTTGACGGCGGCGATCGTCTCGGTGAGGAGGCGCAGGTGACGCGCTCGTACGTCCACAGGGACTCTTAGGCTACTGGCGGTGGACACCTACGACTGGCTGCTGTTCCTCCATGTGCTCGGGGCGTTCCTCGTCCTGGGCGGCGCCGTGCTGGCCGGAGTGTTCAACTTCGCGGCCCTGCGCCGGGAGCGTCCGAGCGAGATCGCCATGCTCTTCAAGTTCGCGCGGGTGGGCGTGGTGTCGATCGGAATCGGAATGGTGCTCACGCTCGCGCTTGGGCTCTGGCTCGTCCACCATGTCGGCTACGGGTGGGGTCAGACGTGGATCGTGCTGGCACTCGTCCTCTGGGTCCTCGCGAATGCGCTCGGCGGGATCGGCGGCGGCCGAGAAAAGAAGACCCGGGAGCTGGCAGAGCGGCTTGCCGCCGAGGGCGACGCACCCAGCGCGGAGCTGACGGCGCGCCTCCGCGATCCGGTGTGGCTAGCGCTCAGCTGGGGCAGCGGCATCGTGGTCCTCGTGATCCTCGCGCTGATGATCTGGAAGCCGGGAACATGATGGTCGCACTCGTCCGGCCCGACAGCTGGAACCTGCCGCTCTTCCTGCACGTGCTCGGCGCCACCGTGCTCGTGGGCGCGATCGGTGCGACCGTCCTGATCGCCGTTCGCGCTCCAGCCTGGCGGAGACTCCTCGTTCGAACGATTGGCTTTCTCGTGCTTCCAGCGTGGGTCTTGATGCGCTTTGCAGGCCAGTGGATCGACTCTCGAGAAAACGTCCCGGGCGACCCGGCCTGGCTGGGAGTCGGGTTCATCGTCGGCGACGCCGGCCTCGTCCTGCTCGTGGTCATGGCACTCATCGCGTGGTGGGGCCTGCGCCGGCCGGAGCGCCGCTGGCCTGTTAGAGCCGTTGCGGCGATCTCAGGGCTCTACCTGATCGCCCTGTTCGTCGCGATGTGGGCGATGACCACGAAACCGGATTGACGGCCCTTTACACAACCCTTACGGCGCGGAGGGGATTTTCCTTGCAGACGGGGAATACGTTCGGACCATGTCCGCGCTCCCTCTGAATCTCGTCGACACGGCGGGTTTCCTCGTGGCCGATAACCGCGGCCGCGTCATCGGCAAGGTCGAGTGCCCGATGTACGGGACGCTGCCGGACGTGCCAGACGCCCTCTCCGTCCGCGCAGGCTTCTTCTCACGCCATCGACGCCTGGTCCCGGCCGACACGATCGCCGACGTCGACCGGGCAAGCAAGGTCGTCGGCCTCCGAGTAGCCCGCGAGACGATCCGCCGCTTCCTCTAAATCCCGGTTCTTTCAAACCGTCTGGGTGCTGCGCCAACCCGCGCGCGGAGGCGTGACCGCGTCACGCCGGGAGCGCTCGCAAACACAAGCCTCGTCGCCCCCAGAAGAAGGGGGCCAACGGGGGAAACATGGTTTCCCCCGTTTTACGACCACGAGCTGCGCATGAATGCAGCAGCTCGCAGTCGGCCGTCAGTTGGATCTCGTAGGCCGCAGAGCTCACGAGATCAGCCGTCATTCTCTCTCTTTCTCGAAGTGGCCACAAGTTTTGATCGGCCCTGATCCCGATTAGAGAACGGCGAGGTACTTCTTGAGCTCCCAGTCCGTCAGCTGGACACGGTAGTCGTCCCACTCGCCTCGCTTGAGCTCGACGTAGCGGTCGAAGATGTGAGGCCCCAGCGCCTTTCGCGCCAGGTCCGACTCGGCCAGTGCATCGATCGCCTCGCCAAGGGTCTCCGGCAGCGAGACGATGCCCCGCTCCTTCC
>Ga0207683_10003880_pt1 | contig 12965 bp, 9 predicted proteins | sample KBSM73metaG_FD_184333 | JGI IMG/M metagenome (GOLD analysis project Ga0207683, IMG submission 184333) | Miscanthus rhizosphere microbial communities from Kellogg Biological Station, Michigan, USA - KBS M7-3 metaG (SPAdes) (version 2) | ecosystem: Host-associated > Plants > Roots > Rhizosphere >...
GATGATCGTCAGCTCGGCACCCGCGACCTGCAGCGCGAGCAGCGCGCCGAGTCCGGCCGACGGCAGCGTGGAGATGATCGTGAGCGGATGCGCGAGGCTCTCGTACAGCACGCCGAGCACGAGATAGACCGCGACCAGCGCGGCGAGCACCAGCAGCGGCTGCGCGCCGGCCGACTGCGCGAAGGCTTTCGCATCACCGGCGAACTCGGCCTGCACGATGTCCGGCATGCGCATGTCGAGCACAGCCTGCTGCACGGCCGCGGTCGCGGCTTCCAGCACTTCGCCCTCGCGCAGTCCGAACGAGATGGTGACGGCCGGGAACTGGCCCTGATGATTGATGACCAATGGCGCGATGCCGCGCTCGAAGCGCGCCACGTTCGCGAGCGGGATCTGCGTGCCGCCGCGCCCGCTGACATAGATATGCGACAGGTCGTTCGGGTCGCGCTGGTACAGCGGGTCGATCTCCAGGATCACCCGGTACTGGTTGCGCGAGGTGTAGATGGTCGAGACCTGGCGCTGCGCATACGCATTCGCGAGCGCCGCGTCGATGTCCTGCACGCGCACACCGAGCCGCGCGGCGGCCTGCCGGTCGATCGAGACGTTGAGCTGGAAACCGCCCTGCTCGCGGTCGGTCGACACATCGACCACGCCGGGCACGGTCTTCACCCGCTCGACCGCGCGCGGCACCCATTTCAGCAATTCGTCGAGATCGGAACTCCACAGCGTGAACTGATATTGCGAACGGCCAGAGCGCCCGCCGACGCGCACGTCCTGCGCCGGAAACATGTACACTTCGATGCCGGGAATACGCGCGAACTGCGGGCGCAGCCGGTCGATCACGCGGTTGGTGGGAAGATTGTCGCGCTCCGCGAGCGGCTTGAGGCTGACGAACATGCGGCCCTGGTTGACCGACGCGCTCCAGGCCGAGCCGCCGACCGAGGAGCCGACGCCCGCGACCGCCGGGTCCGCCAAGACGATGTCGAGCGCCTTCAATTGCATGTCGACCATCGCCTTGTAGGAGATGTCCGGCGAGGCGCGCGTGGAGGTGAAAATGAGCCCGGTGTCGTCCTGCGGGAAGAAACCCTTCGGCGTCTTGATGTAGAGATCGACGGTGAGCGCGATCGTCGCCGTGAACACGACCATCATCAGCACGCGATGCTCGAGCAGCACCTGCAGGCTCGCGCCGTAGGCCCGCGTCAGGCGCGACAGCACCCATTCGACGGCGCGGTCGAAGCGCGTCTCGGTCCGGCTCGGCACCGCGCGCACGTAATGCGCGCAGATCATCGGCGTGACGGTGAGCGACACGATGGTCGAGACCAGAATCGCAAACGCAAGCGTCACCGAGAACTCGCGGAACGCGCGCCCGACGATCCCGCCCATGAACAGCAGCGGGATGAACGCCGCGACCAGCGAGATGCTGATCGAGATCACCGTAAAGCCGATCTGCCGGGCGCCCTCGATGGTGGCGCGCAGCGGCGAATGGCCCTTCTCCATGTTGCGGAACACGTTCTCGATCATCACGATCGCGTCGTCGACCACGAAGCCGACCGAGACCGCGAGCGCCATCAGCGAGAGATTGTCGATCGAGAAGCCGACACACCACATCAGTGCGCAGGTGCCGGCAAGCGAGAGCGGCACCGTGATGCCGGCCGCGATCGTCGGCGTGGCGCGGCGCAGGAACACGAACACCACCAGCATCACCATGCCGATCGTGCCGAGCAGTGTGAGCTGCATGTCGCCGACGCTGGCGCGGATCGTCCCCGTCCGGTCGGACAGGATCGAGACGTCGATGTCGGAGGGGATCCACTTCTTGATCTCGGGGATCAGCGCACGGATGTTGTCCACCGTCTCGATGACGTTGGCGTCGCCCTGCTTGGTGATGATCAGCAGCACCGAAGGCTGCCGGTTGTACCAGGCCGCCGAACGGCTGTTGCGCGTGCTCTGCTCGACGCTCGCGATGTCGGAGAGCCGCACGATGTTGCCGTTCCTGGACTTCACCACCAGCGTCTTGTAGTCGGGCGCGGTGCGCAGCTGATCGTTGGTGCCGACCGTCGTCGAGAGGCCGCTGCCGTCGAGCACGCCGAGCGGGCTTTGCGCGTTCGCGCCGGCAATCGCCGTGCGCACGTCCTCGAGCGCGATCCCGGCCGACGCGATCGCGCCCGGATTGACCCGCACCCGCACCGCGGGCTGTTCGGCGCCGCTTACCGTGACGTCGGCGACGCCGGACACCTGCGCGATGCGCTGCGCCACCACGGTGTCGGCCGCGTCATAGATCGCGCTCGGCAGCACGGTCTTCGAGGTCAGCGCCAGGATCAGCACCGGCGTGGCGGCGGGGTTGAACTTGCGGAATGACGGGATCGACGGCAGGTCGCTCGGCAGATCGGTCAGCGAGGCGTTGATCGCGGCCTGCACGTCGCGCGCCGCGCCGTCGATCTTGCGGTTGAGGTCGAACTGCACCGTGATGCTGGTCGAGCCGAGCGAAGACACCGACGTGATCTCGGTCACGCCCGCGATGGTACCGAGATTGCGCTCGAGCGGTGCCGCGACGGTGGCCGCCATGATGGCCGGATCGGCGCCCGGCCGGCTCGCCGACACACGAATGGTCGGCAATTCGACGTTCGGCATGCTGGCGACGGGCAGGAAGCGATACGCCACGATCCCGATCAGCAGGAGACCGACCGCGAGCAATGTCGTGCCCACCGGCCGCATGATGAACGGGTAGGAGACGTTCATCGCCTCACTCCGCCGCCTGCGGCGCGGGACGCGGCGTATCGCGCGTGAGGCGCAGCCGCAGCCGTTCCAGCGCCAAATAGATGACCGGCGTGGTGTAGAGCGTGAGCAACTGGCTCAGCAGCAGGCCGCCGATGATGGTGACGCCGAGCGGAAAGCGCAGTTCCGAGCCGGTGCCGCTTTCGAGCGCGAGCGGCAGCGCGCCGAACAGCGCCGCCAGCGTCGTCATCATGATCGGACGGAAACGCAGCAGCGAGGCCTGCACGATCGCGTCGCGCGGCGACTGTCCCTCGCGCCGCTCGGCTTCGAGTGCGAAGTCGATCATCATGATGGCGTTCTTCTTCACGATGCCCATCAGGAGCACGATGCCGATCAACGCGATCACCGAGAGGTCCTGTCCGACCAGCATGAGCGCGAGCAGCGCGCCGACGCCGGCCGACGGCAGCGTGGAGAGGATCGTGAGCGGATGGATGAAGCTCTCGTACAGCACGCCGAGCACGATGTAGATCGTCACCACGGCGGCGAGAATGAGCCACGGCTCGTTCTGCAGCGACTTGGCGAACTCCGCGGTGTCGCCCGAATAGCTGCCGATCACCGAGGCCGGCATGCCGATGACGCGCTCGGCCGAGGAGATGATCGCGACCGCGTCGCCGAGTGCTGCGCCGTGTGCCAGGTTGAAGCTCAAGGTCACCGAGGGGAACTGCTCCTGATGCGCGATCGCGAGCGGCGCGGTGGTGCGGATCATCTCGGCGAAGGCCGAGAGCGGCACCTGCGTGCTGTTGGCACCGGGCGTGAAGCTCGACAGCGGCTGGATGTTCTGCGCGCTCGACGACTGCAGCGGCTGGCTCGGGATGTTCGCCGGGATGTAGATCTTCGACAGCGCCGACGGATCACGCTGGTACTGCGGCGCGGCTTCGAGGATCACGCGGTACTGGTTCGCCTGCCCGTAGATCGTTGAAATCTGGCGCTGGCCGAACGCGTCGTTGAGCGTGTCGTTGACCACCTGCATCGAGATGCCGAGCCGGCCGGCCTTCTCGCGGTCGACATTGATCATCACGCGCAGGCCGCCCTCCTGCGCTTCCGACGAGACGTCGCGCAGCGTCGCGTTGTCGCGCAGCGCATCGGCCAGCCGGTCGGACCACAGCGCCACTTCGGCGGCGTCGGTGGCGACCAGCGTGTACTGGTATTGTGCACGGCTCGCGCGCGTCGATATCTGGATGTCCTGCACCGGCTGGAAGAACACCGTCATGCCGGCGATGTCGGCAATCGCGTGCTGGAAGCGGTCGATGATCTCGTTCACCGCCGCCTTGCGCTCGCCGCGCGGGTGCAGCGTGATGGTCAGCCGCCCGGCATTCGGCGTGGCGTTGAGCGGGCTGACGCCGACCACCGAGACGACCCCGGTCACGTCCGGGTCCTGTCTGATCTTGTCGGCGACCAGTTTTTGCAGCCGCTGCATCTCGGCGAACGAGACTTCGGTGCCGGCTTCCGTCACCGCCGTGATGAGGCCGGTGTCCTGCAGCGGCAGGAAACCCTTCGGCACGACGAAATAGAGCCACACCGTGGCGGCAAGCGTCACGGCGGTCATCAGCAGGGTCAACGTCTGGTGGCGCAGCACCCATTCGAGGCTGCGGCCGTAGGACCTCACGGTGCCGTCGATCAGGTTATTGGCCCAGCGCATCCGGCGATCGCCGGCGCTGCCCTCGTGGCGCAACAGCTTGGCGCACATCATCGGCGTCAAGGTCAGCGACACGATCGCCGAGACCACGACCGCGATGGTCAGTGTCAGCGCGAACTCGCGGAACATGCGCCCGACGAGGCCGCTCATGAACAGCAGCGGGATGAACACCGCAATGAGAGACACCGTCAGCGAGATGATGGTGAAACCGATCTCGCGCGCGCCGCGCATCGCGGCATCGAACGGGGACTCGCCCTTCTCCATGTGGCGCACGATGTTCTCGATCATCACGATCGCATCGTCGACCACGAAGCCGGTGCCGATGGTGAGCGCCATCAGCGAGAGATTGTCGAGCGAGAAGCCCGCGAACCACATCACCAGGAACGTCGCGATCAGCGAGAGCGGCAGCGCGACACCCGCGATGATGGTCGCCCGGATGGTGCGCAGGAAGATGAACACGACGAGCACCACAAGCCCGACCGCGAGCATCAGCGTGAACTGCACGTCGCGGATCGAGGCGCGGATCGTGTCGGTGCGGTCGTGCACCACGGTGAACTTGGCGCCCACGGGGAGGATGCGGCGCAGCCGCGGCAGCTCGGCCTGGATGTTCTGCACCGTCTGGACGACATTCGCGCCGGGCTGGCGGCGGATGTCGATGATCACCGCCTGCTCGCCGTTGTGCCAGCCGGAGACCTTCGCGTTCTCCAGCCCGTCGACCACTTCGGCGACGTCGCGCAGCATCACCGGCGCGCTGTTGCGATAGGCGATCACCAGCGTGCGGTAGGCTTCGGCGGCTGCGAGCTGGTCGTTCGCCGCAATCGTGTAGGACTGCGACGCACCGTCGAACGCGCCCTTCGGCCCCGCCACATTGGCGTTGACGATCGCCTGGCGGATGTCTTCGAGCGCGAAGCCATAGGCGGCAAGGCGCGGCAGATCGACCTGGATGCGTACCGCCGGCTTGATGCCGCCCTGCGTCGAAACATTGCCGACCCCGGAGATTTCGCTCAAGCGCTGCGCCAGCAGCGTGTCGGCAAGGTCGCTCAGATTGCGCAGCGACACGGTCTGCGAGGTGAGCGCGAGCGTGACGATCGGCGTGTCGGCCGGGTTCACCTTGGAATAGACCGGCGGATACGGGAGATTGCGCGGCAGCGAGGCGGCCGCCGCGTTGATCGCGGCTTGCACGTCCTGCGCGGCAGAGTCGATGTCGCGGTTCAAGTCGAACTGCAGCGTGACCTGGCTGATGCCGTAGGAACTCGACGAGGTCATCGTGGCGAGCGATGGGATCTGGCCGAACTGGCGCTCGAGCGGCGCCGTCACCAGCGCCACCATCGTGTCGGGCGAAGCGCCGGGCAGCTGCGTCGTCACCTGGATGGACGGGAAATCCACCTGCGGCAGCGCCGACACCGGCAGCCACAGATAGCCGAGCAGCCCGCCGCACAGCACCGCGACCCCGAGCAGCGAGGTCGCGATCGGCCGCGTGATGAAGGGCGCCGAGACATTCATTGCTTGGTACTCGGCGGGCTCGCCGTGTTCTCGGAGCGGCGGCGCTCCTTGCCGTCGGTGTTTTCAGCGCCGGCCCCGCCGTCGCGCTTGCGGCGGCGTTCGGACGGCCCGGGAGTGGGCGCTTGCGTCGTGTCGGCAGGTGCCGCATCGGGCTGGCCTTCGCCGGCCTGCACGCGCACGCGCGTGCCGTTGGAGAGCCGTGTGAAGCCGGTGGTGACCACGCGCTCGTCCGGCTTCAGGCCGTCCGGGATCACCGCGCTGGTGTCGTCCTGCTGCCCGACCTTGACCGCCCGCACCGCGACCTTGCTCTCCGCGTCGACCGCATAGACGAAGGTTCCGTTCGGCCCGCGCTGCACCGCCGACACCGGCACCACGACGACCTGCTTCAGCGTCTCGACCAGCACGCGCACGTTGACGAACTGTCCGGGCCAGAGCTGGAGCTGCGCGTTGGGAAACTCCGCCTTCATCCGGATCGTGCCGGTGGTCTGATCCATCTGGTTGTCGATCACCTGCAGCGTGCCGCGATCGAGGACCGTCTTGCCGTCGGCCGCCACCGCGTCGACCGGCAGCGTGCCCTGCGCGAAGGCCTTGCTGACCTGCTGATATTGCTGCTGCGGCAGGTTGAAGACGACCGAGATCGGCTGGATCTGCGTGATCACCACGACGCCGTTGGCGTCGCCCGCCTGCACCAGGTTGCCTTCGTCGATCAGCCGCAACCCGGTGCGGCCGTCGAACGGCGCGGTGATCTTGGTGTAGCTGAGCATCGCACGGGTATTGTCGATCGCCGCCTGATCGCCCTGCACCTGCGCCTCGAGCTGCGCGACCAGCGCCTTCTGGGTATCGGCCTGCTGCTTCGAGCCGGAGTTCGACGCCGCCAGCCGCGTGTAGCGGTCGAGATCGATGCGCGCATTGGCGAGCGTCGCCTCGTCCTGCGCCTTCTTCGCCACCGCCTGATCGTACTGCGCCTGATAGGTGCGCGGATCGATCTCGGCGAGCACGGCGCCGCGCTTCACGTCCTGCCCCTCGCGGAACAGTATCTTGACGATCTGACCGCCGACCTGCGGACGTACCGTCGCGGTGTTCAGCGCCTTGGTGTTGCCGACCGCATCGAGATAGATCGGCACGTCGGCGCTGCGCGCGGGCGCGACCAGCACCGGCGCGGGCTGATCCTGGAACGCGCGCGCGCGCTTCTGTTTCTGCTGTTCCTGCTGTTTGCCCATGAACACATAGGCGCCGACCGCGACGACAATCGCGATGACGACGGCGATGGGCAGGATGCGACCAAGCTTCATCGTGCGTCCTTCTTGGCGCGCAGCGCCGCGCGTCGCCCGCGGTCGCTCGCGATCTCGTCCGGCAGCACCCAGCCGCCGCCGACCGCCTGGAACAGGCTGACGATCGCCTGCAATCGCGTCAGGCGCACGATGACGAGCTGATCCTGCTCGGCGAACAGCGTGCGCTGCGTGTTCAGCACGGTCGTGATGTCGATCGTGCCGGTGCGAAGCTGCGTCTCGGACAGCTCGTAGGCGCGCCGCGCGGTCGCGACCGCCTCGGTCTGCAACCGCTCCTGCTCGGCGAGGTCCTGCACCGCGATCAGCGCGCGCTCGACGTCGCCGAAGCCCGAGAGGATCGCCTTGCGGTAAAGCTGCAGCAGCTCGGTGCGGCGACCCTTCTGCAGGTCGAGCTGGCTGAGCAGGCGGAAACCGTCGAACAGCGGCTGGCTCAGGCTTCCGGCGACCGAATAGACCGCGGACGCCGGCAGGAACAGCGTGTTGAGTGCCGTGCTGACATAGCCGCCCGAGCCGGTGAGCGAGATGCTCGGAAACAGCGCGGCGCGCGCGCTCTCGACACTGGCGTTGGCGGCGGCAAGCTGCACCTCGGCCTCGCGGATATCCGGGCGCTGCAGCAGCAGATCGGACGGCAGGCCGGGCGAGACGCGCTGCGCCACGATGCCGGTCAGGCTGCCGCCGCGCACGGTCACCCGCGCGGGCGCATCGCCGAGCAGCACCGCGAGCGTGGCGATGTTCTGGCGCAATTGCTGATCGAGCGGCGGGATGGCGGCGCGCTGCTGCGCGACCAGCGATTCCTGCTGCGCGATGTCGAGGCCACTCGCGGTGCCGACGCCGATGCGGTCCTGATAGACTTTCAGGATGCGCGTCGCCGCGTCCACGTTGCTGCGCGCGATGCGCAGCCGGTCCTGCGCGGCGAGGACCTGGAAGTAGGTGTTGATGACGGTCGAGACGGTGGAGAGAACGATCACCTCGCGGTCGAAGCGGCTCGCGACCGCGGTGAATTCCGCCGAGCGCAGCGCCGCGCGGTTCTTGCCCCAGAAATCGATCTCATAGCTCGCATTGAGCACCGCGCTGAAGCGGTTGCTCTCGGCCCCGCCCGCGCGCGCGCGCTGCGCCACGCCGTCGAAATTGATTGCCGGCAGCAGCGGTGCGCCCGCGATGCGGGTCTGCGCGTCGGCCTGCTCGATGCGCGCGACCGCCGCCGCGATGTCGAGATTGGCGAGCTGGGCGCGCTCGACCAGCGTGGTCAGTTCGCGCGAGCGAAAGCCGCGCCACCAGTCCGGCGCCGGCAGCGCGGCGTGCGGCTTGACGGCGGCGGCGCGATATTTTGGCGGGACGTCGATGTCCGGGCCGGGCACGGTCTCGGTCGTCAGACAGCCGGACAGCAGCGAGCTGAGCGCGAGCGCGAGCGCGCCGCGGATCGCATTCCGCCCGGCCGCCTCGGTTTGCCCGATTGTTCTCACGGTGTCGATTGCCCTCGCTTCTTCGTTGAGCATGGTCTTTTCGGAAAACCGGTATCCACTTTTCCGGACCATGCTCTAGCGTGTGTTCGTATTGGTGCGCGGTGACGGCCACTCGGACAGCCTGGTCCGTCCCTCGCGCGACATGTCGCCGGCCGCGCTCGCGATGATGTCCTGCATCGTCTGCTCGTAGACCGGGCGCGCGGCACGTACCTCGCCGAAGGCGGCGCGCAGTTGCGCGGCATCGAACGGCTCGGCGCGCATCGCGGCCTGGACGCGCTCGAACGCGCGGTTCAATCCTTCGCGCCCGCCTTCGGCCGCGGCTTCGCGTGCGCGGAGCGCGGCGCGCAGTTTCTCGGCGTCGGCTGCCGGCAGCGGCGCCGCGAGCCGTTCGATGCGCGCGGCGGCCGTGCGCGGCCGCTCGGTTGCGGCGGGCTGCGGCGGCGCCAGCGCGTGGCGCAGCGCGAGCGCGCCGACCGTGCCGATGAACAACAGGTTGAGCGCGAGCGAACCGATCAGCCACCAGCGCGTGGAGCGGTCCTGAAACTCCAAAGTCATCGTCATGGCCGTAATCCCAGATCGAGATCGAACACGTTGCCGGCGTCCTCGGCGGCCGCGACCCGCACCAGGTCGAGATCGGCGGCGATGCGGGCGCCGAGGTTGGACAGACCGATCGTGATGCCGAGCACGGCGGCGGCGGCCAGCATGGCGACCCGTGGCCAGGCCGGCGCGAAATTCCAGTCGGTCAGCGCGGCGGGCCACCAGGTGAGCGCGCGCTTCTGCGGCGGCAGCGCCGCCGACTCGAGCTTGCGCACGACGCGCTCCGCCGCCGCATCCCCGGCATGCGGATCTGCCGCCATGCGGCGCAGTGCGGTTTCGAGATCGCTCATGGACGTCTCCTTGATTCGTTTGCGCATGATCTTTTCCGAAAACCGGTACCCACTTTTCGGGATCATGCGCTAACGTGATTCGCCGAGCGTCGCGCGCAGCGACCGCTTGGCGCGGACGAGCAAAGTCTCGATGCCGGCGACCGACGTGCCGAGCACCGCTGCGGCTTCGGCGTTACCGAGGCCTTCCTGGTAGGTGAGCACGATCGTGGCGCGCTGACGCGCCGGCAACCGGTCGATCGCCGCGGCGAGCTGCCGGTCGCGCTCGCCCAGTTCGAGCGCCGCGCCGGCATCGGGCGCGGGATCGGCCGGATCGCCGGCCGCCGCCAGCGGCAGGTCGGCCGGGCGCCGCTTCGCGTTGAGGCAAAGATTGATGACCACGCGATAGAGCCAGGTGCGGAACGCAGCCTCGGGGCGCCAGCGCGGCGCATTGATCCAGACCTGCAGGAAGGCGTCCTGCACAATCTCTTCGGCAAGTGCCTCGCTCCCCAAAATCCGCCGCGCGAGGCGCACGGCGCCGGCCGCGTGACGTCGCGCCAGCTCCCGAAAGGCGCGTTCGTCGCCCTGGGCGGCGCGCGCCATGAGGTCATGATCGGGCGGCCCGTCCATGCGGACATTGTGAACCCGGCGCGCATCCTTGTCGCGGCGAGGTCAGCTTGCGGCTTGTGGGAAACGTGCCCGCTCATAGCTAATTGAACACGGGGCGGCGCCAAATCCTGCGGTTCCGCAACTGGACTTTCTTCAAATCCCATGCGATGCCCGGACCGAAGGCGCGAGCGATAGAGTTATCATGCTGGATTCATTAAAGAATTTTCTCTCCGATCTGGCCGGCGGCGACAAGCATCCGGGCCGCTTCGAGCAAAACGATTACCGCCTTGCCGCGGCCGCGCTGCTGATCCATGCGGCGACCATCGACGGCAAGGAAACCGGCGCCGAACGCGACAAGCTGCGCGCGGTGCTGAAATCGCGCTTCTCGCTCGACGACGCGGGGACCAACGAACTGGTCGATACCGCGACGCTCGCCGAGAACGAGGCGGTCGATCTCTATCGCTTCACCAGCCTGATCAATCGCACGCTCGACGAGAAGGGCCGTCTCGGAATTGTCGAGATGATGTGGGAAGTCGTGTTCGTGGATGGGCGCGTGAACGAATTCGAGGACAATCTGATGTGGCGCGCCGCCGATCTTCTCGGTGTATCGTCGCGCGACCGCATCGCGTTGCGCCGCCGGGTGGCGGGCGAGCAGGCGGACAGCGAGAGTAACGCGTAAGGCGCATGATCCCGAAAAGCATGTCCTCGACCCCGATCGGGGATGGGAACCGGTTTGCGGACAAGATCACGCGCAAAGAAGATCCGGACTTTCGGCTGACCGGGATGGGGCGAGCGCGATGTCGATCTTCAAACCCGTCACGGTGGTGACCGGCGCCTCGGTCGGTATCGGCGCGGCGCTGGCGCGCGTGTTTGCCAGGAACGGCCACGAGGTCGCGCTGGTGGCGCGGCGCGAGAAGGAGATGGTGCTGCTCGCGAACGAGCTCGCCGTCTCCTGCAAATACAAGCCGCATGTCATCACGGCCGACCTGCAGCGCTCCGACGCGCCGGCACGCATCGCGCACGAGCTGCTCGGGCGCGGGCTCGAGCCCGCGATCGTGGTCAACAATGCGGGCTTCGGCCTGCACGGCGAAGCCGCATATCTCGATCGCGGCGAGCAGTTGGCGATGCTCGATCTCAATGTGCGGGCGCTGACCGACCTGTCGCTGCGCTGGATCGACGGCATCGTGAAGCACAAGGGCGGCATTTTGAACGTCGCCTCGGTCGCGGGCTTCCTCCCCGGCCCCGGCATGGCGGTCTACTACGCCTCGAAAGCCTATGTGCTCTCCTTCACCGAGGCGCTCGCGCTCGAGCTCGAGCCGCGAGGCGTGCGCGTCACCGCGCTCTGTCCGGGTCCGGTGCTGACCGAATTCCAGATGCGCGCCGGGGTCGACACGAAGGAGCCCTCATGGCTGCTCCGCCGCTCCGCGCAACAGGTCGCGCAGGCGGGCTATGACGGCTTCATGGCGCGCAAGCGCGTGGTCATTCCCGGCATCGGCAACAAGTTCGTCAGTTTCCTGCCGCGCCTGTTGCCGCGCGGGCTGATGCTCAAGACGATCGAGGGCTACCAGCGCGGGCGCGGGCGGCGCGCCGAGAACCGGAAAAAGCGGCCGAAGTTCTGAATATCCGCGCTGCCCGGCAGGGCCCGTTGGCCTTGAAATTGCCTGTTAATCCGTTACGAGTGAAATAACTGCTGCTTCGGCCGAAATGCCACGATGACCGAGAAGGTTCTGATCATCCTGCACCAGGAGCAATCGACGCCCGGACGCGTCGGTTATGCCCTCAGGGATCGCGGCTACGCTCTCGACATCCGCCGGCCGCGCTTCGGCGATCCGCTGCCCACCACGCTTGCCGAGCACGCCGGCGCGGTGATCTTCGGCGGCCCGCAAAGCGCCAACGATCCCGACGATTTCATCAAGGCCGAGATCGACTTCATCGGCGTGCCGCTGCGCGAGAACAAGCCCTATCTCGGCATCTGTCTCGGCGCGCAGATGCTGGCGAAGCACCTCGGGGAGCGCGTCGCGCCGCACCCGGAAGGCAAGGCCGAGGTCGGCTACTATCCGATCAAGCCGACCGCCGCGGGCCGCGCGATCTGCAACTGGCCGGCCTACATGTATCAGTGGCACCGCGAGGGCTTCGATTTGCCGCGCGGCGTCGAGCTGCTCGCCGAGGGTGATATTTTTCCGATCCAGGCATTCCGCGCCGGTTCGGGCTTCGCGATCCAGTTTCACGCCGAAGTCACCCACGCGATGATGTGCCGCTGGACCACGCGCGGGCACGCGCGCATGGACTTGCCCGGCGCCAAGCAGCGCCACGAGCATTTCGCCGACCGGCCCGTGTACGATCACGGCATCCGCGCGTGGCTGTCGGATTTTCTCGACCATTGGCTTCGCGTTGGAAAGCCGCAGCAGCGGCTCGAGGCGGCGGAGTAGCCACAAGCTCGGTTATCCCTCCCCCGAAGGGGGAGGGTGGTCGCCGAAGGCGACCGGGTGGGGCCTTACGTTGCATCGGAAGACCCCACCCGGCCGGCCGGGCGGCCGGCCACCCTCCCCGAAGACGGGGAGGGATAAGTAGAGAGAGCGTCACGTCTTCTCCCCCTCCAGACTGTCCGCGCGCCACAGCTGCGGAAACAGCTTCGTCCAGATCGCCGCGATGACCAGCGTGCCGATGCCGCCGACCAGCACGGCCGGCACCGCGCCGATCAGCGACGCCATCGCGCCGGCGCGGAATTCGCCGAGCTGATTCGACGCGCCGATGAAGAGGCCGTTCACCGCGGTGACGCGACCGCGCACCGCGTCGGGCGTGCCGAGTTGCACCAGCGTCATGCGGATCACCA
>Ga0207683_10003881_pt1 | contig 12965 bp, 8 predicted proteins | sample KBSM73metaG_FD_184333 | JGI IMG/M metagenome (GOLD analysis project Ga0207683, IMG submission 184333) | Miscanthus rhizosphere microbial communities from Kellogg Biological Station, Michigan, USA - KBS M7-3 metaG (SPAdes) (version 2) | ecosystem: Host-associated > Plants > Roots > Rhizosphere >...
TGTATCTTCGGCAACGGCGCAAGGGGAAACCGAGGGACTTCGGCCTCGCGTCGTTTTGGGAAAGCAAAAAAGAGCCACAGGCCGCAGGGGCGGCTGGACAGAGGCTCGGGGAATCGAAGGAGAGCCGAGCCGCTTCTCCTTCCGTCGACACATAGAGGAGAGGTATCCCACCGATGATCCACCGCATCCACGAGAGGCTCGGCACCGCCGGCTTCCTCATCGCCATCGTCGCCCTGGCCGCCGCGCTCAGCGGCACCGCCCTCGCCGCTTCGGGCGCGCTCACGGGCAAGCAGAAAAAGGAAGTCACGAAGATCGCCAAGAAGTACGCGGGCAAGCCGGGCGCTCCCGGAGCTCCCGGTGCGGCAGGGCCGGTCGGCCCAGCTGGTCCCGCCGGTCCCAAGGGGGACACCGGCGCTCAGGGCGACCAGGGCAAACAGGGCATCCAGGGCAAACAGGGCATCCAGGGAATTCAGGGCGTCCCGGGTAAAGACGGCGAAACCGGGTTCACCGAAACCCTGCCGCCGGGCAAGACTGAGACGGGCACCTGGGGGATGGCGCTTTCGCCGACGGAAAGCACCGTCGAATTCGATATCCCGATCTCCTTCCCGATCCCGCTGCCGAAAAGTGGTAAAGCGGTCTCCTTCACCGTCGAACAGATCGAACTCGAACAGTTCGGAGAAAACGCCGGTACCAAGTGCACCGTGGAAGCAAGCGAACCGAGCTGCATCGACACCGGATGCCGTTGGAGCTTCAATGACCGTGACGCCAAACCGGAAGCGCAGACCCCCGGAACCCTATGCGTGTTCTTGCAGGAAGAAGCAACCGCAACTTCCCTTAAAACGATCAGGGCCCCTGGCGAAATTTTCGCATCGGGGATCTACGGACCCGCGGGCGCTCTTCTACTGATGAACAAGGGCGCCACTGGCGGTCCAAGTCCGGTGGACGCGTACGGGGTCTGGGCGGTCACTGCGCCGACGGCATAACCAGATGTATCCGCCTCAGCCGCTCTCGGCCGAGGCGGATACACCGCACCCACCCCCGACCCATCGGCCCAACTCCCACACCTACCACCGAGCGAGGATTTACATGACGCATCTTCTTCCGAGAGCGCCCTTCCGCCTCCTTGCCCACCTCACTGCGGTCCTGTCGATCGTTGGACTATTCAGTGCCGTGGGGGCGACGGCCGCCACGTATGAAACGGTCGACACCTTTGGAGGAACTCCGACGCCACCCGCGTCGGGCGAAGAATGGCCGGAAGACGTGCAGCTCGGGGGTGCGGCCGGCATGGCCATCAACCGCACCGGTGCCGGTGGGGTCCCGAAAGGCACCATCTTCGTCGCGGTTACCCGTGTCTTTACCGGCGGCGATAGCACCAAACCCCAATTGGCACCCGGGGTCGCCCGCTACGCACCTGACGGCACGTTTGAAGAGACGTTCACCGACCTCGGCCGATGTGGCCCGATCGTGCCGGGTTCCCCTGTCTGCGGAAGCCGACCCAGCGGTGGCGCCGGCGTCGATGTGGACATCGACCAGACCACCGGCAATATCTATCTGATCAATACCGAAGATGGCGGCGTAAAACCACCGATCACGCTATTTGCTCCTGACGGGTCCGACGTCATCGATCAATTCGGCGCGATCGCGAAATTTGGCGAAACCGCCACTGAAAGCCCGGACCGCATTCACGGTGGCCCTGTCGGGATTGCGGTCAACGATGACGGTGAAGTCTACGTCTACGATGAAGACACCTCTTCCGACTTTTACAAGCGCCTGATGGTGTTCAAACCGCAGGCTCCGGGCGACTATGAACACTACGTCTACGCTGGGAAAGAGAACGATATCGGAGGCACCTTTGCCTTCTCGCCTAAACCGCAAGCTCCAGTATTGGACAATGCCGGAAACATCTTTTCCGGTGGTGACGGGTTTATCGCCAAGTACGATCTCTCCGTTTCGAGAACGACCCCCGTTTGCACCTTCACCGTAGGCTCCGGGATCACCGCCTTCACGGTCAATCCGGCCACCGGAGAAGTCTTCTATTACAGCAGTGCGAACCGCAAACTCCACCTGCTCAACCCCTGTAACGCACAGGGGAAATTCGTTGAGACCGAACCGGCGTTCAAAGCAGTTCCCGAACGCGATTTCCTTTCAGCTCTCGCATTCGATCCCACCCGCGTTTTCGAGGAAGGGACCCCACCGGGGGTCCTCTACGGAGTCGCTCCGAATGGAGACAACACCGGCGGCGGCGGCGATCCAAAACAAAGCGCGCTCGGATACGTCTTCTCCCGGCCGCCCAATCTGACCCCGGTTGTCGAATCGGAGAGCGTCTCGAACGTCAGGACGACGAGTGCGGTCCTACGCGCCCTGATCAACCCGAAGGGGTCGCTCACGAGCTACTCGTTCCAGTACATCGACCAGGCGTCCTGGGAAGCGAACGATCCCTCGGAGCGGTTCGCGGGGGCGACCGAGGCTCCGGTCGGCGGCGCTGTATTGGGCAGCGGCCAGATACCGTTGCTCGCCACTGCCGCGGTCTCCGGATTGGCTCCAGGGCTCACCTATCACTACCGGGCGGTCGCGACTAGCGCCCAAGGCTCGGCCAACGGCGCCGATCAGGTGTTCCGCACTTTCGTTCTGGTGCCCGCCGGCCTGCCGGACGGTCGCGCCTATGAGCTGGTCACGCCTGCTCAGAAGAATGGCGGCGAGCCCATACCGCTTCAGCCCGGCCTTGGCAGCTGCCAAGGCTGCAAGCCGGGTTTGGCGATCAACACCCGCTTCCCGGTGGAGGTTTCCCCCGATGGCGACTCGCTCGCCTACATGAGCCAGCCGTTCCGGCTCAACACCGGTCCTACCGAATACGACCAGGCTATCTCCCGGCGCACCGCCAGCGGGTGGCAGGCGATCGGCATCGGCCCGCCGGGGATCGGGACCGGAGAACCGTTTGCCGCCTTGGATCTGGACACGGAGATGAAGCGAGCAATCATCTCCGTGAACAATCCGGCGCTGGCTCCGGAAGCGCCGCGCGACTTCGTCAATCTCTTCACGCAGGCAACCAATGACCCGCTGGCACTCGAGCCCTTCCTGAAGGCAACGCCGCCCCACCGGGACAGCACCGGGAGCAACATCTTCCGGCTCCGGTACGCCGGGGCCTCGACGGATCTCTCACGGGTCTTCTTCATAGCCAACGACGCCCTTACCCCGGCGACCGCTGTGGCGCCGGCGCCCGAGGTCGGCGCCCTCAATGAGTTCAACCTCTATGAATGGTCGGAAGGAGAGCTCCACCTAGTCAACGTCTTCCCGGGCAACGCCTCAACCGCGCCGGGGGCGGACTTCGGCGCCCCCCGGCTCGACAACAACCACGCGCCGATCCTCGACCACGTGGTCTCCGAGGACGGCTCCAGGGTGTTCTGGCGCGATGCGGCGGGCCAGGTGTTCGTGCGGGAAGACGCGGAAACGACGCGAGAAATCCCAGTCGCGGGCCAGTTTTTGAGCGCCAGCGCCGACGGTTCGAAAGTGCTGCTCTCAAATGGGGAGATCTATGACCTCGAAACCAGCACGACGACCGATCTCACCGAGGGCGCAGCCGGCTTCCTCGGCCTGGCCGGAAGGACCGACGATCTGTCGAGGCTCTACTTCGTAGCCACCTCGGTCTTGGACGAATCCTCCAACGGTCAGGGCGACGCTGCCCAAGCGGGCAAGCCAAATCTCTACGCCTGGGCGGAAGGGTCGGCCCGCTTCATCGCGACCTTGGACATAAAAGACAACAGTGGCTTCTCTGGCGACTGGGAAGCAGCACCGATCCAGCGCACCGCCGAGGCCAGCCCGAACGGGCATGTGCTCGCCTTCCAGTCGCAGGCGCCGCTGACCGGACAGGAAACCATCGGTGCCTGCCCTACCGTCACCACCAGCCAAGGTCCGTGTCCAATGGTCTACGTGTATGACTCCGACAGGGAATCTCTCACCTGCGCTTCCTGCAATTCAACTGGATCCCTTGCGCTCGGATATTCCGTATTGCCGACGACCCCGCCGACCGGCTCGACCAACCTGGCGCAGCCGCGCTTCGTCAGCGACAGCGGCCGGGTGTTCTTCGACAGCCAAGACTCCCTGTCGCCGCATGACACCAACAACGGGGTCGAAGACGTCTATCAGTACGAGCCAGATGGCACTGGAGGCTGCACCGAGGAAGGCGGCTGCGTCTCGCTGATCTCGGCCGGCCACGAACCGGTCGACTCGAACTTCCTCGCCGCCGACGCAACCGGGAAGAACGTCTTCTTCATCAGCCGTGACCGGCTCGTGCTCAAGGACAGGGATGACCTGCTCGACGTGTACGTGGCTCGGGAAGGGGGAGGGTTCTCAAGCGAAACCGAAGTCGGCAGAGGCGAATGCCAGGGGGAAGCCTGCCAGGCGCCGTACGCCCCTCCCAGCGACCCGACCCCCGCGTCACTGAACTACGACGGGGCCGGCAACGTCAACGAAAAGCCGCCTGCTCGCAAGCACAAGAAACATCACAAGAAGAAACACAAAAAGAAGAAGCACGCCAAGAAGCACAGCGGCGGCAAGCACAACCGTGGAGGCGCCAAATGATCACCGTCAGGAAATACGTCGCCTGTCTCGTCGCGCTCCTCTGCTTTGCGGTGCCTTCCGTCTCCCAGGCGGAGGAATTCGGCTTCGTTCCAGGGTCGGTTTCGGCAACTCCCCTGCGCAGCGACGGTTCGATCGAGAACCAGGCGGGCGCCCATCCGGATCGGTTCGTGGTCGACTTCGACATCAACGTCGACGAAGCGAGCCAAACTCCCATCGGCGGCCCGGTGCGTGACATCCTCGTCCACCTGCCTCCCGGCTTCGTAGGCAATCCCAACGCGATACCCACTTGCCCACGCCAGGCGTTCGAGGGGGATGGGCCGCACTGTTCGGGCGACACTCAGGTCGGCATCATCCGCGCAAACGTGATCGGCTTGGGTGAAATTCAGAACCCCCTCTACAACCTGGAGCCAACGCCCGGCCTGGCGGCGAAGTTGGGCTTCTCCCTCTTTCAGTTCGCCCCCTTCCAGGATGCCACCGTCGACAGCGAGAACGGATATGGGCTGATCGTGGCGGCCCCGAACATCCCACTCCCCATCACCAGCGCGACCGAGACGATCTGGGGGTCTCCGTCAGATGCCAGCCATGATCACGATCGGGTTTGCGGCAGACCCGACGGAGCCGGCATCCACGACTGTGCCGCCGGGGCGCCACGGCCGGCCTACTTGACCCTGCCCACCTCGTGTGGACAGTTCGAGACCACGATCAGTATGGACTCGAAGGAAGCCCCCGACGAGTACGTCACCGAGACGGTGTCGATTCGCAATGGCGCCGGCGACCCGGAACCGCTCACCGGCTGCGACGGGGTGCCGTTCGCGCCGAAGATCGCCGCCCAGCCGGCCTCCCGTGCCGCCTCGAATCCCAGCGGGCTCGACTTCGAGCTGAAACTGCCGAACCAAGGCCTCCTGGGTGCCGGCGCGATCGCCGAATCGGAGCCGCGGAAGACCGTGGTCACCCTGCCCGAGGGTGTCACCGTCAACCCGGCGCTGGCCGATGGGGTCGGTGTCTGCAGCCCGGCCCAGTACGCGGCCGAGAAGGTCGATTCGGCTCCGGGGGGAGGTTGCCCCGAAGCCTCGAAGCTGGGCACTGTGGTCGCGCAGACGCCACTGCTCGACGAATCGGTCGAAGGCGCTGTCTACCTGGCGACGCCGTTCGACAACCCGTTCGGCACCCTCACCGCTCTTTACCTGGTGGCGCGGGCGCCCGAACGCGGGATCATCGTCAAGCAGGCCGGCAAGGTCGAGTTCGACCAGGCGACCGGGCAGATCACGACCACCTTCGACGACCTGCCGCCGATCCCGTACAGCTCCTTCAAGCTGCACTTCCGCGAAGGCGCCCGGGCGCCGCTGGCGACCCCGGCCGCTTGCGGCGAATACCAGACCGTAGCCCGGATGACCCCGTTCTCGGCGACCGACGACTCTGAAGCGGTCACCGCTACCGGCAGCTTCCAGATCGAGCGCGGGGCCGACGGTGGCGCCTGCCCGAGCGGCGGGACCCCGTCCTTCCACCCGGGCCTGATGGCCGGCACCCTGAACAACGCGGCGGGGCGCTATTCCCCGTTCAATCTGCGGCTCACCCGCACCGACGCCGAACAGGAGTTCACCCACTTCTCAATCAAGCTGCCGCCCGGACTGGTCGGCAAGTTGGCCGGGATCCCGTTCTGCCCCGACTTCGCGATCGAAGCGGCGCGGAGCCGCGAACACGACGGCGGCGCCGGCGAGGAGCTGACTCTTCCCTCCTGCCCGGCCGCTTCGCAGATCGGCCGCACCCTGGTTGGCGCCGGGGTAGGCACCGGTCTCACCTACGTCCCCGGCAGCGTCTACCTCGCCGGTCCCTACAACGGCTCGGCGCTCTCGATCGTCGCCATCACCGCCGCCAAGGTCGGCCCGTTCGACGTCGGCACGGTGGTGATCCGCGAGGCGCTGAAAGTCAACCCGGAAACGGCGGAAGTGTTCATCGACGCCGCCAACTCGGACCCGATCCCGCACATCATCGACGGGATCCCGGTCCACGCTCGCGACATCCGCGTCTACACCGACCGGCCCGAATTCACCCTCAACCCGACCTCCTGCAAGCGGACGTCGACCGCCTCGACCGTGCTCGGCTCGGGCCTCGACTTCTCCACCGAAGCCGACGACCAGCCGGTCACCGTGACCAGTCCCTTCCAGGCAGCGGACTGCGCCTCGCTGGCTTTCAAGCCGAAGCTGGCGATCTCATTGAAGGGCGGGACCAAGCGCAACTCGCACCCGGCGCTGAAGGCGGTCGTCACCTATCCCAAGGGCAACAACGCCAACATCAGGGACGCCCAGGTGACCCTGCCGCACTCCGAGTTCCTCGAGAACGCCCATATCAAAACCATCTGCACCCGGGTCCAGTTCAAAGAAGGCTTGGTCCCCGGCGAAAAGTGCCCTGCCGCCTCGATCTACGGCAAGGCGCACGCGACGACGCCGCTGCTCGACGAACCGCTTTCGGGCCCGGTGTACCTGCGCTCCTCGAGTCATCCGCTCCCCGACCTGGTCGTGGCACTCAACTCGGGCAAGATCAACATCGACCTGGTCGGCCGGATCGACTCCCTGAACGGGCGGATCCGCAACACGTTCGAAGCGCTGCCCGACGCGCCGGTGAGCAAGTTCGTGCTCGAAATGCAGGGCGGCAAGAAGGGCCTGCTGGTCAACTCGACCGACATCTGCCGCGGCAAGCACCGGGCGAAGCTGGCCTTCACCGGGCAGAACGGGAAGAAGCTGGGGTCGAACCCGGCGGTCAAGGCCAAGTGCGGCGGGAAGGGCGGCAGGTAGGCCTCGGATGTGGAGAAGGGCGGGGGCCCTGGCGCTCGTCGGCATGGCATTGATCGGCATCTCGGCGGCGGGCGGCGCGGTGATCCAGAGGGGCGACCTCCGGATCACCGTGCAGGGCCAGGTCAAGCCGTTCAAGCTGCCGCGGACCGGGACCGCCCCGATCGCGGTCTTCGTCGCCGGCCACATCGGCACCCCCTCGGGGGCGATCCCGCCCCAGCTGCAGACGATGGACATCGAGGTCAACCGCCACGGCCTGCTGCGCTCCGCCGGACTGCCGACCTGCCGGCAGGGGCAGATCGAGACCGCCTCGACCCAGCGCTCGCTGCGCGTGTGCGGCGACGCGCTCGTCGGCTCGGGCCGCTTCTGGGCCAACGTCGTCTTTCCCGACCAGAAGCCGTTCCCGACCCGGGGCCGGTTGCTGATCTTCAACGGGCGGGCGGAAGGCAGGCCGGCGATCTTCGCCCACATCTACACCCGGAGCCCGTTCGCCACCTCGTTCTTGGTCGTCTTCGCGATCAAGCGGATCCACCGTGGCCCTTACGGGACCGAGCTCTCCGCTTCGCTGCCCGCGACCCTCGGCAACTGGGGGTTCGTCGACCGGATCAAGCTCACCCTGCGGCGGAAATACCGCCGGGCCGGAAAGGAGCTCAGCTTCTTCAACGCCGGCTGCCCGGCGCCGCCGCAAGCGGACACCACGGTCTTCCCCCTTGCCCGCGCGAGCTTCGGCTTCGCCGAGCGACGGCCGATCTCGCTGACGATCGTCAAGGCCTGTCGGGTGGCCGAGTGAGGCTGCGAGCGACCTTCGCGGTGGTGGCGCTGATCGGCGCGGCGGCGCTGCCGTCCCCGGCCCCGGCCAGCTACGACCCGGTTGGCGGCGGGGCGACCCGCTTCGTCCTCGACCCGGCCTTCCTCGGTCTCCTCGCCCACAACGGCGTCAAGCTCAGCGCCGTCGCCCCGGCCAGACTCAAGGGCGGGACGCTGACCCTGCCGCTCGGCGGCGGCAAGCTCGACCCGACGTCTTCCAACGGGACCCTGCGCCATGAGGGTGCGCTCGTCCTCGCCGGCCCCGGTGGTCGCATCCCGCTGAAGGCGCTGCAGCTGAAAACGACCGCTCGCGGCGCCCCCTTCACCGCCAAGGTCGGAGGCTCGCAGCTGAAGCTGGGCACGTCGCGTGGGCTGGCGGCGACGCGGCGCGGCTTCGACGCCGAGATCAAGGTCAGCTCCCTCGCGCTCTCGGCGAAGCTCGCCACTCGGCTCGGCAAGAAGCTGGCGCTGCGCGGAGTCCTCGAGCCTGGTCAGCCGCTCGGGCGGAGCGTCACCCGGGTGCGCCCCCAGACCGTGACCCTGCTCTCCGAGGGCGCCGCCAGCCTCTCCCTGGACCCCGGCTTCGAAGCCAAGCTGCGCTCTCTCTTCGTCGCGGTCAACCCGATCTTTCCCGCCGAACACCCCGGGGTCTTCACCCTGCCGGTTGGCGGCGGCAAGCTCTCGCCGGTGGGCCGGGAAGGGTTCGCGCAGACCGAAGGCTCGCTCGAATTCCTCCAGCTCGGCGGCGGCCAGCTGTTCTGGGGGGAAACCGGGCTGGACCTCGCCGCCGCCGTCGCAACCGCCGAAGTCGACGCCGAGCCCTCGCCGCCTTACGCGGGCAAGGTCGGCCGGATTCCGCTCGCCTCGCTGGGAGCGGGGGCCTTCGACGCCGATCCGCGGAGCCGGGCGCTTTCGCTCGCGGGAGCGCCGTTGACGCTCGACGCCGGGATGGCCGCCACCTTCAATCAGCTCTTCGCCGAGCCGCAGGGTCAGCACGACGTCTTCGAGGTCGGCGAACCGGTCGGAAGCATCTCCTTCGCTGCCCGAGGGCAGTAGGGGTGGGCGGCGATCCCGATGCGCATCGAAGAGATCCGCAGCGGTGTCGCCCGGCGCCTGCGCGGGCGACGGCGGGAGATCGAGCGGATCACCCTGACTCGGGTCTACGCCGTCTCGGAGACCGGTACCGACCCTGAGTACCTGGAGGGATTGCGCGGCGCTGTCGCCGCGGCGGTCGAGTACGGGATCGACGCGATCGAAAGCAGCGAGGACTCCGCTCCGCCGGCGCCGGCCGAGCTTCTGGCCCAAGCCCGGCTGGCCGCGCGCCATGGGGTCAAGCTGGAAACGGTCCTGCGCCGTTACCTGGCCGGCTACAGCCTGCTTGCCGACTTCATCATCGAGGAGTCCGAACGAGATGGCCTGATGACCGGCGCCTCCCTGAAGCGTCTGCTCAGGGTGCAGGCCTCGCGTCTCGATCGCCTGGTCGCCGCGGTCAGCGAGGAATATGCCCGCGAGGAGCGGGCGCGGCCGCGATCAGTGGGCGAGCGGAACGCGAGAAAGGTCGAGCGCCTGCTCGCCGGCGAGCCGATCGACACAGCCGACCTGGCCTACGACTTCGGTGCTCCGCATCACCTCGGCGCGATCGCCACCGGCGCCCGGGCCGGGGAGGCGATCGGGGAGATCGTCAAGGCGCTCGACTGCAGGCGGCTGGTGATCGAGTACGACCCTTCGACGGCATGGGTGTGGCTCGGCAGCCGCCGCCGCATCGATCCGGGGGAGCTGGAGCGGCTGGTCGCTCCTGGCTCGGCGGGCCTCGAGGCGGTTGCGATCGGCGAGCCGGGGGAGGGATTCACCGGTTGGCGCCTCACCCACCAGCAGGCCCGGGCGGCGCTGGCGGTCGCCAGGTCCGGCAGCGCCGGGTTCGCCCGCTATGCCGACGTGGCGCTGCTCGCCGCGCTGCTGCAGGACGACCTCGCCGCCACCTCGCTGCGGCAGCTCTATCTGGATCCTTTGAACGCGGATCGGGATGGGGGCGAGGTGGCACGGGACACGCTCCGCGCCTACTTCGCCTCCGAGCAAAACGTGACCTCGGCGGCGGCACACCTCGGGATCAACCGCAACACCGTCGCCAGCCGCCTTCGCGCGATCGAGGGGAGGATCGGGAGGCCGCTGGCAGCGTGCGGGCCCGAGCTCGTGGTCGCACTGCGCCTGGACCAACTGTCTGGTGAGGACGATTAGGCGCAGCGCCCGAATCCCGTCACGCCTTTCAGCACATTGACGGTGCGGTGGGCGACCCCTCGCGCGAAGCTCGGCGCACCGCAGGGAAATGCGGCACTTATGAATCCAGAGGAGAGATCAGCATGAACTCGAGATCAAGCAGTGGAGGCGCGCGACGCCTAGGCGTCGTCGCGCTGACCATGGCAGTTCTGGTCGTTGGCGCGCTGGTGCCAGCCGTCGCGGCAGCGGCCGCGCCCGTGAACACGTCTAAACCAACCATCGCCAGCCTGACCAAATACCCGCACGTCGGTACTGAAATGGTGATCACGTCGCCGGGACTATGGACGGGAAGCCCGAGCTTCACCTACCAGTGGGAACACTGCGTGTGGAACATCGGAGCGTGCTCGACCATAGCCGGAGCGACCACGTCCACCTACACCCCCACTTCGGCAGATATCACCTACGCGATCCGGTTGAAGGTCACCGGTACCAACAGCGAAGGGTCGGCAGTGGCATACTCGAAAGAATCCGCGCCGCTGACCGCACGCATGGCGGCCTGCGGCGGAACCACGCCCGGCACCGGCGTCTTCGAAGACTCCAACTGCCTCAAAGCCGGGGGCACGAAACAGTACGCATGGCGGTGGCCGTCCCCCCTTTCAGCTAACGGCAGCGGCGGGATCTTCCACATCAGGTGGCAGTGGAGCGGAGTGCCCTTCAGGGTGGACTGCAGCGATTCGAGCTCGACGAGTAACGAAGCCATCATCGGCGACAATCCGAGTGGCATCGTGGTGAATAATCTGCGACTCACGCTCAGCGGCTGCACCGTTTGGGAACCGGGGGGCCATGAATGCAGAGTCGCCGGCGGGAAAATCGCTTTGAACCCGATCAGCGGCTCCGCGATTGAACTCGGCAGCAACCCGCGGATCGAACTGAAACCGAGCGAAGGGAAATTGGGGACCATCTACTTCGAAGGGTGCTCACCTGACGTCCACTTCCTCAACATCGCCTACCCGATGGAAAACGCGAGCTTCTACGCGACGATGAGTTCGCAAAACCAGCTGATCCTGGTTCAGAAGACGCTCAACATGCAAGGCATGGAAGCCAAATGGGAAAGCGGCTTCACCAACCTGAAAACCAGCCTGAATGAAGTGATCGCGTTCCGGCCGTGAGGGCCTGAAAGAGGATTGCGCCGGGTCCAATTTGGATCCGGCGCCAGTCCTAAAATAGATCAAGTGGTATAAAAATTCGCTTGAGCAGTGAAGATAAGCGGAAATTTGTTCGCTTTTCCTATTGATATGTAGGCAAGATTGTGTATCTTTAGGTGGCTGTGTCAGGGGATCGGGGAAGCAGGGTCAGCAAGCGAAGGCCGGAGCCAGGGGGTCCGCTGCCGCGCGGTCGGCATGGGCTGAAGCCCGCGGAGGTCGCGGCGCACCAGCGTCAGCGCATCGCGGACGGGGTTGCGAGGGCGGTGGCGGAGCACGGCTACGGGAGTCTCACGGTCGAGCAGGTGATCGAGCTGGCGGGAGTGTCGCGCAGCACCTTCTACGTGCACTTCGACAACAAGCTCGAGGCGCTTCTCGCCTCCCACGAACTGATCTTCGAGCGCTTCTTGGTGACCATCAATGAAGGCTGCGCCCGTGACAAGTGGCCGGCGAAGATAGACGCCGCGATAGGGGCCACGCTGAGCTTCGCGACCGATGCGCCGGAGCAGTTTCAGATCCTCTCCACCGGGTCGCTGGCGGCAGACGTCGAGCTCGCAGGCCAGGTGGTGAACTCATACAGGCGCTTGGCGGAGATGCTGGCCGGGGCCCGCCAGGCGAGTCCTTACCGGAACGAGCTGCCCGCTTGCACTGAGCAATTTCTGGTCGGCGGGGTGGCGTCGATCATCACCAGTTGGCTGACCAGGGGTCAGGCAGACGATCCGCGGGCCTTCCAGCAGCAGCTCGTCGAGCTGACGCTCATTCCCTACTACGGCCGTGCTCGGGCGGCCCGGCTTTCGAGGCGGGATGGATGAATCGCCGTCCGCCATACCTCCCTTCACGCGGGCGCCGCCCGCGGGCCCTGTCGCCGGCCTCACCCTGTAGCCGGCGGCATACGACGCCTCCCGGCTCTCCCTGCCCGGAGCGCGTCAGCAACCGGGGCGGTATCGCCATCGAATCCCAATCCCCACGATGGCGTACCGCTCCGGTCAAGATTCAGCGCTTGCGAACGGTGAACTGGAAAAAGGCCGGGGTCCGGTCCCTGTTACCGGCGCGGTCGATCGCGTAGACGCGGAAGGTGTGACGGCCGGGGGCGAGGAGATAAGCGCGGGGTGAGCGGCAGGGGCGCCAGGGCTTGCCGTCGAGCTTGCACCGGAAGCTCGCCCCCGGCTCGGAGGCGGTGAAGGCGAAGGAGACGCGGCGACGCTGGCCGGTCGCGAGAAGCAGCGCCGCCGGGTGATGGCGCAGGCGGGTCGCCGGCGGGGTCCGGTCGGGCTTCGGGCGTGGCGGCAGGGGTGGCGGCGCGACTTCCACCGGCGGCTCGGGATTCGGGTCCGGCGGCGTGTCGGGCGGGCGGAAGCTGTTCGGGGCCCGTTCT
>Ga0207683_10003883_pt1 | contig 12958 bp, 9 predicted proteins | sample KBSM73metaG_FD_184333 | JGI IMG/M metagenome (GOLD analysis project Ga0207683, IMG submission 184333) | Miscanthus rhizosphere microbial communities from Kellogg Biological Station, Michigan, USA - KBS M7-3 metaG (SPAdes) (version 2) | ecosystem: Host-associated > Plants > Roots > Rhizosphere >...
TCTGGTGCGACGGGAAGATCTTCGTGTTCTCCCGGGCGCGCCCGACTCGCTCCGCCGCGGGAACGGACCGCGGCGGCGACCTCCGTGCCCCGATGCCCGGCCGGGTCCGGCGCGCGGCCGTGGCCGCGGGAGATCGGGTGGCTCGCGGCGACGTGATCCTCGTGCTCGAGGCGATGAAGATGGAGCATGCGATCCGCGCGCCGCGCGACGGCGTGATCCGCGCGGTTCACGTCCGCGAGGGGGACCTGGTCGACGCGGGGATGGAGCTCGCGGAGATCGAGTAGCCCGCGCGCGGGCGAGCGGGTGCGGCCTCGATCTCCCGGGAGATAATCTTCGGGCGATGGACCCGCACGACTTCGCGCTACGCCGGCCGCACCTTCCCGAGCGCGTCACCGTTTACGAGGTCGGTCCGCGCGACGGCCTCCAGAACGAGGCCGAGACGCTCCCGGTCGAGGTGAGGGCCGAGTTCGTCGACCGGCTGACGGACGCCGGCCTGCCCGCCATCGAGGTCGGTTCGTTCGTGTCGCCGAAAGCGATCCCGCAGCTCGCCGACACCGACGAGCTCTACCGCCGCATCCACACCGCGAGCGGCGTGCGGTATCCGGCGCTGGTCCCGAACCTCCGTGGGCTCGAGCGCGCACTGGAGGTGGGAGTTCGCGAGATCGCCGTGTTCACGGCTGCCACCGAGACGTTCAACCAGAAGAACGTCCACGCCGGCGTCGACGAGTCGATCGAGCGGTTCCGGCCCGTCGTCGCGCGCGCCCGCGAGGAGAAGATCCGCGTGCGGGGGTACGTCTCGACGGCGTTCGGCTGCCCCTACGAGGGTGAGGTCGCGCCGGAAGCCGTGCGAGAGGTCGTGCACAAGCTGCTCGACCTGCCGGTGGACGAGATCTCCGTCGGCGACACGATCGGCGTCGCGACTCCCGCCGGCGTGTACGACGTCATCGAGGCCCTCTACGACTCCGGGGTCACCCGCGCCGTGCTCGCGCTCCACTTCCACGACACCCGGGGAACCGCCCTCGCCAACGTGTACGCGGGCCTCGAGTGCGGCGTGGCGACGTTCGACGCCTCCGCCGGCGGCCTCGGAGGGTGTCCCTACGCGCCGGGCGCGTCGGGCAACCTGGCCACGGAGGACCTGCTCTACCTGCTGGACGGGCTCGGCATCGAGACGGGGGTGACGCTGCCCAAGGTCGTCGAGGCCTCCCGCTACATGGCCGCGCGGCTGGGCCGGCGGCCGCCGGGCCGATATCTCTCAGCCGTATGGGAATCCGAAACGAATTGACAGATCGCCGCCGGGAGGGTAACCTCATGTAACACAGCAGGTTAACCCAGTGGCAAAGAAGATCCTCCTGGCCGACGATAGCCTGACCATTCAGAAGGTCGTGGAGCTGACGTTCTCCGACAGCGAATACGACCTCATCTGTGTTTCCAACGGACAGCGTGCCCTCGAAAAGGCGGCGGAACAGTCGCCCGACCTGATCCTCGCGGACGCCGTCATGCCGGAAAAGAACGGCTACGAGGTGTGCGAGGCGATCAAGTCGAACCCCATGACGTCGCGGATTCCCGTGATCCTCCTGTCGGGAACGTTCGAGCCCTTCGACCGCGATCGGGCCGAGAGGCTCGGCTGCGACGCGATCGTGTCGAAGCCGTTCGACTCGCAGCAGCTGCTCCGCCAGGTCGAGGCGCTGCTCTCGCGGCCGGCGTCGGAGGTTCCGTCGACGGCGACCATGGCGATTCCGACCATGGCCGCCGCGGCGACGACGTCGTCCGCGACTCCGCCTCCGCCGCAGCCCGTGTCTCCCTCGGCCTCGCGGGCGCCCGCGGAGGCCGGCTTCTCCTCCGACGATTTCACCGGCGCGATCCGCACTCCGGCCGCGATCGCCGGGGGAGCGGACCTCTTCGAGGAGGAGTACGGACACGGAGACGTGGAATCGGCCATCGCGGCCTTCGAGCAGGCGCATCCCGAGTTCTCGCACGTCGAGGAGGGAGAGGCCGGGGCGGCCATGACTCCCGACTCCAGCGGCGGCAACGGCGCGGACGACGACGACACCGCCAGTTCGAGTGCAGATGGAAGCTGGGCCGGAGCATCCACCGTGAATGCCGCGCCTTCCTCCCGGGAGGGCCTCGCCGAGTGGCTTCGTGACGAGAGCCCCTCGTCCGAGGCGGCGGCGCCTCCGCCCGCTCCGGCGCCGTTCTGGGTCCCGCGCGAACCCGAGCCGGACCTGCAACCGATCCCGTTCGCGTCCGACGACTCCGCCGCACGCCGACCGGAGCCGCCGCAGCCGATGCGCGCCGACGAGGCGCCGACGCAGCAGATTCCTCTCGCCGCCGATTACGCCTCTCTCGCACGCCCGGCCGAGGACGAGGACGAAGGCGAGGAGAGGCCGCCCGAGCCGCTCCACTTCCCGTCGGCGGAGGAGCGGACGGCCGAGATCCCCGTGGCCGCGGCCCGCGCGCTCTTCGAGCCACCCGCCGCCGAGCCGGCGCCGTCCAATGAGGAAACCGAGACGGAGCCGTCCTCGCCTCTCGCGGAGGAGCCGGCGCCCGTCCCGCGCGAGATCGAGGAGCTCGCCTCCACGACGTCGATCGGCCAGTTGAAGGAGATGCTCTCGTCCGTGTCCCGAGGCGGCTCCGGCGCAGTCTCTCTTTCGGACGACGAGATCGACCGCCTCGCATCGCGCGTCGTCGAACGGTTGTCCGACAAGATCGTCCGCGAGATCGCGTGGGAGGTCATCCCCGACGTCGCGGAGCTCGTGATCAAGCAGCGGATCAAGGAGCTCGAGTCGGGCGTCGAATGACCGCGGGCCACGCGGCCCACGGGAAGACGGTGACCGCAGGCGCTCGCCGGATCTCTCGCTGACGCCTGCCGGCGGTCACCTGTTCTTCGCCGCCCCGCACCGGACACCTCCGCTCCCTCCGCGCCCCGGGCCTTCTGTTATATGAAGTCCCTCCGAGACGCCTGACCCATGCCCGAGAAACCCCTGCTCGACAGCCCTCCGGCGCCGTCGGCGGCTTCCGCCCCGGCGCCGTCGGCGCCGCCCGCCCCGATGCCGTCGACGAGCCTGGACAAGAACTTCGACCCCGCGCACTTCGAGGAGCGCCGGTACTCGCGCTGGGAGGCCGACGGGCGCTTCCAGCCGAGCGGGCCGGCCGGCTCGCCGCGGTTCGTCATGGTCATCCCGCCGCCGAACGTCACGGGCCGCCTCCACATCGGCCACGCGTACGGACGGACGATCGAGGACATCCTCGCGCGGTGGAAGCGCATGAGCGGGTTCCGGACGCTCTGGGTCCCGGGGACGGACCACGCCGGGATCGCGACGCAGATGGTCGTCGAGCGGCAGCTCGCGAAGGAGGGCGTGCGGCGACAGGACCTGGGCCGCGAGCGCTTCATCGAGCGGGTCTGGGCGTGGCGGCGGGAGTCCGGGGACGCGATCCTCGGGCAGCTCCGCCGGCTCGGCTGCTCGCTCGACTGGACGCGGACCCGCTTCACGATGGACCCGGATCTCTCGCGCGCCGTGCGCCACGCCTTCGTGAAGCTCTACGACGACGGCCTGATCTACCGCGGCCGCTACGTCGTCAACTGGTGCCCGCGCTGCGGGACCGCCGTCTCCGACCTGGAGGTCGTGCATCGCGAGGTCGAGGGGTCGCTGTACCACGTGCGCTATGACGTGCCGGGAGTCCCGGAGGGAGCGGTCGTCGCGACCACCCGCCCCGAGACGATGCTCGGCGACACGGCGATCGCCGTTCATCCCGACGACCCGCGGACGGCCGCGCTGCGCGGGAAGAGGGCGATCCTCCCCATCGTGAACCGCGAGATCCCGGTCGTCGAGGATCCGATCCTCGTCGATCGCGAGTTCGGGACGGGCGTCGTCAAGGTGACGCCGGCCCACGACGCGAACGACTTCGACTCCGCGCAGCGGCACGCGCTTCCGGCGATCGTCGTGATCGGACCGGACGGCAAGATGACCGCGGAGGCGGGAGAGTACGCCGGCCTGGACCGCTTCGAGGCGCGCAAGCGCGTGCTCGCGCGTCTCGAGGAGCAGGGACGGCTCGTGAAGGTCGAGCCACACCGGCTCTCGATCGGCCACTGTCAGCGCTGCGACACGGTGATCGAGCCGTACCTCTCCCAGCAGTGGTTCGTCCGGATCGGCCCCCTCGCCGAGCCGGCCATCGCCGCCGTCGAGCGCGGCGACGTCCGCTTCGCGCCGGAGTCGTGGGCGAAGACCTACTTCGAGTGGATGCGCAACATCCACGACTGGTGCATCTCGCGGCAGCTCTGGTGGGGCCACCGGATCCCCGCGTTCACCTGCGCGAACGGGCACGTCACCGTGTCGGAGGACGATCCGGCCGCGTGCCCGACGTGCGCGGCCCCCGAGCCGCAGCAGGATCCGGACGTGCTGGACACGTGGTTCTCGTCGCAGCTCTGGCCGTTCTCCGTCTTCGGCTGGCCCGATCAGACGCCCGATCTCGCGGACTTCTACCCGACGGACGTGCTCGTCACCGGCTACGACATCCTCTTCTTCTGGGTGGCGCGCATGATCATGGCGGGGCTCCGCTTCACCGGGGCCGCGCCGTTCTCGACGGTGCACCTCCACGGACTGGTCCGCGTCGGCGGCGAGAAGATGTCGAAGACGAAAGGCAACGTCATCGACCCGCTCGAGGCGATCGAGGAGTTCGGCGCCGACGCCGTGCGGTTCACTCTCGCGTCGGCCGCATCCTCCGGGCCGACCGTCTCGGTCGAGCGCGGGCGCATGGCGAGCTCGAAGCACTTCGCGACGAAGATCTGGAACGCGGCGCGCCTGGTGCTCCCTCATCTCGAGGCCGGCGAGGAGCGCGAGCCGCGCGGCGCCGCGGGGCTTTCCCTGCCCGACCGCTGGATCCTCTCCCGCCTCGAGGCGGTCTCTTCGGACGCGAACCGCCATCTCGAGAGCTTCCGCTTCGACGAGGCGGCCGGCGCGCTCTACGAGTTCTTCTGGCACGAGCTCTGCGACGGCTACCTCGAGATGGCCAAGCCGGTCCTCTCCGGCGAAGGCGAGGCGGTCGCGCTCGTGCGGGGAGTCCTCCGCCGGTGCCTGCAGGACTCCCTGGCTCTCCTCCACCCGTTCATGCCGTTTCTCACCGAGGAGATCTGGGAGAAGCTGACCGGGCGCCCGGGCACGCTGATCGTCTCCCCCTATCCGCGCGGAGACGCCGCCGCTCGCGATGGCGCCGCCGAGGATGCGGTCGGCGCCATGCGCGCGATCGTCACCCGCGTGCGCAACCTTCGCACGGAGCGAGGCCTGCCGCCGACCACGCCTCTCGCGGTGGTCATCGAGCCCTCGTCGCCGCGCCGGGCGCTGGTGCCGGTTCTCCAGGAGCTCGCGCCGCACGTGACGCACCTCGCCAGACTGTCGTCGCTCCGCTTCGACTCCGCTCCCGAGGGGGCGTTCCGCGACGTCGTCGAGGGCGTCGGCATCGCGGTCGAGCTGCCGGAGCGTCCCGCGGGGTCGGACGCGAAGATCGACAGGGCGATCGCGGAGGTGTCGGAGGAAATCGCGACGCTGTCCGCGAAGCTCCAGAATCCCGCTTATCTCGAGAAGGCGCCTCCTCCGGTCGTCGAGAAGGTGCGCCTGCGCCTCCGTGAGCTCGAGGAGAAGCGCGCCGCGCTCGCGACGCCGTGATCGCATACGGAGGCGGCTCTGTCGACCCGGACCGCTGGGCGGTCCTCGAGAACCTCGTCTTCCTGCGGAGCGTTCCGTCGTCGAACGCGCTCGGGCGGGACCTGATCGAGCTCTACTTCGAAGAGGACCAGGCGCTGCGCACGACCGTCCTCGTCGCGGAGTCCCAGCCGGAGGCCTACGGACGGTCCGGACGGGCGTGGGTCGCGCCCGAGGGGCGCGGGCTCTACCTGACCATCCTGCGCCCCGTGGCGGAGGGGGAGCCGCTCTCGCTGGTCCCGATCGCCGCCGCCCGCTGGACGCGCGAGGTCCTGCGCGAGGCGACGGGGGTCGCGGTCGAGCTGAAGTGGCCGAACGACCTCTACTGCGGCCGCCGCAAGCTCGCGGGGATCATCGCGGAGTCGCGGACGCAGGGAGAAGCGACGTACGTCGCCCTGGGCATCGGCATCAACGTCGCGGGCAAGGCCGCCGACCTGGCCGTCGAGAACGCCGCCACCCTCGAGGACGAGGCCGGGCGCCCCGTCGATCGCGCTCCGATCCTCCAGGCTCTGCTCGACCGCTTCGACCGTGAGCTGGCGGCTCCGAGGTGGTCCGAGGAAGTCCGCGAGTGGGAGCTCGCGTCGCTCCATCGCCCCGGCGACCGGCTGACCATCCGGCGCAACGGCGAGGAGGTGACCGGCCAGTATCTCGGCCTGGATCCCTCCGGGTTCCTGCGCCTGCGCACCGAGTCGGGCGAGGCGATCGTCTCGTCGGGGGAGGTCGCCGGGTGGTGACGGGCGGCGGCGTGGCGGGAACCGCCCTCCTCGCGGTCGACATCGGCAACACGAACACGGTTCTCGGGCTATGGCGAGGCGATCGCCTCGCGCGCAACTGGCGGCTCACCACGCGCCGCGACGCGACCGCGGACGAGATCGCCCTCTCGGTGCGGGGCCTCTTCGCCGCCGGCCCCGAGCCGGAGCCGCTCGAGGCGATGCGGGTGATCGTCGCGAGCGTCGTGCCCTCGCTCCGCTTCCCGATGCGGCAGGCGCTCCGCCAGATCCTGGGGCGCGAGCCGCTGTTCGTCGAGCCGGGCGTCAAGACGGGAATGCCGATCCTCTACGACGTGCCCCAGGAGGTCGGCGCCGACCGCATCGTGAACGCGGTCGCCGCGCTCGAGCGGCTCGGCGGCCCCTGCGTGGTCGTCGACTTCGGCACCGCGACGACGTTCGACGTCGTCACGGCGAAGGGCGAGTACGCCGGGGGCGTCATCGTGCCGGGCATCCAGATCTCGTCCGAGGCGCTGTTCGAGAAGGCCGCGCGCCTCTGGCGCGTCGAGATCCGGCGGCCCGACCGCGTCATCGGCAAGACGACGACCGGATCGATCCAGTCGGGCCTCTACTTCGGGTACCTCTCGCTCGTCGACGGGATGATCGACCGCATCGCCGCCGAGATCGGGACGAAGCCGCGCGTGATCGCCACCGGCGGTCTCGCGGAGCTCTTCGGCGGGGGCTCGGAGCGGATCGAGGAGACGGACCCGCTCCTCACGCTCCAGGGCCTTCGGATCATCGATGAGCGAAACCGAGGAGGATAGGTCCTACTACGCGGCGGCGGAGGCGGCGTTCATCCGGCGCCGCGGGACCCCGTTCCTGCTGTCGCCGCGGGACTTCTCGCTCCTCAAGGAATGGCGGGCGCTCGGCGTGCCGCTCGAGGCGATCGAGGCCGGCATCGACGAGGCGTTCTCGCGGCGTGAGGAGCGCTCCGCCGTCGGAAAGGTGAACTCGCTCTCGTACTGCCGCGACGCGGTGCTCGAGGCGTGGGAGAGGCGCGCGGAGACGGCGCGCGGCCGGGGATCGGAGACGCGCCCCGACGACCCGGACGCGCGGCGGATCCTCGTCGAGCTGGCCCGCCGGCTGGCGGAGACCGCCGCGTCGCGTCCGGACGTGGCGGATCCCCTCGAGGCCGCCGTGCGCGCGATCGCGCGGATGGGCGCGTCGGAGAAGACGGCCGGCGAGATCGAGGCGTCGCTCGCGCGCCTCGACAAGCGTCTCGCCCGCGAACTCGCGGAGGCGCTGCCGGCCGACGAGCGCGCGGGCGTCGACGCCGAGGTCGGGGCTCTCCTGGCCGGGGCCGGAGACCGGATGGACGAGGCCGCCCTCGAGAAGACGCGGCGCGCACTGACGCGCCGGCTCGTCCGCGAGCGCCTCGCGCTGCCCCGGCTGTCGCTCCTGTGAGGAACTCGCGCCGGCGCGGCGATCGTCCCCGCCAGGGAGACCGGGGGCGCCCCCGGCTGCCCCGGTCCTCCCGCCCCTCGCGCGCGAGCGGCGGACCGCCGGCCGGTGTCCGCACCGTCCGCGTCGAGCGCCTCGCGCCGACCGGCGAGGGCGTCGTCCGAGGCGACGACGGCGTCGGTTTCGTCGAGCGGGCCCTCCCGGGTGAGCTCGTCGAGACAAATGTGTATCAGGTGAGGAACTCATTCTGGCGCGGGACCGTCCGCTCGGTGCTCGAGCCTTCCGCGGCGCGCCTCTCGGGCCCGCACGCGGATTGCGCGGGGTGCGACTGGTCGCACTTCGAACCCGCCGCCGCGCTGGCGGCGAAACGGGACCTCTTCCTCGAGACCCTGCGGCGGATCGGGGGCATCGCGCCCGATTCCGTGCCGGACCTTTCCGTCGCCGAGTCGAAACCGGGCTACCGGCTGCGCAGCCGCCTGCACGTGTCCGGCCGCGACGTCGGGACGGGGGTCGGCTACTTCGAGCCGCACTCGCATCGCGTTGCTCCGGCCGGCTCCTGCGAGGCGCTCTCCGAGCGGACCCGGGCGCTGCTGCCCGAGCTGCGCGATGCCGTGGCGGGCTCCGGCGTCGAGGTCTCGGAGATCGCGATCCTGGAGGCCCCGGATCCGTCTCGACGCCTCCTCCTCGTGCAGGGGGAGGGGGAGGCGATGACGCGCGACGACGCCGGGCGGCTCGCCGCCGCGCTCGAGCCCCTCTGCGACGGAGTCCGCGTCCGCGCGGCGCGTGGAACTCTCTCCGAGGGTGGCGCGAAGCGCCTGGGGATCGAGGCCGGGGGCCGCCGTCTCGAGGCCTCGGCGGGCGCGTTCTTCCAGGCGAACCGCCATCTTCTCGACCGGCTCTGCGAAGCGGTCGCGGCCGAGGCGCGCGGCCTGACGCCCGGCGACGCGCTCGACGCGTTCGGCGGCGTGGGGCTCTTCGCCGGCGCGCTCCTCTCCGCGGGCCACCGGGTGACGTCCGTCGAGGGCGGCGGCGAGGCGGCGGCCTGCGCCCGCTCCGCCCGGCGCGCGTGGCCCGACGGATCGCGCTGGACGATCGCCGAGGAGACCGTGGCCGACTTCCTCGACCGCGACGAGCGGCGCTTCGCGTGCATCGTCGCCGATCCGCCGCGCGCCGGTCTCGGGCGCGGAGTCGCGGCCGACCTCGCGGATCGCTGCGAGAGCCGCTTCGTCTACGTGTCTTGCGATCCCGCCACGCTCGCGCGCGATCTGGCGGAGATCCTGACGCGCGGATTCCGGATGCGATCCGCTGCCCTCTTCGACCTGTTCGCCTTCACGCATCGCATCGAGGCCGTCGTCTCGCTCGACCGGGCGGCGTGATCCGCCCGGTCCTGGAGCGGGGCGCCGCCCCCGCCGTGCCCGCCGCCGCGCTGCTGGCGGGCGGGATCCTGGCGGGAGCATGCGCATCGTCGGACTCGGGCGCGGAGCTCGCCGTCGCGCTCGCCGGCTGCGGCGCCCTGGGGCTGGCGGTCTTCGGCGGCCGGCCGTCGAGGCGCCTGGCGTTCGCCGCACTCTGGCTCGGGGCCGGCTTCGCGTCCGGGGCCGTGCGGATCGCGGCCCCGGAGCGGCGCGTGCGGGAGACCCTGCGCGGCCTCGAGGACACCCCGCGCCGCGTCGACGTCGTCGAGGGGACTCTCACGGACTTCTGGACCGGGACGCCGCCGCGCGCGCGCACGATGCTGCGCGGCGAGCGCCTGCGGCGGGGCGACGCGTGGTCCGACTTCCCGGCCGAGATGGTCCTGTTCGTTTCCGGCGAGACCCCCGTCGAGTCGCTCGCGGGGAGGGGAGACCGGGTGCGCGTCACGGGGCGGCTCCAGCCGGAGGACGTCCCGGCTTCCGACCGCGAGGTGCCCCGGCCCTGGACGCGGCTGCGCATGTCCTGCAAGAGCGCGTTGATGGTCGAGCGTCTCGGCGAAACGTGGCGAAGCGCTGTCGCGTGGCCGAACCGCAGGCTGTTCGCGTCGCTGCCCGACCGCGCCGCCGTGGACGCCCGCTTCGAGCGGGACGTGCGCGGACCCCTGGCCGCGCTGCTGCTGGGCCGGACCTCCGAGCTCGACGCGGGCATGGTCGCGCGCTATCGGCGCGGCGGTCTGTACCACCTGCTCGTCGTCTCCGGCCTGCACGTCGTGCTCGCGGCGGGCCTGGCCCTCGCGGCGCTCGCCGCCCTCCGCGTGGAGGGGAAGCGCCGCGACGCGGCTCTGCTGGCCGCGGTCTGGGCGTTCGTCCTCTGCGCGGGCGGCAATCCGCCGGCGGTCCGTTCCGGGCTCGTCGTCTCGATCTTCCTCGCGACCCGGCTCGTCGAACGGCCGATCGCGTCGCCGCAGGCGCTCGGGCTCTCGGCGATCCTGCTGTTCGGCGCCGCGCCGCGCGAGATCTTCTCCGTCGGGACCGTGCTGACGTTCGCCGCCGTCGGCGGCATGACGCTGTTCTCGCGGCCCCTGAGGGAGCGGCTGCCCGCGCGGCCCGCCTGGATCTGGTCCGGCATCGCGGCCGCTCTCGCCGCCGAGTGCGCGACCGCGCCGATCCTCTTCTGGAGGTTCAACGTGGTGGCCGCCGGCGCCTGGCTGACGGCGCCGCTGGCGGTCCCGCTGTGCGGCGCCATGATCGCGGGAGGCGGCGTCCTCGTGTTGCTCTACGCGTGCGGAGTTCCCGCGGGTCCCCTTCCGTCTTTGTTCGGCGCGGGCAGCCGCGCGCTCGAGCTCTGTGCCGACCGGGCCGCCGGCGCCGCGTTCCTGCGGCCGACGCCCCCGCTCGGGGCGGTCATCGCCGTCCTGGCGCTGCTCCTGGCGGCGGCGCTCGGCCCGCGGCGCGCGCGTCCGGCGGCGCTGTGTCTCGCGGGGATCCTCTTCACGGCGCTCGCCCTTCGGCGCGGTCCCGCCGGTCCCGATCGCGGTCTGACGGTGGAAGCGCTCGACGTCGGCCAGGGAGACGCGATACTCCTGCGATGGGGGCGGAGGTCCCTGCTCGTGGACGGTGGAGGCACGTTCGACATCACGGCGGCGGATTTCGGCCGGACCCGGCTGGTCCCGAAGCTGCTCGACCGCGGGGTCACCCGTCTCGACGCCGTGCTCCTGACCCACCCGCATCCGGACCACGCGCTGGGGCTCTTTGCCGCTCTCGAGGAGCTCCCGGTCGGAGAGCTCTGGACGTCGAGCGGCGAGGACGAGAACGGCTTCCTCGCGCGGCTCGGGGCGGCGGCGGCGAAGAGAGGGGTCGCCGTTCGGCGGCTCGAGTCCACTCGCGATGCGTGGGACGATCTCCGGGCACACGCCGGCCGCCCCCAGCGGACGCTCGAGCGCCGCGCGGTCCCATCCGGAGACCTCCGCAACTGCCTCGTAGGTGCTGCAAAGGAAATCGAGGAGCGCGGCGTCGGGATTCGCGGCCGAGCGAACCGCTTCGTACGGCAACAGGAATTCTCCGAGCTCGGCGTGATAGAAGGCGGCCTCGGGCCGCACTTTCGACTTTGCCAACTCGGGCGGGGATGGGTACGCGTAGGAGTAGAACGACGCGTCCACTCCGCGACCGCCGGGCCAGAACCCCGCGCTGCTAACCTCGTGGGAGTAGGCTTCCTGCATTACCTTGCTGGCAAGCCCCGGCGCCTTGCCGCCATAGAGCGGCGCGCGACGCCCGGAAAATCGCGTCACGGCGAGATCGAAGCTGCCCCAGAACAGATGCACGGGGCTGCACTTGCCCAGGAATCCGGTCCGAAACTGTTTGAATACGCGATCCGCCTGGAGCAACGCGCGCCAGAATCGCTGCGCATATTCCGCGTCATAGGCGGCGTGTTCATGGTCGGCCGTGAACCGGATGGCGCCCTCGATCTCGCACGGCAAATCGCTGATTTCCACGGCAATGCCGAGTTTGCGCAACGCCGCCATCATGCGGTCGTAGAAGCTGGCAACCGACTCGCGGCGCAAGGCAAGCTCTGCGCCGTCTCCGTCCGTGGTTCGAATGTCGAGGACATGCCGGACAAAATCGAACTCGATTTCGAACCCGCCGCCCCGGTAGGGAATGAGGGAAGTGGTGAGCCCTCGTGCATTCACGTACAGGACGGCATGCCAGCTATGGTTCAGCCACGGCACGTAGGCAAGCCGGACTTTGCCCACGATCTGCGTCCACAAGTGCAGGGTTGCGCAGGTGTCGCGCCACTCCGCGAGAGGCAGGGCGGGCCACGCTTCGTTCGACATCTCTCTCACCTCGATGGCGATGATTGAGGACGACTGTTGTACGATAGTTTACGCTCGTGACCATCCGCGAGGAGATTACCGATGCCTGTTCATTGCGCCCATCTCGATTCCGTAGTGACGAATCACCCGAACACCAACGGCTGCGAGGAGTGCCTGAAGCTCGGCGATACCTGGGTGCACCTGCGCCTGTGCCGCAAATGCGGGCACGTCGGGTGCTGCGACGACTCCAAGAACAAGCACGCCACGAAGCACTTCCACGCGACGCGTCACCCAATCATCACCTCGCTCGAGCCCGGCGAAAGCTGGAGCTGGTGCTACCTCGACGAGGTGGGAATGGAGCTCGACGCCTGAAGGGCACGCTCTGCAGGCCTCGGATTGGGCGCGGAGAATGGCTCGCCGCGCTGAAGGCGTGTTCTCCTACAGGGATTGTCGGCCTTCCCCTACATATTAGCGGCGCTTTCCCCTATAAGTTTGAGGGCGGGACTGGCCAGCGCGTATGGCTCGGTGATGATGAAGTGGTTGAACGCGATAAGATGGGCCTATCGAATTTACATCGTCGAAGACTCGGCTATCCTGTTGCGGCTATTGGTCGAGATGCTGAGCGGCATTGCCGGAGCCTTCGTCGTTGGATATTCGGCTCACGCCGAGCAGGCGATCCGGGAAATTCCGGAAGTAATGCCGGATGCGATCATCGTGGATCTCATGCTCACTACCGGCACCGGATACGATGTGATGAAGGCGCTGGGGCAGCAGGGCGCGACGATGCCGGTGGTGATCGTACTGACGAACTTGACGATGGCCCCCCATCCCACCTGGGCCGCGAGCATGGGAGCGACGTACTTCTTCGACAA
>Ga0207683_10003884_pt1 | contig 12958 bp, 11 predicted proteins | sample KBSM73metaG_FD_184333 | JGI IMG/M metagenome (GOLD analysis project Ga0207683, IMG submission 184333) | Miscanthus rhizosphere microbial communities from Kellogg Biological Station, Michigan, USA - KBS M7-3 metaG (SPAdes) (version 2) | ecosystem: Host-associated > Plants > Roots > Rhizosphere >...
GCCGCGATCGACGCGAAAATCGCCGCAATTGACTGTCATACTGGGCGCCCGGGAGTGGAGAGACGGTATGATGTTCCCGGGCGGCAATTTCGTGATATTTCCCTGCTGCGACGAAAGGATTACCTGCTCGGCCGCTCCGTCTTCCCTGTTCCGGTCCCTGGGAATTGCCTGCAAGGCCTTGCCGCTCAATGCGGAATTTGTGCGGGCCAGGAGCCGGGGTGCGAAATTTCCCTGCGATCAGGGAAATTGCGGCCCCGGTGCCGGGGCGACGGTTCGGCTTAGAACTCGACCGAGTAGCCGCCATCGACCGGGATCGCCGTGCCGGTCACGAAGTTCGAGGCGGCGCTGGCGAGGAATACGGTGATGCCCACGAAATCGTTTCGGGAAACGCCCTCGCCCATTCCCCGATATGCGCATAGTGGAATTGATTGGGCGACACGAGATGACGAACCATCCCCAGCCCGTGCAGCTCCTTGGCTAGTCTCCCGTCGAACTTGACCGGAGAATGGAGGAAGAGGTCGCCGTTTGAAAGACGAACTACTGTCATTCGGGTCGTGAACGGAAGCGGCAGCCTGATCCCGCCAACAGTCAAATATTCGAATGGGCCATCGACGATGCCGATGTCCGACGCGACTGGCTTGTAGACATTAATTGGCTCGTAAAGCGAGGCACCCATGTTGCAGCCCCCAAGATGCCATAGCTTCTCTGATCCCCTTCCCCAGCAGGCTATCGGCAGGCAAGGGGCTTCGCGAGTGAAGAAGGAGACATCGTCCGATCATCAGTGCGGCGATCTATCGAAGCCGCTGTGGGTTTCCACTGATCGAGAAGCTCTTTAGGGGTCAATGAGGCCCTTTAGGGTGGGTTTCCAGAAAAACCCCTCATTCATCAAAGGGCTTCTAGCCCCCTCGGCTCCACCAAATTCCCAAGAAAATCTGGTCCAGCGCACAACTCTCCGAAAGACTGCGCTGTGCGAAATGCGGAGGTTCGTTGCAGGCCGCTTCTGCGCTACATTGTCGGACCGGACGGCGGAGAAATCGCGAATGCACAAGACAACGATAGGAGCTGCTGGCCTAGCTCTGCTGGTCACTGCGTCACTAACTTGGGATGTGAATGCGATCACTTTGACCGGAGTCGGGCCCCTCGCTTCGCCTGTTCAAACCGTGGCCTGCTGGTGCGGATGGTTGGGAGGCTCAACGGCAGCACTCAGAGGGGGTCGATCCTACCGATGCTCTTGTGGCCGCGCGAACGCCCTTAGAGCGCCACGACGCATGCCGTGTTCAGCGCATCAGACCAAGTTCTATTGCGAATCCAACCTTTGCCACTGGCAAACATGGTCCATGACCTGCATCTGAGGGGTGAGATGACCCGCATAGCAGCATTCACGCCGCAGCGGGCATTATCGCCGCCGCTTTCATCTTGTCTCAGCCCGCTCAGGCTGGAACCTGTTCGCCGGTAACGGTGAAGGGGCATGCCGCGGATCCGGCGGCGGCAACCACACAAGCCCAAATCAAGCTCACGCAAGAAGCGGCCCGCATCGGCGGCAAGGTCAAGCAGAATTCCACGGATTGCAAACCGGTGTCCGGCGGCTTCGAGTAGAAGACCTCAGCGGTCGTCTGTCCCTGAGAATTTCTGCTGCATTACCGCGACGCGTCCGCCCGCTTTCAATCGAAATTAAAAGCGAAGCTCGCTTCCCTTACCGAGATTTCGGTTCTCCAATTCAACTTATGGATGTACATTAATTCCGTCCACGGATTATCGACCAGCCCGCAGGGAGATGACTATGAAGCAGAAGCTCGAGGAATCCATCGACAGAGCGCCACCGGGGTATTTCCATCCCAAAGTGAAGGAGAAGCTTCCCGAAGCTAAGCAGCGCTTCTCCAAAATCGCTGACCTAATCGACGATCTCGGTCGGTTAGACGAGCGCACTCAGGAGGTCCTACGTCGACGAAAAAAGTCTTCGCACGCTCCTTAGAGAAACTTCCCCCGGCTCAGAGGAGCCGGTGTTGGCCCAACTCAAACGCTTCCCTGGCAGCAAGCTCAGCGATCGCGGAGATGGGATGAAGAAAATCCCATGGGAGACTTTGGCCGAACGAATGAAGCCGCAGATCGCGCCAGTCGACGCAAACCCAATAGCTGTGGGTCAATACCCTACCTTCGATGAAATTCGATCTCGCGTGCGGGGCAGGTATCCAAACATCCCCGAAAAGGCATTTGAGGCGGAGGATATTAACCGCGCATTTCAAATCGGCTATTCAGGCGCCGGGTGCAGTCGGCGAGGGAAAAGGGGCGCAACTTCTTGACTGCATGTGGGCACACCTGCACCGTGGTTCGCGATCGTTATGGCGTTGGCAATCGTTGCCATCGTCCTTACCGTTTAGACTGCGGTTCTTGTCATAAATCCAGGCGTAGTCCTTTTCACTCAAGCCTTCTGGGCACTTTTTTGGCAAGCTTGGTGGGCGCTTGGTGTGCCGGCCGTAGGTCCGACTAATACGATCGCCACGATCGGACTCATCATCATGTGCATCGTCAATCCCAACTTCTAAGACTTAAAGTCCGTTTCCTGGTTTTCGCGAGGGCGCTGCTACGCGCCCCTGCTGCGTCTCTTCTTTCTCTCAGCCGGCCCAGGCGTTCTGCTGCATTATCGCGCCGCGTCCGTCCTCTCTTTGGTCTTGGAGGCGGAACGCGAGGCCGCAGGCGTGGCGTCGGACAAGTTCCCTTCTTCGTCGCGCACGCGAAACAGCAAGCCGACAAACGGGACGAGCAGGATGTCGGGCACAAAGCACCTCACAAACAGGGCGATGCGGTAGAACCAGCCTGGCACGATGACTTTGTTGCCGCGCTTGAATTTGCGGTATGCGAGGCGCGCGAGTTCCTCCGCGCTCATCACCGGCAGCAGCATGACGTAGCGAGAGTTCTCGGCGCCGGCCTTGGCGTGAAGCCCGGTTGCGGTGGTGCCGGGGGCCAACGCCGAGATGCGAACGCCGGTATACATGGCCTCGTAGGCGAGCGCTCGGGTGAACGAGAGAACGAAGGCCTTGGCCGCAGCATAGGTCGCTTGATAGGGTACCGGCATGAAACCTTCGACCGAAGCGACGTTGAGTACGCCTCCGCCGCGGCGCGCGATCATCCCCGGTAGGAAACGGCGCGTGAGGTCGACCACGGCCCTAACATCGAGATCGACGATCTTGCGAAGCGTCGCCGGATCTTCGTCCTGGAAGAAGCCGGCAGCCATGATCGCCGCGTTGTTGACGAGAATGTCAGCATAGAGGCCGTAGCGCTTGAGCGCCTCCTCGACGCCGGCGCAGCCTTGCGCCGTGCCAAGATCAGTGGTGAACACCTTCACCTCGACCGGATAGGTTGAGCTAAGCTCGCGCGCGGCCTCGGCGAGCCGCGCCTCGTCGCGGGCGACGAGAAGGAGCGCATGACCGTCGCGCGCGAATTCCTCGGCGAGTGCCCGTCCGATCCCTTCTGTCGCGCCGGTAACCACCGTGGCGGGCGCTAGCGTCTCGAGCTTTCTGTCGATCTCGTTCATTCTTCGCGTGTCGCTCTCATTAGGGGAACTCCTAGCACAGGCTTGCGATCCGCGTATGTAGCTTCTCGCTGGCCTCTGGAGTGCCGATACACGATGGGAAAGGCCTGGGACGGCCGCGCCAGGCCTAGGCTAGACTAGACATGCGCGCTCCTCGCGCGCGAGCATCGATTGGCTTCCCAAGAAAGCTCCGGCATGTCCGCAAAGCGCCTGTTGCGTCCTTCTTTTTTGCTCCTCGCAAGCCTCCTGCTTGCGCCAAACTTCGCCAACGCGGAGCCGAGCCTTGCCGAAGCAATCAAGAAGCTCGACGCGAAATACCTGAGCGTCCCCGACCTCGCGGCGAAGGACGCCGCCCCGAAGATCGAGGCCGGCGGAGGCGCCGACGATGCGAAACCCGCCGCGCAGGAGATCTCGCAAGGCGGCGTGCAGGCGGCGCTGAGCTATATCGAGGAGAAGGGCGAGGAAGGTGACGTGACGCGCATCCCTGTCGTCACCATCACCGCCGACGGCAGAGTGATTGCGAAGCTTGAAGGAGACAGCACCGGCTTCACCGATCCGCCAGTCAGTGTGCAGATCGCCGAGCTCGACCCAAGCAATTCGCGGCCCGAGGTCGTGGTGTCATTCTACACCGGCGGCGCGCATTGCTGCTCCGATACTAGCGTTGTCACAAGCAGTGCCGACGGCACGACCTGGACGACGGTCGATGTCGGGGAGTTCGATGGCGGACCGCTGCTTGCGACCGATCTCGACGGCGACGGCCGCTACGAGTTTGCCCCGCGCGACAATGCCTTCCTCTATGCCTTCGCCTGCTATGCCTGCTCGACGGCCCCGCTCGAAGTGCTCTCGGTAGAGAACGGCATGGTCAAGAACGTAACCACAGATCCACGGTTCAAGCCGGCGCATGAGGGCACCCTCAAATTCATCATCGAGGAGGTGCCGGACAGCGAGGTCAATGGCTTCCTGGCAGGCTATGTTGGCGAGAAGATCCTGCTCGGCGAGGGCAAAGAGGCATGGGACTTGATGCTCGCCTACTACGACAAGGCTTCCGATTGGGGGCTCGAGAGCTGCGATCAGCCCCTCGACGAGAACGGAGAGTGTCCGGGGAAGACCGTTAAGCTCACCTATCCTGAGGCACTCGAACGCATGCTTAAGGAAAATGGTTATAAGGTAGAGAAATAAGCCCGAGCCTCAAGGATTCCGGCCGGAACCCTTGAGGATTGGACGCCGTTGTTGTGAGCCCGGCTTGATCCCGCCGCCGGTCTCCCGCCTTTCTAGGAGTTTCGAGTATGGCACCCCGCGCTTTCTGGACTGGCCATTTGCGGCTCTCGCTCGTCAATATTCCGGTCAAGCTCTACCCGGCCACCACCGCTGAGCGGAGCATCGCCTTCCACCAGATCCATGAGCCTACCGGCAAGCGCATCCGCTACCAGAAGATTGCTCCTGGCGTTGGCCCGGTCGAGAACGACGAGATCATCAAGGGCTACGAGTACGAGAAAGGCAAATACGTCCTGATTGACCCCAAGGAGATCGACGACCTCAAGCTCGAGTCGAAGCAGACCATCGAGCTCGTCCGTTTCGTCGACGAGAACGACATCGACGCGCGTTACTACGAGACTCCCTATTACCTGCTCCCAGATGGCGAGATGGCCGACGAGGGCTACGTCATCGTCCAGAAGGCGCTGAAGGACACCGGGAAGATTGGGGTCGGCCAATTCATTCTGCGCGGCCACGGCAACATCGTCGCCATCAAGCCCTTCGGCAAAGGCCTGATCCTCGAAGTGCTGCGGCATGCGAACGAGATCCGCGCCGCTGAGCCCATCTTCAAGGAGATCCAGGACGTCAAGGTCGACAAAGAAGCGCTCGACCTCGCCAAGGAGCTGATGCAGCGGAAGGCTGGAAAGTTCGACCCCGAGCAGTTCAAGGACGAATATACCGAGGCGGTTTGGGAGCTGATCAACGCCAAGCTCGAGCACAGAAAGCCTGAGATCGCCACCGAGGTGCCCGGCACTGCCAAAGTGATCAACATCATGGATGCCCTCAAGAAGAGCGTGCAGCAGGGCAAGGGCGCAGCCCCCAGCAAGACTGCCGCCAAGCGCAGCGCCGCATCGGCACGATCCACCAAGAAGGCTGCCAAAGGCACAGCCAGACGGAAGTCGGCTTAAGCGATGGCGCGGGCGCCGAGCCGGGACTTACTCGCCGACTACAAGGCGAAGCGCGATTTCGCCAAGACGCCGGAGCCGGGTCCCAAGCGCGGAAAAGCCAAGGGCAACAGCTTCATCATCCAGAAGCACGCAGCAACGCGCACGCATTACGATTTCCGGCTCGAGCATGATGGGGTCTTGAAGAGCTGGGCGGTGACCAAAGGCCCGAGTCTCGATCCGACCCAGAAGCGGCTTGCCGTCATGACCGAAGATCATCCACTCGAATATGGCGGCTTCGAAGGCGTCATCCCCAAAGGCGAATATGGCGGCGGTCCGGTGATGATCTGGGACCGCGGCACCTGGGAGCCGATCGGCGACCCGGATGAAGGCCTGGCAAAAGGCGATCTCAAATTCAGGCTCAACGGCGAGCGCCTCAACGGCGACTTCGTGCTCGTCCGCATGAAGCCTCGGAAAGAGGACCGCGGGCGCCAGAACTGGCTCCTCATCAAGAAACGTGATGAATATGCCGGCGAAGGCAAAGAGCCCACCGAGGAGTTCGACACCAGCGTGAAGAGCGGGCGCACCATGGATCAGATCCTGCACGGCGAGTCCGCCGTGTGGACTTCGAACCGGGCTCAAAAAAAAACTTCGGCGCGATCAAAGCGCGGGGTGACGGCAAAGCCAAAGCGAAAGCCCGCCGCGCGGTAGCCCACGTTCCCGATTTCGTCTCTCCCGAGCTTGCCACCCTCGACACCGAGGTGCCGGAGGCGCGCAACTGGCTGCATGAAGCGAAATATGATGGCTACCGCATCATCGGGCGGACAGCGGGCGACGAGGTCACGCTGTTCAGCCGGAGCGGGCTCGATTGGACGGTACGCTTCCCGGCAATTGCCGATGCGCTGCTTACCTTTCCCGCCGAAAGCGCGCTCATTGACGGCGAGGTCGCTTTCGTCCTGCCGAACGGGATCACCGACTTCAAGTCGCTGCAAGAGCATATCGACAGTCCGCACCCTGCGATCCGCTATTTCGTGTTCGATCTGCTCTCGCTTGGCGGCAAGGACTTGCGCAAGAAGCCCCTCAAGGAGCGGCGCGCGCTTCTCGCCAAGCTAATGAGCAAGAAGGGCACGTCCAACTATCTCGTCTACGCCGACTACGTCGAGGGCTCGGGTCCGGAGTTCTTCGAGCAGGCCTGCGCCGCGGGGCTCGAGGGCATCGTGTCGAAGCGGGCCGACGCGCCTTACCGCTCGGGTCGCGGCAGGGACTGGCTCAAAATCAAATGCAAGCGCGGCGAGGAGTTCCTGATCGGCGGGTATAGCCGCTCCGACGTGAAGGGGAAGCCATTCTCCTCGCTCCTGCTCGGCACCTTCGACGGCGACAAGCTCAACTATTCGGGCAAGGTCGGCACCGGCTTCGACTCCGCCGATCTCGACCGGCTCGCGCGGAAGTTCAGGCCGCTCGAGCGCAGCAAATCCCCATTCGAGGAAGTACCCGCGGCCGAGCGCAAGGGCGCGGTGTGGCTCGAGCCGAAACTCGTGGCGCAGATTGCGTTTACCGAAAAGACGCGCGACGGGCGGCTCAGGCATCCGAGCTTTCAGGGCCTGCGCGAGGATAAGCCCGCGCGCGAGGTGCATCGCGAGCGGTCGGAGGATGAGGAGTCGGCGATGGCTACGACGAAACCTGCCCCTGCGAAAAAGAGCAAGAACCCTGTCTTCGCCGGGATCACGATCTCCAATCCGGACAAGGTCTATTACCCCAAGAGCGGTCTCACCAAGCTCGACATCGCCAAGTACTACGAAACGGTCGCGCCCTTCCTGTTGCCTTACGTGGCGAGACGGCCAATCAGCCTGGTGCGCTGCCCCGAGGGGATCGAAGGAGAGCGCTTCTTCCAGCGCCACGCCATGAAGGGCATGAGTAAGGCCATCAAGCAAATCCCTATCCCGGGCGGCGAGACCAACAAGCCCTATCTCTATATCGACGACGAGGAGGGTCTGTTCGGGCTCATTCAGATCAGCACCTTGGAGATTCACGATTGGGGCGTGTCGCTCGCCCACGTCAATGAGCCCGACCGGCTCGTGTTCGATCTCGATCCCGACGAGGACCTCGATCTCGGAACCCTCAAAGCGGCGGCGGTCGAGGTGCTCGAGTTCCTCGAAGATCTTGGTTTCAAGAGCTTCCTGAAATCGACCGGCGGCAAGGGGCTGCATCTCGTGGCGCCGCTCGCGCCGAAGCTCGGCTGGGACATGGTCAAGGGATTCGCGAAGGCGATCGCCGACGCGCTCGTTTCGGCGCGGCCCGACCGTTACACGGCGAACCCGCTCAAGAAGACCCGTGAGGGCAAGATCTTCGTCGACTATCTGCGCAATCAAAGGGGAGGATCGGCCATCGTGAATTATTCGACGCGTGCCAAGGAAGGCGCGCTAGTCGCTTGCCCGCTTCGTTGGGACGAGCTCAAAGGGCTTAAGGCGGCGGCGCCATACACGGTGAAAACGCTACCGGCGCGGCTGAAAGCGATGAAGCGCGACCCGTGGGAGGGGTTTTCCTCCATCCGGCAATCGATCACGGCGAAGGCGCGCAAAGCCCTCGGGGTCGACTAGTTCACAGGACCCGCGTGTCACTGGCCAGGCAACAGGCTCGTCCAGTAGCTCGCAAACACGACCGCCGAAAGCAGAAACCCAAGTATCACATTGACCACGACGCCCGCGCTGAAGCCGAAGAAGGGCCGCGCGCCGACGCCTGCCAGCTCGCGAAATCGCGTGGTGAGTCCGATCGACAAGAAGCAGAAGATGAAGGCCCAGGTGCGCAAATCCTTGATCGGCGCAACGAGGTTTGGCTCAACCACCTTCTTGTACTCATCGAAGCTGTAGCCCGCGGCGATCAAAGTCACCAAGGCGGAAGCGATCAAAAATCCGATGACGAATTTCGGGAAGCGCCACCAGATCTCGCCGGCGCTGGGTCGCGCACCGGTCTCCTCCACCTCCCAGCGCGTGGTCGCGATCAGCGCGAAGATGAAGGCCCAGATGCCGATCCAGATGTCGCGGCCGATGACCTTCATCAGCGTGAAGGCCTGGAGCGACTGCTCTGCCGTGCCCTGAATGGCTCCTTCCGATGCCTCTGCCATGCCGCCATAGGTCTGAGCGGCGGCGAGCCCGGCAGCGTCGGCGAATTCCGAATTGCCGATCCAGGCTCCGGCAACGGCGGCGTGCAGGCCAAGCGCCTTCGACGCGAAGGGAAGGACAAAGATCATCACGATGGCCCAGAGGATCACCAGCGTGATGGCGATGGCGACCTGCTCCTTGGTAGCCTTGACCGCGCCAGCCATGGCGATTGCGCCTGACACGCCGCAGATCGCGCCGCCAGCTCCAAGACACGCGCCAAGTCTGCGGTCGAGGCCGAGCGCCCGGCTCGCGTAATAGATCACGGCGAAGGTGACCACCGAGACGATGGTCGCTTGCAGCATGGCGAGCGGACCGGCCCAGATGATCAGCGTGAAGGGCAGCGTTGCGCCAAGCAGCACGATGCCGGTCTTGATGTAGTACTCGACGCGAAAGCCGGCATCCATCCAGCTAGGCAGCGGTAGCAAATTGGAGATGAGCAGGCCGACGACGAGAGCGACGAGCGGCGGCTCGAGATTGTAGGCGCCCGCCTGCTTCCATTGGCCGATGACGAAGATAATGAGCGAGGCCGCGTAGACGAATAGGAACGAGGGTAGGAACTCGCCGAACTTCCAACCCATCGCCGAGGCGCTGATGCCGAACACGATCAGCAAAAGGAGGAGCTGAGCGACGTACCACTGCCACTGTGCGGCGAAATGATCGCCGAGCGCAGCAAAACTATCCCAGCTTGCCGGCTTGACCGCGATCGGCTTGATGGTTCCTCCGGCGAGAAACGCGATGATCGCCACGATGACGATTCCGAGCCCGAGCCAGACTGCCCACCAATCCTCTTTCTGCCAGAGCTCGCTCCAACCTTGGAGCGTTGTGGGTTCAGACTGTGTCTTTGCCCTGCTCGGCCTGCCGGCTTTCGTTTTGCCCATGTGATCGATCTCCCTCCATGCCCACGAGCGCCCTTCTTTTAAGTTCGTCTTGGTCTCGTGACCGGCGCCCAAAGAAATGAGATTTCAGCAACGAGAAAAAACGTGGAATTCTAGCTCGTTTGAAGTCGTCCAACTTCTCCATGTCTCTCTTGCCGATGTCAAAGGCTCGGGCGAAGATGACAGCTGCTCCTGGAGAATTCCCTCATGACCAGATGGACGCCTGATCCCACGTTCTATCCCTCGCCGCGGCTCGCCGCCAAGGCGCCGGCCGAGACGCTCGCGTATGTCGCTGCTTTTGCGCCGAAACGCGACGCGCCTGACGCCATCGCCGTGATCGACGTCGATCCATCCTCGGCCACCTATTCCAAGATCGTGGGCGGCGTCGACATGCCGAAGATCGGCGACGAGTTGCACCATTACGGGTGGAACGCGTGCTCATCGTGCCTCTGTCCCAACGCCCCACATCCGCACACCGAGCGGCGCTATCTCGTCGCTCCGGGCCTGCGCTCCTCGCGCATCTACATTCTCGACACCAAGCCCGATCCCAAAAATCCTTCGATCGTTCGCGTGATTGAGCCCGAGGAGGTGATCGAGGCGACCGGCTACAGCCGGCCGCACACGGTGCATTGCGGGCCCGATGGCATTTATGTCTCGGCGCTCGGCGATGCGAATGGCGAGACGCCGGGCGGCGTGTTCCTGATCGACCCCGAGACCTTCGACGTGCTCGGCCGCTGGGAGGTCGAGCGCGGGCCGCAGCGCCTCGCCTATGACGCCTGGTGGCATCTCGGCTACGACACCATGGTGACCAGCGAGTGGGGCGCACCGAACACGGTCGAGAACGGGCTCGTCCCTGAGATCCTGCTCGGCGCCCAATATGGGCGGCGCCTGCATTTCTGGGACCTGCAGAAGCGCAAGCATTTGCAGGAAATCGACTTCGGCCCCGACTATCAGCTCGTATTCGAGCTGAGGCCTGCGCACGATCCGACCAAAGCCTACGGCTTCGTCAATTGCGTGATCAGCCTCAAGGATCTGTCGGCATCGATCTGGACCTGGTATCGCGCCGGCGACACCTGGGCGATCAAGAAGATTATCGAGATTCCGGCAGAGCCCGCCGACCCAGACCTGCTGCCGCCGGTGCTGAAGGGCTTCAAAGCCGTGCCGCCTCTCGTGACCGACATCGATCTGTCGATGGACGACCGCTTTCTCTACGTTGCGTGCTGGGGCACCGGCGATCTTCGCCAATACGACGTGAGCGATCCATTCAATCCGAAGCTCACTGGCAAAGTCCGGATTGGCGGGATCGTGGCGCGCGCGTCGCACCCGGCCGCGAACGGCACTCTGAACGGCGGACCGCAAATGGTCGAGATCAGCCGCGACGGGCGGCGCGTCTATTTCACTAATTCGCTCTACGGCGCCGTCGATCCGCAATTCTATCCAGAGGGCCTCGACGGCTGGATGGTCAAGCTCGACGCCGGCGTCGATGGCGGTATCGAGTTCGATCCGCGGTTCTTCGTGACCTGGCCAGAGAGCCACCGCCCGCATCAGGTGCGCCTGCAGGGCGGCGACTGCTCCTCAGATTCTTACTGCTACCCGTAGGACCCGTGTCGTTGTCATTCCCGCGAAAGCGGGAATCCAGTAACCACCGTCTCAGTCGAAAAGGTCGTGCGTGATTACTGGATTGCCCGGTCAAGCCGGGCAATGACAAGAGCGACAAATGTCCGACATCTCGCCATGGCTGGTGCTGATCGGGCTCGGCGCGTTCCACGGGCTCAACCCGGCCATGGGCTGGCTGTTTGCCGTGGCGCTCGGCCTTTACCGGCAGAGCCGCACGACAGTGCTCGTCTCGCTGATCCCCATCGCGATCGGCCACGCGCTTGCCATCGCCGTCGTCGTCTATGTGGTGATCGTACTCGGCATGGCAATCGATGAGGACGCGTTTCGCATCCTCTCCGGCGTGCTGCTGATCGCCTGGGGCCTCTATCATCTCCTCTACGGCCATCGGCACCGCGTGCGCATCGGCTTTAAGACCGGGCTTGTCGGCCTCGCCGTGTGGTCTTTCGTCATGGCCACGGCGCATGGCGCCGGGATGATGCTGATCCCGGTGCTGATGCCGCTCGAGCATATGGGCGAGCACGCCCATTATATGCCGGCAACGCACTCGTTGTGGATCGCGTCGCTCGCCGTGTTGGTGCACAGCCTCGCAATGCTTGCCGTCACCGGCATTGTCGCGCTTGTGGTGTACGAATGGGTAGGGCTCGATTTCCTGAGGCGCGTCTGGATCAATCTCGATCTTTTGTGGACCGCGGCCCTGATCGGCATTGGCCTATGGCTGCTGCTTGCCTGACCCCTCCTTGCCGACGGCGCTCCGGCTGCATAGCTTTGGGCCAATGTGAAGGGAGAGGGAGGGCTCGGCGTGGCGGTCCATTCGCGTGATGGGCGCGGAATGCGCCTCGCTTTCATTATTTCCCTCATTTCGGCGCGGCTCGCCGTGGCCTCCCCCGCAGAGGCCGCAAAGCGTTTTGCCCTCGTCATCGGCAACAACGCCTATGAGAACGTCCCGCAACTGCAAAAGGCGGTGAACGACGCCGACGCCATCGCGGCCGAATTGTCCAAGCTCGGCTTCGATGTGGTGAAGGCCGAGAATGTCGGCCGCCGCGCCATGAGCCGGGCCTTGGTCGAGCTCGAAGGCAAGATCGCGCCCGGCGACACGGCGCTCGTCTATTTCGCGGGCCACGGCTTCGCCATCGACGGCACGAATTATCTTCTCCCCGTCGATGTGCCTGCTGCCAACCCTGGCGAGGAAGGGCTTATCGAGGACGCGTCTTTCGCCGCAAACGGGCATTCCGACCGTTTGGAACAGCCCTGTAGCCGTTGATTACCAAGGGGTTCAGAGGGAACAAAGCGTAAATTGCAACCGGATTGCAACCGGAACCGCAATATCAAGAGCGGGGTGCACTCATAAATCGAGAGATTGGTAAGCAGCCGTTGGTCAACGTCCGTTTTGCCCCCAGAAGCGGACATTCGTCAGCGCATTGAGCATGTCTGCTTTGTGCCAGAAGCGGACAATCGCATCAGTTCGTCGACTCGATGTTATTGAGCTTCCACGTGCCGTCGAACGTTGGTTCGAGCGGGCCGTACAGACGGAACATCGCAAACCATCCCTGGCCCGGGATCGTCTTGATCCAGTTGTTTTCAAGACCAGCGGCGCGTTCGGTCCGAAATAGAGATCGACCAAGCCGTCACCTCACTGAAATG
>Ga0207683_10003888_pt1 | contig 12954 bp, 10 predicted proteins | sample KBSM73metaG_FD_184333 | JGI IMG/M metagenome (GOLD analysis project Ga0207683, IMG submission 184333) | Miscanthus rhizosphere microbial communities from Kellogg Biological Station, Michigan, USA - KBS M7-3 metaG (SPAdes) (version 2) | ecosystem: Host-associated > Plants > Roots > Rhizosphere >...
CGGCTCCGGCGCCGGAGACCGCGGAAGGTCCGGATCGGGCGGAGCTCGCCGCGCTCGACAGCGCCAGCGCCGCGGCGATCCACGCGGCGTCGGGCGGCTCGGACTCGGAGTCGGGCTCCTTCGCGCGGGAGCGGATCCTCTCGACGAGGTCGGTCGAGTATGCGCCCGAGACGAACTCCGGCGCCTCGAGCACCTCCGCGAGGAGCGCGGCGTTCGTCTCGACGCCGAGCACGATCCACTCGGAGAGCGCGCGGCGAGCCCGCGCGATGGCGGCGCCGCGATCGGCGGCGTGGACGACGAGCTTCGCCAGGAGAGGGTCGTATTCGACCCCGACGGACGTGCCCGCCGCGACGCCGGCGTCGACGCGCACCCCCGGCCCGGCCGGCTCGCGCCACACGTGCACGCGCCCGGACCGGGGCAGGAACTCGACGGGATCCTCCGCGTAGAGCCGGAGCTCGACAGCATGCCCGCGCTGGGAGAGCGTGCCGTCGGTCCACGCCCGGGGGATCGGGGCGCCGGCGGCGATCTCGATCTGGGCGCGGACGAGGTCGAGCCCGGTGGTCGCCTCCGTGATCGGATGTTCGACCTGCAGCCGCGTGTTCATCTCCAGGAAGTAGAAGCGCCGCGACGCGTCGAGCAGGAACTCGACCGTTCCCGCTCCGACGTAGCCGACGGCGCGTGCCGCGGCGACCGCCGCCGTCCCCATCGCATCGCGCAGAGCGGCGTCGAGGGCCGGGCTCGGGCTCTCCTCGACGATCTTCTGATGGCGGCGCTGGACGCTGCACTCGCGCTCGAAGAGGTGCGCGGCGCCGCCGAGGCGGTCCCCGAACACCTGGATCTCGACGTGGCGCGCGCCTTCCAGGAGCCGCTCGAGGTAGACCGTGCCGTCGGAAAAGGCGGCCTGCGCCAGCCGCCGGCCCTCGTCGAGCGCCGCCGGGAGATCCTCCGGGCGCTCCACGCGCGACATTCCCTTGCCGCCGCCGCCCGCGGAGGCCTTGACGAGGACGGGAAAACCGATCCGCCGCGCTTCCTCGACGAGCTCGCGATCCGAGGCCCCGCGGGGGGAGCCCGGCACGACGGGAACGCCGGCCTCCTCCATCAACGCGCGGGCGGCGAGCTTCCCGCCCATCGCCTCGATGGCTCCGGGCGGCGCGCCGATCCAGAGGAGACCCGCGCCCTCGACGGCGCGGGCGAAGGCGGCGTTCTCCGACAGGAACCCGTAGCCCGGATGGACGGCGTCGGCGCGCGACGCGCGCGCGGCGGCGATGAGGCGGTCCGAGGACAGGTACGTCTCGGACGGACCGCCGTTGCCGAGCGGCTCGGCGTCGTCGACGTGCGCGAGGTGCGCCGCCCCGGCATCCGACTCGGAGTAGACGCCGATCGTCGCGATGCCCATCTCGCGCGCGGTTCTCGCGACGCGGATCGCGATCTCGCCGCGGTTGGCGATGAGGAGGCGCTTCGGGAGGCGGAGTGGCGGCTGGGTGCTCAAGGAGCGATCTCGGCGTTTCGCGGGGCCTACGGCTTTCGCCCGCGCTCGCCCTTCAGCCACGAGTCCCACAGCCCGTACGACTTCATCTGCACGTCGAGCTTCCACTTCGGGTCCGCGAGGATGCGCTCGATGTCCGCGCGCTCCTGCCGGGGACCCGGAGCCGCGGGAGCGTTGGCGAGGTCGAAGACGAGGATCGCGGCGACCGCGGCGTTGCGCCGCGCGGTCTCGAGGTCCACCTTGTCGAACGTGTCCGACTCGGCATGGTAGTCGGCGAGATAGCGCTGGGTCTCCTGGTCGGCGACGAGGTTCGGCACGCCCTCGAGCAGGAAGTCGAAGTTGTCCGTCCCGAGGATCGCGGTCTCGTCCGTGCCGGTCGCGCCGAGGCCCGAGGCGGGCTCGAGGGCGCGCTTCACCGCCGGGGCGATGTCCGGACGGCCGTTGGTGAAGTAGCCCTTCACCTTCCCGTCGCCGATGTCGTGGATGACGACGGCGACGTGCCGCGCGAGCTCGGCGCGATGTGCGCGCACGTACCCACGCGAGCCGAGCAGCCCGCTCTCCTCGCCCGTGAACAGCGCGAAGCGGATCGTGCGGCGGGGCCGCGGGCCCGCCGCGATCGCGCGCGCCGCCTCGACCACGAGCGCGCAGTTCACCCCGTTGTCGAGGGCGCCGGTGCCGAGGTCCCAGGAGTCGAGGTGCGCGCCGAGGAGGACGATCTCGTCCGGCCTCTCCGACCCGCGGATCTCCGCGATCACGTTCTGCGCCTGCCAGGGCCCGCCGACGCGGTTGCGGAGGTCGAGCTCCACGACGGGACAGCCGCTCGAGCGACAGAGACGCGCGAGGCGCTCGCCGTCCTCCCGGGCCACCTGCGCCATCGGGAGCGGCGCGAGCTCGCCCCAGGTGATCGTGTGCCGGTAGAGGAGATCCCGGGGCCGGGTCGACACGACCAGGACCGCCGCGGCGTGCGCCGCTGCCGCCGCGTGCATCATCTCCGGGCCGCCCTGGTACTCGGCGAAGAGGTCCTCGAAGGACCGCATCTCCCGCGAGTCGACGAGGACGATGGCGCCTCGCGCCGCGTCGCCGAGCGCCTCGATCTCGGCGCGGGAACCGAAGCCGCCGTCGACGAGCCGCGTGCGCAGCGGTCCGTTCGTGGACGGGACGAGCCCGAAGGAGACGACGCGGAGCGGGAACGCGACGGGAGACACCGCGGCGCCCGTCGCCGACAGTCCCTCCCATCGGGCGGGCGCCTCGTAGGACTCGAGCTTCACCGAGTCGACCTTCGCCCGCCGAAACGCCTCGAGCCCCCACTGCAGCGCGCGCTCGTAACCGGCGCTTCCCGTGACACGTCCGCCGATCGCGTCGGTCAGCTCGCGCAGATCCGGCTCGAGCCTCGACGACGGCCCGGTCAGGAGCTCGGCGAGAGCGCTTCCGGAAGCGGCCGCCGGCGCCTGCGCAGACAGCGGCGGCGCGGAAGCGCCCGCCGGCGCCTGTGCAGACAGTGCCGGCTCGAGGATCGCCGCCAGCGCGACCAGCGCGACGGCGGGAATGGCGGGAGCGGCGGAGCGGCTCACCCGGGTCCTCAATGGACCGCCGGATCGGTCGAGGCCGGAGCCACGGGCGGCGTCGGCGTCGCAGAGCCCGGATCGGCGGGTGTTGCGGCGGCGGGCGGAGCGGGAGCGGCCGCCGTGGCTGTCGGCGTCGGGGTCGCGGGGACGGGCGGCGGCGCGACCGGCGGGCGGCGCGCGGCCTCGTCTTCGAAGCTCTTTCCGCAGAAGTAGCACTTCACGGGAGCCCCGGGAAGGTCGTCCGGCCGCCATGCGAAGAAGACCTTCGAGCACGACGGGCAGACCATGCGCCGCTGGATTCCCTTCATTCCTTCGCCTCCGTCTTTTCGGCGGAATCGTGCGCCTGCGTCCAGGACGGCCGGCGCTTCTCGAGAAACGCCGAGAGGCCCTCGCGCGCCTCGGCCGACGCGCGCCGCTCGGAGATCGCGCGCACCGTGAGAGCCATCGCGTCGTCCGGCGACTTGCCGGAGACCTGCTCGATGAGCCGCTTCGCGGCGCCGACCGCCTCCGGCCCCGACGCGAGGAGCGCGGCGACCTTGCGGCCGCCCGCCGCCTCGAGTTCGGCCGCCGGGACCACCTCGTGGACGAGGCCGATCCGCCGCGCCTCGCCCGCGTCGAACCGCTCTCCCGTCAGGAAGACGTTTCGCGCGTTGCGCGCCCCGATGGCGCGGAGCACGTAGGGGGAGATCACGGCCGGGAGGATGCCGAGCTTGACCTCGGCGAGCGAGAACACCGTCCCCTCCGCCGCGATCGCGATGTCCGCCGCGGCGACGAGCCCCACTCCCCCGCCGATCGCCGCTCCGTGCGCCAGCGCGACGACGGGCTTCGGGCAGGCGTCGATCGTGCGCAGCATCCGCGCCATGCGCTCAGCGTCGCGCTCGTTCTCCTCGCGGGTGTAGGCCCCGGCGCGGCGCATCCAGTTCACGTCCGCTCCCGCGCAGAACGACGGCCCGTCGCCGGAGAGCACCACGACGCGGGCATGCGGGTCGGCCGCGCAGACGCCGAACGCGCGGGTCAGCTCCTCGATCAGCCCGTCGTCGAACGCGTTCCGCACCTCGGGCCGCGCGAGGACGACCCGCGCGACCGATCCCTCGACGGTCAGCCGGAGCCGCTCGAAGCCGTCCGTCACGATGCGTCCGTCAGGTGGCCCGTGAGGTGGAGCGGGATGGAGATGTCGCCGCCCTTCAGCCGGACGACGAGCTTGCCGTTCAGCTCGACTCGTACGTCGCCGCCCGACAGGAGCGCCTTCCCCGCGGCGGAGATGAGCGCGCCGTGGTCGACCTCGATGGGAAGAGTCAGCGTGTTGTTCTGAGCCGGGTGCAGGATCATGCCGCGCGTCGACCCGCTTCCGACCTCGTGGCCCTCCGCGAAGAGCGTGTACTCCGTCTCGGCGATCCGGAGCGGAAACGAGAACGGGTTGCGCACGGCGACGATGGCCTGCGCCTCGCTGGAGGTGAGCGTCATCTCGGTGATCTGGACGTCGCGCAGGGACAGGAACTTCTCCTGCGCCTTGCCGGCGTCGACCTCGATCTCCTTCCAGTTGCCCGACTCGGACCACGCCTTCGCGGTGTCGCCGACGCGGCCGTCGAGCCGCGCCGAGAACGCGTCCGGCTTCAGACGCTCCGCCCAGTCCGCGGGCACCGACGCGAAGCGGACCTCGATCGGGAGGGACCAGCTCGAGCCGCTGCGCGTGACCGTGCCGGTGACGGGGAGCCTCGCGTCGGACCCGTTCACGGCGACGCTTCCCTGGAACGCGCCCGCCGGCATGTCGGGGCCCGTCCCGCTGATCGTCACGACAGCCTTCTGCTCGTCCTCGATCTTGACCGAGAGCGAGGACGGAGGCGCGGCGGACTGGAGAACGGCGAGAAGAAGAACGAGTGTACGCATGTCACATCCGGAAAACGCCGAACTCCGACTCGGGGATCGGCGCATTGAAAGCGGCGGAGAGAGCGAGCGCCAGGACGGTGCGCGTCTCCGCCGGATCGAGGACGCCGTCGTCCCAGAGGCGTGCCGTGGAGTAGTACGGGCTTCCCTCGGTCTCGTATTTCTCGAGGGTGGGGCGCTCGAAGTCGGCGACCTCGCCCTCCGTCATCGCGGGCTTCCCCGCTCGCGCGAGCTGATCCTGCTTCACCGTCGAGAGCACGGAGGCCGCCTGCGGTCCGCCCATCACGGAGATTCGCGCGTTGGGCCACATGAAGAGGAATCGCGGCGAGTAGGCTCGGCCGGCCATCCCGTAGTTGCCCGCGCCGAAGGAGCCGCCGACCACGACCGTCAGCTTGGGGACCTCCGCGTTCGCCACCGCGTGCACCATCTTCGCGCCGTCCTTCGCGATCCCGCCGCGCTCGTACTCCTTGCCGACCATGAACCCGGTGATGTTCTGGAGAAAGAGCAGCGGCACCTTGCGGCGCGCGCACAGCTCGATGAAGTGCGTCGCCTTGAGGGCGGACTCCGAGAAGAGGATGCCGTTGTTCGCGATGATGCCGACGAGGAAGCCCGAGAGGCGGGCAAAGCCGCAGACGAGCGTCGTGCCGTATCGCGCCTTGAACTCGTCGAAGCGGGAACCGTCCACGAGCCGCGCGATGACCTCGCGAACGTCGTACGACTGCCGGACGTCGGTCGGCAGGATTCCGTAGATCTCGCGCGGATCGTAGGCGGGGTCCTCCGGCGTCTCGCGGTCGCCGGGCAGCTGCTTGACCGTGTTCAGGCTCCCGACGATCGAGCGCGTGATCTCGATCGCGTGCGCGTCGTCGTCCGCCAGGTAGTCGGCGACGCCCGAGATCCGCGTGTGGACGTCTCCCCCGCCGAGGTCCTCGGCGGTCACGTCCTCGCCCGTCGCCGCCTTCACGAGAGGCGGGCCGGCGAGGAAGATCGTGCCGGTGCCCTTCACGATCACCGCCTCGTCGGCCATCGCGGGCACGTACGCGCCGCCCGCCGTGCACGAGCCCATCACCGCCGCGATCTGCGGGATGCGCCGGGCGGACATGCGCGCCTCGTTGTAGAAGATCCGCCCGAAGTGGTCGCGGTCCGGGAAGACGTCGGCCTGCAGCGGCAGAAACGCTCCACCGGAGTCCACGAGATAGACGCAGGGCAGGCGGTTCTGCTCCGCGATTTCCTGTGCCCGGAGGTGCTTCTTCACCGTGATCGGGTAGTAGGTCCCGCCCTTCACCGTCGCGTCGTTCGCGACGATCATGACCTCGCGGCCCGAGACCCGTCCCACGCCGGTCACGATGCCGGCCGCCGGGGCCTCGCCGTCGTACATCCCGTGGGCGGCGAGCGGGGAGAGCTCGAGGAACGGCGAGCCGGGGTCGAGGAGGGCGTCGATGCGGTCGCGGACCGGCATCTTCTTCTGCTCGAGGTGACGCGCGCGGCCCGGGCCACCCTCGCGAGCCTTCGCGAGCTCGGCCTTGAGCTTCGCGACGAGGGTCTCGGCCGCGGCGAAGCGCTCGCGGTACTCCGGGGAAGAGGTGTCGATGGATGTCGGGAGGACGTGCATCAGGCGGGGAGTCCCGAGCGACGAGAGAGAGCGAGCTCGAGACTGGAAGCGGCACGAGACATATTAGTCATCACTAATACGTCGTCACGGCTTGGTGGCCACCGAATCCCCCGCCTTGGCCGTCGCTTCCTTTCGGATGAACTCCACCAGCGCGTGAGTCGGCGTCCCCGGCAGGAAGATCTCGCGGATCCCCATCGCCTTCAGCGGCGCGATGTCCTTGTCGGGAATGATTCCGCCGGCGACGACGATGATGTCCTCGCCGCCCCTCTCCTTGAGAAGTTGCAGGATCTCCGGGAAGAGGACGTTGTGCGCGCCCGAGAGGATCGAGAGACCCACGACGTCGACGTCCTCCTGGATGGCCGCGGCGGCCACCTGCTCCGGAGTCTGGCGCAGCCCGGAGTAGATGACTTCCATCCCGGCGTCGCGAAGCGCGCGCGCGATGACCTTCGCGCCGCGGTCGTGCCCGTCCAGGCCCGGCTTGGCGATCAGGACGCGGATCGGTCGGGTGCTCTTCTGCATCAGGACGTACTCCGGCGGAACCTGGCTTCGTGGAATGCCCGGCAACCCGCTTCGCTTTCTTCCCCTTCGGGCGCGTCGAGCGCCGGCGAAAGTGTATCAGCCGACGAGGGCGACCGGATCGCCGACGCGCAGCCGGTTTCCGGACAGCGCGCGGGCATGGACGCCGAGGCGCCCTCCGCGCCCGCGCACGATCGCGTTGATGACGCCCGGCGAACGCTCGGGAGTCTCCGCGTCCAGCACGGGCACGATGCACTGCTCGCAGGGGCGCACGATCTCGACGAGCACGTCGCCGATCCACGCGCGCCGCCCGATCCACCGGTCCTCCTCGAAGGCCCGGCCCTCCGGGAGGTCGAGCAGGAGGTTGGACCGGAAGCGCGCCGTCTCGAGGGTGCCGCCGTACTGCTGCTCGAGAAATCGCACGGTCGGAACCGAGAGCAGGTGCAGCGGGGCGTCCGCGTGGGCGTCCTCGCTTCGCCGCAGGCTCACGCTCCGGCCGCAGCGCCGCGCGAGGTCGTCGAGCCAGGTCCGGTCGCCGAGCGTGGTCTCACTTCCGTCCGGCGTCCGAACCCGAATCCACGGCTCGAGATCGCTGCCCCGCACGAGAGAGTCCACGTAGCGCACGCGGTAACGGAGGAGCGACGGAGTCTGGCGCTCGGAGAGCGGCGCGCCGGATTCGACGTCGACGAGATCGTAGATGCGGTCGCCGGCGAGCCCCTTGCCCGCCACGAGACACTCGTCGGGAGTCTCGCCGCCGAGCGGGCGCACCGGGAAGCGGCGCAGTCCCGCGAGATGGCCGACGACCTCGGCGAGCTCCAACTCCGCGTCCGCGGGACTCTCCATTTCCAGTTTTTCCAATCTAAGGGCCCCCCGAAGCGAATGCGCGCATCCGGCGACCCGACGCCGTTTCGTTTTTCGCCCTGCGAAGCGCTCTATCTAAACCCAAGACCACGCCCCGGAGAAGGGAGGAAATCACAGGCTACCGCCCGGCGGGCGCTTCGACGATCCGCAGGATCCGATCGTCGCCCCTCCGGACGTCGCCGCGCCCGTCCCGATTGCTCGTCGCCACGTAGAGCGCGCCGTCCGGGCCGGTCACGACGTCGCGCAGGCGGCCGTAAATGCCCCGGAAGAGGTCCTCCGTCTCCAGGACGCGCCGCCGGTCCGACGGATCGAGGCGGACTCGGATCAGCCGCTCGCCGCGCAGGCACGCGAAGAAGAAGTCGTTCCGGAACGAGGGCAGCAGGGCGCCCGTCGAGAAGGAGGCGCCCGACGGCGCCACCGCGGGCGTGTACTCCAGGAGCGGCGGCACGGTTCCGGCGCGCGTCTCCCGATGGTGGACGAGCGGCCAGCCGTAGTTCTTGCCCGCCTCGACGATGTTGACCTCGTCGCCGCCCCCCGGTCCGTCGAACCCGGACGGGCCGTGCTCGGTCTGGAACTGGAGCTTCGAGACGGGGTCCCAGTCGAGGCCCTGCGAGTTGCGGTGGCCGTAGGAGAAGACGGGAGAGCCCGGAAACGGGTTGTCGCTCGGGATCGAGCCGTCCCCCCGCAGGCGCAGCGTCTTGCCGCCGAGCGACTTCATGTCCTGGGCGATCTCGCGGGTCGTGGCGTCGCCCGTCGTCACGTAGAGCATTCCGTCCGGACCGAATCGAAGCCGGCAGCCGGCGTGGTTGTGCGCGGCCGGGATTCCCTCGATGATCATGTGCCGCTGCGAGAGCGCGTCGCCGTCGTCGCGGTACCGCACGACCCGAACGCGCTGACCCTCCCGCGTGTCGTAGCCGTAGGCGAGGTACAGCTCGCGGCTCCGCGCGTAGTCGGGCGCGAGCGTGAGCCCCTCGAGGCCGATCTCGCCCTTCGCCTCCACGTCCTCGAGGACGAGGATCGGCCGCTCGCGCAGGGTCCCCCTCTCGACGACGCGGACCCGGCCGGGGCGCTCCGTCACGAGGAGCCGGTCCGGCGAGGTGAACGCGAGCGACCACGGCACCTCCAGTCCGGAGACGAACGTCGTCGCGACGAGCGAGACGCCGGCCTTCGTGGCGACGCGGCCCGTCGCCGGCGGGTCCGGGGGGCTCGCGCAGGCGGCGGAAGCCGCAGCGGCGGCGGCGACGAGCGTCGCGAGGCCGGCGAGGCGTCGCGCGCCGTTCAGGGCCGCCTCTGGAGCGGGAGGCGCGCGGCGAGAGCGTCCCAGGCGCGGCGCCGGTGCGAGACCCGGTCCTTCTCCGCGCCGCTCATCTCCGCGAAGGTCCGCGTCTCACCCTCGGGTATGAAGATCGTGTCCCAGCCGAATCCGTTCGTGCCACGGGGCGACGGGGCGATCGAGCCTCGCGCCTCGCCACGGGCCGCGACGATCTCTCCGCCGTCGGTGTAGGCGATCGCGCAGGTCGCGGTCGCGCCGCGATCCGGGAAGGGCTCGAGCATCCGCGGTATGGACGCGACGCCGGCGCTGCGCTCGAGCCATTTCACGAGCGCGCCGGGGAACCCTCCCCAGGCGTCGAGAGCGAGGCCGCTGTCCTCGACGAGGACCGGCCGAGTCAGCATCGAGTAGGCGGTTCGCGCCTTCTCCTCGACGATGCGCGACGGGTCCAGGGACTGCGGCTCCGGAAGGTCGAGGTCGAGCCGCTCGACGGCGAATCCGAGCCGCTCGGCCTCCCTGGCCTTTTCGGCGCGGCTGGTCACGAAAACGAGAGGCAGACCGACCACGGGCGGGATTGTTTCACGGCACAAACCGCTGAGACAGGTTCGTCAGAGCGGCCGCTGCGTTCCGGGAGAGGAGCCGGTGGCGACTTCCCCTCTCATTTCCACGGTCCGCGAAGCGGACCGCTAGAGGTCCGAGACCTACTTCAACACCTTGTACAGAGGCACCTGTGCCGAGAGGCCCTTGAGGGAAAAGTACCCGAGCTGCGTCACCTCGAACCGGTCCCGCACCGCGGCCCACGTCTGCGGCCCGATCACGATGTCGCCGGGCTGGGCGACGAACTCCTCCAGCCGCGCCGCCACGTTGACCGCGTTGCCGAGGACGGTGTAGTCCACGCGCCGCTCCGAGCCGATGTCGCCGACGATCGCCTCGCCGGTGTTCAGCGCGACCCGGATCTCGAGCGCCGCCTCGCCGCGCGTCGCGCGCTCGCGATTCCAGTGGGCCATCCCCTCGCGGATCTTCAGGGCGGCGGCCACCGCGCGCTCGGCGTGGTCCGGCTGGTCCAGCGGCGCGCCGAAGAATGCCATCACGGCGTCTCCGATGAACTTGTCGATCGTGCCGCCGCAGGAGAACACCGCGTCCGAGGAAAGCGTGAAGAACTCCGTCAGCATCTCGGAGAGCTGGTCGGCCGCCATCTTCTCGGACCACGTCGTGAATCCGACGAGGTCCGCGAAGAGAATCGTCACCACGCGCGTCTTCGCCGACTTCATGTCGCCGGTGGCGGAGTGGTCGCTGATGATCGACTCGACGACCTGCGGGGAGTGATACCGCTCGAGCCGTCCCCGGATCCGCTTCTCCTCGACCACGCGCTCGTGGAGACGGGCGCGTCCGATGGCGACGGCCGCGAAGTTCGCCAGAGCCGTGATCAAGTCCAGGTCCTGGTCGGAGAAGCTCCCGGCGTGGAGCGGCGAGTCCACGTAGATGACGCCGATGACCGATTCGCCGCTCCAGAGCGGCGCGCACATCGCGGACCGGATCTGCTGCATGCGGATCGACTCGCCCGACTCGAACCGCTGGTCGGTCTGGGCATCGGAGGTCAGGATCGCCACCTTCTGCTTGACGACCATGTCCACGATCGTGCGCGAGTACGGCGCCGTGCCGTCCGAGGTCGGACGCCGCTTGGAGCGATAACGCGAGATCCGGAGCTGCAACGCGCCTCCCTCCTCCTCGAGCAGGAGGAACGCGCGATCCACCGGCAGGAACTCGAAGATCAGGTCCATGACCTTGTCGAGAACGGTCTCGAGGTCGTCGGCCGAGATGAGGGCCCTGGCGACCTGGACGAGGATCTCGAACACCCGGTTCCGGTACGCCGCGTCGGGGACGGCGCGCTTGCGGTCGGCGGTCGAATCGGGCGGAGGCGCCGGAATGCCGGGCTCGAGGCCGTAGTCCTCGTTGAACTCGGCGATCGGCCGGATCCGCGTCGACGTCGAGTCGATCATCCTCGGTCGAGGCGCGGGCGCCGGCGCATCGGCCTCCTCCTTGAATCGGAGGAGGAACGTCCCGATCAGGACGTGGTCGCCGTCTCCCACCACCGCCCGCGGCACGGCCTTGTCGTTGACGCGAACGCCGTTCGTCGACTGGTTGTCGTAGATCACCCACTCGTCCTGCTCGCGCTTGATGAACGCGTGGCGCCGGGAGACGGAGAAGTCGTTCAGGACGATGTCGTTGTCGTTCGCGCGCCCGATGGACGCGACGTCCTTGGAGACCGTGAAGATCTGCGGTCTCCCATCCCACTCGTAGAGAACTTGGAGCATGGAGTGAACGAAATTATAGCCGCCGCGAGGCCCGCGTCCCCCGATCAGCGCTCGGACGCCCCGAGGGTGAACCGGATGCGGACGGTGCGCCGGGACGCGACGGGACCGGCCGGCGAGCGCGCCGGCTTCCACGTCCACTTGCGAACCGCGTCGATCGCGGCGTCCGAAAGCCCCATCGGGAGCCCGCGGAGGACCTCGACGTCCGTGACACGGCCGGACGCGTCGATCGACACCTCCAGCTCGACGGTGCCCTCGATACCGGTGCGGCGCGCCGTCTCCGGATACGCGGGCTCGACGCGCGTGGCGACCACCGCCGGCTCGACCAGGCCGGGCGCGCCCTCGGGAACGGGAACGGGAGGCGCCGGCGCGCGCGGGGGCGGAGGGGGCTCCCCGGCGACGTTCGAGGGCGGCTCCTCTTCCGGCGGCGGCTCCGTCGAGAGGTCGACCACCGTGAGGTTCTTCAGGGGCCGGACCTTCTCCGGCGAGAGCACCGGCTGTCTCGGATCGGGCGGGACGATGTCGACGGCCGCCGAGTTGACGTACGCAACGCCCTGTCCGTGGTCGCGGAAGGCGAAGTAGCCGTGGTCGACCGAGTGGATCTCGATCACGGTCCCGCGCGCCAGGCGGCCCGACCGGGCGGCGAGCGGATACGGCGCGAGCGTGATGTCCGCGTCCTCGGCGACGACGCCATAGACGGCCGGGAGGGCGAGAAGAGTCTTGGCGCGGCGCTCCCTCGCCTCGCGATCGGCATCCCGCTCGATCGCATCGGCCGGAAGGTAGCCCTTCTTGTCGCCGGCGTCGACGCGAACCCAGCGCCCCTGGTCCGGACCGGTCGTCACGCGCGTGCCCGCCCCGAGCGTGGCGATCGCCGGCGACTCGAGGGACGCCTCGCGCCGCAGCACGGCGCGGTCGAGAGTCACCGCCGCCGGGGCGCTCTCCTCGAGCGAGGCCGGCAGCGGCGCCCGGCGCGGGTGGAGCATCGACCAGACGAAGAGAAGCGTGACGACCACGGCGGCCACCGCGGCGACGAACGGCCACCACGTGGCGTGGACGCGCCGCGAGCGCCGCGGCGCCGCCGCCTCGCTCATCGGACCGGGCGGATGTACGTGCCCGTGTGCCCCTCGAGCGCTTCCGAGAGGGACTCCGCACGCGTGATCAGCACCTCGTGGCCCCCGGCCTCGACGAACTTGATCGCCGCGTCGATCTTGGGGCCCATGCTCCCGGGAGGGAACTGCCCCTCGGCGAGCAGGCGCTTCGCGGTGTCGACGTCGATCGAGGGCAGCTCCTGCTGAGTCGGCTTGCCGTAGTCCTTCGCGACGCGGTCGACGCCCGTCAGGACGATGAAGAGGTTCGCCGACAGCGACGCCGCCAGCATCGACGCCGCGTAGTCCTTGTCGATCACGGCCTCGACGCCGCGCACCTCGCCCTCGTCGCTCACGACGACCGGG
>Ga0207683_10003889_pt1 | contig 12953 bp, 15 predicted proteins | sample KBSM73metaG_FD_184333 | JGI IMG/M metagenome (GOLD analysis project Ga0207683, IMG submission 184333) | Miscanthus rhizosphere microbial communities from Kellogg Biological Station, Michigan, USA - KBS M7-3 metaG (SPAdes) (version 2) | ecosystem: Host-associated > Plants > Roots > Rhizosphere >...
TTTCCTGTCGAACGGCCCGGGCGATCCCGCAGCGACGGGTGAATATGCGATCCCCTTGATCCAGCAGCTGCTGGAGACCAGGAAGCCCTTGTTCGGCATCTGCCTTGGCCACCAGCTTTTGGCGCTCGCGGTCGGCGGCAAGACGTCAAAGATGTTCCAGGGACACCGCGGAGCGAACCATCCGGTCAAGCGCCTCGCCGACGGGCAGGTTGAGATCACAAGCATGAACCACGGCTTCGCGGTCGAACGCGAGGGAATGCCCGACAATGTCCGCGAAACGCATGTCTCGCTGTTCGATGGCTCGAATTGCGGGATTGAACTGACTGACCGCCCCGCCTTCAGCGTGCAGTACCATCCGGAAGCTTCACCGGGTCCTCAGGACAGCTTCTACCTGTTCCAGAGGTTCGTGAGCAGCATCACGAAGGAGGCATGATCATGCGTTCTGCCATTGTATCAGCGATTGCCGCCCTCGCTTTGGCCGGCCCGGCAACGGCCCAGGAAATCGTCAAGGTTCCGGTTTCCAAGGCGAACGTCTCGCGTCCTGATGACCTGTTCAATCTTCCGCCGGGACAATGGTTCGTCGCAAAGCAGCTTTGGGGCGGTGGCCGCGATCCTTGTGATTCCGACGCCTGCGAGGCTGGGTTCAACTCCGGCGACCTCGTCGTCAGCGTCGAGCATGCCAAAGGCTTCGTCCAGGTCGTCGCCGGATTTCGCAACTGCCAGTCGGTGGGCTTCAGCGAGGCGGAAGTCGGCGACAAGGTCGATAGCTATGACCGGAGCCATGTCCGTGACCTGATCAAGAAGGTCGTCAAGGGCCTGGAGAAGACCTGCGGCACCAAGGCGCCGTCGGTCCCTCAGCTCGACGTCGCGGCGATGTTCCCGAAGAAGGCGGCGACGTGAGGCGAGGGTCGGTTCCAGCCATCATTGCAATCGGCACGCTTTCCGCCTGCGTCACGCCGGCGCAGATGCATACCGAGGCGCAACTCAATGACGTTGCCCTGGGTTGCGGGTTGGCGCTCGGCGAGCTGATCCAGGACGAGAGCGAAAAGAAGTTGCTGCTGACGGTTCGCGACAATCCATCGCTCGAGCAGCGGGTGTGCGTTGCGAAATGGGCCCGCCGCAACGGCCTGAAGGCCGTGTTCGTCAACATGACTTTCCCGGAGGGGTGATGGAACGGAGTGTCTTTACTCCCTTTCCCCGCGGGGGAGAGGGCTGGGGTGAGGGGGCTCGACACCTTCGTATTCCCGCGCCTTACACCCTCACCCTGCACCCTCCCTCAAGGAAGGGGGTTGTTTCTGGCAAGTGCCAACTCGCGGCGGATGATTTCGAGAACGCCTTCGGTGTTTTCGAGAACCTCGTTGTTCCAGAAACGGATCACGCGATAGCCAAAACCTTCGATGCTCGCCGTGCGGGGCGCATCGATCTCCGGCGAATGCTGACCGCCGTCGAGCTCGAGGACGAGCCTTGCGGAGCGGCAGGCGAAGTCGGCGATATGCCCACCAATCAGGCATTGACGGACGAACTTCGCACCATCGAGTTGACGGGCGCGCAGATGAAACCAGAGGCGTCGCTCAGCGTCGGCACTTTGACGGCGCAGGTAGCGCGCGGTTCGTGTCAGTCTTTGCGTCAACGCCGAAGCCCCTCACCCCAACCCTCTCCCCGCCGGGGAGAGGAGGTTTTCGTTCGGCACTCCTCCTCATCTCTTCGCGGAAGCTTTGCCGTCAATGCCTAAACGAACCGACATATCGTCCATTCTCATCATCGGCGCCGGCCCGATCGTCATCGGCCAGGCAGCCGAGTTCGACTATTCGGGAAGTCAGGCCGTCAAGGCGCTGAAAAACGAGGGCTATCGGGTCATTGTGGTCAACTCGAACCCGGCTACGATCATGACCGATCCGGAGCTTGCCGACGCGACCTACATTGAGCCGATCACTCCGGGAATCGTCGCCAAGATCCTGGAGAAGGAGCGTCCCGACGCCTTGCTTCCAACGATGGGTGGCCAGACGGCGCTCAACACCGCGCTCGCCCTGTTCAAGGACGGCACTCTCGACCGTCTTGGAGTCCAGCTGATCGGCGCCAATGCCGAAGCGATCGAGAAGGCCGAGGATCGCGAGAAATTCCGCGACGCGATGGACAAGATCGGCCTCGAAAGCCCGCGCTCGGCCATCGTTCATTCGATGGAGGAGGCTGCGGCTGCTCTGGAAAATGTTGGCCTGCCCGCGGTGATCCGGCCGAGCTTCACGCTAGGTGGGACGGGCGGGGGCATCGCCTACAACCGGGATGAATATGAGCATTTCGTGCGGACGGGCCTGGAAGCGTCCCCTACCACTGAAGTGCTGATCGACGAGAGCCTGGTCGGCTGGAAGGAATATGAAATGGAGGTCGTCCGTGATCGCGCGGACAACGCCATCATCATCTGCTCCATCGAGAACGTCGATCCGATGGGCGTCCATACAGGGGACAGCATCACCGTGGCGCCGGCCCTCACCCTGACCGACAAGGAATATCAGCGCATGCGCTCCGCAAGCATAGCGGTGCTGCGGGAAATCGGCGTCGAAACTGGTGGTTCCAACGTTCAGTTCGCAATCGATCCCAAGACTGGGCGGATGGTCGTAATCGAGATGAACCCGCGTGTGTCGCGTTCGTCCGCGCTGGCGTCCAAGGCGACGGGTTTTCCAATCGCCAAGGTCGCGGCCCGGCTGGCCGTTGGCTACACGCTGGACGAGATCGCCAACGACATCACGGGCGGCGCGACGCCCGCGAGCTTCGAGCCGACGATCGATTATGTGGTGACCAAGGTCCCGCGCTTCGCCTTCGAGAAGTTCAAGGGAGCCCAACCGCTTCTTTCGACCGCGATGAAGTCGGTCGGGGAAGTGATGGCGATCGGACGGAATTTCGCCGAAAGCCTTCAAAAGGCGCTGCGCGGACTGGAAATCGGCCTGACCGGGCTCGACCGTATTCGCGAATATGAGAATGCCGACCCCGCCGAGATCGAAAGTGCGCTCGCGCGGGCCACGCCGGATCGGCTCCTGATCGCGGCCGAGGCGCTTCGTCAGGGTTTCACGATCGAGCGGATCAATGAAATTGCCGGGTTCGATCCCTGGTTCTTGAAGCGCTTGCAGGAGATCGTTGAGGCGGAAGAAGAAGTCCGGATCAACGGCCTTCCGTCCGATGCGCGAGGAATGCGGCGCCTCAAGGCCATGGGTTTTGCCGACGCCCGGCTGGCTCAGCTCGCACTTCGTTCGGCGCATGTGGAACGGGAGATGAGCGAAGCGGTCGCCGCGGGCGGCTCCGGAGTCGTCCATACCGCGATGAAGGCGATGACCGGCGGAATCACCGAAGCCGAGGCGCGTGCCCATCGAATGCGGCTGGGGGTCCGGCCCGTGTTCAAGCGCATCGACAGCTGCGCGGCCGAGTTCGATGCGACCACTCCCTACCTTTATTCGACGTATGAATCTCCGCTGTTCGGTGAGCCCGAGGATGAAGCGAACGTCTCGGACCGCAGGAAGGTGATGATCCTGGGCGGTGGCCCCAATCGGATCGGGCAGGGGATCGAATTCGATTATTGCTGCTGCCACGCAGCCTTTGCCTTGGGACGCAATCGCGAGGGGCAGCACGGCGCAGGCTTCGAGACGATCATGGTCAATTGCAATCCGGAAACGGTCTCGACCGACCCGGACACGTCCGACCGGCTCTATTTCGAGCCTTTGACCGCTGAAGACGTCCTCGAGATCGTCAGCCGCGAGCAGGAAAAGGGCGATCTGCTCGGTGTCATCGTGCAGCTTGGCGGACAAACGCCGCTGAAGCTCGCTGAAGAGCTGCAATCAGCGGGGGTTCCGATCCTCGGAACATCGCCCGACAGCATCGACCTTGCCGAAGATCGGGAGCGGTTTGCTGCCCTCGTCCAACGCCTTGAGCTCAAACAGCCCGCAAACGGCATTGCGCGCAGCCGCGACGAGGCTTTGAGGGTCGCCGAGCGGATCGGTTATCCCGTGCTTCTGAGGCCGTCCTACGTCCTCGGCGGACGGGGCATGGAGGTGGTCGAGGGACCGCAACAGCTCGATCATTATATCGCGACTGCGGTGCAGGTGTCTGGCAAGAGCCCGGTGCTGATCGACCGCTATTTGCGCGATGCGATCGAAGTGGACGTCGACGCCATTTGCGATGGCACCGACGTCGCGGTCTGCGGAGTGCTCCAGCATATCGAGGAAGCCGGCGTCCATTCGGGCGACAGCGCCTGCGCGATCCCGCCACACAGCCTCAGCAAGGAAATCGTGGGAGAGATCGAGCGGCAGACCCGAGAGTTGGCCTTGGCATTAAAGGTCAAGGGGCTGATGAACGTCCAGTTCGCGGTCAAGGACGGAGAGATCTACCTGATCGAGGTCAATCCGCGCGCAAGCCGGACGGTGCCATTCGTAGCCAAGGCGATCGGCCGGCCCATTGCCAAGATTGCCGCCCGAGTGATGGCAGGCGAACCACTTTCATCATTCGGCGAGGTCGGTCGAAAGATCGACTATATTGCCGTCAAGGAATCCGTTTTCCCGTTTGCTCGCTTTCCGGGCACCGATCCCGTGCTCGGACCCGAGATGAAGAGCACAGGCGAAGTCATGGGAATTGCTGGTGAATTCGACATCGCATTCGCCAAGGCATTGCTTGGGGCCGGAATGGCCCTTCCTCAGGAAGGTACTGCATTCGTATCGGTCAAGGATGCCGACAAGGACAATATCGTGCCGGCCGTCGAAAAGCTCGTCGAGCTTGGGTTCAAGATAATCGCGACGGGCGGCACGGCCGCTCACCTTCAGTCGAAGGGACTTCCGGTCGAAGTGGTCAACAAGGTGGCGCAGGGGCGCCCGCACATCGTCGACCGACTGCTCGACGGAAAGGTTGCCCTCGTGTTCAACACGACCGAGGGTTGGCAGTCGCTGAAGGACAGCCATTCCATCCGGACAACGGCTCTGACGAAGAAGGTACCCTATTTCACGACTGCGCCCGCGAGCCTGGCGGCGGCACGTTCGATCGAGGCAGTGCGTGGACATGCGCTTGAAGTCGCCTCGCTCCAATCCTATTATTCGGCCTCCAAAGGCTAGGCTTTCACTCACAATCTGCTTGGTATCGCGGGCCCTAGGCACGCTGCGGGCAGGTTTTTGAGACGGGTTTGAAAAAGGGTTCTGAACAATGGCAACTGCCGAAAAGGTGCCGATGCTGGCCGAAGGCCATCGCAAGCTCAACGACGAGCTGAAGCGCCTGCGCCAGGAAGAGCGCCCGGCGATCGTCGAAGCGATCGAGGAAGCGCGCGCGCACGGCGATCTTAGCGAGAATGCGGAATATCATGCCGCCAAGGAGCGTCAGGGGCAGATCGAGGCGATGATCGCCGATCTGGAGGACCGGCTCAGCCGCGCGATGGTGATCGACCCGACGACCCTGTCGGGCGACAAGGTCGTGTTCGGAGCGACGGTTACGTTGCTCGACGAAGACGAGAAGAAGGTGAGGTACCAGCTCGTCGGACAGACCGAGGCCGATGCGAAGTCGGGGCGGATCAGCTACAATTCGCCGCTCGGGCGGGCGTTGATCGGACGCCAGAAGGGCGAGGAGGTCGAAGTGTCGACCCCTTCGGGTGATCGCTATTACGAGATCAAGAAGATCGAGTTCATCTGATCACCATGCAAACCGTTCCGCGCACCGCGACCAACATCATCGTCGCGCTGACAGCGGTCGCGTGGGTCATCGCTGTGTTGCTCGGCCAGGCCGAGAAAGCCGCATTCGCGCTCGGATTCATTCCGCTTCGGGTAACCGTTCCATCGGTGCCCTGGGCGGCTGCGCCCGCATTCCTGACGCCGCTCACCGCCACTCTGGTTCATTCGGGGCTCGTCCATCTGGGCTTCAACCTCCTGATGCTCGTCTGGTGCGGAACGGCAGTGGAGCGGGTTCTTGGGAAGACCGGCGTCGTGACCCTTTACCTCGTCGGAGCCTATGCAGCGGCTGCGGCCCAGTGGGCGCTCGATCCCGGGGGCACGGCCCCGATGGTCGGCGCGAGTGGCGCGATTAGCGCAGTGATGGGCGCATTCGCGCTGAGCTTTGGCAGGGCGAAGGCTCTGACCAGCAACCTTCGGCTCAATCGCTGGATCAACGTTGTGTGGCTGCTGGTCGCCTGGATCGTCCTGCAAGTCATGATGGGCTGGCTTGCGGGCGGGCAAGGCTATCTACTCGCAACACCGGCACATGTCGGCGGTTTCGCGGCGGGACTGCTGCTGCAGCGCCCGTTGCTCCTCTGGAAATATCGATCCGCCTAGCCGGCGGATTCCCTTGGGCGCGAAATACCTTCCATGTCAGGCTCGAGCAGCCGGTGAAGGTGGACAACCACATATTTCATTTCGGCATCGTCGACTGAGGCCTGCGCCTTGCCGCGCCAGGCCTCTTCGGCCGCCGCGTAGCTATCGAAAACTCCGACGAGATCTATCGTGCCCAAGTCGAAATCGAGAGTGCGCGGATCCTTGACCCGCCCGCCGAAGACAAGGTGAAGCTTGCTCATAAGCTCGCCGCTACCTCATCCGGGGCCATTCGTCAGCCCTTGTTGCGGACTGCCTCGACCGCGGCGTCGGCCGAAGCGCGCGCCGTGTCCTTGAGGCCCTGAAGGAAATTCTGGAAGCTCTCCTCGCCCTTCGCGCGCGTGTAACCGAGGTCGTCGAAATTCTTCTTCCCGGTATCGCGAGCGGCTTCGAAGGCCGCGCGGGCGCTATCCTTCACGCGCTTTGCAGTCGGACGGATCAGGCGGGATTCGGCCTGAGTGCGCGGCAGCAAGGCGGCGATCAGTGCCCCGGCGGCGATCCCGCCGGCAAGTGCGAGCAGCGGCGCTTCACCGAGCGTATCGACCGCTCGCCCGCGAGCGCTATCATAAGCTTCGATCGCCCGCTGGCGAGGCGAGGCCGAGCCTTCGTCGGCGGTACGGTCATTATCCTGCTCGTTCATGCTGCTTTCTCCGTATCGTCCTCATTCAACGCCTTTTTCCGGGGCGTTTTCCGGCTATTCACGGTCTTCTTCTTCTTCTTCTTTTCACCAACCCCGTCGGCGATCCTGCCGGCCAGATCGATCAACGGCTCCCGGGCGAGGAACATGGTGATTGCTGCAACAACGCCGGTTGCGGCGAGGGGCCGCGAACGGACAACATCGACAGCATCTTCCGCAAGGTTTGCGCCTTTCTCTTTCGCTCCCTCCCAAGCGCCTTTGGCCAGGGTCTTCGGGCTGAGCCGCTCCTGAATCTCATGCGCGATCGCCATGACGCCAGCTCGGCTGCGCTCGACCTCGATCCGGGCCGCAGCGATTTCCGGGGTGTCCTTCACAGGTCCCGCCTCAGCCGTTCATAACCATACCAGCCTAGCCCTCCGGCGATGGCGGCGAAAATCAGCATGCCCACAAAACCTGCGGCCAAAGGGCCGATCAGGGTTGCAAGGGCAAGGACCACGCCGACCGAAAGCGCGGTCACGGCCGCAAGCGATACGACGAAGGCAATGAGGAACAGTGCGACGGGGAGGACCAGCGCCTTTCCCTTTGCCGTAGCGATCGCCCTGGCGAGCCCGAGCTCCGCACGCGCATAAGCCTTGCCCTGCTCGATGAGCTCGTGGACGAGCTCACCGACCGGGCGTTCGGGCGGCTCCGGCGGGGGATCGGTTCGTTTCAGCATCAGGCCCCTTGATCGCTCAATCGTCGTCGCCCTCGTCCGCGGAACCAAGGCCCGTCTTTAGCAGTCTCGCCACCACGAAGCCCACGACCGCGGCTCCCGCGAGTGCTACGCCGGGGCTGTTCCGAACGAAGTTGCGGGTGTCGTCGATCAGCTCGTCGGGATCCTTTTCCGCGATCGTATTCGCGACATTTTCGATCGCACCGGCGGCCCGGCGGGCATAATCGCCATATTCGGCGCCCAGCCGCTCATCGATGCCGGCGGCCGTATCGCCGACCATTTTTGAGACATTCGCGAGCGTCTCGGCAGTGCGCTCAAGGCCCTGGCTGACGAAGCCGCGCGCTTTTTCGCCGGCCTGGCTCGCAAGCTGTTCGCGGCCGTCGCGGAAGCGATCGCTCAAGCCCCGTTCGGGACTTTGGCTCGATGGATCGTCGCGTCTCGCAGGAGTCTTTCCCTGGATGGCCAATGAATTGTCCTCCGTCGTTATCGTATCGCCGTCATTCGTGCTGGACGCTCCGGCGATCACCGTGTCGGTTCCATCGGGCAAAGTGGCAGTCTTTTCGTCAGAAGCCTGGTCAACCATGGCCATTACTCCTCCTTTGCCCATTCAACCCGGGGCCTTGAGCCTTCGTTCCGGTACGCCAAGGCGAAAGTTGCACGCCCGGACGCGCGGCCTATAGGCCCTGCCTACTCTCATATTGTTACGCCTCGGCCAGAAGGAAAGCCATGACTGCGATTGTCGACGTCCACGCCCGCCAGATCCTCGATAGCCGGGGCAACCCGACCGTCGAAGTGGACGTAACCCTGGAAGACGGCAGCATGGGCCGTGCAGCCGTTCCCTCGGGCGCATCGACCGGAGCGCATGAGGCGGTTGAGCTACGCGACGGCGACAGGAGCCGCTGGGGCGGCAAGGGCGTCATGAAGGCGGTGCAGGCGGTCAACGGCGAAATCGCCGAGGCAATTGTCGGCATGGACGCCGAGGACCAGGCCGCGCTCGACGCGGAGATGATTGCGCTCGACGGAAGCGAGAACAAGGGACGCCTCGGCGCCAATGCCATCCTCGGTGTCAGCCTGGCGTCGGCGAAGGCGGCGGCCGACGCGCTGGGGATGCCGCTATACCGTTACGTAGGGGGAGTGGACGCGAACCTGCTGCCGGTCCCGATGATGAACATCTTGAACGGCGGCGCCCATGCCGACAACGGCATCGACTTTCAGGAATTCATGGTGATGCCGGTCGGTGCGCCGACCTTTGCCGAAGGACTGCGGTGCGGCGTCGAGATATTCCATGCGCTGAAAAGCGCGCTTCACGGCGTCGGGCTGTCGACCGCGGTTGGTGACGAAGGCGGTTTCGCGCCGGCGATCAACAGCGCACGCGAAGCGCTGGATTTCATTGAGAAAGCGGTCAGCGCCGCGGGTTACAAGCTCGGCGACGACGTGCTGCTCGCCCTCGATTGCGCTTCGAGCGAATTCTTCAAGGATGGAGCCTATCGGATGGAGGGTGAGGGCCAGACGCTTTCGCCGACCGAGATGGCCGGCTTCCTCGCCGACCTCGCGAGCAATTATCCGATCGCGTCGATCGAGGATGGAATGTCCGAGGACGATTCCGAAGGATGGAAGGCCCTGACCGACAAGCTTGGTTCGCGAGTCCAGCTGGTTGGCGACGATGCCTTCGTCACCAATGTCCAACGTCTGCAATGGGGGATCGACCACGGGATCGCCAATTCGATCCTGATCAAGGTCAACCAGATCGGATCGCTGACCGAGACGATCAGCGCGGTGCGCCTTGCTCAGACCAACGGCTATACGGCGGTCATGTCGCACCGCTCCGGTGAAACAGAGGATTCGACCATCGCCGACCTCGCGGTTGCCCTCAACTGCGGACAAATCAAGACCGGGAGCCTCGCGCGTTCGGACCGCACCGCCAAGTACAACCAATTGCTTCGGATCGAGGAGGAGATTGGAGACACTGCGCGCTATGCAGGCCGTGCCGCAATCAAGGCTTACAAGGCGTGAGGTCAGCGCTTTAGCGGCACATCCACAACTTTATCCCCGCTTTGTCCACCAAATCATTCTTTTCACTTGCGTTGATGACTCCTTCGTGATTCTTCTGATGACGTCATGAAAGGTGCGAGCAACAGCCTGGGACTGATCCGCCGCTCGGCGGTGCCCGCGCTTGCCCTCATCATCGTCGGCACTTTTGCGGGCCACGCAATTGCCGGCCCGAACGGCATCCTGGCCTGGGGCAGCTATCATCGAGCGCTCCAGCAGCGGCAGGCAGAGCTATCGCAGATCGAGCAGCAGCGCTCTCAGCTCCGGCACCGTTCGCAGTTGCTCGACCCCAGGAAAGCCGATCCGGACATGGCTGACGAGCTGGTTCGCAAGGACCTGGGGCTGGTTCGCCCGGACGAGGTGATCGTCCCGCTCAATTAATCGTGAGGCATTTTTTCCTCGCGCTCGCTTCATCACTGCTGATCACTTCGCAGTCTCTTGCGTGGCCGGACAGCTTGCGGCCGATTGACCAATGCAGCGGCGATCCGAGCTTTGCAAAATTCCAGGACAGGTTGAAGCGGGTCGTCCTTAAGAAGGACCAGAAAGCGCTCCTCAACCTTCTGGCCCCGGACGTTCTCGTGGATTTCGGGGGCGGCAGCGGCCGGAAGGCATTCGAGGAAAGGTGGTCGTTCGATCCGCATGAATATGGCAATGTGTGGGACCAGCTTGAGACGATGCTGAAGTTGGGTTGCGCTCGGGATGCCGAGGCGAGGATCATCCCTTCGCTTGTCATGCAGCTCGGAACAGATTCGGGTGACTCGGAACCTGTCCTGATCCTGCCAGGAGCGAAGCTGCACAACGGAGCCGGCGACCGGGGACCCGGCGCCAACGTGCGACCCTGGACCCTCGCTGCCGCGACCAGCCGCGAAAGCGATACGATGACGGGCGTCCGGCTGCCCGACGGCCGCAAGGGATATGTGGCTGACAGCTTTCTTTATGAGCCGCTGGGCTATCGAATGACGATTGAGCGGCGCCGCAGAGAATGGACGATCACGATGTTCGTCGCCGGCGACTAGTTGCCCGGTTCGGCAGTGCCTCCTATAGGCTGGCGCGCTTCCAGATTGAGAGAGAATGCCGTGGCGAAAACCGCCAAGAAAGCTGCCGCACCAGCGAAGCAGCAAGAACCCAGGATCGACCTTCCGTCGAAGCCCGCGCGTTACAAGGCCGGCAAGGACGAGCTCCTCCAGTTATACCGCGAGATGCTGCTGATCCGCCGCTTCGAGGAGCGCGCCGGCCAGCTTTACGGCCTCGGTCTGATCGGCGGCTTCTGCCACTTGTACATCGGGCAGGAAGCCGTGGGGGTCGGCCTTCAATCGGCGATGACGGTCGGCAAGGACAGCGTCATCACCGGATATCGCGATCACGGGCACATGCTGGCTTACGGGATCGATCCAAAAGTGATCATGGCAGAGTTGACCGGCCGTGCCGCGGGGATCTCCAAGGGCAAGGGCGGGTCGATGCACATGTTCAGCGTCGACCATGGCTTCTACGGCGGACACGGAATCGTCGGCGCCCAGGTCGCGCTCGGCACCGGCCTCGCGCTGAAGCACAAATATAGCGAAGATGGCGGGGTTTGCCTCGTCTACATGGGTGACGGCGCGGTCAACCAGGGCCAGGTCTACGAATCGTTCAACATGGCCAAGCTTTGGGACCTGCCGGTCATCTACGTCGTCGAGAACAACAAATATGCGATGGGTACGTCGATTGCGCGTTCGTCGGCGGAGCCGGAACTCTTCCGGCGCGGTCAGGCGCACCGCATCCCCGGCCTCCAGGTCGATGGCATGGACGTTCTCGCCGTTCGGGGCGCCGCCGAAGTCGCTCTCGAGTGGACCCGCAGCGGGAAGGGGCCAATCCTGATCGAGTTCCTGACCTATCGCTATCGCGGCCATTCCATGTCGGACCCGGCAAAGTATCGGACGCGCGAGGAAGTGCAGGATATGCGCGAGCATCGCGACCCGATCGCCCACGCCGAACGCGACCTTCAGGCGATGGGCGTCAAGGAAGAAGAGCTCAAGGCGATCGACAAGGAAATCAAGGACATCGTGGTCGAGGCTGCGAAATTCGCTGAAGATGCGCCGGAGCCGGCGCCGTCGGAGCTCTACACCGACGTCCTGGTGGGAGCTTATTGATGCCGGTCGAGCTGAAAATGCCGGCGCTTTCGCCGACGATGGAAGAGGGAACGCTCGCCAAGTGGCTGGTCAAGGAAGGCGATGACGTCAAATCGGGCGACATCCTTGCCGAGATCGAGACCGACAAGGCGACGATGGAGTTCGAGGCGGTCGACGAAGGCAAGATCGCAAAGATCCTGGTTCCCGAGGGCACCGATGGCGTGAAGGTTGGACAGCCGATCGCCTTGCTGGCCGGTGATGGCGAGCAGGTCAGCGATGCGCCTACTGCAGCAGCTGCACCCGCCGCCCAGAGCGACAAGACGCAGGACGCAGAGGGCGTGGAGATCCCGGCCTCGCAGCAGGATGAGGCGACCCCGACGCCCCACGTGTTCGAGACGGCAGCGCGCGACCTGGTCGCCGACGTTGCGAAGACTCACGACGATCCGGAGGTTCCCGAAGGAACGCCGCTGGTCACGATGACCGTGCGCGAGGCCTTGCGCGACGCCATGGCAGAAGAGATGCGCAAGGATGAGCGCGTCTTCGTGATGGGCGAAGAGGTCGCCGAATATCAGGGCGCCTACAAGGTCACCCAGAACCTGCTTCAGGAGTTCGGGCCGAAGCGCGTCATCGACACTCCGATCACGGAATATGGCTTTGCCGGTGTCGGCACCGGCGCCGCAATGGGCGGCCTTCGTCCGATCGTCGAGTTCATGACCTTCAACTTCGCAATGCAGGCGATCGACCACATCATCAATTCGGCCGCGAAGACCAATTACATGTCCGGCGGGCAGATGCGCTGCCCGATCGTCTTCCGCGGACCAAACGGCGCAGCCGCCCGCGTGGCGGCACAGCACAGCCAGAATTATGCAAGCTGGTACGCGGCCGTCCCTGGGCTGGTGGTGATCGCTCCATACAGCGCAGCAGACGCGAAGGGCTTGCTGAAGGCTGCGATCCGGACCGATGACCCTGTCGTCTTCCTGGAGAACGAGTTGCTCTACGGCCAGCATTTCGATGTGCCGCAGCTCGACGATTACGTGCTCCCTATCGGCAAGGCCCGCATCGTCCGACCGGGCAAGGACGTGACCATCGTCACTTACTCGATTGGCGTCGGCGTAGCGCTC
>Ga0207683_10003890_pt1 | contig 12952 bp, 11 predicted proteins | sample KBSM73metaG_FD_184333 | JGI IMG/M metagenome (GOLD analysis project Ga0207683, IMG submission 184333) | Miscanthus rhizosphere microbial communities from Kellogg Biological Station, Michigan, USA - KBS M7-3 metaG (SPAdes) (version 2) | ecosystem: Host-associated > Plants > Roots > Rhizosphere >...
TGACATCGTCCTGTTCGAGGCCGGCGACCGGATCGCCGCCGACGGGCGCCTGCTCGTCGCCGCGTCGCTCGAGATCGAGGAGGCCGCGCTCACGGGCGAGAGCACGCCCGTGGCGAAAGACCTCGCCCCCGTCGACATTGAGAAGCTGCCCCGTCACGAAGCGGCTCTGGTCCGACGCCAGGAACAGCAACGGACCCACCAGATCCTCGGGCGTCTGCACGCGCGCAAGACAGCGCTTGCGTGCTTTTTCAGCGAGCCGTTCCGGTGAGCTGACCGCCATCACGGCTTCCGTCGCCGTGCTTCCCGGGGCGACTGCGTTGACACGAATGTTAAAACGACCGAGCTCGGCCGCTGCCGTGCGCGTGAGGCCAATCAGTCCAGCCTTGGACGCGTTGTAATGCACGAGCTGGTTGGTGCCATGATAGATGCCGACCGTGGAGATATTGACGATGCTGCCACCCCCTGCGCGGCGCATCGGCTCGACCACGTGACGCGTGGTCAGGAACGGCCCCGCGAGATTGACGTCCATCACGCGCTGCCACTCGGCAAGCGGCACATCCACGAGCGGCCGCCGCGTGAGCTGCGTGAACAACGCCGCGTTGTTGATCAGCGCGTCGATGCGACCGAGTCGCCGCTCGACCTCCGCGATGGCGGCGGCGACGCTCGCCTCATCCGTCACGTCCATGGACACCGCGCAACTCCGCGCGCCGCCGCCGAGCTCCTGCGCGACGGCCGCCAGCTTATCGATCTGGAGGTCCGCCACGGCCACATCCCAGCCGCTCTGTGCGAATCCTGCGGCGACCACCCGACCGATACCCTGCGCGGCTCCGGTGATCAACACGACGTTGCGTTCGTGCGTCATCGCCATGCCAGGCTATTTCAGGTTGTTGACGTAGCGGACCTGCGCCACGCCAATCTTGCTCGAGCGCAACAGCTCCTTCGCGTCCTTCACCAGCGAAGCATCGATTGCACCCTTGATGTCGACTTCGCGCGGGATGAGCTTCTCCTTGACGACGAACGCCATCGTATCCGCGAGATCCTGGTGATCCTTGGCCTGCAGCTCGAGATTGACTTCCTCGACGGTCTTCCAGTCGCGGCTGCGGTCGATCGCCTGGGCGGCCTGCGCCACGTCAACCGCGACGCCGAACGCGGCTTCATAGCGCTTCGCGGCCTCGGCATGATTGTTCGCCCTGAACGCGACTGCGAGCATCTGCGCCGCCAGGAAACGAACCGCGGCGTCCCGGTTCTGCTCGACGAACTTGGCACGCATCGCCGTGAAGCCGGTGTGGTACCTGCGGTCCAGCGGGGTGGCCTTCTGGGTGGATTCGATCACGCCCCACATCGGATCCGAGATCACCACCGCCGAGACCTGGCCACCAGCAAGCGCGGTGCCGACGTCCGCCGGCGCAACGTTGACGAGCGTGCCGGGTGGCAACCCGTTCTTCGATGCAATGTCGGACGCCATCTTGAAGGCCGTAGTGCCGAAGGGGACACCGATCTTCTTGCCCTTGAGCTCCGCGATGTCCTTGATCGGAGGCAATGCTTCGAGCCGCAGCTCGAAGTCGTACATGAAGGCAACGATCTTGATCGGAATGTTGTTGGCGAGCTGCGCGAGGGTGGGCTGCGCACCGACGAACTCCACGTCCAGCGAATCGCTCGCCACCCCTGCCCCCATCTGGGGCGGATTGAGGAACAGCACGTCGATCTTGAGACCGACGAGTTCGGCGATGTTGGTCTGCTTGATGATGAGGCCTTCGACGCCCTGCGCCGTGCAGCTGCCGCACGCCGCGAATCGCACGGTCGGCGGCTCGGCCGCGGACGAAGAGCCGGCCGGCAACCACGCGAGGGGCATGGCAAGCGCCATCGTGTACAGCGCTCTGCAAAGTGCTTCCTTGATCGACATTTCTGGACTCCTCCTAGGCTGTCGCTGTGACGCGAAGTTCGCTCGATACTGCGTCGCGAATGGCGAGAAATTCGGGCGACGATCGGGCTTCACGGCGTCGCGGCCGCGGCAGGTCGACGTCGAAGGTGCCGACGACACGTCCTGGACGGCTCCCCATCACCAGCACGCGATCGCTGAGATACACCGCTTCGTCGACCGAATGCGTGACAAGCAGGACGGTCTGCCGCGTAACGCCCGTCAGGGCTCCGAGCTCGTCCTGCAGATCCTCGCGCGTCTGCAGGTCGACAGCGGCGAACGGCTCATCCATCAGGACGATCTGTGGCTCGATCGCCAGCGCCCGGGCGAGCGCGACCCGCTGCTGCATGCCGCCCGACAGCTGGTACGGATACAGCGACTGCGTGCCCTGCAGGCCCGCCATCTCGAGGTACTTGTCGATGATCGGGGCCGCCTCGTCCGCGCCGAGGCCCTTCATCCGCAGGCCGAACATCATGTTCTTTTCGACGGTCATCCACGGAAACAACGCGTAGGACTGGAACACCATGGTGACGGCCGCGGACGGGCGCGTCACCTGCACGCCATTCACGACGACCGAACCGCTGCTGGGCTTCACGAAGCCTGCGATGGCGTTGAGCAGCGTGGTCTTGCCGCATCCGCTCGATCCGACGATACCGATGAACTCGCCGCGCTCCGCGGTGAAGCTCACGTCGCGGCATGCGGGACGCCCTCCGCGCTTGTCCGCGTACGAAACGGTGACACCGGACACGACGATCGAAGGTGTCGCCATGCCGGTTCTCTCGAGCGGCGCGCGGTGCCGATCGCTCATCGCGCGGCGGCCCCGCGATGCCAGCGAAGCACGCGACGCTCGATGAGGACGACGATGTAGTTGCTCGCGAATCCCAGGAACCCGATCATCGCCATTCCGAAGATCACGTCGGCCGACTTGAACAACTCGCGGCTCTGCCACATCTGGTAGCCGAGGCCGGATTGAGCCGCCACCAGCTCGGCCGCCACCACGCACGTCCAGGCCATCGCGATACCGACGCGAAGCGCAGTGAAAATCTCCGGCATCGCGCCAGGCAGGATGATGCGCGTCAGCAACGCCCATTCGTCGGCACCGAGGCACTGCGCTGCATTGACGTAGTGCCGGCCGGTTGCGCGCGCCGCCGCGGCGGTGGTCACGAAGATGGGGAACACCGGTCCGACGAATACGATGTAATACGCCGCGCGGTCGGTCAATCCGAACCAGAGAATCGCGAGCGGCACCCAGGCGATCGGCGGTATCGGGCGCAGCGCTTCGATGACCGGATTGAACGTCTTGTAGAGCCGGTTGTTCCACCCGACGAACAGTCCGAGTCCCACCCCAACCGTCACGGCGAGCACGTAACCCGCCAGCACGCGCTTGACGCTGATCGCGACGTTGGGAACGAGCACGCCGTTGGCGAACTCGTCGATTCCGGCCTTGATCACTGCGAGCGGAGACGGCAACAGCAACTCGTTGATCATGCCCGATGCCGATAGAAGCGCCCAGATCGCAAGCAGCCCGGCCAGGCCCAGGCACGGCAGCACCACGTCGGAAGGCGAGCGATCGGACCGTCCCGCGTGTCCGTCGTCTCGATCGGCCGGCGCGCGACGCGCCTTGCCGCCCTCGACCGGACCGGCCGGCAACACCTTTCCGGCGACCTGCGCGTCCGTCGAGGTCGATCGTGCTGCCGTGCCTCCTCCAGTATTGCGACTCATTCGAATGACTGGCATTCTGAGGGCCGGCAATCGGCCGTGTCAAGCTTGCCGGCGCGCCGCAGGCGCGATGTCTCCAGCGCACGCATCGAGCTACTTGCGACATAATTCACGTCTCTCCGTGTTGCGTCCGCTCAGGCAATCGATGGCCAAACGTCCGCTTTACAAGGAAGTTCGAGAGCAGCTGACCAGGAGCCTGATCGAGGGCGAGTGGCGTCCCGGCGCCATGCTGCCCAGCGAGCCGCGGCTTGCGGAGCGCTACAGCGTCGGCATTTCCACGGTCCGTGCCGCGGTTCGCGAGCTGGAGCTCGCGAACGTCCTGGTACGCGCCCAGGGCAAAGGCACCTTCGTGGCGCGCTTCGAAGAGCGGGAGGGCGTCCACCGCTTTCTCAACCTTGTCCGCGACGACGGCGTGGCGGAGGCGCCCCATCGAAAGATGCTTACCTTCGAGCGGATCGACGCACCGCCCCGCATCGCCGAGGCCTTGCACCTGCCGCGGAGCGGCAGCGGAGGGAAGGTGTTCAAGCTCACGACGCTGGTGAGCTTCGCCGGCAAGCCCATCTACCTTTCGAACGTATATCTGCCGGCCGCGTTGTTCCCGCGGATGAGGAAGTCACTGCTTCCGGATGGCAACCGTTCGCTGTACTCGCTCTACCAGCAGCAGTTCAACGTCAACGTCACCAAGGTCGTCGACTCGATCACGGTGACGCCGGCGCCTGCGATCGTCGTGAAGCTGTGCGATCTGCGCTCGGGCGCGTCGGCGCTCTGGCTCAACCGCATTGCCTACACTTACAACGAGGTGCGGGTCGAGTTGCGCCAGAACTGGATCAACACCGCGCATCATTGCTACCGGATAGAACAAGGAGATGGCGGATGAGTGACCGCGACAGTCCGGTCGGACCAGCGGCGGGGCCTGCGGCATCCGCCCCGCGCTCGTATTTGTTCGTGCCAGGCAACCGGCCCGACCGTTTTGCGAAGGCGTGCGCAACCGCCGCCGATGCCGTCATCGTGGACCTGGAGGATGCGGTTCCGCCCGACGACAAGGCGAGCGCGCGGGTCAGCATCGTGCAGTGGGTGTCCGCTGAGCATCCGGTGCTCGTCCGCATCAATGGCGCCGAAACGCCGTGGTTTCGCGAGGACCTCGACCTCGCTGCACTCCCGGGCGTCGTCGGAATCGTCATACCCAAGGCCGAGCAGGTCGACGACATCATCGCCGTCGCGCGTCACGCCACGCCGACGTCGGCCATCGTGCCGCTGATCGAGAGTGCGCGCGGCTTTGCGAACGCGTTGGCGATCGCGCAGGTGCCCGGGGTGCAGCGGCTCGCCTTCGGCAGCATCGACTTCGAATTCGACCTCGGCATCCGCGGCGATGGAGAGGAGTTGCTCCACTTCCGCTCCCAGCTGGTGCTGGTGTCGCGCCTCGCCGGTGTCCGGGCGCCCGTGGACGGCGTCACCACGGATCTCCGCGATGGCGAGCGGATCGCGGTTGACACGCTGCGAGCGAGACGGCTCGGATTCGGGGGCAAGCTGTGCATCCATCCGAATCAGGTCGCGGCGGTGAACGACGGCTTCAGCCCGGACGAGGGCGAGGTCGCGTGGGCCAGGCGGGTGCTCGAGGCCGCGGCCGTGGCGAAGGGCGCGGCCGTCGCCGTCGACGGCAAGATGGTCGATGCGCCGGTCATCGCGAAGGCGGGAGCGATCGTGCGCGAGGCGGAAAGAGGAATACGGCGAACGATTCGGCCGGGATAGCCGCTTCGCTGCGGCGGATGGGATCGCGCGCCGTCGAGACGGCCGCGGACGAGGCATCGCTCATCCGTCGTCGCTGCCTTGACTTGGCGTCGCCCAAGTGCGCAGAATCGCCTCATTCATTCGAATGAGTCGACGAAACGCAATTCAATGATCGCCCAAAGCGCTCCCCCCGCTTCCACGCTGGCCGACGCAACCACCGCATCGATGCCGCTCGCGGTGCGGCTCTTCGACGAGCTGCGCCGCCTGACCGCCGACGGTGTGGGAGTCACGCGCGATTCGTACGGTGCCGGCGAGCAACTCGCTCACGACCTGTTCGAAGAAGCGGCGCGCTCGCTCGACCTCGAGACCCGCAAGGATCCTGCGGGAAACCTCTACATGACGCTTCCAGGGAAGGAGCGCAGCCTGCCCGCCTGGTTCGTCGGTTCGCACCTCGATTCGGTGCTGCACGGTGGCAACTACGACGGTGCGGCGGGCGTCGTCGCCGGATTGACCGCCCTCGATGCGTTGCGTCGCGCCGGCGCGCGCCCGCTGCGCGACATCACCGTCATGGGCATCCGCGCCGAAGAGTGCAGCACGTGGTTCGTCGGGCACCACGGCGGGCATCTGGGCAGCCGCGCCGTGCTCGGACTGCTGTGGCCCGGCGAGCTCGACTCGGCCGTGCATGTGCGGTCGGGCAAGACCTTGGCGCAGTGCATGGACGAGGCAGGGTTCGATTCCACCTGTTTCCGCGGCAATTCCGGCCCCTATCTCGAGCCCGAGCGCATCGCAGGCTATCTCGAGCTCCATATCGAGCAGGGACCCGTGCTCGAGCATCGCGGCTATCCGGTCGGCATCGTCACCGGCATTCGGGGCGCGCTCCGGGGTCGCAGCGCACGCACCACCGGCGGGTACACGCACTCGGGCGCGGTGCCTCACGAACTGCGCCAGGACGCCGTCCTGGCATCAGCCGAGCTGGTCAATACGCTCGACACCGTCTGGACGCGGATGCGTGCCGCCAACCGCGACATGGTCTACACCGTCGGCAAGTTCTTCACGGACCCCGAGCACCATTCGATCGTGAAGGTTCCCGGCGAGGTCAACTTTGCGTTCGACATCCGCAGTCAGGACATTGGCGTGCTGGACGAGATGCGTGGCGTCGTCACGAAGCTCGCCGAGGAGATCGGCGCGCGCCGCAACGTGCACATCGACCTCGGCGAGATGTCGCTCGTGCGGCCCGCCGAAATGGACGCCGCCATTCGCACGCACATGAAGACAGGGTGCGTCGAGCTGTCGATTCCCTACATGGACATCCCAAGCGGCGCCGGGCACGACGCCGCCGATTTCCACGACGCGGGAATTCCCGCGGCGATGATCTTCATCCGCAACGCGAACGGCAGCCACAATCCCGACGAGGCGATGGAGATGGACGATTTCGCCTTGGGCACGCGCTTGCTGACATGGACCCTTGCGACCGCGGACCGCATCGAGCCTGCTTCTGCGCCCGCGCACTGATCGCGATCACGCCACCACCTGCCCGAAAAATACGACGGAAGACGCCATGCCCGACAACAACCCCCGAATCCCCTACCAGCTGCTGACCGAGCGGCCGCGACTGCAGCCGCTCGACGGCAAGCCGCTGATGGTCCACATCGTGGTCAATCTGGAGGTATGGCCTTTCGACAAGCCGATGCCGCGGGCAATCCTCCAGAACCCGCACGGCAAGACGCCGATGCCCGACATCGGCAACTACAGCTGGGTCGAATACGGCCTGCGCACCGGCGTCCCGCGGCTCGAGCGGATATTCACCGCGCGCGGGCTGCCCGTCACCAACATGATGAACGCGGCGCTGCCCGACTATTACCCCAGCTGCGCCGAGCTCGCGGCCAAGGCAGGCTGGGAGCTGACGGCGCACGGACTCTTCCAGCGGTCCCTGTTATACGAGGACAACGAGGAGGCCGTCATCGACGAGGCGCTCGCCAAGCTCGAGAAGTTCGCCGGCAAGCGGCCACGCGGCTGGCTCGGTCCCGGCTACGGCGAGAGCCTGGACACCCCGGACATCCTGAAGCGCAAGGGCATCGAGTTCATCCACGACTGGATGGTCGACGACACACCGTGCTGGATGCGCACCAAGCACGGCCCGCTCATCGCCTTGCCGTATGCACTGGATCTGAACGACGTCATGATTTTTGCCCTCGAGCGCCACACCGCCGAGGAGTACTACATTCGCTTCAAGGACACCGCGGACTATTTTGCCTCCGAGCCGGACCACCCGCCGCGCGTGATCACCATGGGCCTGCACCCGCACATCATCGCGGTGCCGTACCGGTTGGCGATGTTCGAGCGCACGATCGACATGCTGATGAAGCGTGACGACACGGTGTTCGTGACCGGCGGACAGATCGCGGACTGGTTCCGTGGGCAGGACGAAAAAGGTCACGGGCAAATGGCGGCATAGCGTCCTGGGTGGAGCCCGGCGCTGCCGGGCTCCAGCACGCATCCAGATCCCGCGGTGACCGCCCTGTGCCGCGTCGCCTGTCAGCTCCCCGGCAGGCCGTGCACTTCGGGAAAGAACATTTCCTGCCACGATGCCGGGCGCGACTTGATGTGCCCGACGTCGGACATGAACGTGATGATCTTCATCATGTTGCGTGGCGTGGTGGTGAACTCGATCTCCGGATCGTTGATCAGGGCGTAGATCTCGTCGACCGAGACCTTTTCCTTGGTCATCCGGACATAGATTTCCGCGGCCGCCCGCTTGTCCTGAGCAATCACCTGCATCGCCTCGGTGAAGGCGTCGAGAAACGCCTTGTACGTCTTGGGATTCTCGTTGTGGAACGCCGAGGTGGTCCAGACGAGGTTGTAGGTCGTCTTGCCGCCCAGGACATCGTAGGATTTCAGGATTGACCTGATACCCGGCTTTTTCAGCGCGACGTACTGGAACGGCGGCTCGGAAAACTGATTGTTGATCTCGCCGGCGCCCGAGAGCAGTGCGGTGGTTCCTTCCGGGGTCGACATCGCCACCTGGAGGTTGTCGTACTTGAAGGCGCTGCCTTTCCCGAATTCCTTTTCGGTTGCCATCTGCAGGACGATCGCCGTTCCGGAGACCTTCGTCGCCGGCATCGCGATCCTGTCGTTCTCGGTGAAATCGCGGATCGACTGGATTCTCGGCTCGCGGGTCAGCAGCAGGATCGGCGCACAGTTCTTCGCGGCGATCGCCTTCACCTCGTTGCTGGTTCCCTTCGTGCGCGCCCAGAGGATCGCGAACGGCGCGATGCCGCCGCCTGCGACGTCGATCGATTTGGCCAGCAGCGAATCGTTCATCGTGGTGCCGCCGGAAAGCTGCATGTAGGTGGCGTGCGACGTGAGTCCGGCGGCCTTGGCATGCTTTTCGAAGAGCTGCTTGTCCTCCATGACGAGGATCGGCAGGAACGAAATGCCGAACTGCCGTGCGACTCTCACCTCGCTCACCTCGGCGGCGGCAACCGAGGGCAGAACCACGCCGGCAATCGACATCAATGCGACCGATAGCACTGCAATCGTGGATCTCATCACCTCTCCTAGGTAGTACTGCGGTTGGCTCTCATCGGGCACACGACTATCCCGGCAGGGCTGCAAGGTTCCTGATGTCCGGTGCGAGATCGCCTCGCTCGACGCGTCGGACGAGCTCGAGCATCGCTACCTGGGTCGGCACCGGGATGCCCACCTCGGCGGCCTTCTCGACCACGGTGCCATTGATGTATTCGATCTCGGTCCGGCGTCCCTTGAGGATGTCGTGCGCCATCGACGGTCGCCCTTCGTCCGTCATGCGCGTCATCCAGCCGGCGATCACCGATTCGACGGTCGTGCGTGCCGACGCATCGCCGTACGCGGCCGCCTCGAGCGCGTCCGCCGGAATGCCACGAATGGATTCCACGCTGAATCCGAGCGCGCGTCCGACCTTCACGGCCTCGCCGCCCAGGCGGATGGCGATACCGCGCGGGGCCGCCTGTCCATACACGCCCGTGTGACCAAGGCCCGTCGAGCCGGCAAGGCCGTTGTGCATCGAATTGGCGGTCAGCTTGGACCATCGCTCGCCCCACAGGTCCGTCGTAAGCTCGGCACTGTCGACGGCCGAAAGCATCCGGACGAGCTCCTCCGCCCGCTGCGTGACGCGGCCATGGACCTCCCCGACACGGAAAACGGTGTAAGACGCCCCTCCCGGCTTGTACGTGCGCACGACGTGGCCGGGACGATCGACACTCACGCCGATCGTGCTGGCGATGCAGCCGACGGTCCTGCCCCAGCCGACCACACCCGCGATCCGCTCCTCGTTGATGCAGTTTTGCAGCGACACCACGAATCCGCCGGGCGCGAGATATTGACGGATGAGCATCGTCGCCCACTCCGTGTCGTACGACTTGACGGAGATGAACGCGATGTCCACGGGCTGTCGCGACAGTCCCTGTACCTCGTGGATGTGCAGCGCCTTGATGGGGATCCGGGCGTCGCCCTGCGTCCCGCTGAGAACCACGCCATCGCGCTTCAACGCCTCGACGTGCTCGGGCCACGGATCGATGAGCGTGACGTCTTCGCCGCTCGCCGCCATGCGCGCTCCCACGTAAGAGCCCATGGCACCGGCGCCGACGAATGCGATCCGCCTCATGGTCCGTTCCCGTCGTCGCGGCGCGGTTATGCGCTCATGTGAAGCTTGGTCAGGGTGAACTCGCGATGACGCATCACTTCGGCGCACGTGAGCCGTCCGCAGCACGTGCGCACGATGAGATCGAAAAGCAGATCTCCCGCCTCGTCGAGATTCATTTCACCTTGCAGCAACGCGGATACGTCCAGGTCGATGTGCTCGGGCATCGTGGCGCACGTCTTCGGATTCGCGGAGAGCTTGATGACGGGCATCACGGGGTGTCCGATGACATTGCCCTGCCCGGTGGGAAACAGGTGCAGGGCAAAGCCCGCGGCCGCCTGGTTGGTCAGGCATTCCGCCCCCGGCGATGGCCCGTCCATGAACCACAGGCCCGTTCCCGTCGGCGCCTCTGCGGGCTTCAGTACGCCTACGAACCGCGTGTGCTTGCCGATTTTCTCGAGATTCCCGAACGCCTTCTCCTCGATGGTCGTAAGCCCACCCGCGATGTTGCCCTTGGTCGGCTGGGATTCCGACAGGTCGTCCAGCTTCTCGCGCATGATGAAGTCGTTGTATCCGCGCCAGGCTTCGAGGAAGGCCTTCGCGGCCGCCGGCGTCGCCGCTCGGGCGGCACAGATGTCCTCCGCGCCGGTGATTTCCGACGTCTCGGCAAAGCACGTAGTGAGTCCCATCGGATCGATCCTGTCGATGACGTTGCCAACCGTGGGACAGGACGCGAGACCCGACGTGGTGTCGGATTCGCCGCACTTCATGGCGATCCACATGTCGCGGAGCGGGCAGCGGACACGGCGGAGCTCGCTCGCCCATTGCACGTAGTTCGCAGCCTGCCGGGCGGCACTCGCGATCGTGGCCAGGTCGCCGTGACCCTCGATGCTGAACCCGGTGACCGGCTTGCCCGTCTTGGCAATGCCTTCGACCACGCGGGCCGTCCATCCGGGTTCGATGCCGATGACGACGACGGCGGCAACGTTGGGATTGGTGCAGGTGCCGATCACGGTGATGAAGTGATGGTCCAGGTCGCGGCCGAACTGGGCGCGGCCATAGCCATGGGGAATCGCCAGGCACCCGTCGACGACACCGGCCACGGCCTCCGTGGCGGCGTTCGAGAGGTCGTCGACCGGCATGATCACGACGTGGTTGCGAATCCCGATACGGCCGTTCTCGCGGCGGTACACGTCGATCTCCACGTCGTTCATGCCTACCATCGCTTGGTGCGGAGGTTGTGGACGTGGACGTGCTGTCCCTTGCGGATCGGCGCCACCGTGCGCCCGATATCGTGGCCGTACTTCACGACGGTTCCCTCCGTGGCGATGTCGGAAATGGCAATCTTGTGGCCGAGTGGTATGTCGTCCAGCACGCGCATGACAACAGTCTCGCCCGTTTCCATGACGCGGCCGGTGACATCGCTGCCGCTCCGAATGCCGTCCACGACCACCACGCCAACGGTGTCGCTCGCCGAATGCACCAGGAACTGGATCATTCGCTTTTCGATGGCAGCGACGGTCATGCGGAGTCGTGCACCGCTTCCAGCAGATCCGGCTGGCGCTCGTGCCAGTCGGTGGCTTGCTGGTACGCGTGCGCGATTCGCAAAAGACGCGCCTCGGAGAACGGCCGGCCCAGCAGCTGGTAGGCCACGGGGAGCCCGTTTGCGGTGAAGCCGCAGGGAACCGAGAGTCCCGGCAGCCCCAGGTAATTCACCCAGCGCGTGTAGCGCGTAATGCGCTCCATCAGCTCCGGAACGCCCTCCGTGCTGCGAATCTCGGACGCGTCGATTGTCGGCACCGGAATACCGAGGACCGGCATGTGAACTGCGTCGACGCGGTCAAGCACGCGGGCCGCGAAGTCGGCCAGGAGCGGCGCCCGCAGGCGCAATGCATCGAGATACAGTGTCGCGGGTACGTGAAAGCCCGCTTCGATGCGGTTGACCGCCGAAAGCGAGTATTCGTCGAAGCGCGACCGGATCCACTGGGCGTGGATGGTCGCGGCCTCCGCCTTGTTGACCAGGTTGGTGAGCGTATAGATTGCGCGCGGATCAGGGAGCTCGACCGGCACGACCCGGGCGCCGAGCGCGACGAGCTCGCGGAGGCTCGCGTCGAGGTGTGCCTGCACATCCGCGTCGACGTCGGCAAAAACCGAGTTGGTCGGGACGCCGATCGTCATGCCCCTGATCGAGCCCGCCAGCGCTCCGCGGTAGTCGGGCGGCGGCGCCATGTCGGTGGTCCGGTCCCGTGCATCATGTCCCGCGACCGCCTGCAGCAGCAGCGCGCAATCCTCGACCGTTCGCGCAAGAGGACCCACGGCGTCGAGCGACCAGCAACGCGGCATGACACCATAGCGACTGACCAGGCCGTACGTGGGCTTCAGCCCGACGACACCGCACATCGCCGCAGGCAGACGGATCGAGCCGCCCGTGTCCGAACCGAGCGCACCGAACGCCAGCCGCGCCGCAACCGCAGCGCCCGACCCGCTGGAGGAGCCGCCCGTGATGTGCGCCGTATTCCAGGGATTGTGGCAATGGCCGAAATGGACGTTGTGACCGGTCGGGCCCGCCGCGAATTCGGACATGTTCAGGCTGCCCAGGTAGACCGCCCCGGCGTCGTCGATTCGTTGCAGGACCCCGGCAGTGACCGAAGAGACACGGTCACGACAAAGGGCGGAGCCGCAAGTCGATATCCTGCCGGCGCGATAGAACATGTCCTTGTGCGCAAGCGGCACCCCATGCAGGGGGCCGCGCCAACGGCCTGCCGCGATCTCCTTGTCCGCAATGGCCGCCTGCTCCAGCGCGCCGTCGGGCTCCACCGAGATGAAGCTGTTGATGGCCCGATCGTGCTCGTCGATCGCGGTCAGGCACGCACGCGTCGCCTCCACCGAGGATATATCGCGCTGTTCCAAAGCTTTGGACAGCGTGGCCAGGCTCATCGCGCAAACGTCCGCATCCATGGCTTCAGGTC
>Ga0207683_10003893_pt1 | contig 12936 bp, 11 predicted proteins | sample KBSM73metaG_FD_184333 | JGI IMG/M metagenome (GOLD analysis project Ga0207683, IMG submission 184333) | Miscanthus rhizosphere microbial communities from Kellogg Biological Station, Michigan, USA - KBS M7-3 metaG (SPAdes) (version 2) | ecosystem: Host-associated > Plants > Roots > Rhizosphere >...
GGCGGCGGAAGGGCGGGCACCAATGCCTTGAGCATGGCCGTGGCGCATTGAAGCTGCAATTGCTTGTCGTCGCTGTAGCCCAGGAAGGTAAGCGGCGGCGCCACCTGGGCAAGCTCGCGGGGATCAATCTCAGCAACCCGGTCCCAGGCGCAGAGATTGAGCAGCACCATGGCGCGGTTGGCCCGGGCGGGCAGGGTGCCCGGGTCCAGCGCCAGGGCGCGATCATAGCTCTCCAGTGCGTGCCCGTAACGCTCAAGCCCGGTCAACACCACGCCGCGATTGTGATGGAGTGCGGCAAAATCCGGCTTGAGCACCAGGGCCGCGTCCAGAGCTGCGAGCGCCTCTTCGAAACGCTGCTGCCCGGACAGGATGACGCCGCGATTGTACAGCGCCTCGAAATTCCCGGGCTGCATCGCCAGAAGCTGGTCAAAGGCCGCAAGCGCCTCGTCGAGACGCTGCGCGGCCATCAGGGCATGGGCGTGATGGCTGCGCGCAGTCAGGTCGCCGGGATTTAGCTTCAGCGCCTTGTTCAGCAGGGTGACGGCTTCGTCATAATGGCCCTGCTGCGCCTTGAGAAAGCCCAGCCTGTGCAGCGCTGCGAAGTTTGTCGCATCTGCCCGCAGCACCTGGCGGTATAGCTGCTCGGCCTGCGCCAGCCTGCCGGCCTGATGAAGCGCCAGGCCTTGTTCAAATAGTTGACGCAACTCCATATGGCTTTACAGGTCCCTCAACAGCCAGCGAATGGAACGCTTCTGCAATTCGACATATTGCGGATTCCACATGGCATGGATGGTGTGGCCCACCGCGGTGAAGACGACCCGCCCCTTGCCGAAATCATAAGCCCAGCCGGCGGGCGATTTGGTGCCGCGCCCCTCATAGGTGAGGCCGTCGAGATTTTCCGACTCCAGGATGACGTAGCGCGGGTCCTTGTCGTAATCGACATAATGCTGCTCGTCATTGACGACGAAAGGCTTCATGCCCGCCGTGATGGGATGCGCATTGGCCGTCGCATGCACCTGGAAGGGACGCAAGGGCGGATGGCCGAAATAGGCCCCGCCCATCACCTCGCGATAGTTCTTCGACGACAGCGAGATATGGCTGGAATTGTGCAGGGGATAGAAGCCGCCGCCGGCTTCGACGAAATTCTTCACCGCCTGGCCCTGTTCCTCCTTCATCCACGACACCGACTTGGCGGCGGGAAAGTCTTCGGCATTCTCCAGATTGGTCTCGTAATGGGTATAGGCATCCGGCCCGGAATAGCCGCCGGGCCAGATCATGCCGTCGCGCAGGATCAGCAGCAGCTGATAGGGCTTGAGCAGGGCCGCCGACAGGCTGGCATAGTCCATCGTGTAATCGACACTGATGTTCAATTCTTGAAACACCTTGTCCAGGCTGACGCGGATGTAATCGGGATTGTGATAACGGTCGCCGATCAGGGCCAGTGCGCGCGGCCGGGCCCGGGTCTGCGCCCATGCCGGAATTGCACCAGTGGCAGCGATGCCACTCACCACTGCCCGGCGTGAAATTTCGATTCCCTTTGTCACGCATTCCCTCCTTTTTGTTATGGCCCGTTGGAAGCTATGGACGCGCCCCGGCTGCCCAGCCAATATGTGCGTATATTGAATACAAGCAGGGGCGGCCCACAACGTCCCGCACAAAAAACAGGACAGTCAGGATGTTCAAAACCGGCAGTTGCGGGCGTTTTTTTGCGCACCTAGCAATCTTCTTTGCAGTTTCGGGCCTGCTGGCCGGTTGCGACAAGCCGGAGGGTACCTATAGCCATGCCGGCGGGGCGGTGGATGGCTGGCCGGTCTGGGGCCAGAATCAACTGGGCCAGCGCTTCAGCGCCAACGACCAGATCACGCCCCGGAACGTCAGGCATCTGAAAGTCGCCTGGACCTATCGCACCGGCGATCTGTCCAAGCCGGGGGAAAAAGCGCTGCTGGCGTTCGAAGCGACGCCGATCCTGGTCAACAGGACGCTTTATCTGTGCTCGCCACGCAACCGCATTGCCGCGCTTGACGCTGAGACCGGCAAGGAAAAGTGGATGCGCGACCTCAAGCCCGACACCAATGGCGCCACCGTCATCACCTGCCGCGGTGTTTCCTATTGGAAGGATAGCCAGGCGAGTGGCGGCTTCTGTTCGCAGCGTATTTTCGCCGCGACCATCGACGGAAAGATGTGGGCTCTGGATGCCGATACGGGGCGGCCATGCGAGGGCTTTGGCAAAGGCGGCCGCGTCGACCTGCATGACAATCTCGGTTTCATCGAAAAGCCGGGCCTGTACGGTGTCTCGTCTGCGCCCACCATTGTGGGCGACAAGGTGATCACCGGCTCCAAGATCATAGACTTCCACAATGTCGATATGCCGGGCGGCGTGGTGCGCGCGCTGGATGCGCGTACGGGCCAGGTGGTGTGGGCCTTCACGGCGGCGCCGCCTGACCTGCCGCCCGGCGACGGCAAGACCTATCCGCGCAGCGCCCCCAATGTCTGGGCGCCGATGTCGGTGGACAATGCGCGAAAGCTGATCTTCCTGCCCACCGGCACGCCGCAGGTCGATGCGGTGATCGGCAAGGGCAATTGGGACTATTACGGCAGTGCCGTGGTGGCGCTGAACACCGATACCGGCCAGCCCGTCTGGCACTACCAGTTCGTGCACAAGGACATCTGGGATTACGATACGCCCGCCCAGCCGATGCTGTTCGACTACAAGGCGCCGGACGGCAAGGTGATTCCGGCGCTCGCCCAGGCCACCAAGATGGGTTACATCTTCGTCCTCAATCGTGAGACCGGCGTGCCGATCTTCCCCGTGAAGGAGACGCCTGTCTCCACCGGCGGCCTGCAGAAGGGGCTCTCGCCCACCCAGCCGATCCCCGAACTTCCCGAGCACGAAGTCCAGATCACCAAGATGCAGGACTCCGACATCTTCGGCTTTGCGTTGATCGACAAATGGGATTGCCTGCGCCGTTTCCGCAAGCTCAAGAATGACGGCATCTTCACGCCCTTCTATGCCGAATCCTCGGTGGACTATCCGGTCAGTGTCGGCGGCATGGATTGGGGCGGTGTCGCCTTCGATCCGTCGCGCAATCTGCTGATCGTCAATTCCAACAATGTGCTGGGCGCCCATCACCTGGCGCCGCATGCGGGTCCCGACGGTTATTCGCCTTTGATCGGCACGCCCTACAGTCAAGTCTATGACAACATGATGTCCATCTTTAACGCGCCCTGTAACGCGCCGCCCTGGGGCCGGCTGACGGCGATCAATATCACCACCGGCAAAAAGGTCTGGGAGGTACCCCTGGGCACCAGCCGGGACGAGGCCCCCTGGCCCCTGTGGTTCCCCCTGGGGGTGCCCAATCAGGGCGGGGCCATCACCACGGCCTCGGGGTTAACATTTATAGCAGCCACCACGGACCGCTATTTCCGGGCTTTTGAGACCCAGACCGGCAAGGAATTGTGGCGGGTCTCCCTGCCGGCGGCCGGCCAGTCCATGCCCATGACCTACCGATTGGACTCGAACGGCAAGCAGTATGTGGTAGTGTCCGCCGGGGGCCATTCCGCACTTCAGAATAAGCAGGGCGACTATGTCATCGCCTATGCCTTGCCCTAGGAGGCGATATGGAAAGCTTGGAGCAGAATAATTTCATTGAAGAATTGCTGACGCCAAATGGGCCGCCGACAACCTTGCGGGCCCATGTGGTCAAGATTCTCAGTGCCGGCATCCTGTCGGGAAAATACAAGCCCGGCGACCGGCTGAACGAAAGTCAGATTGCACGCGAGCTTAATATCAGCCGCATCCCGGTGCGCGAAGCGCTGTCCCAGCTCCAGGAGCAGGGGATGGTGCAGAACCGCGAGCGCCGCGGCATGTTCGTCACCAATATCGGCCCGGAGGAAGTGCTGCAGATTTCCTCGCTCCGTATCATCCTGGAGACGGAAGCGTTGCGGCTGGCCCAGAAACACATGACGCCTGAAACGCTGACGGCGCTGGACCGGCTGGTCGACAAGATGGATAGCTGGGACGGTCACCTGCTGGAGGCGGCGGCACTGGACCTGGAATTCCACCGCACGCTGTGGAAGGCGTCGGGCAATCCTTATCTGGAACGGGCGCTGAATGCCGTCATGGTGCCATTGTTCGCGCACAAGACGCTGGAACATGTCACACGTGATGTGCGCCGCTGGCGGATGAGCCATCACCGCGTCCTGTTGGACGCCGTGGCGGGCCGCTCCAACGATGATCCGCAGGCGGTGCTTCTGACCCATATGCGCATGGCCTATACCGAGCCGGAGCGCTATTCGACCCTGGCCCGCAAGCCGTCCTGACATGCCTGTTTGAAAGGCATTTCGCATCTGCGAAGACATTGACATCTGGTCATGATGGCAGCGCTTGCAAAGCTTATAGATTTGGGCGCTGCGCGCTGTTGTCGCTTGGCAGAGGCTCGCGCCAGCACCTAAAGTATACTGTCTGCAGAGCTGGGGCTGTCGAAGAACCTCCACCTGAGGCAAGCGATCACCGGAGGAACTCCCATGGCTATCAAGTCCACCAAGACCATTCTGCTGTCTGGCGCGCTGGCGCTGGCCTGTGCTTTGCCGATCTCCACCGAGGCGCAGACCGCCAAGGACTATGCCCGCTATTCCACCTACGCCACACCGCGTTCCCAGGGTCAGAACGTCAACGGGATGCACATCTTCCTGTTCGCCGGCCTCAAGAGCCACGGTCCCGGCGCGCATGATTATCCCTACTTCCTGGACAGCTGGTCCAAGCTTCTCACTGAGCGCGGCGCTGTGGTGGATGGCTCGCTCTCCTTCCCCAGTCAGGAACAACTCGACAAGTCCGATGTCGTGATCATCTACAAGGGCGATGCCGGATACATGACGCCGGAACAGCGCGCCCGCCTGCAGGCCTATGTGAAGCGCGGCGGTGGGTTGGTGACGTTCCATGACTCGCTCTGCGGTCCCGATCCGGGCGACATGGCGACCCTGGTGGGCGCCGGCAAGAAGCATGGCGAGGTCAATTACACCTGGACCGCAACGCTCGATTACAATGTCGTCGACAAGGACAATCCCATCGTTCAGGGCATGCCCACGCAGATTTATGACGAAGCCTTCTACAAGCTGAACTTCGCGCCGGAAGTGCATCCTCTGATGACCGTCACCATGCCCGACACGCCGGCGGCACGCCGCGGCGGCGGCGTGGGCCAGACCATTCCGCAGATGTGGACCTATGAACACACATTGCCGGGCGGCCAGCCGGCCCGCGCCTTTGTCTGGATGCAGGGCCATATGGTGGACAGCCTGCAGGATCCCGCGATCCGCAAAGTCCTGATGCGCGGCATCGCCTGGGCTGGCAAAAAGCCGACCACGGAATTGACGGACTATGTGCCGCCGCCGCCCCGCCAGGCGCGCGCCGAACAGTAGGCGAAAATAGGGCAGGGCATCGCTTTTTCAGGACAAGAAGCGATGCCCTGCGTTCATCTTCCAGTCAGCTAGAGACGGATATAAGGGGCGTGCGATGAAAGCACTGTTGAAAGGCACGGCTGCGAGCGCGGCACTGGCGCTGCTCGCGACGGCGGCGGTGGCGGCTGGCAGTGACTGGCAGGTCAGCGGCCATGACCTGGGGAGCCAGCGCTATTCTCCGCTTACCCAGATCAACAAGTCCAACGTCTCCAAGCTGGATATCGCCTGGACCTATCACATGACGCCGGCGGGTTATACGGGCCGCCCGCGTCTGGTCGAAGCGATTCCGATCGTGGTGGGCAACAGCATGTATATCGCCTCCAGCTATGGCGAGATCATCGCGCTCAACGCCACCACCGGCGCCGAATTGTGGAAATACCAGCTGCCCGATACCGACATTCCCACGGCGCGGGGCGTGGCCTACTGGAAGGGTGACAAAGATCATCCGGCGGCAATCGTAACCGGCAGCAGGTTGGGCCGCCTCTATGCCGTCAACGCAAAGACGGGCAAGCCCGTCGAAGCTTTTGGCGAACACGGCATCGTCAATCTCAAGACACCCGAAGTCATGGGCACTTCGCCGACCTATCCCTATGGCCAGCCTGCGGTGCCGATGATCTACAAGAACCTGATCATCACCGGCGCTGGCACGCCGGACGCCGCCCCCAATGTCGGCGCGGTGGGCGACACCCGCGCCTGGGACGCGCGGACCGGCAAGCTGGTCTGGACCTTCCACACCGTGCCGCAGCCCGGCACCTTCGGCTCCGATACCTGGGGCGGTGACAGTGCGCGGCACCGTTCCGGCGTCAATGTCTGGGGCTATTTCACCGTCGATGCCCAGCGCGGCATTCTCTACATGCCGCTGGGCGCGCCCAACAATGACCGCGTCGGCGTGGACCGGCCGGGCAACAACCTGTTCGGTTCGTCGCTGGTGGCGGTGGATGCCAATACCGGCAAATATCTCTGGCACTTCCAGGTCACCCATCACGACATCTGGGACAATGACACCCAGTCGCCGCCGGTGCTGATGGATGTAAAAAAGGACGGCAAGACCATTCCCGCCGTGCTGACCGTCAACAAGAATGCGCTGGCTTTCATTCTCAACCGCGTCACCGGCGAACCGATCTTCGGCGTGGAAGAGCGCGCCGTGCCGCAAAGCAAGGTGCCTGGCGAACAGACTTCGCCGACCCAGCCTTTCCCGGTCAAGCCGGAGCAGCTTTCGCAAGGCAGCCTGTCGCGCGACAATCTTTACAAGGGCGAGCCGTCCCATCAGGCCTATTGCGAAAAGCTGGTGGACGACAAGCACATGATGCTGGGCTCCACCTATCTGCCGCCCGGCTACAACCAGATCACCGTTGCGCCGCCCGGCACGCAAGGCGGGGTGAATTATTACGGCGGCAGCTTCGATCCCAAGCTGCGCCTGTTCGTGGCGAACGTGAACAACCTGTTCCAGCCCATGCATGTGGCGCTGAAGGACGGCAAATACGTCAACGATTATGGCGTGGTCCGCTTCTGGGACCCCGACAAGAAACTGCCCTGCGGGCCGACCCCCTGGGGCCAGCTGGTGGCGGTGAATGTCGATACCGGCGATGTGGTCTATCGCAAGACCCTGGGTGTCACCGAAAGCTTCCCGGCCGGGATGCAGGACACGGGGCGCCCCGGCCTGGGGGGCACCATCCTGACCGCCAGCGGCCTGACTTTTGTGGGCGCCACGGACGATTTCCGCTTCCGCGCCTTTGCCACCGCCACCGGCGACAAATTGTGGGAAGTAAAGTTAAAGGCCTCTGTTACCGCCACCCCCGCCACCTATATGGGGACGGACGGGCGGCAGTACCTGGCCATGAGCAATACGGGCGGTTCCCAGACCGGTTCCGTGGTCACAAATGACGAGGTGATCGCCTTCGCTTTGCCAAAAAAGTAGGGTAGAAGGCGGCCGATTGGAGCCTGGACGGGGCAGAAGAGAGAGATGAACGTGCGTGTTTTTGCAGCTGTTGTATTGCTGGGATTGAGCGCCGCGCCGGCTTTTGCCGACGATTACAAGGCGCTGCCCGAGGGCCCCGGCCGCGATGTGGCCGTCAGGGTCTGTTCCCAGTGCCATTCCCCGGAAATCGCCGCCCAGCAGAAGCTGGACGCCCAGGGCTGGAAGGATCTGGTCAACCAGATGGCCAATAATGGCGCCAATGCGACCGACGCCGAATTCGATACGATCGCCAAGTACTTGGCGACCGCTTTCCCGGCCCAATAGGCCTCTGTCATAAAACCCTCCGCCGCGCTAAAACGCGGCGGAATTTTTTTGCCCAATCCCCATCCAGACCCCAGAGGAAATAAGAAATGAAGCTATTGCGCTATGGCCCCAAGGGTCAGGAAAAGCCCGGCCTTTTGGACAAGGACGGCCAGATCCGCGACCTGTCGGGCGTGGTGAAGGATATTGACGGCAGCGTGCTGGCCGATCTTTCGGCCATCAAGGGCGCCAAAGTGGACAGTCTGCCGGTGGTGGACAAAGGCGTGCGTATCGCGGAGCCGGTCGCCAAGGTCGGCAAATTCCTCTGCATCGGGTTGAACTATTCCGACCATGCCAAGGAATCCAACATGCCCGAGCCGGCCGAGCCCATCATCTTCATGAAGGCGACCTCGGCCATCATCGGCCCCAATGACGATGTCTATCTGCCGCCCAACGCCAAGAAGGGCGACTGGGAAGTCGAACTGGGCATCGTGATCGGCAAGGAAGCCCGCTACGTCTCCAAGGAAAAGGCTCTCGATTACGTTGCCGGCGCCTGTGTGGTGAATGATCTGTCGGAGCGTGAGTTTCAGCTGGAACGGCTGGGCACCTGGGACAAGGGCAAGGGCTGCGACACCTTCGGTCCGTTCGGGCCCTATCTGGTGACGCTGGATGAAGTCGGCGAACTCAACACGCTGGGCCTGTGGCTGGACATCAATGGCAAGCGCATGCAGACCGGCAACACCTCGAGCCTGATCTTCGATGTGCCGACCCTGATCTCCTATGTCAGCCAGTTCATGAGCCTGCAGCCGGGTGACGTGATCTCCACCGGCACGCCGCCTGGTGTCGGCCTGGGCATGAAGCCGCCCGTGTTTCTGAAAGAGGGCGATGTCATCGAGCTGGGCATCGACAAGCTCGGCAGCCAGAAGCAGAGCGTTAAGCGGACAAAAATCTAACCTCTCAACTGTCATGGCCCACCGGAGTGTGGGCCATCCAGTTGGGTTCGCGATTGTCCTGCAAATAGAACGGCGGCGTCATCTGGATGGCCCGCATTTGCGGGCCATGACAATGGAAAAAGAAAAAGGCGCCGGATTTCTCCGGCGCCTTTTTCTTTTTGGGTCGCGGTTTACCGCTTGTCCCAGCCCCCATCACTTCGCCGTATCAGTTCTTTTTCTCCGATGGTTACAGTGAGTCCGGCATTGTGATCAACGAACTGAACCAACTCTGGGGCAAACCAAAACTCCCCCTTTCGATGCTCAAAGTGGATGTTGAATGCCACGTCCTGTTTTGATGTTCCAATAAAGGAGATACCGGTAGCTGATGGCGTGGTGATGCCATAGACAACGCCACGCTCACCAGCGAGGCCATTTTCCCGCGTCAAGGGCGTATCCTTGATGCAGACATTGTCGCCAAAGTCCGGGATCGTCATCGGCGCCTTTTCGTTTGTTTCCTGCCTTAATGATTATCCCGCGGTACGCCCTTGGTCAGATCGATGTTCTGATACTTGACCGCATTTTCCAGGACCATGCCGGTGCCCATCTGGCCGACATGCGCGCGCTGGATTTCCTGCCAGGGCGTCTGCGAGGCGGGATATTTGTAACCGCCCGCCGCTTCCAGCGCCTTGCGGCGCTTGGCCAGCTCTTCATCGCTGATCAGGATATTGGCGGTGCCCTTGTTGAGGTCGATGCGCACCCGGTCACCGGTCTGGATCAGGGCCAGCCCGCCGCCCGCGGCCGCTTCCGGCGAGGCGTTGAGGATCGAAGGCGAGCCCGAAGTGCCAGACTGGCGGCCATCGCCGATGCAGGGCAGGGCGGTGATGCCACGCTTCAGCAGTGCTGTCGGCGCGTGCATGTTCACCACTTCGGCGGCGCCGGGATAGCCGATGGGGCCGGCGCCGCGCATGAACAGCATGCAATTCTCGTCGATGTTCAGCGAGGGATCGTCCAGCCGCTTGTGATAGTCCTCCGGTCCATCGAACACCACCGCGCGGCCTTCGAACGCATTCGGGTCTTTGGGGTTGGAAAGATAGCGGTCCTGGAATTCCTTGCTGATCACGCTGGTCTTCATGATGGCGCTGTCGAACAGGTTGCCGGACAGCACGATGAAGCCGGCATCCTTCTTCAGCGGCTTGTCGAACGGCCAGATCACTTCCTGCAACAGGACTTTCTTGCCGCGGCAATTGTCGCCCATGGTCTTGCCATTGGCGGTCAGGGCGTTTTCCTTGATCAGGCCCTGTTGCATCAGGATATTCACCACCGCGGGCACGCCACCGGCGTGGTGGAAATCCTCGCTGAGATATTCGCCGGCCGGCTGCAGGTTCACCAGCAGCGGCACCTTGTGGCCGATGTTCTGCCATTCCTGCAGCGGCATATCCACGCCCATGTGCCGGGCGATTGCCGTGATATGGATCGGCGCATTGGTCGAACCGCCGATGGCCGAGTTGACCACGATGGCGTTGTGGAAGGCCTCCTTGGTCATGATCTTGGAAGGACGCAGGTCTTCCTTGACCATCTCCACAATGCGAAGGCCCGTGGCATAGGCCATCTGGGCGCGTTCGCGATACGGCGCGGGGATCGAGGCCGAACCCGGCAGCTGCATGCCCAAGGCTTCCGCCAGGCTGTTCATGGTCGAGGCGGTGCCCATGGTGTTGCAATAGCCCACGGACGGCGCCGATGACGCCACCAGCTCCATGAAGCCGCGATAATCCAGTTCGCCGCGCGCCATCATCTCGCGCGCTTTCCAGACGATGGTGCCCGAGCCGGTGCGCTCGCCTTCATGCCAGCCATTGAGCATCGGGCCGACGGAAAAGGCGATCGCCGGGATATTCACCGTCGCCGCCGCCATCAGGCAGGCGGGCGTGGTCTTGTCGCAGCCGATGGTCAGCACCACACCGTCCAGCGGGTAGCCATAAAGCAGGTCCACCAGGCCCAGATAGGCGAGGTTGCGGTCCAGGCCTGCAGTCGGACGCTTGCCGGTTTCCTGGATGGGATGAACCGGGAATTCCATGGCGATGCCGCCTGCCTCGCGGATGCCTTCGCGCACCCGCTTGGCCAGTTCGATTTGATGGCGGTTGCAGGGCGACAGGTCGCTGCCGGTCTGGGCAATGCCGATGATCGGCTTGCCGGACTGAAGCTCCTCGCGGGTAAGGCCGAAATTCAGATAGCGCTCGAGATACAGCGCCGTCATGTCGGGATTGTCGGGATTGTCGAACCAGGCGCGGCTGCGCAGGGTCTGGGGAGTTTTGCCGTCGTATTTTTTCTGGGACATGGAATTCCTATGCTCGCGTAAGGATCAACCAGCAAACAGCGTCATGCCGCCGTCCACTCTCAAGACTTGGCCGTTCACAAAGCCTGCGTGATCGCTGGCCAGGAAGGCGACAGCGCCGGCAATTTCCGATGGTTTGGCATAGCGCTCCAGCGACACGCCTTCCATCATGCTGGGATCGGTGGTGCGGGTGGCCAGGAAACGCGCCGTGGTGGTGGGGCCGGGGCTCACCGCATTGACGCGCACGCCATGGGGGCGCATCTCCAGCGCCAGGCAGCGCGTATAGTGCAGGATCGCCGCCTTGGCGCAGCCATAGACCACTTCCGGCGACACGCCGATATGGCCGTTGAGCGAGCCGAAATTGATCACCGCGCCCTTTTTGCGTGCCATCATGCCCGGCACCACCGCGCGGCACATCAGCATGGTGCCGATGAAATTACGGTTCATCACGGCATGGGCGTCTTCCAGGCTGATGTTCAGCGCGTCATTGGGATTGGGCTTGCCGCCCTTGGCGGCGATGTCGCCACCGGCGCAATTGACCAGGATGGAGATGGGGCCCAGGGCGGCCTCGATCTTTTTCACCAGGGCGGCGACATCGTCTTCCTTGGAGATGTCGCCGGTGACCGCCACCACCTTGGCGCCGCCGCGGCCCGACAATTCCTGGGCAAGCGCTGTCAGGCTGGGGCTTTCCCCAAAGGCAGCGGGCGCTTCCTCATTGATGTCATGCAGCGCGACAGCGGCGCCGCCTTTCAGCAGGGTCTCGGCGATCATGCGTCCCAGGCCGCGTCCCGACCCCGTCACCAGCGCCACGGCGCCCTGGAAATTGAACGATTGCGGCATCTGCGGCGAACTCAAAGGACACTCCGTTGCAGGGTGTTTGGGGAGGGCGGCCCGGCGTGGCGCTGTGTGCCAAAAACCCTTGTTTTTTCTCAGTTAATCCCGCATCCGGTCGCGCGCAAAATGGCCTGGATGCATTGACTTCCCGGGGCCCGAACTTACTATACAAGTCGCAAGCCGATGTGAAGCCTTTTGGGCCGCGGTCCGGCTTCCCATGCCCCAATAACGGGACAGGATAACAAGGGGCGGGACGGCTCAATGAAACCGACGCATGCGCGCTACTGGGTGGTGGTTTTCGCGCTCGCCCTAGCCATGATCATGTACATCCAGCGCGTTGCGATCAGCCAGGCGATCGTGCCGATCGCGGCCGACCTGCATCTGAACAAGGCCCAGACCGGGCTGGTGCTGGGCGCCTTCGGCCTTTCCTATGCCCTGTTCGAAATCCCCATGGGCCTGTTGGGCGACAAGCTGGGTGTGCGCTGGGTGCTGAGCCAGCTGGTGTTGCTGTGGTCGCTGTTTACCGCCCTCACTGGCGCGGCCTGGAATCTGGTCTCGCTGTGGGTGATCCGTTTCCTGTTCGGCGCCGGCGAGGCAGGCTGTTTTCCCAACCTGACGCGCATGCTTTCAGCATGGCTGCCGGTGGGCGAGCGGGTCCGGGCCCAGGCCGTGATGTGGGCGTTCGGCCGCTGGGGTGGGGCGCTGGCGCCGCCGGTGGCGTTTTTTGTGATCTATCACTTCGGCTGGCGTCTGGGCTTTGTGGCGCTGGCGCTGCTGGGTGTGGCCTGGGTCGCCGCCTTCCTGCCCTGGTTCCGCAACGATCCGGCGGAACACAAATCCGTGAACAAGGAAGAATTGGCGCTGCTGGAAAGTTCGCGCGCCCTGGTGCTGCACGATCACGGCATGCCCTGGTACCGGCTGCTGCTGCAGCGGGACATTTTCTTTTTGGGGCTGCAATATTTCGGCTTTTCCTACACCTGGTATTTCTACGTTACCTGGCTGCCCACCTGGCTGCAGCAGGCACGCGGGCTGGAGCCCGGAACCGCCGCGGGTTATGCGATGATACCGCTGGCGCTTGGCGGCTGCGGCTCCATCGTTTCGGGTTTTCTTCCGCTCTCGGTGCCGCGCAAATGGGTGGCCATCTTCGGCTTCTCCGCCACCGCGATCCT
>Ga0207683_10003898_pt1 | contig 12927 bp, 13 predicted proteins | sample KBSM73metaG_FD_184333 | JGI IMG/M metagenome (GOLD analysis project Ga0207683, IMG submission 184333) | Miscanthus rhizosphere microbial communities from Kellogg Biological Station, Michigan, USA - KBS M7-3 metaG (SPAdes) (version 2) | ecosystem: Host-associated > Plants > Roots > Rhizosphere >...
CGTACGCGATCGCGAGACACACCTGCCGAAACAGCGCGAGCATGCCGGTGCGCGGGAACGTCTGGCGCATCTGCGCATCGCCACTCGCCAGACCACGCAGCACGCTGGCGAGCGTGCGGCCGGCGATTCGCTTCATCGTGAAGTAGTCGTTGCCGTGCTCGTCGACGCCAAGGTCGTAGACCGGAACGATCGCCGGATGCTCGAGCTGGCCCTGGATCCGGACCTCGCGCAGGAACCGCTCGCGCATCTCGGGCGAGTCGGCCAGCTTCGAGGTGATCGTCTTCACCGCAATATCGCGACCGATCAGCCCATCCTCGACAAGCTGCACCTCCCCCATGCCGCCACGACCCAGCACGCCGCGCCCGCGGTAGCGAGCTCCGCGCTCGGCCGCCGAAGCTCGTTCCCGCTCGCCGCGCGGCAGGTCCGGCAGGGTCACATGCACCGTCGGCGCAACGGCCGTCTCGGCACCTTCGCGCGCGGAGCTCGAGGACGGCTTCGTGTCGATACTCATCGCGTGCCCTTGCGGATCACGAGCCCGAGCGACGTGATCGCGTACCCGCCGAGCCTCAGCCGCAGGTGCTTGTCAGCGGTGTACGGTGGCTCGTCGACGTACCGGTCGAGCGGGCCCTTGCCGATGTTGAAGTTCACGCTCACCTCGTGACCCTCTGACCTCAGCCGCTGCACGAGCTGCTCGATGTCGTGCTTGCGAAATACCGACGTGCCGGTCGTCTCGTACGTATCGATGTCGGAGCTGAGGTTGATCTCGGTCGTGTGGACCGCGATGCCTCCGGGCTTGAGCGTCTTCAGGCTGTCCTCGATGAACTGCGTGCCTTTGGCGAGGTTGCCGAGGTGCCCGAGGGCGCACGTCGACCACGTGAAGTCGTAGCCCTGCAAGGTCTCGGGGATCTTCGTCATGTCGACGTTCTGCGCCGTCACGAGCCGATGGAACTCGTCGCCGGAGACGATGCCGCGCTGGTTCAGCACATCGAGCGAGGTCATGTGCTGCTGGCTCTGCGCCCAGCCAGCTTTCTTGGCCGCCGCGAGATCGAGATCGGTCGCCAGGATCTCCACGCCGTACTTCGCGAACACGGACGGCAATGGCTCCTGCCCGACGCCGAACCCCAGGCCCTTCTTGCCCGGCGCCATCAGGCCGCGCTCGCTGATCGCCTGGAGGATGAACGAGTACTCCCATTGCTTGCTGTGGTAGCGCGGCTCCTCCTTGAGCTCGGCGACCCAGTGCTTCAGAGCCGGCGAGTCGTATTGAGATTGCGTGCACAGCTGCGACTCGAGCGGTTGCCCCGCGCCGAACGTTGGCTCCCGTGGGCTGTCGGCAAACAGCGCTTCGTTGATCGGAAGATCGGGCGGCTTCACCGGTTCGCGGCCCACGTGAGGCGCGCTTTCCGACGGTGACCGGGTGCTCAGCTTGAACGCGACCGCAGAACCGGCGACGAGGACCAGTGCCGCCACGAGAAGACCAAGTCGCATCCAATCATTCTATCCGTTACTGGCAGCTTCCGCCGACGGCACCCGTCGGATCGCCGCACGCCGACCCGACCTTGCACGTCAGCCCGGGACAGCATGGTTTGACGAGCGTGCCCGCCGTGCTTCCCGACTCGCCCTCGCAGCCCGTCGTACCAGCCGGATAGCATGCAGCGGGCAGCGGCATGCCGGTCGCGCCGGTGTACTCGGCCGCCGACAGACAGTACGAGCTCTGTCCGCCGCTGCCGAGCGGATCGCAGTCGAGCGTCGAGACCAGGAGGTCGCCGCCGGAGCAGGTGCCGCCGCCGGTCGACGGGGGAGCGATGGTCACCGGGACGGTGATCGGATTGTCGGCTTCGACACCAGTCGCGGTGATCAGCGCGGCAGGTTGATCGATCGACGTGCAGTCCGGACTCGAGACGACATTGAGCAGCAGATCGAACGTCGCGCCTTCGGGAGCCTCGGCGGTGAAGCCGACGGCCGTCATGATGTCGCCGGTCCGCCGGTTGTCGCGGATTCCGGGGAAGCATCCGGTGTGCTTGCTGTGCACACCGTTCTTCGCGAGCGTGAACGCGAGCATCGGCTGGCAGTTGTTCGGATCGTCGAAGCCAACGTCGATGCGATCGGCGGAGAATGCATCGCCGGCGATGATGGTCCCGAACATGTAGGTGAGCGAGACCGGTTCGCTCGTGATGACGGGAACGGTCGGTGACGACGAGGTCGTCGTCGAGATCGTCGCCACCGCGGTCGCGTCCACGAAGTAGACGGGAAGATCCGCGCCGTTGAAATCCTGGAACCCGAGGTGGTCCATGAAGCAGTCGAGATCGTCGGCGCCACACGACGCCGGCGTCGTGCTGCAACCGCCGACCGCTGCCACGACCACCAGCAACGTGATCGATCTCCCCATCGGACCAGGGTACCAGACCCCGCGGGTCTATTGCCGGCTCTCGAACGCGAGGAACCGGCTCTCGAGGTCCCACTGCAGCGTCGCGCGTTCGCTGGTCGCGAGATACGCGGCGCACGTCGCGTTCGGCGTGTCTCCGACGGCCATCGTGGCGGTCGCGGCGCATGCGGCGATCGGCGTGCCGACCGTGGTCCACAGGCTCGCGCCGGGGACGAACGCGTGCTCGAGGCTGTTACGCGCGAGCGTCTTGATCTGGCGGTAGGTCAGGTGCTGGTCGAGTGCCGCTCGCTGGTATTCGCCCGCCATGCTCGAGCGCGAGACGCCCTGGTCGTCGGTGGCGAGCGCGACCGGGACGCCGGCGGCGAGGTAGCTCGCGAGCGGGTGCGCGGCTCCGCTGACCTCGAGGATCTGCGCGTTGCTCGAGAGGCAAACCTCGACCAGGACGTGGTTCGCGGCCATCTCGGCCATCAGGTCGGTGGAGTTGGTCTCGGTCGCGATGTCGAGACCGTGGCCGATGCGCTCGGCGTGGGCGGTCTCGACGGCGGCGCGGATGTGATAGGTGTTCGCGTTGCTGTTGGCCGGCAAGTAGGCGGCGGTGAGCTCGCCTGCGTGGAGCGTGACGTGGAGCGGGCTCGTGCTCGCGTACTTCGTGTGCAGGAAGTCGAGCATCGCCATCTGGAGGTCGTAGTTCGCGAGCGAGGCGCTGTCGTCTTCGGGGGACGAGAGGTTGAGCGCGACGATCTGGTTGGTTCGAGATGCCATCTCGAACGCGCCGACGAGCTGGCCGAAGACCTGATCGGAGGCGCCCGTACGCGAGACCTGGGCGATGAAGCGGACGTTGACGTTGCAGGCGTCGGGAGCCATCGGATTGCTGCAGCCGAGGACGTTGCGATAGCCGGTAGCGGCCGAGCTCACGACGTTGACGTCGTTCGTGATCGCGTTCGCGAAGCCGGCGTTGGTCGTGAGCTGGTCGTAGAACGTGGGCAGGTCCGCAGCGGTCAGCGTGCCCGACCACACCGAAGCCGCGAGCGTGCCGGTGTTCTTGGCGAGGTTGAACATCGTCTCGACGTAGACCTCGTTCTCGTCCGCGGCGCGGGTGGCGACGTCCGCGATCGTCTCGTCGCGGTGGCTGCCGGCGACGAGGCCGTACTTGCCGAACGTGGCAAAGAAATGGTCGTGACCGGTCTCGGCGCCGGCGACGAAGCCCTGCATCGACCAGGCACCGACGATCGAGTCGTAGAACGCGCCGGAGGTCGGCACCGCGGCATTGGTCGTCGAGCACGATCCGGAATTGACCGCGCTGTAGGAGCTCGTGTTGACGCAGTCGCCGTCGTTGCGCGCCCAGTCGAGATAGGTCTCGGCGTAGACCGCGCCCGAGAGGTGATTGTGGAGATCGCCGCCCTTGGGCATCGCCTTGAGGAAGGCCGCGAGCCCGGCCGGATCGGTCACCAGCGTGTCGAACGTGTCGGAGGCAGCCTGTTCCCACGCCGCCGCGCAGTCGGCCGGCGCGGTCATGCACGGGGGATGGCCCTCCCGCGGGGCATCCGGCGCAGCGCTCGCGTCCGGCGTCGTGTCCGAGGAGTGGCCACAGCCGAACGTGAGGAGGAGCACAGCGGCCGAGTACCGGACGAGCAGCATGGCGCACGCTACACACTCGTCCGGCCAAAGTCGATCGCAGGTTGTCGCGAGCGGGGTCCGCGCCCTCACAGGGCCGGCCACGCGACGTAATCGCGGTGCACGAACCGCCAGTCGACGTAGTCGTTGTCGGACAGGCCAAGCTCGGCGAACACGGCGTCGGACAGGTCGATGCCCGCCTGGTTCACGGGCGTCCGGTACGCACCTCGGCCGCGTTCGCTCGCCGGACGCGCGTCGTGCTCCCAGTACGGGTCATCGACGTTCCACGGCCCGACATCGAGGACCGGCACGACGACCACGCGATCGCGATAGCGGATCTCGACGTCGCGGCCAAGCGCATGCCGAGCGGGCAGCGCGACGAACCGGTCCCCAGGCCGGATGATCGTGCGACTCGAGGTCATGCTCCCGACCATGCCCTCGCGTGTGGCGAACACATGCTGCCAGCTGCCGGGCTGACGGCGGCTGTAGATCACCCAACCGGCCACCGTGCCCACGAGGATCGCGAGCACGATGAGGCGGAGTCGCTGTTTTGTTCGGCGCCGTCGGATTCTCAGTTGCTCCAGTTTGACAGCTTCTCAACCGCAAGACCCGAAACACTCGCTCGGCAATCACGTGGACTCGTGTACGTTCGCGCGGTGACTCGCCTCCAAACCGTCCTGGTCGCTTCTTGTATCGCCGCGGCCGCGCCCGCCTACGCGCACTTCAAGCTGGATTCGCCGGCGAGTCGGTCGCAGCAAGACGCGCTCGGCGGGCCGCAGAAGAGCTCGCCGTGTGGGCAATCGGACGCGACGCAAGGGAGCGACAGCTCGACGCCGACGAACATCGTCGCGGAGCTCGCGGAAGGCGGGACCGTCACGGTCTCGATCACCGAGACGATCACGCACCCGGGGCACTATCGCGTCGCGCTGGCGCAGGACATGGCGTCGCTACCGCCCGAGCCGACGGTGACGCCCGGCTCCGGGTTCGCGTGTGGCTCGGTGCCGATCGACCCAAACCCGCAGTTTCCGGTGCTCGCCGACGGCCTGTTCGTCCACACCAGCTCGTTCAACGGCGTGCAGCAGACCGCGCAGGTCCACCTCCCAGCCGGGATGACGTGTACGAACTGCGTGCTCCAGGTCATCGAGTTCATGGGCGACCACGGCCTCAACAACCCGGGCGGCTGCTTCTATCACCACTGCTCGATCGTCAACATCACCGCCAACGGTCCGGACGCGGGCGTGGCGACAGGCGATGACGCCGGCACGACAGGCGGCAAGAAGAGTGGCGGCTGCGACGTGCACGGCGGGTCCTCGTCGGCGCTGCTCGCGCTGATGGTCGGGGCGTCCCTGATCACGCGCCGCCGGCGCCGGTAGTCGCGTCACGACGTTCGCGACGCCGGCGCACGAGCGTCCTGACGAAGATGAAACCTCCCGCCAGGAACGCGAGTGCGCCGAGCGCCATGCCGATCGCCATGATCTTGCCGATGCCCTTGCCGAACGCGAGCACGAGGTCGGTCTCGGTCTCGCAGATGATCGTGACCGGTCCGCTCGCCCGAACATCGAGCTCGAAGATGCTCTGCCCGTGGTACGAGCCGACGCCGTAGCTGATCGTCGTAGATCCCATCGACGCGAGCTTGATCTCGGAACCGGAGGCATCCTTCGCCGCGCATCGCATCGAGCCGCTTCCGGTGGTGCCGTCGGGCAGCTCGCCAAAGACGACGAGATCACCGGCCGGCAGGTTGACGACGTGCTCGCCGCGCGCATCGATCCGCGGCATCGCGGCGACATTGGCGTAGAGCCGCCAGAACATGACGGCCACGATCCCGAAGCTCGCCACCACGAGGCCGAGGCCGGCCCAGTATCCGCGACGAGTTGTTCCGATCTTCAACTCACGAACGAGTACGTCGGTCATGCGAGCTCCTTGGGACCGCCTCGATTTGCAACGATCGTTCCCGCGCCGCAGCAGTCTATCCCCGCGAACACGAGCACTGAAGCAGACTTCGTGTCGACACACGTGTCAGCGTGGTCGGGATGGAGATCCTGGCCGGGTTCGACCTGCGCGAGGCCATCGCCGCCGCGAAGGCCGGCTTGAAAGTCGAGACCACGCCCCGCGAGCTTCCGGTGCCCGAGGAGCTGAAGGAGAAGCTCCGCAAGGATCCGCGGTTCAAGCGCGCGTTCGAGGCGCTGACGCCGGGGCGGCAACGCGGATACCTGTTTCACTTCGCCGCCGCGAAGCAGTCCGCGACGAGGACCGCGCGGATCGAGAAGGCGATGCCCGCGATCTTTGAAGGACGCGGGTTTCTCGAGCGGCGATAACGTCGGGCGCGAGCGCGGTCACAGCTCCGGTGCGTTGTTGCCGCTGTACGACAGCGTCACGGTGCCACCCATCGGCGCAGCGGTCACGACGTTCGAGACCGACAGCGCGCGCCCGCGCAACGCGTCGTAGCCACCCGTCGCCTTGACCAGCCCCACGCGAGCCGCGAGCTGGTCGTCCATGCTCGGATCGAAGGTGGCGTCACCGGACGACGTGATCGCGAGCGACATGCCGGCGTGCGGCGCGATGATCGTGCGCGTGTACTGGGCGTCGCTCGGCAGCGGTGTGCCGCCGCGGGTCACGTCGACGGTGGCGATCACGAAATCGGCGTCGCCGGTGCCGCCCTCGAGCCACGTGATCGCCATCGGCGTGACCGTCGGGTCCTGGTCGATCGACGCGATCCGGTTCGCGCTCGCGTCGATGATCGTCGGGGTCACCGCGTACGGACGGCGGTTCGCGGTCATCTGCGTGCCACCGGCGGTGGTCGCGATCGTTCCGATGACCAGCTCGTCGCCGGTCTGGATGTTCGGCATGTTCACCGTCTGGGCGCCGCCGTCGACGCGCTTGGTGCCCGAGCTGAACAGCGTGAACGCGCCATCGACGAGGCGCGCCTCGGCGTCAACGCTGGTGACGTCGGTGAGGTTGGTCGCCGAGAACGACATCGCCAGCGAGCCGACCAGGCTCTGCGTGCTGAGGTCGACGCTGCTGCCGTAGGGAGCGTGCGCCATGAACGACGACTCGCCGCCGTCGGAGACGTAGAACGCGAGCTGCGCCGCGCAGCCGGTCACGCTGATCGGGATGTTTGGCGCGGTCCCTTCGCCGGTCCCACACGGCGTGACGACCTTGATCGTCCCCTGAGCAGTGATCGGCACCTTCACGTTGATCGCCGAGGCGTCGCTCGTGTCGTCGATCTCGTGCCCGAGGTGAAGCTCGTCGCCGGGCTTGACGCCGACGTACGTCAGAACCTCGGGATACTTCTGCACCGCGGGCGGCACCGCGACCGGATACGTCCGGATCACGGTGACGTTGCCGCCGGCCGGCATGTCCGTGAATGCGGTGCCGGTCGCATCGGTCATCGCGGTGACAACCGTCCCGTCGGCGGCCTGGAACATCACACGCACGTTGGCCTGCGGCGTCGCTCCATCCGCCACGGTCACCGCCACCTTGTTGTTCGGCGGCGGTGGCGTGTCATCTCCGCCGCCACCTCCGCTGCCGCTGGAGATCGAGCCCGTGCAGGCGGAGGCGAGAAGGAGTGCAAGGCCGAGGTGACGCATGCCCTGCGTTAGTCCACGATCGGTGCCAAGGGCACTTCGCGTACTTAACTCACTTCGTTGGGGGCGGCCGCCCACGAAACGCGCTCCAGGGCGGAGTGCTCACCCCCGGTGACATCGAGGGTGATGTCCTACCTGCAGCATTGATCCGGGACGTCGTGGGCAACACGATCTGTTACCTTGCCGCCCTCATGAGCAAACAGTTCACGAAACGGAAGAAGCCCGCCGCGCCTGTCACGCCCGAGCAGAAGGCCTTGGAGCGCCAGCGCCGACAGATTGCCCGCACGCTGCTCAAGCGGCGCCGCCGGAAGTCCGGCCAGTAGCGGTCCGGCCAAAGACCGGCGACAGCGTCGGGCCGACCCGAGTGCAACGCCCGTACACTCTCGCGATAACCAGCGCCTGCCAGGCGAATGCGCTTGTCTCGGCGACCAGCTCCGCTTTACGGTTCGCCGCAGCTGGAGGGCGCCATGGCGAAGCTATTTGGAATCTTGCTGCTCGTCGCGATCGCTGCGTGTGGTCCGAGCAACCGCAGCCGTCCGGGAGATGATGACTCCAGCGGCGATGGTGGCAACAACCAGGGCACCGTCGACGCGCCCGCGTGCGCGACGTCGATCGTCAAGGCGGACAAGATCCCGCTCGACCTCTACGTCATGCTCGATCAGTCGGGCTCGATGAGCGACTCGGTCGCGGCCGGCGGAACGAAGTGGACCACGGTGACCTCGGCGCTCGGCACGTTCCTCCAGCAGCCGGGCCTCGACGGCGTCTCGGTCGGCATCCAGTACTTCGGCGTTCCCCCGGGCGGCGGGGCCTGCACGGTGCTGTCCTGCACCGTCGACGCCGACTGCGGCGCCACGGCGTGCGGGCCGTGTGTGGCGAACGCGTGCATCGGCTTCTTCGGGGGCGCTGGCGATTCGTGCACCGCCTCCGACTACGCGATGCCTGCGGTCGAGATCGCTCCGCTCCCCGGCGTCGCGAGTCAGATCGTCAGCTCGATGGGCATGCACTCGCCGACGACCGGCACGCCGACCTCGGCCGCCCTGCAGGGCGCGGTCGATCACGCGAAGGCCTGGAAGCAGGCGCACCCGAGCGACGCGGTCGTCGCCGTGCTGGCGACCGACGGCGACCCGGGCGAATGCGACACGAGCCTCCCGAACATCGACGCGATCGCGGCCGCGGCGCTGGCGGGCACGCCATCGGTCATGACGTTCGTGATCGGCGTCGGTCCCTCGCTGTCGAGCCTCAACGGCATCGCATCGGCCGGCGGAACCACGCAGGCATTCCTCGTCGACACCGGCGGCAACGTGAACCAGCAGTTCCTCGACGCGATGAATGCGATCCGCCACGCCGCGCTCGGCTGCCAGTACCTGATCCCGACGCCGACGGACGGCGGCGCGCCGGACTTCGGCGCGGTCAACGTCGTCTACCAACCGATGGGCGGCAACGCGCAGACGTTCCCGAACGTGATGGACATGGCGAGCTGCCCGGCGAATGGCAACGGTTGGTACTACGACAACCCGGCTGCCCCGACGCAGATCATCCTGTGCCCCGCCTCGTGTTCGACCGTCGAGGCCGACATGACGGGCGAAGTCGACGTCACGCTCGGCTGTTCGACCGTGATCCTCTGACGGCGGCCGGCGTCACGATCTGCACGCGCAGCACGGCTCGTGTGCCGCTGCGCAGGTCGCGCTGGCGTCGCGACACCGACCCGCAGCCGTAGAGTCGGTTCGCAGGTCCTTCGCGATCGCGCAGATCTTCGCAGCGTCGTCGCACGCGGCATCGGCCTGCGTGCAGGCATTGGCGCACGCCGAACCGGCGCCGACCGCGCATCCGGCCGTGTGCGTTGGCTGCTCGGGCGGATCGGCGACCGTGCAGTCGGGCTCGCACGCTTCGTCGGGAGACGGCGGCGGGGTCGGCAGCGACAGCGCTGCCCGGCGCGCACCGAGGTCGGCGTAGAGCTTGTCGACCTTCGTGCTCGGATCATCGTCGAGCGGAGGCGGCGGGCCACTCGCGGTCGGCACCGGGTTTTGAATCACCTCGCGCGGCATCATGTTTGCCGACCCGCAGGCCACGACACCCACGGTCACCGCGATCGTCATCCACGTCTCAGCTCGCATCGGAAGGTCCGTCAATGGAACCCAGTCGCGCCAGCGGGCCGCTGGAGTCCCGCTCGCTCTACTTGGCTCCGAAGGAGGGTTTCGAACCCCCGACCCGGCGGTTAACAGCCGCCTGCTCTACCACTGAGCTACTTCGGAATACTGTCGGGACCTATAGATGACGCACCACCGCCGGGGCTGTCAAGGCGCCCGGGTAGGTCGGTTCGACGTGGCGACCCTCGTCGACAACGCAAAACGGCCTGCTCACGGGGTGGCGAGCAGGCCGCATCGGTACAACCAGGTGCTGATCAGTGCTTGTAGTAGCGTGCCATCAGGCCGATGACGTACGCGTCGCCGGCGTTCTTCAGGTCATCCTGGAACTGGATGCCGAGGTCGAGGTCCTTGGCCGCGCGGAACAGAACGCCCGCGTCGACCGGGATGAAGTCGCTGAAGATGAACGCGTTGGCCGAGTTCGAGATCGAGAAGCTCGCGAGCTCCGTATCGAGGAACCCGAACACCTGCGGGGTGGCCTGGAGGGCGACGCCGACCGGGATCGCAAACGTGATCGGGCCGTTGGTGCCGAGGCCGATCGAGAGGTGCTGGCCGGCGGGGCCGATCGGCAGGACGTTACCGGTGTAGACCGCGAGCTTGGGCGACAGCATGTACTTCGCCGAAAGCCCCGCGTGGATCGCCTTGTCGTCCGTGTTGCCGAGATTGATGGCGAAGTCCGCGCCTGCGGTGACCGACAGCTTGTCCTTGTTCATCACGTTGAACGCGCCGTAGAGGCCGAGCGGGCCCTTCCAGCGATCGTCCGAGGGGAACGTGCCACCCGGATCGTGGATGTCGATCGCGTAGGTCGCGCCGACCGTCAGCTTGTCGCTCACGCCGTAGCCGGCGCCCAGACCGAGGAGCTCGAAGGTGGCCGAACCGAGCGACATGCCCGTGGTCGGGTCGGTCGCCGAGACGTTGGCGATCTCGAAGTCACCGAACACGCCGAGACCTGCCTTGGGAAGCGTCTGCGGGTTGTTGATGAGCTGGTCGCTCCATGCGCCGCCCATCGTTCCGCCGGCAGAGGCGCTGACCGTCGCGCCCGCGCCAGCACCGGCGCCGCCCGCCGATGCATCCGCGCCCGCTCCGACGGTGGCGCTGCCACCGCCCGCGCCCGAAGCGTCGTCACCCTGCGCGAAGGCCGGGGCGGCGAACAGGAGGGTTGAACCGAGAAAGAGAGTCTTCAAACCTTGATGCATCACGAGCTCCTTTAAAAGGCTGCTGCGAATTGTCCTCTGTGGGCGGTTTGCCCCGCAAGTTTTCGCAGATCCCGCCCTACCGAGCGCTTGGTACGCACCCGGTCGCAAGAATTCGACAGTCGACGAACGGCTTAGCGCGTCTGACGTCGGCGTTGCGCGAGGTATTCGCGCAAAAGCGTCTCGGAAGGGAGCGGTTCCCCTTTTTGCCGGTTTCTAGCGCGTGACAGCGCGAAGCCGACGATCTCCTGGATCGCTTGCTCGTAGGTACGCCCGCTGGCACGGACGCACTGAGCGAATGCGCAGCCATCGGCGAGGTCGGGGTTCGGGTTCACCTCGAGGATGAACGGCGCGCCGGACGTCGGATCGAGGCGCATGTCGACGCGCGCGTAGTCGCGACAGCCCAGGGTCTTGTAGGCGCGGAGCGCGATCTGCTGGATGTGCTGGACGGCCTCGGGGGTGAGGTCGTCGACCGGGCACTTCGATTCCATCGAGTAGTAGTCGCGCGAGTAGGGATCCCACTTCGCGCGGTACGTGATGATGCCGGGGAGCGGGCGGCCTTCGTTGTCGACGCCGCCGGGCTTGAACTGCATCTCGTAGAGCGGCAGCGGCTGGTCGCCGAGGATCGCGCAGTGGATCTCGCGGCCCTCGATGAATTCCTCGACCAGCGCCGGCATCTTGTGATCGCCGACGATCAGCTGGACGCGAGCCTCGAGCGCCGCGCGATCGCGGACGACCGAGCCCGCATCGATGCCGCCCGAGGCATCGTCGAACGCCGGCTTGACGATCAGCGGGTAGCGAAGGCCGAGCTCGGCATCGGAAGGTGCCGTGCCCTTATCGACCAGCACGCCGCGCGGAACCGGGAGACCGGCGGCGGCCAGCAGCGCCTTCGCGTGCGGCTTCTTCTGGCAGAGCGAGAGCGCGATCGGACGGTTGCCGGTGTACGAGACGCCGAGCAGCTCGAACAGCGCCGGCACGTGCATCTCGTTCTCGATGTCATCGTGGAACCACTCGACGAGGTTCAGGATGACGTCGGGGCGCTCGGTCGTGATCGTCTGGAACAGCGTCTCGAAGCTGTCGCGGATGTTGACCGCGGCGACGTCGTGGCCGCCCTCGCGCACCGATTTCTCGAGGAGCTCGACCTCTTCAGCGACCGTATCCCACGGCTCGACGATCCGCGTCGGATCCCAGTCAGGGCTTCGACGGCCGTCGCGGCGCCACAGCTCGACGACATCTTCGTCGACCTGGTTCCACAGGATCAGTACTCGTGCACGCGACATGCAAACGACGCTTCCTACACACGTACCACCGCGTGCTCCCGATGTCGATGCAGATCCGATCTCTGACCCCAGGGGTTGCTCGAGATGACCTGCGGATCGCCGAGCAGGTTGTGCGAGCGCGAGAAGCCGCCTCGAAGCGCTCCTCCATGGAACGCGAGCCGGCGGCGACGAAGCGATCGCGCGACCTGCCGCGGCGAGACCAGGTCAGCTCGGGCGAACCCTGGGGTCAGGAGCGGCGCGTACCCCACGGCTGACGCGACGCAAGATCGTCCGCGCGTGACCGTTGCTCGGAGGTGAGGCCGTCGCGCACGGCGGCCGAGAACCAGGCTGCGAGCTCGACGGCGGTCGCGAACCGATCGCGTGGTTCCTTGGCGAGACCAAGTGCGAGCACGCGATCGACGTCGCCGGGAACCGGCGCGAGCATCGACGGTTGCGTCGGGATCCGATACACGACGTCGTAGAGCGTCGATGGGACATCCTTGCCCGTGAACGCCGGGTGTCCCGTCACCGCGCGGTAGAGGATCGCGGCGAGCGAGTAGACGTCGGCGCGGTGGTCGACGTTCTCGCCCTTCGCCTGCTCGGGCGCCATGTATGCCGGTGTACCGACGACATGGCCCTGGGTCAGCGTGCCGGTGCCGCCCTGCTTGCTGACGCCGAAGTCGAGGACCTTCCAGCTGTGCGCGCCACCCTGCTCGGCGAGGAACACGTTGTGCGGCTTGAGATCACGGT
>Ga0207683_10003900_pt1 | contig 12924 bp, 9 predicted proteins | sample KBSM73metaG_FD_184333 | JGI IMG/M metagenome (GOLD analysis project Ga0207683, IMG submission 184333) | Miscanthus rhizosphere microbial communities from Kellogg Biological Station, Michigan, USA - KBS M7-3 metaG (SPAdes) (version 2) | ecosystem: Host-associated > Plants > Roots > Rhizosphere >...
CCGCGGCAGGCCGGACGGCGGGCAGCACGACGTGCCAGAAGACGCGGATGGTCGAGCAGCCGTCGACGCGCGAGGCGTCGATCAGCTCGTTCGGAACCGCGGCGACGATGTACTGCCGCATCAGGAACACTCCGAACGCCGAGACGAGCGACGGGGCGATCACCGCCTGCAGGTGGTTGATCCACCCCAGGTGCTTCATCTCGATGTAGAGCGGGATCACGCCGAGCTGGACCGGGACGATCAGCGTCCCGATCACGACGAGCATGAGGAGCTTGTTGCCTCGGAAATGGAGCTTGGCGAACGCGAAGCCCGCCAGCGTACTGAAGAGGACGACCGAGAAGGCGATCGCCCCGGAGACGATCGCCGAGTTGATCAGTGCCGTCCAGAAGCTGATGTTGACCTCGCCCGAGTTGAAGACGCGGCTGATGTTGTGGAAGAGCTGGCTGCCGGGTGTCATCACGGGCGGGTAGTCGGCGGTTGCAGAGTTGTCGTGCGAGGCGACGACCACCGACCAGTACAGCGGGAAGAACGAGAAGATCGCCACGCCGAGCAGGAACAGGTAGGTAAGCGGGCCGGCCGACTCGAAGCGCCGAGACAGCGTCATGCGCCGCCGCCGGCGACTGCGGGCACGGGTTTCCGGGGTCGCGACCGCAGCCATCTATGCCTCGGCAGACCTGATCCTGCGCACGAGCAGGAAGTTGACGAGCGAGATCAGGACGATGATCAGGAACAGTGACCAAGCGATCGCCGCGGCGTAGCCGAACTTGAACTGCGTGGTGCCGAAGGACTTCTCGTACAGATACATCGCCACCGTCTGGTACTGGCGGGCGGACCCGCCGAGGGCACCCTGCTTGATCGGCTCGAACAGATACGGCTCGGTGAAGAGCTGGAGCCCCCCGATCGTCGAGATGATGACCGTGAAGATGATCGTCGGCCTGATCATCGGCACGGTGATGTACCAGAACTGCTTCCATTTCCTCGCGCCGTCGATCGCTGCCGACTCGTACAGGTCGTCGGGGATCGCCTGCATCGCCGCCAGGTACAGCAGGGCGTTGTACCCGGTCCACCGCCATGTGACCATCGTCGAGATGGCGACCCAGGACGAGAAGCGCCCCGCCTCCCAGTCCACAGGGCTGATTCCGATTCCGCCGAGCATCCAGTTGAACAGCCCGTAGTCGCGGGAGAAAAGCTGTGTGAAGATCAGCGCCACGGCCACGACGGACGTCACCTGCGGGAGCAGGACGCTCATGCGGAAGAACGTCCGCGCTCGGAGCCTGGTGTTGAGGAAGTGAGCGAAGACGAGCGCCAGAACGAGCTGGGGGACGGTGGAGAGGACCCAGATGCCGAGCGTGTTCTCGACCGCGTTCCAGAAGTACGAGTCGTGGATGAGCGCGGTGTAGTTGTCCAGCCCGACGAAGTGCGTGGTCGGATTGAGCAAATTCCGGTCGGTCAGCGACATCCACGCCGTGTAGCCGAGCGGAAACAGCCCGAAGGCGCAGAAGACGACGAAGAACGACCCGACGTAGAGGTACGGGGAGACGACCGCGTCGAGGCGGTGCAGCCTGCGGCGTGTGGCTCCCGCCCTCCGCACTCTCACCGCCTGTTCGACTGCCTCGCTCATGGTCCCGCCTCCGCTCGAATGCGTGCATCCTCGCCGACGCCGGCGGCGCCGGGGGGACGACCCCCCGGCGCCGCGAGGCGTGGGTACCTAGCTGACGGCCTTGGCGTCCTTGAGGAACTGAGCCCACGACTTCACTGGGCCCGACTGGTGCTTCTCGACGCGCTGGAATGCGTTGTTGATGAGGTTCTGGTAGTCGCCCTGGTGCGGGCCGATGATCTGCGGCTTCAGTCTCAGCGCCGAGTTGGCGAAGATCTGGCCAACCGGAGCGTTGCTGAAGAACGGGTTCTTGAAGTTCTGGACAGGCGCACTCTTCAGCACGGCGGTCTGGCTCGGCAGGTTGCCGGTCTGCTTGAAGATGTACGCCAGCGAGGCGGGAGAGGTCAGGAACTTGACCAAGTCCGCCGCCTCGGCCTGGTGCGAGGACTGCTTGGGAACGGCGAGGAACGATCCGCCCCAGTTACCGCCCGTGCCGGGCGTGGCGGCGATGTCCCACTTGCCCTTCGTCTTCGGGGCCTGCCCCTGGATATAGCCCATCATCCACGCAGGGCAGGTCACGGTTGCGAACACGCCCTTCTTGTAGCCGGTGTTCCATTCTGGGGTGAACGGGTTCAGCCCTGCGTCCGCGCCCGCTTGCACGCCCGAGATCACGAGGTTGTAGGCGGCCTTGATCTTCGGATTGGTCGCCACGATCACGTTGCCCTTGGCGTCGTAGTAGAGCGGGTTCAGCTGGCCGGCCATCGCGTTGTAGAGGTTGGAGCCCGAATCGAAGAAGTACGTGCCCTTCGGTGCCTTCGCCTGGTAGCGCTTGGCGACATTGAGGTACGCCTGCCACGACGGCCACAGCTTCGCCAACTTGGCGCGGCTGGTCGGGAGGCCGGCCTTCGCGAAGAGGTCCTTCCGGTAGCAGATCGCGAGGCTACCCACGTCTGTCCCCAGACCGACGACCGTGCCGCCCTTGCCGACCGCCTGCTGGAACTTCCACGGCAGATAGAGGTTCTTCAGCGTGCTCGCGCCGTACTGCCTCAGGTCGACGAAGTTCTGGGACTGTGCCGTGTAGATCGGAATGAACCCGACCTCGATCGCCTCGACGTCCGCCGCTCCTGCACCCGTCGCGATGTGCTGCGCGAGTTGGGTGTGGTGGTCGGCGTAGCTCTGGATCGCCTCCTTGATCGTCACGCCGGGGTGTGCAGCCTCGTACTGCTTGTAGAGCTCGTGGTAGCCGAAGTCGCCGAACAAGCTGACGTTCAGGGTGACGTCGTGGGACCTGGCCGAGGCGGTCGTGGCGACGAGGCCGACTGCGACAGCGGCGGTCACTCCTCCGACGACGGCGAGTGCTTTCCAGCGCCGCCCGGTCTGAATCCATTTCACTTCCTACTCCCTCCTCTTGAGAACGTTTCCGTAATCAGTCCTGCAGAAGAGTCAGACGTTCGATGCACCTCCTTATCCGTCGGCGGCGACGCGTGCGCGCGCGCCGCAGGACGCCCGGACGACGAGCTCGACCGGCAGCGTCAGCACCGGCGGCGTCACGTCGGGATTCTCGATCTGCTCGACGAGGGCGCGGCCGGCGGCGAGACCGATGCCGACCATGTCCTGCCGAACGGTTGTCAGGGGCGGGGAGAGGAGCTCTGCGAGGCGGATGTCGTCGAAGCCGACGATCGCGAGGTCGCCGGGCACCGACAAGCCCGCCGCATGCATCGTCCGGATCGCTCCGACGGCCATCATGTCGGCCGCGGCGAAGACGGCGGTCGGCGGCTCCGACAGGCGCAGCAGCGACTGCATCGCCCGCTCGCCGCTCTCCGGATAGAAGTCGCCTTCGACCTCGAAGCCGCGCGGGATCTTCAGGCCGAGCTCGCGCATCTCGGCCCGGAAGCCGAGCGTTCTGTCCGCGCCAGGCTTCGTGTTGCTCGGGCCGGCTATGGCGGCGATCCGCGTGTGCCCCAGCTCGTGCAGATGCCGCACGGCCAGCCGTGCGCCGCCGATGTTGTCCGATGCGACGAAGCTGGTGTGGTCGTGGACGACGTCGAGGTCGACGGCCATCACCGGGATGTCCGCCCGCACCAGCTTCTCGACCTCGGGGTCGTTGCGGTCGACGCCCATCACGACGAGTCCGTCGACGCGATGCTGCCGTGCCCGGCGGAGATACGAGTGCGGTCGGCCCCTGCTCGAGCCCGGCTGCTCGGTGGCGAAGAGAAGGAGGTCGTACCCGAGCTCGCCGATCCCGTGCTTGAGGCCGACCAGCACTTCCTGGAAGAAGGGGTGGTGGATGTCCGGATGCTCGTAACCCGTGAACAGCACGACGCCGATCAGCTGCGACTGCTGCTTGACGAGCGTGCGGGCGGCGGCGCTGGGCGCGTAGTCGAGCCTGCGGGCGACGTCCATCACGCGCTCGCGGGTCGCGGGGCTCACGTCGTCGTAGCCGTTGAAGACGCGGGACACGGTCGAGACCGACACCCCGCTCTCCTTCGCCACTTCCCGGATATTGCTGATTTCTCCGCTCCTTCCTAAAACGTTTCCGGAGGTTTATACGGCGTGGTGAAAGGAAAGTCAAGGGTTGGTAAAGCCTCTCGCCGGAAACGATCCCGGCCTTGTTTCGCTCAGCCCGTGTTCCTGAGCGCTGCGGCGATCCCGGCGATCGAGCGGAGGAGCGGCCGCCGGATCCGCCCGCGGCCGGTCTCGTCGGCCGCCCGGTAGCGTCGGAGCAGGTCGACCTGGATCGCATTCATCGGGTCGACGTAGGGGTTGCGCAGGGAGATCGAGCGCTGCACGACGGGGTGGCGGTCGAGGAGGGCGTCGGCTTCCACGACCTCGAGCACCGCCTCGGTGGTGCGGCGGTGCTCGTCGGCGATCGTCCTGAAGAGGCGATCCGGGTCCGCCTCGGGCGGCACCAGCGGGAGGTAGCCCCGCGCGATCTCCAGGCTCGACTTCGCGAGCGTCATCTCCAGGTTCTCGACCAGCGAGCGGAAGAACGGGAACGACCGGTAGAGCCGGCGCAGCTCGCGCTGCGAGCCGTGCGCCGAGAGCGCCGTGCCACAGCCGTACCAGGCGGGCAGGAGACAGCGGTTCTGCGTCCACGCGAACACCCACGGGATCGCGCGCAGCGACGCCAGCAGGTCGTCGCCACCAGGTCGGCGCGAGGGCCGTGAGCCGAGGGCGAGGAGCGAGAGCTCGTCGACGGGTGTGAAGGAGCGGAAGAACGGCGCGAACGACGGGTCGTCCCAGACGAGGGCGCGGTAGGCGGCGTGCGCCCGGTCGGAGAGCCTGCCCATCAGCTCGTCCGCGCCGGGAGGGGCCTTCGACCGCGTCACCTCCGGGAAGGCCGAGAGCAGCGTCGCCGCGAGCGCCGCCTCGAGGTTCCGGTAGGCGAGGCCGGGCAGGCCGTACTTGAACGAGATCGTCTCGCCCTGCTCGGTCAGCTTCAGTCTGCCCGGCGGGTGGCCGGGCGGCTGAGCGAGGATCGCCGCGTGCGTGGGGCCGCCGCCTCGTCCGGCGCTGCCGCCGCGGCCGTGGAAGACGGTCAGCTCGAGCCGGCGGCGCCGGGCGAGGGCGGCGAGCGCCTCCTGCGCCCGGAAGATCTCCCACTGCGCGGTCAGGTAGCCGCCGTCCTTGCCCGAGTCCGAGTAGCCGACCATCACCTCCAGCCGGCGGCCGCGGGCCTCGACCTGCCGGCGGAACCGGCGGTCGGCGAGCAGCTCGTCGACGATCGTGGGCGCCCGGCGGAGGTCGTCGATCGTCTCGAACAACGGGACGACCGAGAGGTCGGCTCCGGCTTCGCGGGCGAGCTCGAGCCCGGCGAGAACGTCCCGGGCCGACTCCGTTCCCGAGACGATCAGTGTGTCGATCGCCTCCTGGCCGTGCCGCGACTGCGCGCGCGCCGTGGCCGCGAAGCTGCGTCGCGTGCGTGCGATCGGCCGGCGCAGCTCCGTGGCGTGCAGGCGGACGTCGAGCTGCGCGAGCTGGAAGCCGAACAGCTCGACCCGGCGGCGAAGCGCTGCGAGCCGGCCGTCGGCGAGCCGGGCGCCGCGGTTGGCGCGGAGGCTCCGGTCGACGAGCTCCAGGTCGGCCAGCAGGTCGCTCGGCGAGGGATAGCCGTCGGCCCGGCGCGCGATCGTCTCGCCCAGCCGGTGCCAGACCAGCGAGAGCTTGCGCCGGTAGGGCTCGTGCTCGTTCGTCCGGCCGATGCGCGCCGCGTACTCCGGCATCGTCCGTTCGTCTCGCGCGATCGATCTGCGCAGCTCGGGCGAGACGCCGACGAGCGTGTCCGCGACGCCCAGCCGGGCCGCGAGCTCGCGCACCTCGGCCCGGTACCGCTCGAGCACCAGCAGGCGGGCGCGGTTGAGCGCCTCCTCGATCGTCCGCGGGCCGCTGTTCGGGTTGCCGTCCTGGTCGCCGCCGATCCAGCTGCCGAACCGCAGGGGCGTTGTCGCCGCCGGGACCGCCCGGCGCAGGTCGCCGACGAGCGCCGGCGCCACGTCCAGCAGGCTCTGCTCGAAGAACCAGAGGCCGTGGCGGATCTCGTCGACGACGCGCGGCCGCTGCGAGCGCACCTCGTCGGTCTGCCAGAGCGCCGTCACCTCCTCGGCGATCGACGCTTCCACACGCTCGCGCGCGGACCGGGGAAGGGCGGGTCGTCGAGCCGGTCGAGCAGGCCGTCGAGCCGCAGTTGGGCGGCGAGAACGGTGCGGCGCGTCGCCTCGGTCGGGTGCGCGGTGAGGACGAGCTCCAGGGACAGCCTCCGTGCTGCTGCGGCGAGCCGCCGCTGCGTCACCCCGGCCCGCTCGAGCTTCGCGAGCGCCTCCGCCAGCGACTCGGGCGGCGTCCGCTGCTCGTGCTCGTACTGGCTCCGTCGCCGCAGGCGGTGGTGCTGCTCGGCGAGGTTCGCGAGCTGGAAGTAGAGCGAGAACGCGCGGAGGACGTCGGCCTGCCGGTCGAGCGGGAGCGCGGCGACCGATTCGGCGAGCCGGTCCCGGGCCCGCGCGCTGCCGGTCGAACGCGCGTTGCGGGACAGCTCGCGGATCCGCTCCTCGGCGGCGAGGAGGCCCGGGCCACCCTGCTCGACGAGCACGCGTCCGAGGGTCTCGCCGAGCAGGCGCACGTCCCGTCGGAGCGCCGCGTCGGTGCCGGGAGTGGCCATGGTCGACTGGTCAGCTGTACGACGGCTCGCGCTGGTGTGCCGACGCGAGTGTGAGCCTCACTGCCCGGACCAGCGGCTCCGGCAGCTCCTCCGGGCGGGCGTTAGCCAGGTGCAACCAGGCGCGCTCGGGCTTCTTCTTCTTGCCGTGGAAGCCGGTGATCCCTTCGAAGTCCGGCTCGAGGACGACCGTCCGCCGCGCACCTGCCTTCCGGCGGATGAGCGCGTTCAGGTTCTGCTCCGCCTCCGACGGCTCGCGCTCCGGCCGGAGATCGCTGTCGTGCACCACGACGAACGGAACCCTGGCCCGTCGACAGATCTCGATGAAGAGCGGGATGTTCGACTTGCCACCGCACTCGACGATGGAGATCTGCTCGCGGTCGGGGTCGTAGCCCAGCGCACTGAAGACGAACGGCAGGGTGATCTTCTCGGTCAAGCCCTCCACGAGCACGGCGGCTCGCGAGAGGAAGAGCTCGGAGCGTTCCGCATCGAACTCGCACATGACCCGGAACGAGTCGTCGACGTCGATCGGGCGCAACCGTTCGACCGCGGTCACGCCGATCTCGTCGCGCGTGACGAGGTTGACCTCGTCGAGCGCTGCGACGCTGAGGAGACCCGGAGCATGTGTGGTGAAGAAGACCTGGTTGCCTCTCTCGGCGAGGCGCCGGAAGAGGCGGCGAAGATACCGGTGCGCGTGCGGAGCCAGAAACAGCTCGGGCTCCTCGATCGCGAAGACGACGCCCGAGATCTCGGATGCGCAGGCCTCGAGCCCGCGGATGAGGGCGACCCGGGGGGCCGGCGCACGCGCGAGCGCCGCCTGGATCACGTCGTGAGCGGCCTTCCCGCCGGGAGAGCCGATCGTGACCGACGCGAGGTTGCCTCCGCGGAGGGCGGTCGGGAAGTGGGCGAGCGGAGGGGTCTCGCCGCGGTCGTCGAGCGAGACGGTTCGACCGTCTACGAGCGACGCCTCGATCGAGAGCGCGCGCTCCCCGGCGGTGACGTCGGTCGTCGAAAGGTCGAAGTTCGAGTCGAGCAGGGCGCGCAGGGCGACGAGCAGATTCGATTTTCCCGCCCCCGGCTCGCCGATGAACGCACAGATCGGGCCGGGACGAAGCGACAGCCGGCGTGCGCTGCGGAAGTTGACGACGCGAATCTCGGCGAGCAGTGGACCGGGCGTTGCGCGGGCGGAGGCGCGCGGCGGGGTGCCGGGCCCGGGCTCGTCCGAACGCGCCCGCGTCAGGGCCGTGTGACTGCTCCCTCGCTCGCCGTCGAGACCAGCGCTGCGTACTTCGCCAGCACGCCGCTCTCGTAGCGTGGCGCCGGAGGCGACCAGCCGGCCAGCCGCGCCGCGATCTCGTCGTCGGAGAGCTCGACCCGCAACTCGCCGCCCTCGACGTCGATCACGACCGTATCGCCCTCCTCGAGGGCGGCGATCGGCCCGCCGCGGGAGGCTTCGGGAACGACGTGGCCGACCATGAACCCGTGGGTTGCGCCGGAAAAGCGGCCGTCGGTGATCAGCGCGACCGAGTCGCCGAGGCCCTCGCCGATGAGCGCGCCGGTGACCTGGAGCATCTCCGGCATCCCGGGCCCGCCCGCCGGCCCCTCGTAGCGAATGACGACCACGTCGCCCGGCTCGATCCGCTTGGCCTTGACCGCGGCAAACGCGTCCTGCTCGGTGTCGAAGACGCGGGCCGGCCCGCGGTGCTCGGTGCGGTCGACGGTCAGCTTGACCACGCAGCCGTCAGGCGCGAGGTTGCCGCGCAGGATCCGCATCGACCCGCTCTTCTTGATCGGCCGCTCGATGGTCGTGATCACCTCCTGGCCCTCTGTCTCGACGACCGCGGTCGCGATCTCACCGAGCGTCCGTCCGTCGACGGTCGGCAGCTCCCCGTGGATGAGCCCCTGCTTCGCGAGCTCGCGGGCGACGAGCGCAACCCCGCCGGCGCGGTAGACGTCGGTCGCGTGGAACCGGCCCCACGGCTTCATGTCGGCGAGCACCGGCGTGCGTCCGGCGATCCGGTCGAAGTCGTCGATCGTGAACTCGATCCCGAACTCGCGCGCGATCGCGAGCAGGTGCAGCAGCCCATTGGTGGAGCCGCCGGTGGCGACGACCGAGGCGGCGGCGTTCTCGATCGCCTCGAGCGTGATGATCTGCGAGGGCCGCAGATCGCGCCGGACGAGGTCGACGACGAGCCGGCCGCACTCGGCGGCAGCGTCGGCCTTCTTCGGCGACAGCGCCGGGATCCCGTTCAGCCCGGCCGGGCTCAGCCCCAGGAACTCGAGAATCGTCGACATCGTGTTGGCGGTGAACTGCCCACCGCAGGCGCCGGCGCCGGGGCAGGCGACCGACTCCAGCTCGTGCAGTTCCTCGGCGCTGACGCTGCCCGCCGCGTAGCCGCCGATCGCCTCGTAGACGTCGGCGACGGTGACGTCGCGGCCGCGGAAGACCCCGGGCGCGATCGATCCGGTGTAGAGCACGACCGACGGGATGTCGAGCCGCCCGAGCGCCATCACCGCCGCGGGGTTGGTCTTGTCGCAGGCGACCAGGCAGACGAGCCCGTCGAACATGTGCCCCCGCGACACGAGCTCGATCGAGTCGGCGATCACCTCGCGCGAGATCAGGCTCGCGCGCATCCCCTCCGTGCCCATCGTCACCCCGTCCGAGATCGCGATCGTGTTGAACTCCATCGGCGTCCCGCCCGCCTGGCGGATCCCGCGCTTCACGTCCTGCGCCAGCTCGCGCTGGTTCAGGTTGCACGGCATCGTCTCGATCCACGTGGTGGCGACGCCGACGATCGGCTTGGCGAGGTCGTCGTCCGTGAACCCGGTCGCCTTCAGCATCGACCGCGCGCCGGCGCGGTCGGGGCCGTTCGTGATCGCGGCGCTGTGCCGCTTCGCCGGGTCGGCCGGCCGGTCGTACGGGCTCGAGGTCACGCCCCGATCCTATGCGGGGTCTGCCTGCGGCACGCGATGCATCTTGCTGCGCAGCTCGCGGCCGACCGTCTCGATCCGCTCCTCCGCAGCCGCCGCGCGCAGCTCGTTCAGCTTCGGCTCGCCGGTCTTCATCTGCTCGATCCAGTCCTGCGCGAACGAGCCCTCGCGGATGTCGGAGAGCAGCTTGCGCATGTTGTCGCGGACGTGGTCGTCGATCACCCGCGGCCCGCGGCTGAGGTCCCCGAACTCGGCGGTATCCGAGACCGAGAAGCGCATGCCGGAGAAGCCCCCCTCGTAGATGAGGTCGACGATCAGCTTCAGCTCGTGGAGGCATTCGTAGTAGGCGATCTCCGGCTGGTAGCCGGCCTCGACCAGCGTCTCGAAGCCGAGCCGGATCAGCTCGGTGACGCCGCCGCAGAGCACCGCCTGCTCGCCGAACAGATCGCTCTCGGTCTCCTCGACGAACGTGGTCTCGATCACTCCGGCCCGGGTCGCCCCGATGCCCACCGCGTACGCGAGCGCCAGGTCGAGCGCGCGGCCGCTCGCGTCCTGCGCGACCGCGACCAGCGCGGGCGTCCCGTAGCCCTCCGTGAAGAGCCGGCGCACGATGTGCCCGGGGCCCTTGGGCGCGACCATGATCACGTCGTGCTCGGCCGGCGGCGCGATGCGGTTGTAGTGGACGTTGAAGCCGTGGGCGAAGAGAAGGGCGGCGCCCGGTTCGAGGTTCGGCGCGACGTCGGCCTCGTAGACGTCGGGCTGCACCTGGTCGGGGAGCAGCAGCGAGACGACCTGCGCGCCGCGCACCGCATCGGCCACGCTCGCGACCGCGAGCCCCGCGTCCTCGGCCGCCTGCCGCGAGCCGCTGCCTTCGCGCAGCCCGACCTCGACCTCGACCCCCGAGTCGTGCAGGTTGAGGGCGTGGGCGTGGCCCTGGCTGCCGTAGCCGACGACCGCCACCTTGCCGTTGAGGAGGGAGAGGTCGCCGTCGCGGTGGATCGTCGCCATCGAAGAGTTCCTTTCGTTAGTTGAGGACGCGCTGACGGTTCGGCCGGCGGACGGACGCGCGCTTCAGCCCGATCCTGCCCGTTCGGGACAGCTCGCGGATGCCGTGCGGGCGGATGAGCTCCTCGAAGGAGTCGATCTGCTCGGGCTCGCCGACGATCTCGAACACCATCGAATCGGGCCCGACATCGGCGACCCGGGCCTGGAAGACATCCGCGAGCGCCATCAGCTCCGGACGGCGTTCCGGAGGCGCCGCGATCGAGATCAGCGCCAGCTCCCGCTCGACTGCATCGTCCGCCTCGAGCTCGCGCACGCGCAGGACGTTGACCAGCTTGTGCATCTGCTTCTCGATCTGGGCGAGCGGCTGGCGGTCGCAGTTCACCCGGAGCGTGATCGACGAGACGTCGTGCCGCTCGGTCGGGCCGACCGCCAGGCTCTCGATGTTGTAGCCGCGCCGCGCGAACAGCTGGCACACGCGGACGAGCGCGCCCGGCTTGTTCTCGACGAGGACGGACAGCGTGTGGATCACGCCGACACCGCCTCGGCCCCGTCGCGCTCCTCGTACTCGAGCATCTCGACGGCGGCTGCGCCGGTGGGGATCATCGGGAAACACTGCTCGTGCGCGTCGACCCTGGCGTCAACGACCGCCGTGCGGCCGCAGGCCAGCGCCTCTGCGAGCGCGTCATCGAGCTCGCGCTCGTCCGAGACGGTGAAGCCCGCGGCGCCGTAGGCCTCCGCGAGCGCGGCGTAGTCGGGCACCGCATGCGTCAGGTGCACGTGCGAGCGCCGCTCCTCGAAGAACATGCTCTGCCACTGGTTGACCATGCCGAGGTACCCGTTGTTGACGATCACGGTCACGATCGGCAGATCCTCGAGCACGGCGGTGGCCAGCTCCTGGCTCGTCATCTGGAAGCAGCCGTCGCCGTCCACGCAGACCACGGTCGCGTCCGGTCTCGCCGCCTTCGCGCCGATCGCGGCCGGGATGCCGTAGCCCATCGTCCCCAGCCCGCCAGAGGTGATGAACGTGCGCGGCCGGTCGCAGAGCAGGTACTGCATCGCCCACATCTGGTGCTGGCCGACGCCGGTCGTCCAGACCACGTCGTCGCGGCCGGCGGTCAGCTCCTGGAGCGACTCGAGCACGCGCTGGGGCTTCAGCTGGCCGCCGTTGCCGTACCGCAGCGGGAACTCCTCGCGCCAGCCTTCGAGCCGGCGCAGCCAGGGCTCGGTGCGCGCGGCGTCGCCCGCGGCGCGCAGCCGGCGAACTTCGGCGGCGAGGTCGGCCAGGATCTGCTTCAGCGGCCCGACCACCGGGACGTCGGCGCGGCGCAGCTTGTCGATCTCGGCGGCGTCGATGTCGAGGTGGACGACGGTGGCGCCGGGGGCGAAGGCGTCGAGCTTGCCGGTGACGCGGTCGTCGAATCGTGCGCCCACGGAGACGAGCACATCGCAGGTGTTCATCGCCAGGTTCGACCACTTGGGTCCGTGCATGCCGGGCCAGCCGAAGTGCAACTCGTGCGTCTCCGGGAAGGCGCCCTTCGCCATCAGGGTCGTGACCACCGGGAGGCGGCCGGCCTCGGCGAGGTCGAGCAGCTCCGCGCAGGCGTCGGCGTTGAGCGTGCCGCCGCCGACATAGAGGACGGGCTTCTCGGCGGAGGCGATGCGGCGCGCCGCCTCGGCGATCTGCCGCGCGTGGCCGCGGACGGGCGGCCGCCAGCCGGGCAGGTCGACGGAATCGGGATACCGGAAGTCGAGCTCGGCCTCTTGGAGGTCTCGCGGGATGTCCACGAGGACCGGGCCGCAACGGCCGGTGCGGGCGACGTGGAAGGCGGCCTTGAGCACTTGCGGGATCTCCTCGACGTCCTGCACGAGCCAGGAGTGCTTGACGATCGGCGTGGTCACGCCGGTGATGTCGCACTCCTGGAATGCGTCGGTTCCGATCAGGTGGCTACGCACCTGGCCGGTGACGCAGACGAGCGGCGTCGAGTCCATCCACGCGTCGGCGATCGGCGTCACGAGGTTGGTCGCGCCCGGGCCGGAAGTGGCGAACGCGACGCCGGCGCGACCGGACGCACGCGCGTAGCCCTCCGCCATGTGCCCTGCGCCCTGCTCGTGCCGCGCGAGCACGTGCCGCACGGTCGTTCCGCGGGCGATCGCGTCGTACACGGGCAGGATCGCGCCGCCCGGGATCCCGAAGGCGACCTCGACGCCCTCGGCCTCGAGCGAGCGGAGGACTGCGTCG